>Ga0066710_100002105_pt1 | contig 15726 bp, 15 predicted proteins | sample GraSoiAngelo_159_FD_79666 | JGI IMG/M metagenome (GOLD analysis project Ga0066710, IMG submission 79666) | Grasslands soil microbial communities from the Angelo Coastal Reserve, California, USA - 14_1009_16_40cm | ecosystem: Environmental > Terrestrial > Soil > Grasslands | place: USA...
AGACCTTCTCGGCGCGCGTGATGAAGACGATCGGCAAGGGCGCCACGCCGGAGACCAACGAGCGCTCGCTGCGCTGGACGATCGAGGCGGGCATCCGGCCCATCCCCAACCAGATGATCGGCTTCCCCGACGAGGACTTCGACAGCCTGCGCGACAACATCGCGGCGTGGAACCGATTGGGGCTGCAGGTGAGGCCGTTCTTCGCGACGCCGTATCCGGGCACCGAGTGGTACCAGACCTACCGCGCGCGGATCCTCGACCAGTACGGAGGCGACCTCGAGGCGTTCCTGCTCGATCTGGGCGACGCCACGCGCGTCACCGCCGTGATCTCGAAGAAGTTCAACGCCGTCGAGCTGTACGGGCTGCGCGAGCTCATGGTGCTGCGCGACGTCCGCCGCATCGACGAATACGAAGCCGAATGGAACACACTCCACTCCGGGAGAACACACGTCTGATGAAGCTCGCCATTCTGGGTCTCGGATCGATCGGTCGCCGTCACCTGCAGAACTTCAAGACCGTCGGCGTCGACACGCTCACGGCCTACGACGCCTCCGCCGCGCAGCGTGAGACGGCCGCCGCGCAGTTCCCCTTCGTGCGCGTGGTCGCCTCGCCCGAGGCGGCCGTGGAGGGCGCCGACGGCGTCGCCATCTGCACGCCGCCCGACTCGCACGTGGCGCTGGCGCGCCTGGCCGCCGAGCGCGGCGCGCATCTCATGGTCGAAAAGCCGTTCGCCGTCTCCACCAACGGGATCGACGATCTGCTGCGCCTCTGCGAGGCGCGGGGCCGCCGCGTCCTCGTCGCTCACAACTGGCGTTACTGGCCGCCCATGCACCTGGTCGAGCGCTTCCTGCGCGAGGGGCGCATCGGGCGCGTCCGCGCCGCGCGGACGGAGTATGCGTACCACCTCGCCTTCCATCGCTACCCGGGCCAGGATTACCGTACGTCGTACATGGCCAAGGCGGGACCGGGCGGTGGCTGCCTGCCCGACGAGAGCCAAGCCATCGATTACATGCGATGGCTGTGTGGCGAGATCGTGGAGGTGAGCGCGGTGGTGGATCGGATCTCGAGCCTCGAGATCGAGACCGACGACATCGCCGACCTCACGGTGCGGTTCGAGACGGGCGCCATCGGCAACATCCACATGAACCTCTTCGCCTGGAACATGCACAGCCACTTCGAGCTGATGGGCGACGACGGCGTCATCCAGTGGCGGCGCATGGAGAACGAAGTCCGCCTGTACGATCCGAAGGCGCAGCGCTGGGAAGTCTATCCGTCCGGCGGCCAGCTCAACGACATGTACGTCGAGGAGGCGCGCCATTTCCTGGCGTGCATCCGCGGTGAGGTGCAGCCGCGCTGCGACGGCCGGGACGGTCTCAAGACCATGCAGGTCATCGACGCCGCGCGGCGCGCGGCCGCCGAGCACCGCTGGGTGAAGGTCTGAGCGTGGCCTCGCCGTACGCGTTCGGCGTGATTCCCGCACGGGGCGGCTCCAAAGGCCTGTCCGGCAAGAATCTGCGCAAGCTCGGCTCGCTCTCGCTGATCGGTCACGCCATCGCCTCCACGCGCGAGGCCACGCGGCTCACCCGCGTCATCGTCTCCACGGACAGCGAGGCGATCGCCGATGAGGCGCGGCGCCATGGCGCCGAGGTGCCGTTTCTGCGTCCGGCCGAGCTGGCGAACGACCAGGCGGGCATGGTGCCGGTGCTCCAGCACGCCGTGCGCTGGCTCGAGTCCACGGGCGCGCGGCCCGATCTCGTCGTCACGCTGCAGCCAACTTCGCCGTTCCGCGTGGGCGCGGACATCGACGCCACGATCGCCAAGGTCGTCGAGACCGGCGCCGACTCCGCGCAGACGCTCAGCGAAGCGTCGTACCATCCCTATTTCATGAAGACGCTCGCCGGCGATGTCACGCACGCGCTCTTCGAGGAGGGCTATCGCTACGTTCGCCGCCAGGACGCGCCGGCCGTCTACCAGCCCTCCGGCGCCGTCTACGTGACGCGGTACGAGCTGCTGATGGGGCAGGGACGCGTGCTGGGCAAGGACAACCGCGGCATCGTCATGGACTTCGCGGCCTCCGTCAACATCGACACGGAGTGGGACTTCCTGCTCGCCGAGCTCGTGCTCGCGCAGGGGCGCGCGCCCATTCCGCCGTCGCGGCGATGAGGCGCTGACGTGGCCGAGCGCCGCCTGTTGATCGTCGGCGCCGGCGCGCACGCGCGCGCCGTGGCGGACGTGGCGCGGGCCTGCGGCTGGAGCAGCGCCGGCTTCGTTGCCGCCGCCGGCGCGCTCGATGGCACGCCTGGCGTGGTCGGGTCCGACGACGACCTGCCGCGGCTGGCCGCGTCGCGGCGGCTCGACGGCGCGGTGGTCGGCGTCGGCAACGCCGCGCTCGCGCGTCGGCCGACGCTGTTCGCGCAGCTCCGGGCGCTCGGCATGGCGACGCCAAGTCTCGTTCACCCGAGCGCCGTCGTGTCGTCGTCGGCGCGCATCGGCGCCGGCTCGGTCGTCTTTCCCCAGGTGATCATTGGCGCGGACGTCGTTGTCGGCGACAATGCCGTCCTCTACAGCGGCAGCATCGTGGAGCACGACTGTCGCATCGGCGACCACGCCTACGTCGCGCCTGGGGTCATCCTCTGCGGCAACGTGCACGTGGAGCACGGCGCGTTCCTCGGCGCCGGCGCGATCGTCGTGCCGGGGATGGTGATCGGCAACGAAGCCATGGTGTCAGCGGGCGCCCGAGTTGTGGCCGACGTGGGCGCACGCACGAAGCTCGCCGTCACGAGGGACCATCGATGAGCCGCGTGCTCCTCGTGGCCGAGGCGACGCCGCGCAGCCAGGGCGAGTTCCGCCGCGGATGGGTGCGCGGACTGTACCGCCGATACCTTCATCGCCACCGCGCGGCGCTGGTCACCGTCGCGACGCGCCTCGCAGCCGGGCACGAGCTCACCGTCCTCGCGGGTCGCGACGCGCTCGACCCGTCGCGGCTGCCTGCGGCGGCAGCGCAGCGCGTGTACGAGGACGAGCTCCTGCGCAACGACTCCGAGCGGCTGGCGCTGCTCACGCGCGAGCTCGTCGCCGAGTGGTGGCCCGCGCGCGACGAGCCCGGTCTGACGTTCGACGGCGTCTGGTTGCCGGACCTCCTGCCGGTGACGAAGGGCATCCTGTTGCGCATGGACGTGGTCGAGTACGTCGGCATCATCGTCCGCGCGATCGATGAGGTGAAGCCGGACAGCGTCGTGCTCGTTACGGGCGCTTCGATCGCCGAGCAGCTGGCGCGCGCGCTCGCTATCGAGCGAGCGATTCCGGTGCACGTCGCGCGCCGCGCGGTCGGCGCGCGGGTGCTCGCCGCAACCGTCCGTGGACTGCAACGACGTCAAGAGCGTCGGGCACGTGCCGCGCTCCTCGACCACCCTCGTGCGCACATCCCGACGGTGAGAAGTCCGTGGCTCTTCTCGGTCTCGCACGCACGGCACCTCATGATGGTCGATCCGGTCGTGCGCGCGCTCCGCGCCCGCAGATGGCCGGGCGTCGTGCTCGCAGCGACGAGAGAGAACGCTGCGATGCAGCCGCGACTGCAACGGATCGGGGTCGACGGCGCGCTGACCGGCTACCTCATGGACCATCTGCCGCGTGCCGACGCGCGCCGGCTCGTCCTCGAGCTGCGACCGGTGTCGCGCCGGCTGCTCGCGCGCTTGCGGTATCGGCAGCCCGGCGGCCCGCTGGCCGCGGTGATCGCGCCGTACGCGCGCGACGCGGTGACGCTCAGCCTCGCGGCGGCGCGGCTCTATCTCGCCGCCGCGTTTCGCGCGCTGGACGCACACCGACCGGCCGCCGTCGTGATCACGAGCGACCGGCGAATGGCGGAGCGCGCGTTCGCGCTCGCCGCGCGGCAGCGCAAAATTCCGTCGCTACTCTTTTACGACGGCGCGCTGCTGACCCGGGACCGCACGAATCTGTTCGATGTCGGCGATCGCGTGCTCGTCCTCGGTGACCACGTCCGTCTCGCTCTCATCGAGCAGGGCATCGAGCCGCGACGGCTCGTGGCCGTCGGCGATCCGCGCTCGAATCGGGCGCGCCTCGCCCCGCCCGACCAGCTGCGCCCCGACGTGTGCCGCGACTTCGATCTGGACCCCGGCCGGCCGTTGCTCGTGATGGTGTCGAAGTACGTCTCATTCTTCTTCTCGGCCGGCGAGAAAGAGGCGTTCTATCGCACCGTGCACGACGCGGTTGGCGCAATCGAGGGCATGAACGTGGTGGTGAAGGTGCACCCCAACGAAGACCTGAGCTTGTTGCGGCGTCAGGTCGTCGAGTGGGGCTGGCCCGAGGCGCGGCTGACGAAGGACTACGACATCCATCGTCTGTTCACCGCGGCGGACGCCGCCGTGATGGTGACGTCGATGGCGGGGATCGAGGCGATGGCGATGGGCTGTCCCGTGATCGCCGTGCAGACGCCGGGCAGGGACTTCGAGGGCGGCGGCATGCCGCCGTATGTGAGCAAGCGCGCCGTCGAGCGCGTCGACATGGGCAACGGCACGGCGCTCACCACCGTGCTTCATCGCATCCTGACCGAGCCCGCGGCGCGCGCGGCTCTCGTCGAGCGCGGCCGCTCGTTCGCCGCGTCGTACCTCCATCCCGTCGACGGCGCGCTCGCCGAGCGACTCGAGCGAGTCGTCGAGGAAGTCCGCGACGAGCTCGACGCTGCCGCGCTGGCATTGGGGGCCTCGTGAGCGCGCCCGGCTTCGCGATCGGCGAGCGGCGTATCGGGACAGACGCCCACGTATTCGTGGTCGCCGAGGCGGGGGTCAATCACAACGGTCAGCTCGATCTCGCGTTGGCGCTCGTCGACGCCGCGGCGGACGCCGGCGCCGACGCCGTGAAGTTCCAGACGTTCCAGACCGACGCGCTGGTGAGCCGCACAGCGCCGAAAGCGGGCTACCAGGTGGAGACCACCGGTGGTGCGGACAGCCAGCGCGACATGCTGGCGCGGTTGGAGCTGACGCCGGCGGATTTCGCCCGCGTGCAAGAGCGCTGCGCCAAGCGCGGCGTGGTGTTTTTCTCAGCGCCGTTCGATGAGGCGAGCGCCGACGCGCTCGAGCGCCTCGACGTGCCGATCTTCAAGATCCCGTCCGGCGAGATCACGAATTTCCCTTTCCTGCGGCACGTGGCCGCCAAGCGGCGGCCTATGATCGTGTCCACCGGCATGTGCACGCTCGCCGAGGTCGCCGACGCGATGGCCACCATCCGCGCGGCGGGCGCGCCGCCCGTCGCGCTGTTGCACTGCCTGAGCGCCTATCCGGCGCCGCCGGGCGAGATGAATCTGCGCGCGATGGACACGCTGCGCGAGCGCTTCGGGCTCGCCGTCGGCCTCTCCGATCACACGCTCGGCCTGGAGATCGCGCTGGCGGCGGTCGGTCGCGGCGCGACGATCATCGAGAAGCACTTGACGCTCGACAAGGCGATGCCCGGGCCCGACCATCGCGCGTCGCTCGATCCCACAGAGATGGCGGCCCTCGTTCGCGGTATTCGGAACATCGAGTCCGCGCTGGGCGACGGCGAGAAGCGGCCGGCGCCGTCCGAGCTCGACACTCGGCGGGTGGCCCGAAAGAGCCTCGTGGCGGCGCGCGCACTGCGGGCGGGCGAGCGGCTGACGGCCGCGGCGGTGACGATCAAGCGGCCCGGCACCGGGATCGCGCCCGCCGAGCTCGAGCGCGTGCTTGGACGTCGCCTGCGCCACGACATCGCGGCCGACGAGGTGCTCGAGTGGACGGCGCTGGAGGAATCGTGATGGGGCCGCGCACGATCGGCGTGGTCAGTGTCGCGCGCTCGGACTACGGCCATCTGCGGCCGGTGCTCGCTGCGGTGCAGGGCTCGCCCGATCTCCGACTGCAGCTCTACGTCGGCGGCATGCACCTCTCGGCGCGCTTCGGCCACACGGTTGATGCGATCGCGTCCGACGGCTGGCCCATCGCGGCGCGCGTCCACATGCTCGAGCCCGGCGACACGCCGGCGGCGATCGGTGTGTCGATGGGCCGGGGCGTCGCCGGTTTCGCGGGCGTCTACGCCGAGTGCGGGCCCGACCTTTTGATCGTGCTCGGAGACCGCTTCGAGATGCTCGCGGCGGCCATGGCCGCGCTGCCGTTCGGCCTGCCCGTCGTCCACGTGCACGGCGGCGAGGCGTCCGAGGGCGCCATCGACAACCAGATCCGCCATGCGATCACGAAGCTCTCGCACGTGCACCTGGTCTCCGCCGCCGCGCATGCCCGTCGCGTCGAAGCGATGGGCGAGGAGCGGTGGCGGATCCACACGGTGGGCGCGCCCGGGCTCGATCGCATCCGGACGACGCGGCTGCTGTCCCGCGACGAGCTCGCACGCCGCTTCGACCTGCCGGCGACGGCCCGCTGGCTGCTCGTGACGTATCATCCGGTCACGCTCGAGTATCAGCAAACGGCGGCGCACGTCGACGCGCTGATCGCCGCGCTGGAAAAGACGGACGCGAGCCTGCTCGTGACCTATCCCAACGCGGACACCGCGGGCCAGACGATCATCGAGCGTCTCGAGGAGTTTGCGGCCCGCTGCGCGCGCGTGCGTCTCGTTTGCAACCTGGGCGACGACGTCTATCTCTCCGTGTTGGCGGCGGCCGATGCAATGGTCGGCAACTCCTCCAGCGGCCTGATCGAGGCGCCGTCGTTCGGCCTGCCCGCGATCAACGTCGGGCGCCGCCAGCAGGGCCGGCTGCGCGGCGCGAACGTCATCGACGTCGGCGACACCACCGATGAGATTCTCGCCGGCCTCGAAACGGCGCTGGCGTCCGGTATGCGTGAGCGGCTGCGGGGCGAGCGCAACCCCTACGGCGACGGACACGCCGCCGACCGGGTCGTGCGCGTGCTGCGCGAGGTCGAGTTGGGGCCGCGATTGATCGTGAAGCGGGAGGTGGCGTGAACAGCCTGAGCGATGTGCTCGTTCGTGAAGGCGCGACGCTGCGCGAGACGCTGGAATGCATCACGAAGAGCGGTAAGCAGCTCGCGCTGGTCGTCGATGCCGGCGGCCGCCTGCTCGGCCTGGCAACCGACGGTGACCTCCGCAAGGCGATCCTGCGCGGCGTATCGCTCGACGCGCCCGTGGACCAGGCAATGAACCGCTCACCGCAGGTCGCCGCGCCGGGCCTGGCGCCGGGCGCCGCGCTGGCGCTGATGCGCCGCCGCGCGATCCGGCAGCTGCCCGTCGTCGATGCCGAGCAGCGCGTCGTCGATCTGCTGTTCCTCGACGATCTCGTCGCGCCGGCACCGCTGCCGAATGCCGCCGTCATCATGGCGGGCGGCCAGGGCAAGCGCCTGCGGCCGCTCACGGAAGCGACGCCCAAGCCGCTGCTGCGCGTGGGCGGCAAGCCGCTGCTCGAGATCATGATCGACCGGCTGCGCGCCGCGGGCATCCACGAGATCTGGATCACGTTGCACTATAGGTCTGAGATGATCCGCGAGCATTTCGGCAACGGATCGCAGCTCGGCGTGCGCATTCGCTACGCGAGCCCCGAAGCCGAGCCCCGCGGTACGGCCGGCGCACTCGGCGATTTTCGAGGGAAGTTCACCCACCCGTTCGTTGTCGCCAACGCCGACATCCTCACGAAATGCGATTTCGGCGAAATGCTGAAGTTCCACGTCCGCAATCGCGCCGCGCTGACCGTCGGGACGGTGCCGTACAACGTCGACCTGCCATACGGGATTCTCGACGTGGATGGCGATCAATTGGCGGGCGTCACCGAGAAGCCCCGGTTGGAATTCACGATCAACAGCGGCATCTACGTCATGTCGCCCGATGTTCCCGACATGATCGGCGACGGGGCGGTCCTCGACATGCCGCAGCTGATCACCAACGTGAAGGGCCATGGGCAGCGTGTCGTGGCCTTTCCCATCCGCGAGTACTGGCTCGACGTGGGACGCCTGGACGATTTTCACAAGGCCGAGCGCGACGTCGCCGAAGGGCTGCTCGAATGACGCGTGTCGGCGTCGTCGGTCTCGGCTACGTCGGTCTCACGCTCGCCGTGACTCTCGCCAAGAAGGGCTTCACCGTATTCGGCGTCGACCGCGTGCCACGCGTGGTCGAGGCGCTGGCCGCCAGTCGCCCGCACATCTTCGAGCCGGGCGTGGAGGAAGCGTGGCGCGCGTTTCTCGGCGAGCGTCTGCACGTTGCGAGCACGCTGCCGCGCGAGGCGCTGGACGCCGTCGTGCTCTGCGTGTCGACGCCGGTCGATCCCGCCACCCGCGCGCCCAACCTCGAGGGTCTGCGCACCGCCGCGCGTGCGGTGGCCGCGACGTGCGCGCTGCACACGCTCGTGATCGTGCGGAGCACCGTCCCGATCGGCGCGAGCCGCGGCGTGGTGCTGCCCGAGCTCGTCGGGAGCTGGGGCGGCGCGCGGCTCGCGTTCTGTCCCGAGCGCACGATTCAGGGTCAGGCGCTGCGCGAGCTCGAACAGCTGCCGCAGGTGGTGGGCGGCCTCGACGAGGCGAGCGCGGCCGCGGCCGAGGCGCTGTTCGCGCGCGTCACCCCGCGCGTCGTGCGCGTGTCGTCGCTCGAGGCGGCCGAGATGGTCAAGCTCGTCAACAACTGCCACACGGACCTGATCTACTCGTTCGGCAACGAGCTCGCGCTGCTCGCCGAGCGTGCCCACCTCGATCCGCTCGAGGTCATTCGCGCCGCGAACCTCGATTACCCGCGGCCGGATCTCTCCAAGCCCGGCTACGTCGGCGGCGGCTGCCTGTCGAAGGACCCCTACATTCTGCTCGCGAGCGGCCAGGCGCTCGGTCACGAGCCGTGGCTGGTCGGCCGGGCGCGGGCGCTGAACGAATATTTGCCGGGACACGTTGCGCGGCGGTTTCTCACGCTGCTAGCCGAGGCGCGCGGTGGTCTCGACGGTGCGCGTGTCGCACTGCTCGGCTTCGCCTACAAGGGCTGGCCGCCGACGGACGACATGCGGGGCGCGCCCGTCGTGCCGATGCTCGACGTGCTGCGCACCGCGCCGGTGACGGCCGTCGGCCACGATTTTCTCGTGGCACCGCAGATCATCCGCGAGCTTGGTGTCGAGCCGCGGCCGCTGGAACAGGTCTTCGACGGCATCGACGGCGTGCTCGTGATCACCGACCACCCCGAATACGCCAAGCTCGACCTCGGCATGGCACTCGGACGTCTGCGCCGCCCCGCCGTTGTCTACGATTCCTGGCGAATTTTGGACGAAGCCGCCGTGCGCGCCGCCGGTGTGCGGTACGCGGGGATCGGGTACGCATGAGCGGCGCCGCTCGCGCGCTCATTCTCGGCGGCGCCGGCTTCATCGGCTGCCATCTCGGCCGACGCCTCGCCGACGAAGGCCAGGAGCTGACGCTCGTCGACGATTTCTCGCGGGGGCGTCACGACGCCGAGCTCGCTGCGTTGCGCGCCCGCCCGAACGTCGCGTGTGTCGAGCGCGACCTCACGCGTTCCGACGCGCTGGATGGCCTCGGCCGCGACTGGACGCACGTCTACATGCTCGCCGCCGTCGTCGGCGTGCGCAACGTCGAGCACGATCCCGCGCGCGTTATTCGCGTCAACACGCTGGCGTTGCTGCATCTCCTCGACTGGCTGCCCGGACGCGGCGAGGTGCTGTTCTTCGCCTCCACCAGCGAAACCTACGCCGGCGGCGTGCTGGCGGGGACGGTTCCCGTGCCCACGCCCGAAGACGTGCCGGTGTCGGTCCCCGACATCACCGCGCCGCGGTTCGCTTATGCGGCGAGCAAGCTGCTCGGCGAGGCGGCGGTGATCCACGCCGCGCGCGCGCGCCGGCTGCGGGCGGTGGTGGGACGGTTCCACAACGTGTATGGCCCGCGCATGGGCGCCGACCACGTCGTTCCGGAGCTCGCGCTGCGCGCGTGGCGGCGCGAGGATCCGTACCGCGTCTACGGCGCGGAGCAGCGTCGCGCGTTCTGTCACGTTACCGACGCCGCCGAGGCGGTGACGCGCCTGATGGCGACGCCGACGGCGTGGGGGTCGATCGTGAACATCGGCAACGACACCGAGACGCGAATCGAGGATCTCGCCGAGCTCGTGCTGCGCGCGGCGGACTTCCGTCCACGCCTGGAGTGCCTTCCCGCGCCCGCCGGGTCGGTGCCGCGCCGCTGCCCGGATCTCACGCGGCTCCGCAGGCTGACCGGCTTCGATCCCAAAGTGTCGCTCGAGGACGGCGTGCGCGAGACGGTGACCTGGTACCGCGCGTGGGATGGCGCATGAGCGAGCGACCGATTCCGAACGCCGTGCCGCACCTGGCCGGCAACGAATGGCGTTACCTCAAGGAGTGTCTGGATACGAACTGGGTGTCGTCGGTCGGGCCGTTCGTCGAGCGGTTCGAGCGCGAGACCGCGGCAGGCGTCGGCGCGGCCCACGCCGTCGCGGCGGTGACGGGAACGGCCGCGCTCCACGTGGCGCTGTTGACCGCCGGCGTGCGCCCCGGCGACGAGGTCCTCGTCCCCGCGCTCACGTTCATCGCGACCGCAAACGCCGTCTGCTATTGCGGGGCAACGCCGGTCTTCGTCGACGTCGAAGCCTCGACATGGGGCATGGACCCAACGAAGGTCGACGACTTCCTGGCCAAGGAATGCGACGTGCGCGACGGCGCGCTGATCAATCGCGGCACCGGCCGCGTCGTTCGCGCCGTGCTGCCCGTGCACCTTTACGGGCATCCCGTCGATCTCGATGCCTTCCTCGATATCGCCGCGCGGTGGCCGCTGACGCTCGTCGAGGATTCCGCCGAGGCGCTCGGCGCGCGCTACAAGGGACGGCCCGTCGGCGTGGCCGGACATGCCGGCTGCCTGTCGTTCAACGGCAACAAGGTCATCACCGCCGGCGGCGGTGGAATGCTGCTCACTAACGACCTGGCGGTGGCCGCACGCGCGCGCTCGCTGACGACGCAAGCCCGAGCCGACGCGCTGGAGTGGATCCACGACGAAGTCGGGTACAACTACCGGCTCACCAATCTCCAGGCGGCGCTCGGGGTCGCGCAGCTCGAGCAGCTCAGCGCGTTCGTCGAGGACAAGCGCCGCACCGCCGCGGCGTACGCTCGCGGCGTGGCCGGCCTCGACGGCGTGGAGATGTTCGTGGAGCAGCCGTGGGCGCGCTCGACGTACTGGATGCCGTCCGTGCTGCTCGATCCCGCGCGGTTCGGCCCCGCGCGTGACGTGGTCCGGGCGGCGAACGCCGATGGCATCGGGTTCCGCCCGTTGTGGTACCCGCTGCACCGGCAGCCGGTCTTCGCCGAGCGCCAGGCCTATCGCATCGAGGTCGCGGACGACCTGCACGCGCGCGGCGTGTCGCTGCCGTGCTCGGTGGGCATCAGCGAGGAGGAGCGTGCGCGAGTCATCGATCGGCTCGCTCGTTGCCGCCGCGCGCGCTGAAGCGCTCGGGACACAATACGGGTCGCCGAGTCGACGAGACGATCGCGGAGATCGTCCGTGTGACGCGGATGGGCGGCGCTGTGTACGTGCTTACTCGGAGCGCCTGGTCACTCTACGAGGGCCATTGCAAGATCTTCTCGGTGGCGTTCCTGCCGCGGCCGCTCGCACGCGTCTATCTCCGGGCGCGCGCGCGGCCGACCGCCTACCTCGGCACTCTGGGGCGGCTGACGGCTGCGCGGCTGACGCGCACATTCCGCCGTGCGGGCCTTCGGCGCCAGGAGTGGGACGCTCGCGATCCCGCGCGCGAAACGGTCGGGCCGCTGCGCGGTGTGGCCGCCGGGTGGTATGCGCTGATGCGCGCCACGCTGTTTATCGAGGTGGCGGCGCGAAAGACATGACGCGATGAAGCGTGCGGTCCTGTTCGCTACCACATACTGGGGCGCGTACGCGCCGGGCGGCGCCGAGTGGACGAACGCGGCGTGGGCGCAGGCGCTCACGCGCCGAGGTCACCGCGTGATCGTCGTCACGCCGAACTACGGCGACGTCGCGCGCGACGAGCAGGACGGTCTCGTCGTCGTGCGCCAGGCATTTCCGCTCGGCGCGTTCCGCCACGAAGCGGGGCGTCAGCGCGAAGCTCCCTGGCTCTTGCACCGAAATCCGCTCTTCCACGGCTGGCTCGCGCGACATATCCGCCGGGTAGCGCGCGCGGAGGGCGCGGAGCTGGTGCACGCGCAGAGCGACGGCGCGATCGTCGCCGCCTCGCGCGCCGCGCGCGCGCTCGGCCTGCCGTTCGTCGCGACCGTCCGCGACCTCGGCGTCCTGTGCCCGCTCGGCATGTGCCCGATCGTCGAGCCGCGCGCGACCTACGATTGCTCGAGGCGCGACTACGTCGAGCGCTGCGTGCCGTACTTTCTCGCGAACTACGCGCGCGGTGATGGGTGGCTGCGCCGCGCGCGCCGGCGACTCGCGCTGCGCCTGGCCTGGCGGGATCACGCGGCCCAGCGGCGCGCCTTCTCGGCCGCCGACCTCGTCATCGGCGTGAGTCGCGGCATTCTTCGTATCGTTCCGCCGACGCTCGTGGACCCGCGGCGGATGCGCGTCGTGCATTCGCCGCTGCCGCGCCCCGAGGGGCCGCTCGAGGATCCGGTCGCCGTCCGCGCACGGCTCGGCATCGGTCCGGGGCCACTCATGCTGTATGCGGGCAAGCGCTCGCCGGGCAAGGGAACCGAGGTCCTCATCGAGGCGCTGGACGCGATCCGCGCCGCCGCGCCGGGGGTGCGATTCGCATTCGCGGGCAAAGGGGAGCTGACGCCCCCACCGCGCGCCGACGTCCACGTGCTCGGCAGCGTGCCCCAGCCCACGCTGTTCGCGCTGTACGGCGCGGCCGACGTCGTCGTCGTACCGTCGGTGTGGCCGGAGCCGTTGAGCCGCGTGCTCATCGAGGCGATGTACTTCGGTCGGGCCGTCGTCGCGACGCGCGTCGGCGGCAGCCCCGAACTCGTCGAGGACGGCGTGACCGGGCTCCTCGTCGAGCCGCGAGATCCCGCGGCGATCGCGAGGGCGGTCGTTGCGTTGCTGCGGGATCCCGCGCGGCGTGCGCGGCTCGGCGCGGCCGCCGCCCAGCGCGTTGCCAGCGAGCTCGACGAAGAGCGCCGCGTCGCCACGCTGCTCGACGCCTACGAGAGCGTGTTGGCCGACGCGCCACGGAGCCGCGCGTGACGGGTGGAGTGATCTCGGCTCCGTTGCTCGAACGACTGCACGGTGATCCATTGGACTACGGTCGGTACACGGAGACGATGTGGCGGCGACTGCTGCAGGCCGCGCTGCTCGCGCCCGTGCGCATCGCCGCGCAGAGCGGGTACTTGACGCACCTGGCCGGCCTGCTGCGCTTCCTGGTCGTGCGCGTGCCGGCTCGCCTGCGTCATCTCGGCTACTGTTTGTTCCCCGCGCTGCACTTGATCGCACGCCTCGACCGCTCGCGGCGCATCGCGGGATCGGATTGTGCGGCGTTCGTCGGCGGCTATCTCATCGTGGCCACGCGGAAGGCGTGATGCGCGTCTGCTCCCCGCACTGCGGCGTCGCGCCTGAGAGCACCTCCGGAGGTGAGACGTACGAGCGCGAGCTGCTGGTCCGCCTCGGCCGCGCCGGCGTGGCGATCGAGCTGATCCTCGCCTGCGGCAAGCCGCACCCGCAAGGTGTCCCCAACTGGACCGTGCACCGCTTCCGCATTGGTCGCGGGCTGCGCTGGTGGGTGGCGCCGCTCGTCGTGCCGCCGGCGATCGCCCGCGTGGCCCGCGCGGCGCCTTTCGACCTGCTCCGCGTCCACTCGTTGCGCTACATCGGCCCATCGGCGCTGTGGGCACGGCGCCGCGTCGGCCTCGACGTGCCGATCGTCGCACACCACCACCACCTCGATCCGAGCCCGCTCAACCGCTACCTCGAGCGCCGCGTGGTGAACGCCGCGGACCGCGTCGTGGTGGGCAGCCACTTCGCGCGTCGGCAGCTCGCGGAGGAGCTCGGCACGCGCACTGATCATGTCGCGGTCGTGCCGTATGGTGTCGACGCGCGATTCACGCCGCGGCCGGCGCCGGCCGATCTGCGTGCACGCTACGAGCTTGGCGGCGGCCCTGTTGCGCTGTTCTTCGGCGGGCTCAAGGCGCGCAAGAATCTGCCGCTGTTGCTGGAGGCCTGGGCGCGCGTGGCGCCGCGTCATCCCGACGCGCGCCTGCTCGTGGCCGGCGGCGGGGTGCTGCTCGAGTCGCTGCGCGCACGGGCGGAGGCGGACGGCCTGCACGGCAGCGTGCGCTTTACCGGGTACGTCGCCGAGGCGGAGAAGGCGGCGCACTTCAACCTCGGCGACCTATTCGTGTTTCCATCCGCGATGGAGGGCTTCGGGCTGGCGGTTGCAGAGGCGATGGCGTCGGGCCTGCCCATCATCGCCTCCGATCGCGGCTCGATCCCGGAGTTGGTCGTTGAGGGCGAGGGCGGCTTTCTGTGCGACCCGGCCAAACCGGACCTGTTCGTCGACAGGCTGCATTGCCTGCTCGGCGATGCGCCGCTGCGCGCCAAGCTCGGCGCCGCCAACGCCGAGCGCGTCGAGCAGGCTTTCCGGTGGGAGCGATGCGTGTCCGACACACGTCGTGTGTACGAGGAGACGATCGCGAGCTATAAGCCGCGCCGATGATCGTCGGCATGCTCCCCGCGGCCGGCGGCGGTCTGCGCGCGCTCGCGGCCAGCGGGCAGGCGTCGCGGCTCGTCGACGGCTACCTGCGGCCGTACGTCACCGCGCTCGGTCGCGTCGACTACTTCACGTACGCGCCCGAGAGGCTCGAGGAGTTCACGCGCGACCCGATCCTGCTCGAGCGTGTCCGGGTACTCGCGCCGGCGCGCCCGACACCGCGCGCGGTCCGCACGCTCACGCTCACGTCTTCGCACGCTGCCGAGCTCGCGGCCTGTGCGGTCCTGCGGGTGTTCCAGCTGACGGGCGCCATCCCGGCGACCATCGCTCGTGCGCGCTTCGGCGTGCCGTACGTCGTCACCTACGGCTTCTGGTATGCGCGGCTGTCGCGTCCCGGACCGAAGCGCTGGGTCAAGGCCGCGCTCGAGCGCATCGGCCTGGGCCGCGCGGCCGCCGTCATCGCGACCACGCCGGAGCTCGCCGCGCGCGCGCGTTGCTTCGCCTCGCGGGTCGAGCTGATTCCCAATGGCATCGACACGACGGCGTTCACGCCGACGGCCGCCCGCGTGCGCGACGGCCGTCCGCCTCGGATCGTCTACGTGGGTCGCCTCGCCAAGGAGAAGAACCTGCCGGCGCTCGTCGAGGCGGTCGCGCGGCTGGGACGGCCGGCGCGGCTCGTGCTCGTAGGCGCGGGCCCCGACGAGGCGCAGCTGCGCGCGCAGGCGCGTGCGGCCGGGGTGGACGCGGACTTCCGCGGCGTCGTCGACCAGGCGGCGCTGCCGGCGGTCTATCACGAGGCGGACGCATTCGTGCTGGCCTCGTTCACCGAGGGCCACCCGAAGGCGCTGCTGGAGGCGATGAGCGCGGGCCTGCCGTGCGTGGCGTCGTCGTGCGACGGCAATCGGTCGCTCATCGACGACGGCGCCACGGGGCTGTTGTTCGACGCGCGCCGCCCGGACGAGCTCGCGAAGCGATTGGGCCAGGTGCTCGCCGACCCGGCGCTGGCCGCGCGCCTGGGATTGGCGGCGCGCGCGCGGGTGGTCGAGCGCTACGACCTCGCCGCGGCGGTGACGCGGGAGATCGCGCTGGTGCGCGAGGTCGCGCGGTGAGCGAGACGTTCGACCTCCGCGATCT
>Ga0066710_100002106_pt1 | contig 15721 bp, 14 predicted proteins | sample GraSoiAngelo_159_FD_79666 | JGI IMG/M metagenome (GOLD analysis project Ga0066710, IMG submission 79666) | Grasslands soil microbial communities from the Angelo Coastal Reserve, California, USA - 14_1009_16_40cm | ecosystem: Environmental > Terrestrial > Soil > Grasslands | place: USA...
CACTTCGGGGTCGAGGCCCTTGCTGAAATACTCGGGGGCAACTCCGATGGTCAACGGCTGGACTGGCTTGTCGATGGTCGCGTGGAAGGGCGACACCGGCTTGTCCACGCTGGTGCTGTCGCGAGCGTCGTGGCCGGCGATCACTTCGAGCAGCAAGGCGGCATCGGTCACGTCATGTGTCAACGGGCCGATCTGGTCGAGCGAGGAAGCGTAGGCGACGAGGCCGAAACGCGATACTCGGCCGTAAGTCGGTTTCAGGCCGACGATGCCGCACATCGCGGCGGGCTGGCGAATGGAGCCGCCGGTGTCGCTCCCGAGAGCGACCGGTGCTTCGCAGGCCGCCACCACCGCCGCCGAGCCGCCGCTGGAGCCGCCCGGAATCCGTTCCAAATCCCACGGGTTCCGCGTGATTTGGTAGCCGCTGTTCTCCGTGGACGAGCCCATGGCGAACTCATCCATGTTGGTCTTGCCGATCAGGATGGCGTCGGCTTGCTTGAGGCGCGTAATGACGTGAGCATCGTAGGGAGGCACAAAATTGGAAAGCATCTTGCTGCCGCACGTCGTCGGCTGGCCTGCGCTACAGAGAACATCCTTGATCGCCACCGGAAGTCCGGCCAGCAGCCCGAGCATTTCGCCGCGCTTCCGCTTGGCATCGACCGCCCGCGCCTGTGCGAGTGCTGCCGAATCATCGACATGCAGGAACGCCTGCACCTTCGGATCGCGTTTCCGGATCGCCTGGAGGAATTCGCCGGTCAGCGCCTCGGACGTGGTGTCCCCGCGAGAGAGCAGTCCGAGCAGCTCGACAGCCGTGCGTTCGATCATAAAGCTATTCGCTAGCAGGTATCAGCCAGCAGCTATCCAGCACCGCCGGCACGCCGTAAAAATCGCCGCGGCGGTCGGGAGCGTTGGCGAGGGCGGCTTCCACGGGAAGCGACGGAGCAGGTTCATCAGCGCGGAAGACATTGTGGAGGTCAAGCGGGTGGGCGAGCGGCTCAACGCCCACAGTGTTCACTTGCTGGAGCTGGTTGACGTAATTGAGGATCGCACTGAGCTGCGGCGCAAGCTCCCGCACTTCGTCGTCGCTCAATTCCAGCCGGGCCAAATGCGCCACCCAGCGGACCTGATCGGCGGTAAGGGCCATGACAACCTCGGTCAAAATCCGAAAGTCGAAATCCGAAACTCGAAACAAATCCAAATGTCAAATCCCAATGACCCTAAACAGCCCGGTTTGGAGTTTGGCTTTTCGACTTCGGATTTGTTTCGGCTTTCGCTATTCGGATTTCGGATTTCACAGGTTCGGCATTTGGAACAGCTTGCGCTTCTGTGGCCGCTGGACGCGGCCGCTGCGGATGCACTGGACGCAAACGCGCAGGCGCTGCACCGACCCGCCCACTTGCACCTGGATGCGCTGGAGGTTGGGACGGAACGTCCGCCGGCTGATTCCCGTCACTTTCCGGCCGACGCCGCCGAGGTACTTCGCCTTGCCGCGCCGGGCATATTGATTCCCCAGGACCGGCTTCTTGCCGCAGACGTCGCACTGCATGCCCATACCGCACCTACTTCCCGCTCGCTGGCCGAGAAATGACCGTTTGGCATTGCGTGAAAAATCTAAGTATAGCGGCTCGGCTGGGCAAGACAAGGCGACGCCGCACTGTAGAGGGCTGAGATGCAGCCTTCTCCGGATTCGTTTCTTTCGTTTCCCTGCCCCTGCCAGGGGGTGGGAGAAATGCAATGCACGGCGCGGAAATGAAAGAGAAAGAAATCAAAGAAACGAAAGAAACGCAAATCCGCAGGATGGTCGTGGCGTTCTCACCTACGGCGCGGAGGCGGCGATCGCCTCCGCGTCATAGTTGCGGTTACTGGCGGGGTTTCTCAGTGGTTTTTGCGGCCGGTGGCGGAAACGTGAGGTATTCCACCGTGGCCGCCTTCTTGAATTCCTCGAACCTGATCTTGCCGGCGCCGGCTTGGTCCAGCAGCTTCTTTCGGGCGGAAATGATCAGCTTCGCCGGCAGGGCCGGGACAGGTTCGGCGGGCTGAGGAGTCTTGGCGGCTTGCTGTTGTTTTTTCAACCATTCCACTGCTTTCTGCACCGCCTCCTGCGCCTGCGCATCCTTCTCCAGGTTCAGATAAACCTGGGCCAGCTTGCGATAGATGGCGGCCATTTGCTTGGCGTCCGGCTTCTGGTCGATGGCTTTCTGGAAGGCCTTGACCGCATCCTCGAAGCGGCCCTGCTTCAGATGAAGATCGCCAAGCAATTCATAATCGCGCGCTGAAGAAAGGTTGGCCGAGGGCGATTGGCCGGTGGGGCTCGCCGTTCCTACCTTTTCCGGGTCTTGGCTCCCTGTCCGCACCTTCTCCGGGTCTAGGTTAGCTCGGTCGGCTGGATTCGGAGTCGCGAGCCTCTTCTCCACGGCACTCGAAGGGGCTGACTTGGTCGACCTCGGTTCCTCGCCGCCACGGAACGTGATGACGACGGTCAGACTCTCGTTCTCGGCCAGGTGCGAGAAATGATGGCCGTTTTCGGCAAGTGTCTTCAGCACGGCCTCGCCAACGGTTCCCGGGCCGCACACTTCCAGCTCCTTCTTTTTTGACACGGGCGGCTTCTGTTCATCCTTGATGCCACGGACCTCCCGGCGGGTTTGCTCCCAAAGGCTGGGCATTTTTTCGCCCGTACGGAATGATTCCTCGATCTGCGTCGTGAACGAGGGTGCATGGCACTTGGCGCAGTTGGCCACGGATGCCATGCCGCCTGCGTGCGGGTCCTTGACCATTTGCCCTCTTCCATGATGCGGCAATGTCGTGGTGAAGACGACGCCCTGCCCCTTCAAGTACACGCCTTCAAGCTGGAACGCGGGCCGTTGCGGTACGGCGAGTTGAGCCGACACGATGCGAGCATTCAGCGGATCGGCCACCTGGTTTAACTGTTGCGTCAAGAGCATTGAATTGATGTCCGTGACATCATAAGTGGTGTTCAAATTTACTCCGTACGGAACCCCCCAGATCGTGTTGTTCGGCGTCCCTATGGTGTACGGCTGCAGGAATTGTTGACGGGCGCTGCGATATGGGAAGAGATAGATGCCCGTGTCAAGCCACTGTACATTCGCCGGCGCCGGATACATCTGCTCCAGCTTGCGGCCGAGGATGCGGCGGAAGACTTCCACGTCTTCATACATGGCCCGATGGTCCACTCCACGCAACACCCGATCGTAATATCGACTCTGTTCTGACTTCGGGTCCGGCGCGTCAGGTTGCCCGGATTGCCCCCACGCTGGCACGGCCGTCGCACACAATAGTAGTGACAAAAGCGCACATCGATTCATTGCAGTCATTGCCTTCCTCCTTTCTGAGAGAGAACGTACAACGCGGCCATGTCGCGCTCGGTCTCTTGCCAGCGCTCATCCGCCTGTGTTTGGTCGCTCAGTAGGCGCGCCCGCAGCCGGGCCAGCGCCTCCGAGGTGCGCTGATCGCGTGCTTCGACATCGGCCGCCAGGGCATGAACCAGGTCCTTGAGAAGCTGCATTTCCTCAGCGGTCACGACGGGCCTGGCCGTGACCGGCTCGGTTGGCTGCGGTGCCGGCGCAGAAACCGGCATCTCCGGCGGCGCACCCCAGCGGATGACGAACTGCCTGCCATCCGCGCGGACTTCGAGTTTGAGAGCGAAAACCAGCAGTAATGCCGCCGCAGTCGCAAGCAGTGCCGCCGCCACGCGCCGCCAGCGGCGCAGCCGTCGAGCCTGATGTCGGGCCGCCTGCTGATAGAGCCGGGACAGGTCCACACGGGCCGACGGCACGGGCGTCACATCCAGCGAGCGGCGCAGTTGCTGCAAGGTGCCATACTCGGCGGTACAGGCTGGGCAGTTCGCCAGATGTTGCTCCAGCTGGGCCTGCTGTTCGGGCGCCAGCTCCCGGTAAAGCATCCCGGGCAGACATTCGCGTGCCGCTATGCAATTCATACCTAAGTCTCCTCGTAGCTCCAGCCCAGTTGTTCCAGGCGGACGCGCAACCGGTTCAAGGCCGTGGCGAATCGTGATTTGAGCGTGCTCGCCGGCACATCCAGCAGCCGGGCGATCTCTTCGAATTTCATTCCTTCGTAATGCCGCAGCACCAGCACTTCGCGCAATGGCGCGGGGAGTTCCGCGAGTGCTTGTGTGACGATCTCGGTCAACTCGCGCCGCTGACAAACGGATTCCGTCGCGGGCGCTGTGCCGGCCTCGGCGTCCGGCAACCGCCGTGCCTCGAATCGGCGACGCCGTGCCATGTCGCGGGCCAAATTGAGGGCGATGCGATAGAGCCACGCCGAAAACGAGCCAGTTTCTCGGTAGCGCGGTCCCGCAAGGTAGAGGCGCAGAAACGCTTCTTGGCAGAGATCCTCGGCCAGATCGGCCCGGCCGACCAGCCGGAAAAGAAACCGGCCCACCGGCTGCTCCCAGCGGCGCACGAGCGCCTCGAAGGCAGCAGGATCACCGCGCCGCCAACGCTCGATCAGTTCTGCGTCGTCGTGCCCCATGAGGCGTCCACGCTCTATGAATAAGAACGCAGCGGAAGCGAATTTCGACGAAGTGAATTTCGCAAAAAACTGGGGCGAAAGAAATGATCAGTGTCCGGCCAAGAATGCTTCCACGGCCGCGCGGCTCGGGATGCCCGCCTGCCCGCCGAACTGCGTGGCCTTGAGTGCCGCGGCGGCCGATGCGAAGCGGATGCGCTCGGGCAGCCCCAGCCCGCGGACGAGTGCCGCGGCATAGGCTCCGTGGAAAACATCGCCACAGCCGGTCGTATCCACGACTTGCACTCGATACGCAGGCTGGTGACACGGGCGCGAAACGGAAGCGGCATCGACGTACCAGCAGCCCTCCGCACCGCAAGTGACAACCACCGTTTGCCGATCATCTCTCCAGAGTTTCCGGGCAGCGACGGCCGGCTCCGCTTCACCCGTCACTTTTTTGGCGAACTCCAGCGACACAATCAAATGCTCGACGAGCGCCAATAACTGGGAGAACTGCGGCATCGAGTCGTTCTCCAGATCAGCGATGACCGGAATCTCGGCCTCGCGCGCGACTTGAGCGGCCCAGATCATCCCTTCCATGCCGAAATGATCGACGAAAAGCGCCCGAGCCGAGCGAATCACTGCTGCATCCGGCCAGCCGGGTTCCGCGCCGTAAACGCCTTCCAGGTCGTAGAAAATGGTCCGTGTCTGGGTGCTTTCATCGACGACGATGTGGGAATGGATCGGTTTCGCGTCGGCCCGCTGTCGAATGAGACTGGTGTCTACGCCCTCTTCCGTTAGCCGCTGAAACACGAATCGCGACAGCTCATCATCGCCGAGGGTGCCCGCATACGCGCACTTCGCACCCAGCCGTGCGGCCGCGACCATCGCCGTCGCCGCCAGCCCGCCGCACTGGCGTTCCTGGCGGCGAATCGGCACTTTGCAGTCGGCGGAAGGATAGGGCGCGACGTAGAGCAGATCGTCCACGGCGACGCAGCCGAGACCGAGGATGTCGAATGATGGGGTCATGGATCACAATGTCGCCAGCCATTGCCGCATCACTCGCGGGTTTTCCTTGAACATCAGCGAGCCGGGCACGATGTAGTCAGCGCCGGCGGCGGCAAGTAGCGGCACAGTCTCGCGCCGGATGCCGCCGTCTGCCTCGATCTCCGTCTTCAGGCCGCGCTCTTGGATGATGTCTCGCGCTTGGCGAATCTTACCGGGCACTGACGGGTCCATTGACGCTCCCTTGATGCCCATCTCCGTGCCGACAATCGTCACGAGGTCCAGATCATTCCAATAGGGATCGAGCAGTTCCAGCGGCTCCGCCAGCAACAGCGACACGCCGACATACTTGCCGGCTGCCTGGATCGCCCGAATTACGGCCGCGGGGTCCTTCGTCGAATCGAAGCAGAAGATAAAGCCATCCGCCCCCGCCTCTGCGAACGGCTCGATCCATGCCGCCGGCTCGGTGGTCATGAGATGGATTTCGAACGGCAGCCGGGTGTGCCGCCGGAGCTGCTTGACCAGGTCCGGGAAGAAAAGCAGCGTCGGCACGTAATGCCCATCGGCCACGTCGAAATGAAACCGCTCGGAATACGGCTCGACGCGCTTCATCTCCGCGGAGAGATTGCCCAGATCGGCCGACCAGAGCGACGTGGAGCATTTCAACATGACTTCATTTTCCCGCGCAAAAACGCCAGGCACTCATCCACCTGCGCTTCCTCCAGCCCGTGCAAGATCAGCGGGCCGTCGTAGCCGATTCGGCGGAGGCATTGCAAATAGTAATCGTAATCGAGGAGTCCCTTCCCCGCCGCTTCGTGGCCGGAATCGCCGTCTCGACTGATATCTTTGGCGTGAGCAAGAACGATGTCGCGGCCGAGTAAATCGAACGCTTCCTCTAGGATTTCGTGCTGGCGGGCCAGCTCCCCTTCATGAAACAGGTTCGCCGGGTCGATCACGACCTTCAAATTGGGCGAGTCGATTTCATCCAGCAGCCGGCGTGCTTTTCTGGCAGAATTCACCACGTTGTTCACTTCGGGTTCGAAGGCCAAGGTGATGTCGTGCGCCACTCTCGTGTCAACCGCTTTCGTCACTGAGTAGAGGAGGTCGGCCCATGCCTGCGGCGTGCTATTGGCCGGATGCCGGCGCCACATGTCGTGCCGGTCGCGCGTCCCGGTGCCAAGCGTGATAATGGCCGCGCCCAGGTCGTGGCAAGCTTCGGCCAGAACCGCCAGTGCATCGAGACCATGCCGCCGAACGTTGCGATCGGGATGAATCATGTTGAACGTGCCGGACACCGCGGCGATGGCGATGCCGCGCTTGGCGGTCTCTCGGCGAATACGTGCGCACACGGTGGGCTCGATTTGCTCTGGCAGCGTCGGCAGCCCGGCGCATGCCATGTTGAATTGCACGCAGTCCAGACCGTGCGTTTTCACAGCATCCAGCGTTTGTTCCAATGTCGGCCGGACGAACGTCTTGGCAAAGATGCCGAGCCGCATTACACACCTCCCGCGACATCGGCCAGGCGGACACTTTCGCCACTCTCCGCCGACCTCGCAATCGCGACCATGGCCCGCATCGCGGCCACGCCGTCGTCGATAGTTGCGCCCTGTTGTGGCGCACCGTGCAGGATCGTGTCCGCGAATCCCTCGATCTGAAGTTTGTAACTATACGCGTCCTCGCCGAGCGGTCGACGAAATTGGCGGTCCTTCGTCGAGAAACACTCCACGTAACTCGACTTATGGTGCCACGGCAGGTACACGAGACCTTTGACGCTGCCGTGCTCGCCGTAGATTTGGAAGCCCTCTTCAAAATCACCGCGCACCGCAATGGTCAGATCGAGATGGCACAGGCTGCCGTCAGAAAAATCGACGCTGACAAACCAGCAATAGGCGCCGAATCGTGCCAGCAGTCGGGCGCGGACCACAGCGATCTCGCCGCCCAGGAACCGGGCCGTATCAACGAGGTGACTTCCGTGCGTCAGCATGAAATACCGCCGCTTGTCCGCTTTCGGGTCGCCGGTCGGCTTGCGGGCCTGCTTACTGACCATGGGAATCGGCTGAAGATTGTCGGTCATCGTGTAGCGGTAAGTCGAGTCGTAATACCAGGACTTGAACCCCATTCGTGCGCCCATCTCTTCTTCGATGAACTGCCGGGCGAAGGCGATGCCGGGATCGAAGCGGCGATTGTTGCCGATCTGAAGCACAAGCTTCGTCTCCCCGAGCCGGCGGCGCAGCTCTTCGCATTCTTCGATGGTAACGCCAAGCGGCTTTTCCACCAGTACGTGTTTGCCGGCGGCGATTGCCTTCAGAGCAAGCGGCACGTGATACTGGTCGGAGGTGGCGATGATGACCGCTTCGAGCTGCGGATCGGCAAGCATCGCATCGAAGTCCCCGTAGGTGACTCGCGGCTCGTGAATGGCCGCCATCTTGGCCAGCAAGTCATCGGCCACGTCGCAGACGGCGTACAGCTCGGCATTACGCGCCTTGCGGCAAGCATCGAAGTGCGCGTACTGAGCGATGGGGCCGCAGCCGAGGATGCCGATGCGAAGTAATCGTGGTTCTTTCTTCATGAGGCGAGTTCCGGGTACCGTTGCCGGAGCGCTGTTCGCAGAGCCACGAGGTTCTTCCGTACTGCGATTGCCAGTATACCCGCGGCTTGCCTTTCCATCGGCACATCGCGCAGCTCGCCGGAGCGGTGCACTTCGAGCGCCTGCTGCATCGCCTCGGCGCCGAGCTTGGGATCGTACTTGCCCTGAGCGTTTTTGATCGAGTTGATCGCGGAGCCAGCCAGGAACAAGATGTTGCCGCTGAGGCCGCGTTGTTCGGCGTCTGCGAGGTTCATGCAGATATTCCCCTGGTCAAGGCCACCCGCGCGGGCGATCATCACCGGCTGAATGCCAGGCAGCGGCCGGCTGAGGGTTTCTTCCGATGCTTCCCATTCGAGACCGTACGGGCGGAGGAACGGCCTGCCGGGCTTCACTGGGGCGGTCTGGCGGAAGTCGATGCCATCGAGCCGGGCAAGCAAGTCGATGACCTCGCGCCAAATGGCCTTTGTCTTGACGCCAATGCCGGCGTTGTGGCCGTAGATGGCGGGCGGAATCGACAAGGACTTTGTCGCGTCGCGAACCATGCGAACGGTGCCCCCGGCAAACGACTCGCTGAACATAACGCCGGTGGCCCCGGCTTCGAGCACGGCGTGAACCGTGTCCATGATTTCGTGCGGCGAACCCGTGATGTGCGGGGCGAAGATGAGGCTCTTTCCCCGACGGTGATCTTTAGCCCGCTCAATCGATGCCACGGCCCGCCGCGTCCGTTCTTTTGCCGGCGAGTAATCCAGGTTCGGGTAGAGGTTCTCGTCTTCTTTCACGAACAGGAATAGCGGGCAGCTCGCCGCCTCTTCGACGAGAGCGCCAACTTCCTCGGCCACGATGCCGGCCGTCGGCTTGAGGATCGTGCCGAACGCGGGTTCCGTTGGGCCGAACCCAGTGATACGCCGGACACCTTCGGCGCCATGCGCCGGGCCCGGAAACGTCCGCAGCACCCGGTCGGGGATTTGCAAGGCGAGCAGCCGGGCGTCTTGGTTTTCGTAAACGTCAAAGAGGATAGCGCCAGCGACGGTGTGCAAGATATCGGTCGAAGTCAGGTGCCCGTCCGGCTGGAGGAGCATCTTGAGCGGATAGGCCATGTGCAGAATGCCGATTCGGCCCGTAGCGTCGAACGGATCAATCCCGGCCGCGTTACCGGTACACTGCTCCAAGAGGGAACCGGGCGGTGGATGGCGGATGCCGCTCGTCGCGTGATAGGCGATCTCGGCGACCGCCTCGTCGAGCTTCTGTGTGCGGAACGCGAAGAAGTAGGACGCCACGATCTGGTCGTCTAGAACCGGCGGGGGCTTTTCCCCGAGCCGGTCGCGGACGATCTCGCGCAGCCGCTCTTCGCGGATATCGGCGTCGTGCCAAAGCAGATCCAGGGTTTTCGAATCCAGCGGTTTCATGCTTGCATCCGTCCGGGCGAGGATCATCATATAAGCTCTTGGTTTAGCCGCCGGCCTCAGGCCGGCGCGAACCTGCATCCCACAAGGAGATTCTCATCATGCGACAACTGCTAGCCCCGCTCTGTGGAGCGCTCGTGATGATAGTTATCGCCGGCACGAAGCCGCAAGCGTCGGAAGACGGCTGGATCGATCTCATGCCCGGCAAGGAACTTAAGGGCTGGAAGCGGGTGCCCATTCCGCCGGATAAGAAGCTCGGCGACAAGGACCCGTGGAGCATAGACTCGGAAACCAAGGCGCTGATCTGCGACGGCGTCGGCGTCAAGGAGATGCTGCTTTATGAGCGCGAATTCGGCGATGGCGTGTTCCACGTCGAATGGCGCTTCAAGAAGATCGAAGGCGGCAAGGATTACAACAGCGGCATCTACGTCCGCACCGCCGGCGACGGCAAAGTCTGGCACCAGGTCCAGGTTGCTCATGTGGACAAACCGCCGCGGCTCGGCGATCTGTTCACCGATATTCCCGCCGACGACCAATTAAAGCGCGTCGTGATCGAGGGGAGCGGACACAAGCACGCCCGGCCGGTCGGGGAATGGAACACTTATGACATTATGTGCAAGGGCAAGACGATCACGGTCCGCGTCAACGGCAAGCCGGCGACGACGTGGAAGGAGTGTCCCGTGCCGAAGGGCCACGTCGGCTTGCAGGCCGAGTTCTTCTACATCGAATTCCGTAATCTGAAGTTCAAGGAGCTGAAATAGAACGTTGCCGACGTGCTCTGCGGAAACTCGGCAATCGAATGCAACGGACAGGCAAATCGGCTAAGATAGATTCCGACAAGCGTTGGTGCGCCCCCCCCGCTGCCTGTTCCCACCCGAATGGCGTCATCGCTGCGATCAGGTGCTTGCTGATGCGAGATACTCCTTGCCTGCCACTTTCTCATGCCCGTCGTTTTCTACTGCTGCCGGCGGGGTTGATATTCGCTGCTGCGTTGGCTTGGGCCGCGGCGCCGGTCAAATCGAAAGCTCCGGAAAAGGCCATCGAAGGCGACCATTCGGCGAAGATGGCCCGCGGGTTGGACATCTTCAAGAAACAAGTTCGGCCGGTGCTGGTGCAACATTGCGTCAAGTGCCACAGCGGCGAAACCCCGGAGGCCGGTCTCAACCTCACAACGCGCGACGGCTTGCTCAAGGGCGGCGACGCAGGGCCGGCGGTCATTCCAGGGGACGCCAAAAATAGCCTTCTCTATAAGCTCATCACCCACGCCAAGAAACCGCACATGCCAAAGAAGGCACCCAAACTGCCCGATGGAGTCATTGTGCAGATCGCGGCCTGGATCGATAGCGGTGCACCGTATGCCAAGGCGCTAGTCGCCGAGAAACCGGAGAAGACGCAGTGGACTCAACGCGTCGTGAGCGCCGACGCCCGGCGGTTCTGGTCGCTCCAGTCGCTTCGCAAGATCGAGTTGCCGCCGGTAACGAACGAAGCCTGGTGCCGGGGGGCGATTGATCGGTTCATCACGGCGAAGCTCGAAGCAGTGGGCTTGGAGCCGAATCTGCCCGTGAGCAAGCCGCAACTGATCCGCCGGGCCTATTTCGATCTGCTCGGCCTGCCGCCAACGCCGCAAGAGATGCAGAGATTCCTCAGCGACCCGGCTGCGGACGCCTATGACCAGATGGTGGAGCGCCTGCTGCAAAGCCCGCATTACGGCGAGCGCTGGGCCCGGCACTGGCTCGACCTGGCCCGCTTCGCGGAGAGTCACGGCTTCGAGCATGATACCGACCGGCCGTCTGCCTACCACTATCGCGATTTCGTCATCAAGGCGCTTAACGATGATTTGCCGTACGATACGTTCATCAAATGGCAACTCGCCGGCGATGAGTACGCCCCAGAGAACAACCTGGCCCTGACCGCGACCGGCTTCCTGGCCGCCGGCGTCCACAGCACGCAGATCACCAAGAACGAGGTCGAGAAACATCGCTATGACGAGATGGACGACATGCTGGCCACCACCGGCACGGCGATGCTCGGCCTGACGTTCGGCTGCGCCCGCTGCCACGACCACAAGTACGACCCGATCCCGCAGGCCGATTATTACCGGATGCTCTCGACATTCACGACCACCGTCCGCAGCGAGATCGATCTCAACCTCGATCCCGAAGGTTACAAAAAGGCCAAGGCGATCTTTGATCAGGAACACGAGCCATACGCAGCCGCCTTGAAGAAGTATGAGACCGAGCGACTCCCGGGCCGGAAGACAAACCTGGAGAAGGAATGGGCAACGCGACCGGACCGGCATCGGTGGGTTCAGCTTGACTTACTGAACCGCACAGGCCTGCGTTTGGCCGGGCTGGTGCAATGGACGCGAACCAGCGATCCCGAATGGCGGAGGCGGTATCAGACTGCGCAGGACCACTTCCGGAAGGCCCCGAAACCGCAGCTCGCGAAAGCAATGATTTCGAGCGAGGGCCTGCCGGCGGTTCGACTGCATACCCAGGGCGATGATTTCTTCAAAGAGACGTACTTCCTTCGCCGGGGCGATCCCGAGCAAAAAGAAGGCATCGCCGCTCCGGGCTTCCTCCAGGTGCTAATGACCGTGCCGGAAAAGGAGAAACATTGGGACATCCAACCTCCCAAAGGCTCTCGCACGTCGTACCGCCGGCAGGCGTTCGCGGAGTGGCTCACGGACACGCAAAACGGCGCCGGGCACTTGCTGGCTCGCGTGATCGTCAACCGGCTTTGGCAGCATCACATGGGCCGCGGTATCGTCGCCACACCCAGCGACTACGGTGCCCGCGGCGAACGGCCCACCCACCCGGAACTGCTAGACTGGTTGGCCGCGGAACTGATCAAGAACGGCTGGCGGCTGAAGCCGATCCACAAGCTCATCATGACGAGTTCCACGTACATGCAAAGCTCTCAGCCCGATGAAGCCAAGGCAAAAGTGGACCGGGACAACCGCTGGTTCTGGCGTCGACCGCCGCACCGTCTCGAGGCCGAAGTCATCCGCGACGCCCTGCTGGCGGTCAGCGGCGAACTCGACCCGAAAATGTTCGGCCCCGGCACCCTGGATCCGAATACCAAGCGGCGGAGCATCTATTTCACCGTCAAGCGGAGCAAACTAATCCCGATGATGACGGTCTTCGATGCGCCGGAAGCATTGGGCGGCGTCGCCCAGCGGCCCACGTCCACCGTGGCTCCGCAGGCGCTATTGTTGATGAATAATCCGAACATTCGCAACTACGCCAAGAGCTGCGCCCGCCGAATCGCGGCGGCTGCCAAGACACCCGTTGCAACGGCGATCAAATCCGCGTACCTGATCGCTTTGGCTCGGCAGCCGAGCATGGAGGAGCTGAGCGACGCTGTGGCATTCGTGAAGCAGCAAGCCGAGTCATACGTCGCCGACGCCAAGAAAGGCGGCCGCGAGTTGACCCTAGCGGACTTCTGCCAGACGTTGATGTGCTTGAATGAGTTTGTGTATGTGGATTGATCGATTCCCGAGTTGACCGTTCCTCGCGGCAAGGTTGCCGTCGATAACCGCCGAGATTCTCCTAAGCGCTGCCGGTTTTTTGGGCGGCTCGGCCGCGGGCGATTGCTCCGAGCGTCGGTCGTCTCTCTACGCAAGTCATTTATCAAAACTGATTTGCGGATCTTTATCTTGGAAAGGCCGCAAACGGGCACATCTTTTGCAGCTAAATACAGATCGCCAGCTTGGCGGGCTGGCGCGGCACAGTCTTGTAGCCGGTCCTTATCGGCCGGCTCGCACCCGAGGATCGCCCGGGGTGCCGATAGGCCGCTGCCCGGCGGCCGCCCTCAGCCCCCCCCGGCCCCGGGGCGCTCGCTGGCGGAATGGTCAAGAGCGTTGGTCCCCAGCTCGTCACTCCAACCCGCCCTCTTGACCGTTCCGGCCGGCGGTATCAGGAGCCGAACCAGTTCTCCACGTGCGTTCCGTGTCGCTACAATGACGACCGCATCCGTTCGAGGATTTTTCGCGGACGCTTCCGGGGGCGGAGCGATGAAACAATCCGCCGGCACACTGCTCTATCGGCAAACGCCGCAAGGGTTGGAGGTGCTCATTGTGCATCCGTCCGGCGCCTACAACCGCAAGGCGCCATGGAGCATCCCCAAAGGAGAACCCGGCGAAGATACTGACCTGGAGGCGACCGCGCGCCGGGAAACGCTCGAAGAAACAGGGGTTTCGCCGGGGAAACTGGTCGCTCTTGGATATACCGACTACCGCAAAAGCAAGAAACGAATCTACTGCTTCGCCGGCCCAGCCCCTGCCGATGCCGACCCGCATCCCGCTTCGTGGGAAGTCGATCAGGCCCGGTTCGTGCCGCTCGACGAGGCCCGAGAATTGCTCCATCCCGATCAGCGCGTTTGCTTGGACCGGCTGGTCGAGCACTTGACAAAGGAAAGGTGACGTTCGCCGCCTCACGGTTTCGGCAGAGAACCCCGGTTTCTTTGAGAAACCGGGTTTCTGGGTGCCGACGAATCATAGCCGCTCGATTCGCAGTGGGTGCTTTTTGATGAAGTCCTCGCACTCGCCGCGCGTGAAAACTCCCGGCGTGGTCCCGACGGCACGAACGCAGCTTGCCCCGAGCGCGCTGGCAAACCGGAGGCAATCCTCTGTGCCGAGATCGTTGAGCAAGCCGTAGATGTAGCCGGCGTCGAAGGCGTCGCCCCCGCCGCTGCCGTCCACAAACTGGACCGGATAGACGCCGGCCCGCAGGCGCTCGCGGCCGCTGACCAGTACGCAGCCGTCGCCGCCCATCGTAATGACCGCAGTGCCGACGCCGAGCCGATGAAACGACTCCGCTTGCCGCACCGGGTCTTTCTCTCCCGTGATCATTTCCGCCTCGTGATTGTTGGGCAGGAACACATCGACGTGCGGCAAGAGCTTCACCAACCGCGACAAGTAATCGCCCGGCCCAGGCGTGGCCACGTCGACCACCGTCTTGACGCCGGCGGCTCGGGCCTTGGCGAATACCTCGGCGAGCTCGGCGGCCCGGACATTCGGCATCAGCAGGTAGCCGCCCACGTAGAGCAGCCGGCATCCGGCCAGCAGCTCGGGCCGAATATCGGCGGCGCTGAATTCGGCGTTGGCGCCGAACGTGTGAATGAAGCGCCGGTCCTGACCGACGACGTTGACGATCATGGTCTGGCTGGTGTCGGCCTGGGGGCTAATCTGCAAACCGCTGACATCGACGCGGTGCTCCTTGAGCAGGTCGGCGACAATTCGGCCGAAGATATCGCCGCCGACCCGGCCGGCGACCGCGGTGCGCACACCCATTTTGACAAGGTCCACAGCCGTGTTGGCCGCGCAGCCGCCGATCGTCAGGATCATTCCCTCCGCCATGACCAATTCGCCCGCCGCAGGGACGTGACTGATCGGAATGCACACGTGATCGGCGACAATGATGCCGGCGCACAACACTTCGGGGTTCGTGCTCATAGCTCGCTCCCGAGCTGAGCCGCGACCGTAAGGGAGCGGAGGCGCCGACCGCTCCCTTACGGTCGCGGCTCAGCGAAGGTACATCATCACAGCGTCTTCAAGTATTCGATGACGGCCATTCGTTCGCCTTCGGTGAGATGGTCGCCGAAGGTGTGGCCGCCGTTGCCACTGCCAGGCTGCGTCGTGTCGTATACTTTGCGGCGCTCCCAGGCCGGCAGCTTGGGATCGGGACGCGCATCAACGAGTTGCACCCGCCAGCCAAGCCGGACCGGATCGTAGTCTTCCTTGCCCGTGCGGTACGAGCGCGTGAATAGCGCCGACCGGGCTTTGGAATTGAGCACGTGATAGACCGTCGGCACGGAGCCGTTGTGAAAATACGGCGCCGTGGCCCAGATGCCGTCGAGTGGCGGCGCCTGGTAGCCGGCAGTGGCCCGGGCAGGGTAGTCATCGGCGAGCCAGCCGCGCCGCTCCTTGCCAAACCAAGTCTGCCGATAGTAGCGGCCGAACGTCTCCGTGATGCCGTAGTACCGTGTCGAATCGGTGCCGATGACTTCGAGCGGTACGATCTTGTTCGGGTACGTCCAATTGGCGCCGTAGGTGCCGTGGCAGCGCGAGCAGGTTTGCTCGAACACCGCCTTGCCGGTGCGTGCCAGTCCCTGGTCAACCGGGAACGGATACTTGGGCGGCTCCAAGGTCAGAAGATAGGCTTGGACGTCCCGAAATGTCGCCTCTTCGCGGTCGAACACCGACGCCGTGTTGCGCGGGCTAAGCATAAATTGCATGAGCGAC
>Ga0066710_100002107_pt1 | contig 15720 bp, 11 predicted proteins | sample GraSoiAngelo_159_FD_79666 | JGI IMG/M metagenome (GOLD analysis project Ga0066710, IMG submission 79666) | Grasslands soil microbial communities from the Angelo Coastal Reserve, California, USA - 14_1009_16_40cm | ecosystem: Environmental > Terrestrial > Soil > Grasslands | place: USA...
ACCACTCGTGTCGGGGCCATGGGTAATTGGAAAAGCGTAGTCGAGTCGCAACGGGCCGAGTTGAGGAATGTTAAGTCGGATGCCGATGCCCCAGTCATCGTTGTAGTTGCCTGTGTGGAATCCATTGGGATCAAAACTGTACGCATCTTGGTAAACCATACCGATGTCGTAGAATGCCGCAAAGCGTAATCGTTCGATGATCGGGACACTGTATTCGGCCGAGCCGAACCAATAGGTCCCGCCGCCAATAGGTTCACCGAACTCGTCTTTGGGCCCGACGTGCCGGAATTTGAAACCGCGCACGGTGTTTGCGCCGCCAAGGAAAAACCGGTCAAAGAGCGGGACCCGGGTGGAATTGCCGAACGCTTCCACCACACCTCCGCTGGCGCCCACCTCGAGCACGTGCCCCTCGAAGAACCCTTTGAAATACCACTTTGAGTCCAGTTCGAGCTTGTAGAAATCCGTGTCCCCGCCAAACGGTCCGCCGGCCACGCTGACGCCAACGGAAGTGCGCTGGCCGCGATTGGGGAGCAATCCGCCGCCGCGCGTGTCATAGGTTAGCGAGACGCCGACTTTGGAAACGAGCCGGTCCCCTTGCTCCTGGAGCAGAGTGGGCGAGACGCTGGGCGGAACGACCGCGCGGACGGGCACCAGGTCGCCGAAACCGAACGGGCCCGGCGTGACCACCAGATTGGTGGTGGTACCGGCGCCAAAACGAATGCCCACATTCTCGATCGTGTAGCTGAGCCCGACGCGAAAGGCGTCCGTGAACAAGGCGCGGGTAAGGCTCAAACGGGCGCCGGTCTCCCGCTGGTCATAGACGTCGCTGTAATAGCGAATGTCTTTGTGGAACAGATCGACCTCGAGGGCCAGCTTCCGATTGAGAAACCAGGGTTCGACGAAGGTCACCTCGTAGTTCTCCTGGCGCGTGCCGATCGTCGCTTGCAGTCGCAATTTCTGGCCGCCGCCGGTGAAGTAGGGCGGGTTGAACAGGTCGAAATTGCCCTGCGTCATTCCGACGTAACCGAAGAGCTGGTCGATGGAGCTGAAGCCGGCGCCAAAATAAAAATTGCCGGAGGGTCCCTCTTCCACATCGACAACCAGGTTTTTCAAGTTCGGCACGTCCGTGGGCTCGACGCTGGTCTGCACTTTGCCCGGGACAAAATACTGCAATCCCTCGAGGCGCTCCTTGCTCAGTTTGACGCGGACCATGTCAAACACCTCGCCCGGCGAGACGGCCAGTTCGCGCCGGATCACCTTGTCCTTCGTCTTGGTATTTCCGCGAATCTCAATTTTTTCAATCCGGGAGGGCTCGCCCTCCTCGATTTGGTAAACCAGGTCCATCGTGCCCCGCTCGGTGTTGGCGTTCTTGATTGCCGCGACCGGAATCCTTTCCCGCTCTCCCTTCCCGATATATCCGTGCGCGCCGTAAAAATCCTGGATCGCCTCGATCTCCTTCTCGAGACCCTTGGGTGTAAAAATCTGCCCCTCGAGCATCCGTGGCCTTACCGATCTGCCGAGGACCACGATTCCCTGACGGATCTGTTCGGCGGTGAACCTGGTGTTGCCCTTGAATTCCACGGACCCGACCTTGTAACGCTGGCCTTCATAAACGATGAAGCGGATCGCCATGCGCGTGGGACTGAGCGAGTCGAACTTCACCTCCCGGATTTCGAAATCGATGTAGCCCTGGTTCCAGTAGAAATCCTTCAGCTTCTCCTTGTCTTCCTGGAACTGTTCCTCCTTGAGCCTGCCGCCGCCGGTGAGCCAGGAAAACATCCAATGGCGCCGAGTCTTGAGCTGCTTGCGCAGTTTGCGTTGCGAAAACGCCTGCGCGCCCACGAACTGCACATCCACGATCCGGACCTTGGGCGCCTCCTTGATCTCGAAGGTGACCGTGGCGCGCCCGAGTTGCTCATTGATGCTTTGGCGCGGTTCGACCCGGGTCTTCTGGTAACCGGCCTTCTCGTAGAATTTTTTGATCTCCTGCGCGTCGGAGAAGAGTTTGTAATCGTCCAGCGGCTCGCCGATCTTCGACTTCACTTTTTTGAGCAGCTTGGCGTTGCTGTATTTTCGATTGCCCTCGAACCGGATGTCGCTGATCACCGGCTGGCCCTGCACCACGTAAATCAGCTTCACTCCGCCGTCTGTGCGCTCGACGGCGACCCGGATGTTGTAAAAATAACCAGTCGCCTTGAGGGTGCGGATGTCGTCCGTGGTCGCGTTCGGATTGTAGGGGTCTCCGGGCTTGACGTGAATATTGGCGCGAACGAGGTCGTCGCTGACGGCCGGCGGACCGACGTGCTTGATCTCAATTTTCTCGACGACGAGCCCGGTTTGCGCGGCCAGCAGCGCCAGCCATCCCGGCGCCAGCACCAAAAGCAAAAGCCAGCAACGCCATGGCAGCAATTTCATTCAGTTAGCTGTCTATCCATCTTCCGGGCTGATTTTGGCCGCGCTCTCGAAGCGCGTGTAGGCTTTCAAAAATGTCAATGGCACCTCGCCGGTGGGCCCGTTGCGCTGTTTCGCAATGAGCAGATTCACCAGCAGCGCTTCCTGTTCCGCCGACGGTCCGTCCTCGTCGTCCCCGCCGCTGGGCTTGTAAAGTAGAGCCACCAGGTCGGCATCCTGTTCAATCGCGCCCGATTCCCGCAGGTCGGACAGGCGCGGTTTTCGATTCTTGTCCTTCTCGAGTTCGCGGTTGAGCTGGCTCAAGACCACCACCGGGACGAACAGTTCCTTGGCCAGGGCCTTGATGCCGTTGGAAATGTCAGCAATCTCCTGCTGCCGGTTTTCTGCTCGCCGCGAAGTAGAATGGAGCAGTTGCAGGTAGTCAACGACAAAGAGCTTGATGCCGTACTGCTGCACCATCCGCCGCGCCTTGGCCCGCAACTGCAGAATGGACAGTCCGGGCGCGTCGTCAATGAACAGCGGCGCTCCGGCGAGCTTGCCCGCCGAACCGGTCAGCTTGGGAAAATCCCGGTCCGCCAGGAAGCCCTCGCGGATGTTCCGCAAGTTGACCCGTGAACGCGAACAGAGCATGCGCAAAACCAGCGACTCCGCCGTCATTTCCAGGCTGAACACTCCGACCGCCAGGCGCTCCTCCAGCGCCACGTGCTCCGCGATGTTCATCGCCAACGACGTCTTGCCCATGCTGGGCCGTGCCGCAATGACGATCATCTCCCCGCCGTGGAAGCCGCTGGTCATCTTGTCCAAATCCGGAAACCCGGTTGCGATGCCCGTCAACATCCCCTGCCGCTGATGAAACTCCTCGATGGTGGTGATCGCCCGTTTGACCAGGTCCTTAATCGTCCGGCTGGTCGCCTCCACCCGATCCTCGCTTATCCGCAGGACATCCCGCTCGACTTCGTCCAGCAGCGCGTCCACCTCGCCTTCCTGCTCGTACACCCGTCCGACCACCGCGGTGCAGGTCTGGATCATTCGCCGAAGCAGATGCTTTTCCCGGACGATGTCTGTGTAAAAGCTCAGGTTGGCCGCCGAGGGCACCGCGTCCGGCAAGGACGACAGGTAAGCCAGCCCTCCAATTGATTCGAGCTGGTTCTTGTCCTTGAGCCGTTGCTGAACGGTGAGCAGGTCGATCGGCTCCTTATGGTCATACATCTCCGCCAGCAGCTCGTAAATGGTCCGGTGCCGTAAATCGTAAAAGACCTCCGAACCGACCTTGAATTTTTCGATGCAGATGCCGATGCAATCATTGGGCGAGAGCAACACACAGCCCAACACGCCCTGCTCGGCTTCGATCGAGTGGGGAGGCAAACGATCCAGCTTGAGCCCGCCTGTCGCCGCCGCCTTTTGCCGGCGCGCTTTTTTGAGGTCCGGCGACTCACTCCCGGTGTCGCCTTCAATGGAATCAATCATGGACGCAAGCAGAAGAGATTTTCAGCGGCAAGGCAACGGAGAGATACCCAAATGCATCGACCGCGAATTGACAGCTTATTCACCATTCACAGGCGCGATGGAAGGAGAAACCTTCAGACCTCCGGCGGAGCGGCTCGATGGAACAGGCTCTACGAATCACGGATGAAAAATGACGAAGAAAAAAGCAAACCGTTTTGGCTCGTTTGCTGGAAGAAAGGTCTGCGCCGGAAACCGCGACCTCAGGGACGCAACCGTTCACCGTTTCTGGCGCCTTCGCGGGGCTGGAGTTTCAGCAGGATGGCTGTTTTACTCCGGCTTCTTCTCCGCCCGCGGCGGCCGGAGCGGACGTTCCCTTTTCGCTTCCGCCTTGGCTGGGCCAGCCTCTTTGGTCCTCGCGGAGTCCCGGACTCTCGCCGGTCCTGCCTCTTTGCCCTTCGGCTCGACGTGCGGTGTTTCCAACGGTTTCGGCAGCGGGGTCGCGCTGTCGATTCGGACCTTCAAGGTGGTGCTCACTTCGGGATGCAGGCGCAATTCGACTTCGTGTTCCCCGAGGGCGCGCAGCGGATGTTCGAGATGGATCTTCTTCTTGTCGATTGCCACCTCGAACTGGTGCTTGAGTTCGTCGGCAATAATGCCCGCAGTGACGGAGCCGAACATCTTGCCGTCTTCACCGGACTTGGCGGTGACGACGAGCACCATCTTGGACAGGCTTTTGGCCAGTTCGCTCATGGTGTTAAAATCGTGCGCCTCGCGTTCGGCACGGCGCTGGCGCAGCACCTCGAGCCGGCGCTTGTTCGCCGCCGTCTGGGGAATGGCAAGGCCTTGTGGAAGGAGATAGTTGCGCGCGTAACCGGCGGCGACCTTCACGTGGTCGGACTCGGCCCCCAGACCTATCACGCTTTGAGTGAGAATGACTTCAGTTTTGGCCATACGGAGATTCTAACGTTTAGAGTTTAACCGAAAAGAGCAATTCAGCCGCGAGGTTAAGGAATTCCACCGCGCGCCACGCGAGCGGAGTCAAAACGGCACGTCGTCCTCCGCCGGCGGTTCTTCGGGGGCGGGTTCGACTGAAGCGGCGTTGGCCGGGGCAGACACCGGCGCACGACTTCGCGATGTGTCGGTACCGCCGCCTTCGCGAGGTTGCCCGGAACTGAGAAATTTCACGTTCTCTGCTGTCACAAGAATCTTTGACCTCTTCTGGTTGGTCTGTTTGTCGTCCCAGGTGTCCAGGCGCAGACGTCCTTCGACCAGGACAGGGCTTCCCTTTTTCAGATATTGTCCGATGGTTTCTGCCTGGCGACTGAAGGCCTCGATGTCGATAAACAGGACGTCCTCCTTGGTTTCGCCGGTCTCCGTTTTCCAGGTCCGATTAACCGCCAGTCCCAGTTTGGCCACGGCCGTGCCTTTGGGGGTGTAACGCAATTCGGGGTCTCGTGTCAGGTTCCCCATCAGGATGACTTTATTGAAGCTGGCCATAATAGATTGAGTTAAGTGGTTTGGTCGCCTTCCTTCGGCGGCGGAGCGGTGGTGAACAGGACACGAAACACCTCATCGTTCAGATCGAATCGTTGGCGCAACTGGTTCACCGCGCCTGGCTCGATCTCGAAAATGAAATTGACGTAGAAACCCGAATTGTGTTTGCGGTCCGCAATGCGGGTGAAATTGCGTTTGTCCATCTTTTGCACCGTCTCCACCTTGCCGCCGGCGGCGGCGATCTCCGAGGAAATTTTGTCGATCAAATCTTTGATGCCTTCCTCTTTGCCCGCTGTATCCAGGATAAACATGCCTTCGTATCTTTTCATTGTCGCTCTTCGCTTTCGGGGCCTTGCACGGGGCCGTTAAACTGACTCATTGCCTTGGCGATGCCTTCGCTCAGCCAGCATTCGATCTGGTCGGCCGCCCGGTCCAGAACCTTTTCCACAAGCTGGGACTCTTCCGTCCGGAAGCGACCCAGCACGTGGTCGGTGATTTCGCGCACGGCGCTCTGCGCGCGGCCAATCCCGATCCGCAGCCGCGAATAGTGGCGCGTGCCCAGGTGCTGCTCGATCGATTCCAGCCCATGATGCCCGCCGCTGGCGCCCTGCGCCCGGAGTCGGATTTCTCCGAGCGGCAGATCCGCATCGTCCACCACCACGAGCAATCGCTCGAGCGGCGTCCGGAAATATTCCCTCAATCCGGCCACCGCTACGCCACTCTGGTTCATGTAGGTCTGCGGCTGGCACAGCATTAGTCTGCGGCCGTCCCGCTCCGCTTTCGCCACTCGCGCCGCAAACCTCCTGTCCCGGGTCCACTTGGCCTGCCACCGTTCCGCCAGCCGTTCGACCACTAAGAAACCCGCGTTGTGACGGGTGCGGGCGTACTCGGTCCCCGGATTTCCCAAGCCCACAATGAGATAAGAATTCTCCATGCGAGGGCCTGTTCCGGCGAACGGGCGCCGATCCATCGCCACTTACCCAAACCATTACTTCTTCTTCTCCGGCTTCTTCTCCACCTTCTCGGCCGGTTTTTCGGCTGCCTTCTCGGCGCCCTTTTCAGCAGGTTTTGCTGCGGTCCCGGCTGCCTCACCCGCCGCCTCTTCCTTCTTCTCTTTGAGTACTTCGGGTTCAGCCAGCGGAGTCGTCGCGGCTTCGAGCGCCGCCGCCTCCTGCGCCTCGGTAATCGGCGCAGCCACCGAGATCACCGGAATCTTCTTGTCCCCCACCACTTCCACGCCGGCTGGGAGCGGAATTTCGCCCAGGTGAATAGACTGGCCGATCTCGAGCGGGGTTACGTCCACCGTGATCACTTCTGGCAATTCCCTGGGCAAGGCGCGAATTTTGATCTTGAACAAGACGTGTTCAAGCACGCCGCCGCCGGTCTTGACGCCGGCGGCTTCGCCGGTGGTCTCCACCGGAACGGTCACAGTTACTTTCTCATTTTCGGCGACTTGATGGAAATCGACGTGCAGCACCTTCCCGCTCAGCGGGTGATGTTGCACCTCCTGGACCAGGGCCAGACGCTGGCCGGTCGCTTCCCCTTCCACCGCCAGATCCACCAGGATCGTCTCGGACACGGATTGGTGTATCAAATCCTCGATCTCCTTCAGCCCGACCTCGAGGTTTTGCGGCTGGGTTTGGCGTCCGTAAATGACCGCCGGGACCCGTCCGCCGGCGCGCAGCTTCCTGACGCGGCTGCGTTTCGCAAGCGCGCGCGGAAAAGCCTTCAAAGATAATGATTTCATGATTCCACGTCACTATCCGGGGGCAACAGCGGTTCAGCTCGTGCGCCCGCCCTTAAACTCAAACAGCGAAGTCACCGAAGAATTGCTATGGATTCGCTTGATCGCTTCGCCCAGCAATCCAGCCACTGACAGCGTTGTGATTTTCACCCCGCTAATCGGCGGGCGCAAAACAGTATCAGTCGTTATCAGTTCGTCAATATTTGATTTCTTCAGTCGGCCGATGCCCAATTCATTCAAGATCGCGTGCGAGACGCAGGCATAGACACTCCTGGCGCCCTTCTTGCGCAGCAACATTGCCGCCTCGGTCAATGTGCCCGCGGTTTCTGTCAGGTCATCCACCATCAGGATGTTTTTCCCTCGAATCTCCCCGATGATCGCCATCGATTCCACGTCTTCGGCGCTCTTGCGCCGCTTGGCGACGATCGCCAGGCCCGCTTCCAGGACCTGTGAATAGGCGTGGGCCATCTTCAGCCCGCCGACGTCCGGACTCACCACCACCAGGTCCAGCAGATTCTTTTTCTTCAAATAATCATACATCACCGGCGCCGCGTAGAGATGATCCACTGGAATATCAAAGAATCCTTGAATCTGCTGCGCGTGCAGGTCCATCGTGAGAATCCGATTCGCCCCGGCGGCTACCAGCAGATTGGCCACCAGTTTGGCGGTGATCGGCACGCGGGGCTGGTCCTTGCGGTCCTGGCGCGCGTAGCCATAAAAGGGCAACACCGCCGTGATTCGCGAAGCACTAGCCCGCCGCAACGCGTCCATCATTATGAACATCTCCATCAAGTGATGGTTGGTCGGCGGGCTGGTGGATTGCACGACAAACACATCTTCGCCACGGACGTTCTCCTCGATCTTCACGAACGTTTCACCGTCGGGAAAAGCGGTGACGGCGCATTTGCCCACCTCGATGCCGATGTACTCGCAGATAGACCTGGTCAGGGGCGGATTGGACGTGCCGTTGAAAATTTTCACACTGAGTCTGATTCCGGGTTTTGCTGAAGGAAAATCCACCGTCATCGATGGATTTCTGTCTGGACTCTAACAATGAGCGTCGCTTGCGCAAGACGAATTTTGAGAGCGCAAAGCCACAGGCGACGGAGGACCGGTTCAGCCTGTCGGCGGACGGGCTACGATTTCTTTGGCGGCACTTCCGCCAATTTCAGCGCCCGGTCCGCCAGCGCCTTGGCTGTCTGCTGGCGACGGAACTCCTCGTAGGCTTTGCGGTGTGCCGGGTATTTGACGCCGAGAATGGACACGGCAAGCAAGGCCGCATTGATCGCGCCCGGCTTGCCGATAGCGAGCGTCCCCACCGGCACGCCGCCCGGCATCTGCACGATGGAAAGAAGTGAATCGAGTCCTTTCAACGATGGAGATTCCATCGGCACTCCAAGCACCGGCAAGGGCGTTTTCGCGGCGCACACACCCGGCAGATGCGCCGCCCCACCCGCGGCCGCGATGAGGATTTCCAATCCGCGGTCAATCGCGGTTGAAAGATAATCCCACAACGCGTCGGGCGCGCGGTGCGCGGAGATGGCCTGAGCCTCCCACGGCACCTCGAGTTCCTCCAATTGTGTGGCGCAATATTGCATGATTTGCCAATCCGATTTGCTCCCCATGAGGATTCCCACCAGAGGTTTCGTTTTGTCCGCTGCCATAGTCGTGCGCCCACGTTTTACACGCAAGCGCAAGCGGACGTCGAGTCCTCTTTGCCGCGCTCCTGATGTTGGCTGCGAGGAGCGATTCGATGCGACCTTCCTGGCGCTTGTCCCCGGTCCAGGTTGACCGGGAGGGTGGGCAATTTCGACTTTGAAAGTCTCGGACGAAAACCACAGGGCCGTCAGGCAAATCAGCGGAAGCGACTTTTTCGGGCCGCCTTTTCGAGCGCGTCGAGGACAATTCCTGGTGTCAGCACTTCGGGCAGAACAACCGGCGCCGCTTTCGGATCGGCCGGATAAACCAGCACCAGGGGCACGCCGGCGCGTCCAAACCGTTTCAATTCGGCGGTGATGGCGTCGTCCTCGCGAGTGTAATCGCCAATCAAAGCCACCGCATTGATTTGTTTCAGCTTCGCTCTGACTGATGAAATCTCGATGCTCGTCCTCTTGTTGGCCTGACAGGTAACGCACCAGTCGGCAGTAAAATCCACAAATACAGGCCGGCCGTTGGCGCGTGCTTTCGCGACTGCTTCCGGACTCCATGGTTGCCACTCAATTCCGCCAGGTTCATGGGCACGGGAGTCGGCGGCGTTTTTCTCCGTGGGCGGCGAGCGCCAGCCCACCTCGCCCTCCAGCACCCCGAAATAAGCCAGGGCGAGGAAGGCAACACTCACGGCGGTGGCCAGCCCCCGGTGTCGCGCGCCGCGTTGCACAAACTGCCCCCAGACCCAGGCCGCCAGCGCCAGGAGCACCAGGAAAATTCCCAGCCAGAATTGCGCGTTCCTTCCGAAGTGGGCCGTGGTCAAACTGAAGAGCCAGACGGCGGTGGCCAGCATCGGAAAACCCATGGCCATTTTGAAATTCTCCATCCAGGCTCCTGGCCGAGGCAAAAAAGCGGCGAGGCCGGGAACAAAGCTTAACAGCACGTAGGGGGCGGCCAACCCGAGACCGATCATCAGGAACATCAAGATGACGACTGAAGCCGATTGCGTGAAGGCAAAGCCCAGCGCCACGCCCAGAAACGGCGCGGTACAAGGTGTGGCAAGAGCCGTCGCCAGCACACCATTGAAGAATGCGCCGACATTCCCTTCTCGCGACGCCAGGTCGGCGGCCGCGCCCAGCGCCCGGCCGCTCAACGTCACTTCAAAAACGCCGAACAGATTCAGGGCTACCAGCGTGACCAGGACCGTCATCACAACGAGAAATTGCGGGTTCTGAAATTGCATTCCCCAACTGGCCGCCCGCCCGGCTTGTTGAACGGCGATGACGATTCCCGCCAGAACCAAAAATGAAACCAATACCCCCAGCCCGTATAGCAAGCCTTGTTTGCGCACCCGCGCCGGCGATTCCTTGCTCTGGTTGACGAAACTCAGGACCTTCAGGGCGATGACCGGAAGCACACAAGGCATAATGTTCAGAATCAGCCCGCCCAGGAAAGCGGACAGGAGCATCCACGGCAGCGAACGTTCCGGCGGGCGGTAAGCGGTGGGTTCTGGCACGGAGTTCGCCAGCTCTGTGGCTGGCTTCGTTTCGAGTGCCGATCCCGATGGCGCGACGATTGGAGCGTCGATTTCCACCGCCCCGACCGCGGAACCTGGTTTCCCGACCAAAATTCCCTGAAGCCGCGCCGGCCAATTACCTTCGCTTTTTTTCACCAGCTTGCGGAACCGGACCTGGTCGCCGACGGCGGGCAGTTTTTCCGTTGTGGCCTGCACTTCGAAATCCTTGCTGCTGTAGGGAAGGAAATCCTCGCCTTCCTTCATCGACACCTCGAGCAGGACCGGACGTGTGTCGCCGTCCGCCTCCTTCTCCCACCAGGCGCGCGCCGCCACTCTCGAATCCGTTCGCGGCAGCTTCTTCTTCCACGCGCCGAACAATCCGCTATCAGCGGAGGGTTTTGATTCCGGACCGACCTCCAGCGAGGCCGTGACTTCGCCTTTTCCCGGCAGACAGACCCGTTCACATTCGAGCCACGACACCTGGGCCTTCAGTGCCTTTCGTCCCGCTGGCAGGTGGTCTGGCAAGGTCAGCGGCACGATCAGCAGTGTTTCGTCGTGATACACATAGGTCGTCAGGTCGGACTCGGTGATTTTCTCGGGAACCGGCCATTGGATTTCCCCCGCTCGGATTCCGTCCGGCACCTGCCACTCGATTTGCGTGGGCGCGCCCGAGTCGCCCGCATTCCGCCAGTACGTGTGCCAGCCAGATGGCATCTTCAGGAGCACGCCAGCCAGGATGGTTTCGCCCGGACGGGCCGCCTCTGCCGACAGAAGTAAGCGCGCCTGGGTTTTGGTTGCGGCGGCGACCGGCACCGCTGCAAACGGGAGGAAAACCAGGAGGGCCACCATTCGGTTGACTCGCATACCCGTATAGATGCACCAGCAGTCGGGAAATTTGAATCAAATTCCTGCCTCGTTCGCCCGGGCGCATTCGAAGCCATCCGTTCAATTGCAATTTATGCTGCGGGGCAATAGTCTGGCGCCTATGCCATCGTCCGAGGCCACTGGATTTCGCTGGTTGCGCACCGGCGACGAGACATTTGCGGCAATGCTGTTGGCCCTGGACGCAGCGACGAGTTCCGTCGAATTGGAAAGCTACATTTATACCTCGAGCCCGGTTGGCGAGCGGTTTCGTGAAGCGCTTGTGCGCGCCTGCGGACGAGGCGTTCGGGTGCAGGTGTTGATCGACTCGTTCGGTTCGGTTACGCTCCCGGACAGTTTCTGGCAGCCGCTGCGCCAGGCGGGCGGCGAGATGCGCTGGTTCAACCGGCTGACGCTCCGGCGCTTCAACATCCGCAACCACCGCAAACTGCTCATTTGCGATGACTGGGTCGCATTCATTGGCGGGTTCAACATCGCGCCGGAGTGGGAGGGGGACGGCGTCACGCGCGGCTGGCGGGACCTTGGCTTGCAAATCAACGGGCCGTTGGCTCGAGAACTGTCCGTCTCGTTTGACGAGATGTTCGCCCGGGCGGAATTCAAACATAAAAGGTTCGTCCGCCTGCGCAAGCGCCGGGCGAAACATCACGCGTCGATCCAGGCCGGTGAACTGCTGGTGAGCGGGCCCGGCCGCGGCCGCAGTTCCATCAAGTTGGCGCTGCGAAGGAATTTGCTCCAGGCGCGAACGGTGCAAATCATCGCGGCTTATTTTCTGCCGCCGCTGCGATTGCGTCGCGCGTTGACCCAGGTGGCGCGGCGGGGCGGCCGGGTGCAATTGATTCTGCCGGGTAAATCGGACGTGCCGCTCATTCGACTGGCAGCGCACAGTCTGTATCAGCGTCTGCTCCGCGCCGGGGTGGAGATATACGAATATCAGCCGCAGATCCTGCACACCAAACTGGTCATCGTGGATGGCGCCGTCTTTGTGGGTTCGTCCAATCTCGACAGGCGCAGCCTGAACATCAACTACGAGTTGCTGGCGCGCGTGACCGACGAACGAATTGTCGCCGAAGCGCGCGACATCTTCACCGAGCACCAATCGCTTTCGGCCCAGGTGCATCGCATGCACTGGCGCAAATCGCGCACACTTTGGAACAAGCTCCGGGAACGGCTGGCTTATCTCTTCTTCGCCAAACTGGACCCTTACGTGGCGTGGCGCCAGTTGCAGGGCATGCGCTAGGGGGAGGAACGGCAGTTCGTTCGGCCCGGAGTTGTCGCTGCCTTGATTTCGCGCGGATCCGCAGCGGGGAAAGACTTCATAAGCAGAACTCCGTTGAAACTCGAAGGAGTAGTCGAAATCAGGCCCGGAACAATTGCCCCATTTTTCCCCCCAGGATTTTTCCCGCGACCAACAGACTGATCGTCAATAGGACCATGCCCACAACTCCGAGTGCGCACGCCACGCCGGGCGCGCCCGGGTCGATCCGTCCCATGACCTGCCAGATCATTTTCGTGATCGGGAAGAATCGTTCGCGCATTGCCAGGATCAACCCGTCACTCACCTCCAGCATGGCAAAGGAAAAAGTCAGGATGCTTCCAGCGATCAGATTCGCCGTCACCAGCGGCAAGGTGATCCTGCGCAGCGTGCGGAACGGCGTCGCGCCCAGGTTGGCGGACGCTTCCTCGAGCGTGACGCTGGTTTGCTGGAAGCCCGCATACGCCGAGCGGACGATGTAGGGCAAGCGACGCACGCTGTAGCTGATGATGAGCAGCAAGGTGGGGTTGTTTCGAGGATTGAGCCAGGAAACCGGAAAATCGAAGCCGGCCAGGTATCCGAACGCCAGGACGAGTCCAGGCAACGCGAGCGGCAACATTGCCAGGGCGTCGAGCAGGCCCGCGAAGGGAATCCGTTTTCGCGTCAACAACCAGGCGATCAACACGCCCAGAAACAAGTCGAGCAGCGCGCTCAAGGCGGAATAGAGAAGGCTGTTGCGGATGCTCGAGGCCGTCAGGCCATGACCGAAGACTTCGGCGTAATTCTCCGTCGTCCAGACCCGCGGCAGCACGCTCAAAAACCAGTGTTTGGCAAACGAATCAACGATCACGGCCAGGTGCGGCATCAGGGCCACTCCCAGCACTGCCAGCATCACGAACCAGATGCCGATGGCCCGGACCGGGCGGGCGGTTATTTCCGCGCCGGCCGTGTGACCGCGCGACATCATCTCATAACGCGGGCCGGCCACCGCGCGTTTGCTGGCCAGGAAAAGGGTCAGCGTCAGCGCCAGCACCAGGACCACCAGCGCGTAACCCATTGGGTTCGTGTTGAGCTCATTGACGGCATCGAAAATCTGCACCGGCACCACGCGGGAAAAGCCAAAGATCAGCGGCGTACCCAGGTCGGTGAAGGCCCAGATGAACACAATGGCAGCGCCCGCAAAGTAACCCGGCAGAATCAACGGCAACGTCACCGTGCGGAACAGACGCCACCCGGTCGCACCAAGATTTTGCGCCGATTCGCGCAGCGACGGGTCGATATTTGCCATGGCGGCGGACACATTGAGGAACATGATTGGGTAAAGGTTCATCACCTGCAAAATCACGATGCCCCAGAACCCACCATGCCCCAGCCAGTCAATCGGTTTGTCCGGCGGCAGAACATTCAGGCGCATCAGAAAGAGATTCAGCGAACCAAATCGCGCCAGTAGTTGCGACAGTCCAATGGCGCCGACAAACGGCGGCATGATCATTGGCACCAGCAGCAGTCCGCCCAGCCAGGCCTTCCCCGGGAAATTGTATCGCGTCATCCAATGCGCTAGCGGAAGCGCCAGCAACGTCGTCAGGGCCGTGGTCAGAAAAGCGAGCGCAAAGCTGTTCAGAATGGACTCGCGCTCAAGCGGGCTTTCCAACAGCAGCAAAAAATATTTCAGACTGAATTGGCCGCCGGCAAAAAATGCGCCTTTCAACATGAAACTGACCGGATAGAACAAAAACGCGCCGAAGAATAGGAACAACAGAGCGAGAAAGGCCGTCGTCGAGAAGTTCAGGTTGTATCTCTTCACGGGCGGAAACGTAACCTCGAAGCACTCCACGCGACAATCCGCAACCCAAGGCCCGCGGGTGACGCGTGCGCACTGCTGGCTGCCAAATGCCGATGAACCGAGGTGGAGCGCTTGTTGCGTCAGCGGCTGGAACTGGCCCGGAAATGACGGAGCAGGAACTTCTCGTGGATTGTCTGCGGCCAATGATTCGTGTTCATTCGTGGTAAGCCGCTGTCAGGCCAGGATTCCCCAGATGGGTTGCGACCCTGCCTCGACCAGCCGCACCGGGCGGCCGTTGATCTCGATTTCCATTTTCTTGTGATCGAGCCCCATCAAGTGAAGGATCGTGGCCTGCAGGTCGCTGATGTATTGGGGGCTCTCGACTGCGCGATAGCCCACCTCATCGGTGGTTCCGTGAACGACGCCCCCTTTGACCCCGCCTCCCGCCAGCCAGGACGTGAAGCCTTTGGGATTATGGTCGCGGCCGGTCGTGTTCTGCGACCAGGGCGTCCGGCCGAATTCGCTTGTCCAGACGACCAGCGTCTGGTCGAGCAACCCGCGCTGTTTCAAGTCGGCGACCAGGCCCGCGATCGGTCTGTCGGTCTGCCGGCAAAGGGGCGCGTGGCTGGCGATATCGTCGTGGGCATCCCACGCGCCGTTGCCGCCCCCCGCATGACAAATCTGAACGAAGCGGACTCCGCGCTCGACGAGGCGCCGCGCCAGCAAGAGCCGCTTGCCGAAATCGTCCGTCTCTTTTTGCCCGATTCCGTAAAGGCGTCGGATGGACTCACTCTCGTCCGAAAAGTCCACCGCTTCCGGGGCTGAAAGCTGCATTCGTGCCGCGAGCTCGTAGGCCCTCGTGCGGGCCGCGATGGCGTTGTTGATCTGGTATCGATCGCGAAACTCCCGGTTCAGGGCCTCCAAGGCGCGCATTTGTCGCTCGCGTTCCGCGGCGCTGAGTCCCTGGCGAGGATACAAGTTTTGCACCGGCACATCTCCGGGTTGAAACGGCGTCGCGGCCACCGACGCTCCCAGATAACCGCCGCTCAGTTGGACCGGGGACGAGGGCCGCCCGATGTTCACGAAGGCCGGGAGATTCTTGTTTTCCGTGCCCAGGGCGTAGGAAACCCAGCTCCCCAGGCACGGGTGCTCGATGAGGCGGTCTCGATGTCCGGTCGCCATCTCGATCACCGCCGGGAAATGATTCGTTTCGTGACACCACATCGAGCGCACCACCGCGATGTCGTCGATCACGCTTCCGACGTGCGGGAACCAGTCGGAAACCGGAATTCCCGATTTCCCATAGCGAGTGAAGGTGCGATGGCAGGGAATCACCGGACGCTTCATTTCCGCCAGGTTGTCGCCGAATCCGACCGCGTCAATCAGCTTGCCCGCCCATTTGTTGTCCTTTGGATCAAAGGTGTCGATGTGGCTGACCCCGCCGCACATGAACAGAAAAATGACGCACCTCGCTCGCGGGGGTAAATGCGCGAGCAGCCGGGTCTGCGGAATCCTGCCTTCTTCCGCCCAAAGCGCGCCCAGGG
>Ga0066710_100002108_pt1 | contig 15718 bp, 11 predicted proteins | sample GraSoiAngelo_159_FD_79666 | JGI IMG/M metagenome (GOLD analysis project Ga0066710, IMG submission 79666) | Grasslands soil microbial communities from the Angelo Coastal Reserve, California, USA - 14_1009_16_40cm | ecosystem: Environmental > Terrestrial > Soil > Grasslands | place: USA...
AGCTGAAAGCTGAAAGCTGTCAGCTTTCAGCGACCAGCTCTGAGCGCCCGCCACGCGAAGAGCGCCGTCACCACCCCAATGACGAGCAACAACTGGCGCTCGGTTGCCGGGTTGATCGGATCGCGGGCGACCTTCAGCTCGAGCCGCCTTCGCGTCCATCCACCCTTCAGGTACAGAGCGTCGTACTGTTGCGTCTGAAGATCGCGGGCCTCGACCGCCTCCGGATCGTCGCCGCGCCCGAGCGCCAGCTGCGGAGGCAGCACGGGCAGGGCGTCCAACGGATCCACGATCCAGTTCACAAACTTGACCGCAAGGCTCCGATCGTCCTCAGGAGGCCAGACAGAGACGATCGTCAGCGCGACGACAACAACGACCGAGAACGTGAATTTGTTCATCTGGTCATCTGGAGTCAGCGATCAGCTTTCAGCCCTCAGCGATCAGCTTTCAGCTTTCAGCCCTCAGCGTTCAGCTTTCAGCGTTCAGCTTTCAGCTTTCAGCTCTCAGTGATCAGCTTTCAGCCTTCAGCGATTAGTACTCAGCAGCTCAGGCCTGCAGCCCGGAGCCTGAAGCCCGGAGCCTGAAGCGTTACGTCCGAGATTGGCTCGCTCGAAAGACCGACCACCAGCGGCCGGCGGCTTCGTCGGGCCACGGCGTGGCCCACGCCGACTGCGCGAGCGCATCCTGCAGCGCCCTGGCGCTCTGGTAGCGGTCGGACGGGTCTTTCGCCAGGCACTTCAGGATGATGCGTTCGAGGTCGTCTGGCACTTCCTGCTCGGTCCTCCGCGAGGGAGGCGTCGGCGTCGTGTGCAGGTGGTGCCCGCACATTTCGACGACGTTGCGGGCCTCGAAGAGAGGTTGACCGGTCACGAGAAAGTAGCCGACGGCACCAAGCGCATACAAATCGCTGCGCGCATCCACGGTCCCACCGATGGCCTCCGGCGACAGGTAGAGCGGGGTCCCGATGACGACGTTCGCCGCCGTGACGTTGAGCGCGGTCTCGGCCGTGGCGGTACTGAAGTGCTTGACGAGTCCGAAATCGACCACCTTCGCCACGTCCGGCATGCCGCCTCGCTCGGTGAGGATGATGTTCGCGGGTTTCACGTCGCGATGGATCAGGCCGACGGCGTGGGCTTCGGCGAGCGCGCCGCTCACCTGCCGCAGGATGTGAATCACACGGCCAGGAGGCTGCGCCCCGTCGCGGGCGACGAGCCGCTCGAGCGTGATCCCGTCGAGCAGCTCCATCGCATAGTAGAAAACGCCCTCTGGCGTCCGGCCATAGTCGAAGATCACGACCGTGCTTGGATGTGTGAGCGTCGCCGTCAGCTGAACCTCACGCTCGAAACGTCGGATGTCTTCGTCGCTCGCGCGCTCGGGCGGCAGAATCTTGACCGCCGTGGGCCGCCGCAGCAACGCATGCCTCGCCCGGTACACGACGCCCATCCCTCCCTCGCCGAGCTTCGACTCGAGGGTGTATTGCCCCAACTTCCGGATGCGCGCCATCTCGGCCCGCAGTCCGAAGATCACCCGCGATCCAGTGGCCGTGACCGCCACCGCGGCACCCGACCAGGCGACGAGATCCAGAAGCGCGTCCTGTTTGCGTGCGGTCGGACTGTCGGTCCGGCTGGCCACGAAAACGCCGACGGCGATCATCGGCAGCATGGCCGCCGCACTCACCCACACCGTACGACGTGGTGTGCACGGGACTGAGATCGCTCGCGCCAGCAGCACCAGCGTGCAGGCCAGCAGTCCTGCCGACAGCGCGTGGAACGGCCCCTCGATCACATCCAGTCCGCTCAAGGCGAGTGTCCCGGCCATCAGACTGAAACACCCACAGGTCAACACCACGCCGCCGATATCGAGCACCTGCAGAACGGCCGACGACAGGCTCCGGCCACCAGCGACCAGCCAGATGCCCCCCGGCACGAACGTCCCGAGCAGGTGGAAGATGCTCGGCACCCAGAAGGGCGCCGCGAATGGAACGGGCTCGATCGCGACACGCAGCGGCATGCCGACGATGAAGAACCCGCCCGAGATCAGGAACACCCAGCCGCCAAAGAGCTTCAAGCGGGACTGAAGGAACGACCGGCCTTCTTCGGTGTCGCTCGTCGCCGAGCCGAGCGCTATCGGGACCCGGGGACTGGCGGTACTCATCGTCGGGAAGACCTGGGCTAGTGCTCGGTCGACACGGGCTCGAGGAACCGGCGCGTCCACACCAGACTGTCTTCGGTGCGACCGAGCGGCTTGTACTCGCATCCAATCCAGCCCGTGTAGCCGAGCCGATCGATGAAGTCCAGCAGGAATGGGAAGCCGACTTCGCCGGTCCCGGGCTGGTGGCGGCCGGGTGGATCGGCGAGCTGCATATGGGCGATCCGTGGAAGGTTGCGCTCAATCGTCTTCGCCAGATCACCTTCCATGATCTGCATGTGGTAGATGTCGTACTGCAGATACAGGTTGTCGGAACCGACCTCGTCGATGATGTCGATCGCCTGACGCGTGGTGGTCAGGAAGAAGCCGGGGATGTCGCGTGTGTTGATCGGCTCGATGAGCAGTCGGACCCCGGCGGCAGACAGGCGGGGCGCCGCGTAGCGCAGGTTGCGAATGAACGCGTCGTGGGCGGTCCGCGCGTCGACGCCTGCAGGAACGACGCCCGCGAGGCAATTCAGCATCGTGCATCCGAGCGTCGCCGTGTACGAGAGCGCCGTCGCGACGCCCTCTTCGAACTCGTCGTGACGACCGGGATGACACCCGATGCCGCGCTCCCCGGCGGCCCAGTCGCCCGCCGGCAGGTTGTGGAGGACCTGCGTCAGGCCGTGCTGGTCGAGCCGTTGCTTGATGCCGTACTTGTCGAAGTCATACGGAAACAGATACTCGACGCCCTTGAACCCCACCGCCGCTGCAGAGGCAAAGCGGTCGAGGAACGGTACCTCGGTGAAGAGCATCGTCAGGTTGGCGGCCAGTCGCAGCATGGGCTCCTACCCTCTCGGGGACTTCGGCCACACGACCCCCTGGTCGTGCTTGGTCACCGGGGCCAGACCGCGGTAGACAAACCGCTGCACTCGCTGGCCTCGTCTCGTTTCGGCCGTGAAGACGTTTCCTTTCGAATCGGTCGCGATGCTGTGAACGGCATAGAACTGGCCCGGCTGACGTCCTCCGTCCCCAAACGTCGTCAGGACCTCGAGTGTGTCGCGCTGCAGGACGTGTATCTTGTCGTTCGAGCCGTCGGCCACGTACAGGTACTTCTGTTCGGGCTCCCGGGAGAAGGCGATGTCGAAGACCGAGCCGTCTCCAAGAGTGCGCCTGGCGAGGAACGCCTCCTTTACGAACGTCCCGTCCTTCCGAAACACCTGAATCCTGTCGTTCGCACGGTCGCACACGTAGACGAGCCCGTCGTTGGCAATCGACACGCAGTGCACTGGATTGCGGAACTGCTGCGCCGGCGGCGCGTCCGGATTGTAGGGACCCGGGTTGGCATCGTCGGGCTTGTTGCCGTAGGCACCCCAATGCCGCTTGTACTTCCCGGTCTCGGCGTCGTACACGACCATCCGCTTGTTCCCGTAGCCGTCGGAAATGAACGCTTCGTTGGTCGCTTGATCGACAACGACTTTGGTGGCCTTGTTCAGGTTCTCGATGTCGTTGCTGCCCTTGCTCTGACCGGGACGACCAATCTGCAGCAGGAACTTGCCGGTCCTGGTGAACTTGAGCACGTGATGTTCGGTCTGCCCGTTGCCGGCCACCCAGACGTTGCCCTTGTAGTCGACGGTCACACCGTGGTTCGAGTCCAGCCAGTCATAACCCTGCCCGGGGCCTCCCCAGTGGCCCACCAGATTGCCCTCCTGATCGAACTCCAAGACGGGAGGGGCTGGCAGGCAACACGCGCTCATCGGCGGCTTGGTCGAGCCCCACAGCTCGGATGGCTCGAGCTTGTTGGCCTGGTGAACGACCCAGACGTGATCCTGCGCGTCCACGCCCACGCCCACCGTCCACCCCATGACCCAATGGTTCGGCAACGGCTTGGGCCACAGCGGGTCTACCTCGAACCGCGGAGCTTGCACGCCCGCCGCCGTGACAACACTGCCCCTCTCGAGGAGACGGGACCCGATGCCGAGAGCCGTGATGAGCACGAGCAACGCCACAGCCACGAAGACATGCCGCTTCATCGTTTCATCCTCTCATTTACCGAGTCGGCCCCCCGACGCGAACTGACGCCGATGCCTGAGCTCGGCGGAACAGGGGCTCGGCTCGGCATGGCCGCAGACGCAAGCGTTCTCATTTCCGTGCGATGCGATACAGCTTTGACTGCGTGCGAATGATGACACTGCCGCGGGCCACGGCGGGACTCGCTAGCGACATCTCGTTCAACGAGTTCTTGCCGAGGACCTTGAATTCTGGGCCCGCCTGCACAACGTACGTGTCGCCGTCTTCGCTCAACAGGAAGATCTTGCCGTTGTACGCCCACGGCGACGCCGTAAAGCCGGTGACCTCCTGCGTAATGCGCTGCCGTCCGTAAATCTGCTTGCCGGTCTTCGCGTCGTGACAGAGCAGGAAGCCACGATCGAGCAGCGTGTAGTAGTAGTCGCCGTAAACCAGCGCCGACGTCTGATAGGTGCCGAGCGTCGGCTGGTACCACGTGATGTACTGGTTGCTGGTCTCTCCAGGCTTGAGCGAGATGTCGCCCGTCGCGCCGGGGCGAACCGCGTAGACGGGGCGAGGCGAATCCCCTGGATACCCGGAACTGAAGTACACGAGCCCGTGCTTGGCGAAGGGCGACGGCGCCGTGAGGATGGTCATGCCCTTCAGCTCCCACAGCAGCTTGCCGTCGAGGTCGTAGGACCTCACCTTCCCGCTCGCCGGCGTCACAATCTCGGTGCGCAGCTCGTTCTCCCAGACATACGGCGTCGACCAGGTGGCACCGGGCTCCTCGCGGGCGACCCTCCAGACCTGCGCCCCTGACCGCTTGTCGAGCGCCACCATGAACGACTCAGTCAGGTTGTCGTGGACGATATAGAGGCGATCCTTGTGCAGGACCGGCGACGCCGCCGTGCCCATGTCGAAGTACGTCTCGTGAGCCGGCACCTGGCGCGTCCAGACGATGCGACCGTCGAAGTCCAGAGCGGCAATCAGCCCGATTGCGCCAAAGTAGACGTAGACGCGCTCACCATCGGTCGTGGCCGTCTCCGACGCAAAGCTGTTCTTGATGTGGCGACCGATGGCGGGTATTTTGGCCACGACCTCCTTCGACCACCGGATCCTGCCGCTCTCAAAGTCCACGTCGTGCACAATCCAGCGGTTGACCGATGTCGATCTGGTCTTTCCGTGCTCGTCGCCTGGATCGTAGAGGCCTTTCTCTGGCGCAGCCTCGACGCCGGGACTGACCGCCGAAGTCACGAAGATGTGATCGTTCCAGACGATGGGAGAGCTCCACGCCAGGCCGGGGATGTCGATCTTCCACGCGATGTTCTCCGTTTCGCTCCACCGATCGGGCAGCGCCGGGTCATCGGCTGCGACCCCAGCCTGGGTGCCTCGAAAACGCGGCCACTGGTCCGCGGCGACCAGCCGAGAAGCGACCACAACCGCAAGGACGCCGATGGTGGCAAGGCCGATCCTGGTCATGGCAGGCTCAGGGCGGCGAATTCGGCGGGACGATCGCTTCCGCCAATCGCCACGACGACGTACTGCTTGCCTTTGTACATGTAGGTCATCGGCGCACCGGTGACGCCCGCTCCGAGCTCGGTCTCCCAGATCGTCTCCCCGCTCTCCTTATCCATCGCGCGGAATTGCTTCCCCCCGCCACCCACAGGCGTCCTCACGTTCACCTGGTCGCCGTCCGGCGCGAACAGAAGCGTGCGGGTCAGGAGCGGCGCCCCACGCGACGCGTGACCGAGAGGCGGCAGCTTCAAGCCTTTCAGCGCCGGATGGTCCCGCGGGCCGTCTCCGTTGGGCACCATCCACAGCTGCTCGCCGCGGTTGAGATCGATCGCGGTGATGCGGCCGTACGGTGGCTTCATCAGCGGAAGCCCACGGGGGCCAGGAAGCAGGGCGCGCGTGGACGCCCGGTAACGAAGGTCCGTCTGCTCCGGGTTGCCGGGGACCAGATTGGCGACAAACGGGTTCGTCATCGAGGGCACGTAGAGAATCTTCGTATCGGGATCGAACGCTGCACCAGTCCAGTCGGCCCCGCCGCCCGACCCGGGCAGCTGGATAGTGCCTTTCGTCTCCCCCGGCCCTTCGCCGACAACGGAGGGCGGCGTGTAGAGCGCCCCATAGACGTACTGCTTGACGATGGCCACAGCCTCGGCGCGAAGCTCCGGCGTGAAGTCGATCAGCTCGTCAAGGGTCACGCCCTGCCGATCGAAGGGCGGAGGCCTGGTCGGGATTGGCTGCGTGCGCGACGTCTTCTCGCCCGGCACCGTCGATGGCGGCACGGGACGCTCCTCGATCGGCCAGACCGGCTTACCGGTCACCCGATCGAGCACGTAGGCAAACGATTGCTTGGTGACCTGCACGACCGCGCGAACGCGACGCCCGTTCACCGTGATGTCGGCCAGGATCGGCGCCGCCGGATTGTCGTAGTCGAACAGGTCGTGGTGAACCGTCTGGAAGTGCCAGCCCCGCCGGCCCGTGCGGACGTCGATGCAGACCACGCAGTCGCTGTAAAGATTGTTGCCTGGCCGGTGGCCGCCGTACATGTCGTTCGTTGGGCTCGTGGTCGGGAGGTACAAGTAGCCGAGCTCGTCATCGGCGCTCATCGGGGCCCAGACGTTGCCAGCGCCGACGTAGCGCCACGACTCGTCCTCGTAGGACTCAATCCCAGACTCACCCTCGCGCGGAATCACGCGGAAGATCCAGCGCAATTTCCCTGTTCGCACATCGAAGGCGCGAACCTCGCCGGCGGGCCCGCCCTTCCTGGCCGCCGAGTCCTGCTCGGGCATCGAGCTACCCATCACGACCAGGTCGCGCACGACGAGCGGCGGCGCGTTCCAGGTGTACTGCCCGTTGACGCTCAGATCGACGCGACCCCCCTCGCCGAACGACGGAATGGGATCGCCCGTCTTCGCGTCAAGGGCATAGAGATGCTGCTTGTGGTAGGTGAGGATGCGCCCGTCCGATCCGTCCTTCCAATAAGCGACGGCGCGCAGGGCCCCGCCCAGCCCGGGGTTCCCGGTGAGGTCGCCGTCGGGTTTCTGGCTCCATACCGTCCGGCCCGTCTCGGGATCGAACGCCTCGGCCAACCCGACGGCGTTGGTCGCGTACAACACGCCGCCGGCCATGATCGGCGTCGAGCGATAGTTGTTCGACAGACGCAGGTTGGGAGACGCAGCCGCAAGGTCGGGGTTGATCTGGGGGCGCCTCCACGCGACTCGCAGATGGGAAACGTTGGCGCGATTGATCTGTTCGAGCGGCGAGTACTTCGTCGAAGCCAGGTCGCCCGCGTAGTACCACCATTCGCCTTTGGGCGGGCGGTCGTTGGGGGCGCCGGAGAGCGCGGCGTACGCGAGAAGCGCGAGCGACAGCTGGCCAACCCAGGAGCACCGCTGTCGCGTCATGTCGCCAACCCTCCGGCACCGCCGAACGTGCAGGTTCGTGGTTCTAGCGCTGGGCCTTCGTGGACGTCGGGGTCTTCTCGAGCGCGCGCGCACCAGCGAGGATCCCCGTCATGCCGGAGTTGCCCTCGTGGCACGCATATTCGTACACCTCGTCGTCGGAGTGCTTCAAGGGAATCATCAGCGTCCAGGGCTTCGTCCAGGTCGCGGGATCGTTCATCGTGACTTCGTAGTTGATCGTCTTCGGACCGATGCGGGTGAAGCGCTCCGTCACTTTCAGCTTGTCGCTCGTCCCGATGAAGAGTCCCTGGGGCGAGAGATTCGTGGTTTCCACGACGAGGGTATCGCCCTGCCAGTGGCCGCGCGAGTCGCCCATCCAGCTCTTGACGGCGCTCCCGACGTGCGGGCGGCCATCGAGCGGGATGATCCGCGAGTCGTGAATTCGCTCGGTGTTGATGGCAACGTAGTTCTTGGTCTGGAAGATCCGGTAATAGCTGTTGTAGCCCGCCAGCAGATCGGGCATGCCGAAGGTGATGCAACGCTCGTTCAGCGGCCGATCTTCGGGTCCGTCGGCGCCGCCCCTGGCCTGCGCCTCGAGCACCGCGGCGCGCAGCTTCTCGCCGGCTGGCGTCAATGGCGGCAGCTTGCCGTCGTCGGGATCGGTGATGAGCGAGGTGCGGTTGTCGAAATCACGCTCGACTATCCAGAAGGCATTGTAGTTCCCCGTCTCGGTATCGAACGTCGTCGGCTTGTACTTCTTGACGTCCGAGAGCACCGCTTCGTAGATGCTGTCCCCGAAGGCAGCGTCGCCGTCGCCGCCAAAGAGTTCGCCTGCCCGCTTCTTGAGCGCGGCGACCTCCTGCTCGTTGAGGAACTTGCGGCCTTCGAGAATCTTGGGCCGCTCCAGCGGCGTGGCGTTGTTGTTCGCCCACACGCCTTGGAGATCCGGCTGACCATCGACCGTTCTCGACGGGGTGTAGGCGCGCGGAGCTGTCTTGGCTGCGGACTGGCCGAAGAGGGGGGTCTGCCACACGGCCGCCAGCCCGACCAGAACGACCGCCACCCCGAGGAAAGCCATATACCGCTGTTTCATCGGAACCCTCCGTTTTCGCGCTTGATCCGCCATTATTTTAATCGGATTCAGCCCCGATATCACCCTCCGATCAGCCGACAGGAGAATCCCGGGAACGCTGTGGTTTTCGGTCGATCTGTACGAAGCGTGAAGCTTGCGCGGGAAACGAACCGGCGATCGCGGCCACGCGTCCGCCTGCCCCTTCGCAATGACGAAACGCTCGGAGTCGTCACACGCTTCCCAGGATTTCACGCTCCTTCTGGTGTTGCGAGAAACGGGGATCGACCTCTGGAGACGCGAGCTCGATGCGTAGCCGCGCCTTTCGAAGCATCTTCATCCTCCGTTGGCGCGCGTAAAGGAACCTGTGAACGAGACTTCATCGCCCCGCCCTCCGGTCCTCCTTCTATCGCGAGCTCTTAACCGACCTGATATCAGCAACTTAATTGTGCGCACCACCGGAAAGATCTCGCAGGAGAATTCTTTGCTTCAGCCATACCGACAGGGACTCAATGTCGCCAATGACGATTGATTCGACGCGGGGCGCGAATCCGAGTACGGTTGACGGCCAGCTCGGCGCAGGATCGCGTGGCCGGCGATGCGGCGTCGCCGCCGCAAGGGTGCTCAAGTTCGGCGGGTCGTCGCTCGCCACGCCGCAGCGTATCCGGGGCGTCGCGAGAATCGTCAGTGACTCGTTGAATGGCGGACCGGTGGTGGTGGTCGTTTCTGCCTTCCAGGGCGTGACCAACGACCTCCTCGACTGCGCAGGGCTGGCCGAGCGTCAGGATCAAACGCTGGAGCACGCTTACAACACGCTCGCGGCACGGCATCGTTCCGCGATGGCGAGCCTCTGTTCGGACCCACCTGACGACCGAGCCACCGGAATCATCGACGAGCAGTTGACGGAGTTGCACGACGCGCTGCGCGGCATCCGCCTCCTCGGCCACTGCCCGCCCGCTATGCTCGATGTCGTCGCCAGCTTCGGCGAGCGGCTCTCCGCGCTGATTGTCGCAGCGTACTTGAATCGCTTCGGCGGCGGCGCGCGATTCGTCGATGCCAGGCAGTTCGTGACCACGGACGAGCAGTTTACCCGCGCCAACGTGATCTCCGAACGAACGGAGCGAGCGACGCGCCATTACTTCACCTCATTCTGGAGGGAGTGCGGTCGACAGATTCCGGTCGTCACCGGATTCATAGGCTCCACAATCGACGGGCGCACCACGACGATTGGCAGAAATGGGTCCGACTACACGGCGGCGCTCATCGGCGCAGCGATTGGCGCGTCCGCCATCGAGATCTGGACGGACGTCGATGGCGTGTTGAGCGCCGATCCGAAGGCGGTCTCCTCCGCGTTCGTCTTGCCGCGCATCACGTACGACCAGGCGATGGAGATGTCCTCTTTCGGCGCGAAGGTGCTCTGCCCGGCCACCATTGCGCCCGCAGCCGGCAAATCCATCCCCATTCTGATCAAAAACACGTTCATGCCAGGGGCGCCCGGCACCACGATTTCTCGGAAGTCGGCCACCGGCCACCGATTCGCCATCGGTGTCAGTTCGCTCGGAGACGTCACGCTGCTCACGCTGCGAGGAACGAACGCCGTCGGCGTGGCGGGCACGGCGCGACGACTGTTCCAGGCGCTGGCGTCGGGTGGCGTGAATGCGCTGATGACCTCGCAGGCGCTGGGCGAGCGGACGACTTCTTTTGTTGTTAACAGGGCCGAGGCGTGCGCAGCGGGGCAGATCGTCACGCGGGAGTTTGGACTCGAGTTCGAGCAGGGGCTCGCCGCGCTCGATCAGAAGCCCAACCAGGCGATCATCACCTTGATCGGCAAGGGGGTGAAGGGACGACGCTACGTCGCGTCGAAGCTATTCGCTGCGCTCGACAGGCACAATATCGAGATCAGCGCGGTCGCCCACAGCGCATCGGAGCGCAGCATCTCCTGCGTGGTGGACGCCGCCCAGCAGTCTCGCTCCCTGAAGGTCATCCATCAGAGCGTCTTCGAGACGCGCAAGACGCTCGCGCTCGCAGTCGTTGGCGTCGGCAATGTCGGCGGCGCGTTTCTACGGCAGCTTTCCGAGCAGCAACCCTATCTGCTCGACCAGGGATTTGACGTCAAGGTGATCGCGCTCGCCGACAGCAAGCGGTTCGTGATGAGACCTGACGGGATCAACCTCGACGGATGGCGGCAAGAGCTCGATGCCTCTCGGCGTCGCATGGATCCGGCGAGGTTCGCCTACGAACTCGCGCACGTCGAGCCGACGAACGGGGCTCTCATCGACTGCACCGCCGATGCCGGCATCGTGGACGCGTATCCCGAGTTCATCAACGCCAACCTGCATATCATCGCGGCGAACAAGCGCGCGAACGTCCTGCCCTGGGGGCGCTATGCGGCCCTGATGGAATTGCTGGCCAGGCGGGACAAGCACTTTCTCTATGAGGCGAACGTCGGCGCCGGATTGCCGATCATCTCGACGATGCGCAATCTCATCGCCAGCGGAGATGTCGTGACGAAGGTGGAAGGCATCTTTTCAGGAACACTGAGCTATCTGTTCAACGCGTTCGAGGGAGACGTGCCCTTCAGCTCGCTGGTCCGTGACGCGCATTGGAAGGGACTCACCGAGCCCGACCCGCGCGACGATCTGTCGGGGCAGGACGTCGCGCGCAAGCTCGTCATCCTGGCCCGTCAGACCGGGTCGAAGATGGAGATTCAGGACGTTCAGGTCGACAGCCTCGTGCCCGGCCATCTGGCCGGCGGCTCCTTCTCGCCCGGCTTCTTCTCGGTTCTGGCCGAGCACGATGTCGAGATCGGAGAGCGGCTCGCGCATGCGCGATCCCGCGGTGCCGTCCTTCGATACGTCGGCACGCTCGGCAACGGCGTGGCGCGCGCTGAATTGCGGGAGATTGCCCGCGACCACCCGCTGGCGGGCACGAGAGGCCGCGACAATGTCATCGCCTTCACGACGAAACGATATGCCGATACCCCGCTCGTTGTGCAGGGACCGGGTGCCGGCGGCGGCGTCACCGCGATGGGCGTGTTCTCCGATGTGCTGAAACTCCTGCACCATCTGCCAGGGTAGGCGAACTATGCATGGACCTCGAATCACGGACGCAGCGACACCAGTGGACACCGCCACACTTCTCAAAGCCGATCAGGAACATCTGATCCACCCGCTGCACCATCCGGTCGACCACGCAGAACCTCTCATCTACGTCCGAGGACGCGGGGCGATCGTTCAGGACATCGCGGGAAACGAGTATATCGACGGTCTCTCGGGACTCTGGAACGTCAATGTGGGTCACGGTCGCGCCGAGCTGGCCGACGCCGCCGCGGCGCAGATGAAGGAGCTCGCGTATTGCTCCGGGTACATCGGCTCATCGAGCATTCCGGCGATTACCCTCGCGAACCGCCTGCTGGACATCGCCTACGACAACATGCAGGCGGTGTTCTTCACCTCGGGCGGCGCCGAGTCCAATGAATCGGCGTTCAAAACGGCGCGCTTCTACTGGAAGGCGCTCGGCCGTCCCGACAAGGTCAAGGTCGTCGCGCGCGATCAGGGCTATCACGGCCTCACGCTGCAGGCCATGAGCGCCACGTGCATGGGCAATACGTATTGGAAGATGTTCGAGCCCCGCGTGCCAGGATTCGTTCACATCCAGACGTGTTATCCGTACCGCTACCAAGGCGCGCGGCCTGACGAAAGCGTCGGCCGCGCGGCAGCGCGCGAGCTGGAGGAAGCGATCCTTCGCGAGGGGCCCGACACCGTCGCCGCATTCATCGCCGAGCCGATCCACGGCGCCGGCGGTGTCATCTACCCAGACGACGACTACTGGCCGCGCGTACGCGAAGTCTGCACGCGCTACGACGTCCTGCTGATCGCAGACGAGGTGATCACCGGCTTCTGCCGCACAGGTCGCTGGTTCGCGCTGTCGCACTGGGACGTGAAGCCCGACATCGTCACCTTCGCAAAGGGAGTCACCTCCGGCTACCTTCCGCTCGGCGGCATCATGGTGACTCGTGCGATCAAGGAGGTCATGGACTCGGTCAAGCCGGGAGACCGCTGGGCCCATGCCTACACGTATTCGGGTCACCCAACCTGCTGCGCGGTTGCGCTCCGGAACATCGAGATCATGGAGCGCGAAGGCCTCTGCGAGAACGCCGCGAGGATGGGAACGCGTCTTCTCGCGGGCCTTGCCGCTGCGTTCGGCGATCACCCCAACATCGGGGACATTCGAGGCGGGAAGGGGCTCCTTGCGGCCGTGGAGTTCGTGGAGGATCCGGAGACGAAGCGGAACTTCGATACCGCGCGGAAGGTGGCGTCGCGCCTCCAGGCCGAGATGAAGACGCGCGGCGTGATCACGCGAGGCCGCGCCGCGGTCGGCCCCCATCCGGCGCCAGGTGACGCGTTATTCTTCGCGCCTCCGCTCGTTGTCACCGAAGCTGAAGTCGACCGGCTGGTCAGCGTGGCGCACGACAGCGCTCGAGTCGTGCTCGGCAGCTAGCGCTGATATGGACTGACCGGGGTCCAGGGGCGCCGCTGGCGCCGCCCGCAGGGCGCGAAGCCCAGACGCCCTGACCGGCTCGTGAGGTCTCCGGTGCGGCGAGTTCCGGGCCGGTTCACTCGTGGTTCGTTAGCTCACCACTCGTGGTTCGTTAGCTCACCTCGACGGAAGCGGTGCGCTGCTTCTGCGCGCAAATGTACTGCAGCCAATTGCGATAGAGACCTTGCGCCGACGAACGCCAGGTATTGGTGACGTTGTTGGTCGCCATCACCGTTGGAAAGTTGGCCAGCAATTCGTCGCGGCGATCGGAGAAGGCTCGCTCCTGCAGCGCGACCAAGGCGTCGACGGTCTGCTTGTCGAAGTAGCCTTGCGGCATCGGAGGATAGCTGTCCCGCTCTCCCTTCAGGAACCGCCCGATGTCTCTTCGATACTCCAGCAGCAACGACGTGGCGTCGTATTCAGGATGGCCCTGCAGGAAGACGAACAGGCTCCTTCTCTGCTTCATGAACGCGTCGACACCCGCGTCTTCCGACCGCGTCAGGACGCGATAACCGCAGGCGAGTAGAGCTTCCTCGGGTATGTCATTCCACCGCGAATGCGGCATGCGCACGCAGGGCGGCATATCGGCGGTCAACGGATGATCCGAGACGCGAACGCACTCGAATACGCCGAACCGTTTGTCGGCGAGCGGGCGCCGGGCGATTCCATCGATGTGGAGGACGCCGGCGTGCGCGGCCAGGCACGACAGGATGGTCGAGTACGTGTGGCTCTCGGCCCACTCGAGCACCCTCGTCAGGCTCTGCCAGTACGGCTCGTCCTTGAGGTCGGCCGCCTGCGGCTCGGTCCCGGTCACGATCAGGCCGTCGTGGCCCGTGTCCCACAGCTCGTCGATGTGAGCATACCTGCTCACCTCATGCCTGCCGAAATCGGTTCGACGAACCTCGGGGAGCGTATAGAACGTCAGCGCGACGGGGACGTCACCCGCCGCCATGCCGAGCAGTCCTTCAAACTGCCGCTCCGTGGCGTTCAGCGCGGCGTCCGGCATGTTGTTGACGAGCCCGATGTCGACGCACGTCGGATCAGATTGGTGGAATCGGGTCGTTACCGCACGCTCCAGGCGCTCGGCCCTTCCCAGCGTCCCGCTACCCGATGATCGCGCGCGTTGGGTGAACATTCCGCCACTCCTCGCCAGGCTGGTCCATCGCACCGAGGGCCTGATCCAGGTCGCCGATGATGTCGTCGATGTGCTCGATGCCGACGCTGAGACGTATCGTCCTCGGAGTCACGCCGGCCCTCGCCTGCTCTTCAGCGGACATTTGTCGATGGGTCGTCGACGCGGGATGGCACGCCAGCGACTTCGCGTCTCCAAGGTTCACGAGGCGCTTGATCAGGGTGAGCGCGTCGTAGAACTGCTTGCCGCCCTCGAGCCCTCCCTTGACGCTGAAGGTCAGAAGAGAACAGCCGCGGCCGCCGAAATACTTCTGGGCGAGCCCGTGAAAAGGGCTCTCCGGAAATCCTGCGTAATTGACCCATTCCACCCGGGAATCCTGTCGGAGAAACTCCGCCACGGCTCGGCCGTTCTCCACGTGACGCTCGACGCGCAGGGCAACCGTTTCGATGCCCTGAAGCAGCAGGAATGCGCTGAGCGGCGACAAGACGGCGCCCATCGTCCGCTGATACACGCTGCGGCAGCGACCGATGTACGCCGCCTCCCCGAAGCGTTCGGTGTAGACCAGGTCGTGGTACGACGGATCCGGCTGGCTGAACACCGGGAATCGCCGAGCGTGCTCGCGCCACGGAAACCTGCCGCTGTCGATGATGGCGCCGCCGAGCGTGGTGCCGTGGCCGCCGAGGAACTTCGTCAGCGAATGCACCACGATGTCCGCGCCGTATTCGATCGGCCGCAGCAGGATGGGAGTGGCGACCGTGTTGTCCACGATCAACGGAACGCCGTGCGCGTGCGCCACGCGAGCCAGCGCGTCGATGTCGCAGATGTTTCCCGCGGGATTCCCGACGCTTTCGCAATAGACCGCTCGAGTCCCGTCATCGATCAGGCTCTCGATCGCGCAGGCGTCATCCGAGTCGGCGAACCGGACGGTGATGCCCTGGCTCGGAAGAATGTGAGCGAAGAGCGTGTGGGTCGTGCCGTAGAGCTGAGGAACCGAGACGATATTGCTGCCGAGCTCGGCGACATTGAGCAGCGCATAGTTGACCGCCGCCTGGCCGCTGGCGACGCACAGGGCTTCCACGCCTCCCTCGAGCGCGGCGAGGCGTCGCTCCAGCACGGCGGTCGTCGGATTGCCGATTCGCGTGTACCGATATCCCTCGACTTCCAGGTTGAACAGGGCCGCTCCGTGGTCCGCGCTGTCGAACGCATACGCGACGGTCTGATAGATCGGCACGGCCACGGCCTTCGTCGTGGGATCGACGTCGTAGCCGGCGTGCAACGCGATGGTTTCGGGCTTCACGGCTTCACCTCGGCCTCCTGGGACGTGAGACGGGTCATTTGTCCAACGACCCACTCGATGTCGGACTCGTTGGTCCGGAAGCTCGTGATGCACGCGCGCACCACGGGATCGCCGTCGCCCAACCGGATCTCCGACATCCA
>Ga0066710_100002110_pt1 | contig 15714 bp, 11 predicted proteins | sample GraSoiAngelo_159_FD_79666 | JGI IMG/M metagenome (GOLD analysis project Ga0066710, IMG submission 79666) | Grasslands soil microbial communities from the Angelo Coastal Reserve, California, USA - 14_1009_16_40cm | ecosystem: Environmental > Terrestrial > Soil > Grasslands | place: USA...
AAATATCTTACAGAACGAGACGGCAGAGTGCATTCAACCAGTTTCGTATGGTCGAATACCTAGTTCGCACCAGCCCGGTTTGTAAGAACTCTTGTTAGGAGATGATTGAGCGAGAAGATCAGAAGAGGGCGGCAGATCAGCCGGCGACAAGCTCACATCAATCCAGTTAACGGGAAAGCATGGAAAAAGCGAGGCCGCAGAGCCCTACTCAGAAAAAGCGAACGACAAACCCCGAGATTATACTCAAGTAGGTGAGCCAGAAAACAAGAAATTGCCAGTTAATCGTTTCCAACCGAGAAGTAGATCTGGACTTAGAGATTGTTGCGACTATTTCCATCTGGTTTCTCCCTTCGATCGTAAAGCTAAATTGCAACAGGTATGCCACATGGGTTTCGGGATAATCTGAGGTAAGAAGCGCCAATTAAATAGGTTACCGCCACGACAACGATTCACAAATAGGTGCGGTGCGCAGCCGAATGCTGAAAAATGGCATCCTGTTTGTCACGCCGTTAACACATGCGCCGTCATGGATTTGACACGATAACTAGCCGATCCGTTTCGCAAAGACAGTCCTTAGAGCTACGGAGGCTGACAAGAGTTCGAAACTTGGTTAACGCGCCGGCAAAAGATAGCCCGAAGCGCATCGAACCGAGTAGAGCTCAATCTCAATGGTATGGAAATTAGAAAAGGGAGAGCTGCTTGGGCGTGTCGTCGAAGACAGAACGGCCGTCCAGCGAGCGAGAGATCGCGTTTTCGTGGGCAATGACCGCATCGAAGTTGGCTTCGGGTTTGATCTGGGTTTCGACTGCGTGAACGAAGCGGTCGAGGCGGCGGAAGCCGTAGAGTTTGTCCTTGTCGCCGAGCTTGGCTTTATCCAATGAGGTCCGGAGGCAGTTAAGAGTTTCGTCGTAAGTCTTCAACGGGATCGGAAATGGATGGCGATCCTTGCCGCCATGTGCGAAGGAAAAACGCGCGGGATCGGAGAAATGGCTCGGTGCGCCGTGGACAACTTCGGCAATCAAAGCAAGCGACTGAAGAGTGCGCGGACCGAGATTCTCCAAAAGCAGCAGTTCGGCGAACTGGTGAAGATCGCGTTCGTACGCGACGGCGAGCACGGCTCCGAGACGCTTCAGGTCGATGTTCTCGGCGCGGACTTCATGATGGTCCGGCATGCGGAGGTAGCGCGCGGCGCGGAGCGTGGTCTCCGGTTTTTCATGAGCGATGTCGAGCAGGGCGGTTTGTGCGGGCTGCGCGTGAGCGTCCACGAGATTCATGATCGTGCCCTGGTTCTCGCCGACTATGCCGGTGTGTGGTTCGGCGACGAAGTCGCGCACCGACGCGGAGTGCCAGTGGTAGCGGCGAGCCATCCCGCTCCGATCGTTCAATCCCTGCTGTACCACGGCCCACTCGCCGTTCGAGCTCACAACGAAGCTATGGAGATAGATCTGAAAGCCGTCGGCGATCGCATTGTTGTCGACCCTCGCGGTGAGCCTACTGGTGTGGACCAAGGCTTCGCCATCGAAGCCGCGACGCTCGGCGATCGATCGCAATTCCTGCGGCGTGTTTCGTGAGAACCTGCCGCGTCCGCCGCAAATGTAAATGCCGAGCTCGTCAGCGCGTGGCGCTAGGCCTCGCTTCAGGGCTCCCATGACGGATGTGGTGATGCCCGAAGAGTGCCAGTCCATTCCCATCACCGTGCCCAGCGCCTGGAACCAGAAGGGATCGCTCAGGCGCGAGAGGAAGACCGAAGCGCCGTAGTCTTGGACGATGGCTTCGGTGATGGCCGTGCCCAGTTTGGTCATCCGTTCCGCAAGCCATTGCGGGACGCGACCGCCGTGAAGCGGAAGATCTGCGACGCCGGAGCGTTTCATGCGGCAAATTATCTCGACCGTTCGCTCTATCGGTACAGGTTGTCAATGAAACCGCTATCGTCCAACTCTCTCAAATAATGCGTATTCCACATGACCAGAGGGTTTAAGTCCGCGATCTCCGGTTTGAGCCGCGCCGCCAGGGCAAACACGTTGTTGATGGCTTCCGTTGTCGGGTAGAGCTTGCGTTCCAAGAAACTCGACCATGAATCGTAGAGCGCGTCCGCTTCCCCATCGTTGTGCAAGCCAAGAATAGTTGACTCCTTCATGATGTGCTTGGTCTTTTCCGGTTGGGTGAGAAAGAAATGAACCGCCTCGACGGTTCCGCGTATCAAGAGGCGCGTCTCCTCTTCATGGCTCTTGACCCACGCCATAGTCGTCGTCAAGGTGACACCGCGGATCATCGGCATCGGCCGCACGGTGATTTCCTGCGCTCCTTCTCTGAGGGCACGTAGATTGTGCGGCAGGTCGACAAAAGCCGCATCGAACTCGCCGGCGAGGACGCCTTTACAGCGCTTGTCCGTCGATGCGTGCGTTGCCACGAAATTGTAGTCTCCCTTGTCCAAATCCAATCCTTCCTGGCGCATAAAGAGCCACACGTTGAGGCCGGCGTGGGAGTTCTTCGAATCGACGGCGATCTGTTTTCCTCTGAGATCTTGCACGCTCTTGATCGCGTCGGTCACGATGAGATGGTTTTCCGTCCAACGGTTACCGAGCTGGGCCAGGTGAACAAAATCCTCACGGTTTTTCGCCCGGCGAGCGTAGAGATTGTGGTGGTTGCCCGAAATCAAATCCACATGGCCATTTTTCAGCGCCTCAACGGCCCTTTCGCGGCCCAGCTCCGGGCTCGTGTTGACGCGGAGGTCGTGGTTTTCCCATATTCCCGCCCGCTCGGCCAGTACCCAAAATGGGGCATGAGATTCAGATCGGTAGATAATTTTTAGTTCGCGCATGATAGTCCTCCGTATTTCAGTTGCTGATCGAAATAGCTGCATCCGTACTACTTTAAGAAGGTTCACACAATGGTCCGTTGATCGCTATGCCCCCTCACCCGCGCCCTCTCCCCCCACGAAACGTGGTGGAGAGGGAATATTTTGGTTGGCTTCTTGTCCACTGCAGTTTAAACTTTCCTGATAATCACCAATCACTTGAAACCTATCATTCCCAAGGTGGGAAAATGGATAAGTTTGTAAACTCCCCCCGGCAAAACACTCAGCTGATACAAAGAGTAGTCATGGGCATATTGGGTGCGCGCATTGACGCCGTCTACCGGGACAATAACCTCGTAGCGATGGATTCGCGCTGCGGCGGTCGCCGTATAGAGAACCGCCACGTTGGTCGCAGAGCCGGTGATAATCACAGTCTTGATTCCTCTTGGCTCTAATATACGCTGCAGGCCTTCTTCGGTGAATTTATCGAAGCCGTCGGGATAAATAACCGGCTCGTTCTCCCTGCGCTGAAGCGGGCGCGCGACTTTCTCCATGGGCGTCCCGCGCTGTGATGCGGAGACCGAGAAAACGACCAAGATCCCGGCGGCGCGGGCCTTTTCGAGAAACCCCGCCACGCCCGGCAGCAACGCATGACAGGTCAGCTTCGGGTCTTCGCAGCGGGCGCTCAAGTCGAGAACCAATATCGCCGTTGTTCGGCGATCCACCTCGATCCGCATGGGCTCGGGGTTTTTTGGCGCTTGCTCTTTGGCTTCCTTGCCGTCCTTCTTTTCTTCGATCAGATCGGTGTCGAGCAGAACGCCGCAGGACGGACAGGTATTCTGTTGCAAAACGTATTTGCCGCTGGCCTCGCTCATTAAAGGCCCTGCGGCAGTCGGCGGCAATAATCGAACTCGGGAAGCCGGCTTCCAGTCTTCGCCGGCGCGGCAAAAAACGTGCTGGCACTTCGCGCAGCGAATCTCGGCGCCCTGCGGTCCGGTGAAGAGTTCCAGATTTTCTCTGAGCAGGTAGCTCATGGTCGCATTTGACTGGGTGAAAAGTTTGACTCGTGCTTCGACGAAGGCTCGGCACGAATGGAAATTGGCATCTGATATCGGCTGTCTTTCAATCTGATCCCAGTCGCGCCTCTCTCATGGATTTCCTCAGCCGCTCGGTAGCCTCGATATCGATCTTGTCGCCATAGATTATGACTCCATAGATCTCGCGGGCCGCCTCGGTCGAGACCAATCCCAGCACAATGTCCTTCAGCACCATCTCGGCATCTCTCTCCAGCGGGTCTCCATAACCGCCGCCGCTGGATTGACGGGTATACAGCACGTCGTTTTCCGTGACTTCAAAGTTGCAGTACGGCAACGCATTCATTTGACCGCCCAGGTCCTGCATGCGATCCAAGGCGGCGCCTTCAGCGATGAGTTCGCGCAGTCTCGTGCCCTTGGACAACTCGACCACGGCGGGCGCGCCAGGATACCCACCGAAAACCCCTTGTCCCGAATTCTTAAGCCCCACCACTCCGTAAGCGACGCCTTTAATTTTCCGTTCAGGCGCGTCGTTGATAACGAAAGCGGTCTCAACGCCGACTCCGCCGCGGAACTTGCCGGCCCCGGCGCTGTCCCTCGCGTGGCGCCGAAACAAATAGAGAACGGGAAAATTTCTTTCGATCCATTCTACGTTAGGACAGCTCTTGGTGCCGCCTCCCGAGTCCACCCCGTCCTGGAAAGATCTCGCGCCGCCGCCGTCTACAGGAGTCTGCGAAAGATTCGAGACGTAATAAGTGCCGTACTGGTTGATGCCGGCATGGCGAATATTTCGCCGGCCCACCGTCATGGCCATCACTTCGCTCTTCCACCGTTGGTGGGTAGCCAGCGCCTGCATCAAAGTCGAGCTCGCGGCGTATAGAACGATCTTTGCGCCCGAGGTGGTATTCATGGAAACCGGCGCGGGCGGCTGGGGATTTACGATAGTTCCCTTGGGCGCGATGACTTCGATGGGGCGAAAAATGCCGTGGTTTTTCGGCAGGTCGTAAGCCAATGTCGACAGCACTGCACTGAAGCAAACGCCGAACGTGGCGTGATAGGGAAGATTGATGCCCTTGCTCGCTTGCGGGTCGCTGCCGGTAAAATCGAAGATCAGACGGTCGCCGATTTTACGCAAGACGAGATTGACCTTCCAACTCTCATCGGCCTCGATGGCGCTGGTTTCTTTCCAGACGCCGTCGGGAATTTCCGCGATGCGCTTTCTCAGGACGTCCTCCGCATGCTGGATCATCTTTTTGGTGACGGCGTCGATCAACTCGGGGCCATACTGCGAGAACATTTCCTGGACACGCGATTTTGCCACGTTGTTGGCGGCGATCTCACACTTGAGATCGAGACCGACCATGGTCGGTTGCCGCGTCATATTGATGATCATCTCAAAGAGGTCTTTCCTGAATGTCCCGCCTTCGATCAGCTTGATCCCTGCGATTCTGATGCCTTCATGGAAAATCTCCGTGGCTCCGGGCGAATTGCCGCCCGGCGACAAAGCGCCGATATCCATGACGTGAACAAAAGTCGCGCTCCACGCAACCAAACGGTCGTGGTAATGAATCGGCGAGATCATGAAAAGGTCCGACTGGTGCACCGCGGCGACGTACGGGTCGTTGAGCAAGAACACGTCGTCCGGAGCGACGCCGTCGTTGCCGAAGCGCTCCAGGATCTTTTTCACCGCGAATCCGCCGCACGCCATATGCATGCCGATGGATTCTCCGGCCGACAGGATCTCGCCGTCGGCGCGGTAAAGCGCGGCCATATAATCCTTCTGCTGCGTGGTGTTGACGGTGCCGCCGACGCGCTCGAGGGTCGTGCCCATCTCCTTGGCGATCTGATACAGCCGATGGGACAAGATCTCGAACGTGATCGGGTCCACACTTCCCGAGGGTAAAGCCAAGCGGCCTCCTTACGTTTCCACGTCGATCCTGATGTTTCTGAACTCGTCCATGAACGCGCGATTGTTCGGATTGACGACGATCGTCGTAACCGGAGTCTCGATGATAGCGGGCCCCGCCAGCGCGTTACCGGGCTTCATCTTGATAAAATCGTAGATTGCCGTGTCCACCGCGTGCCGATATTCCTCGAAGTAAACCGCCCTGCGGAATTTGACGGCGCTCGTCGAATCTTTGCCGTCAAGCGAAATCCTCGCGATGTTGGGTTTTTTCAGGCGCCCTCGCGCGGTCAGCCTGAACGTCATGACTTCCATGCCGGCTTCACGATAACCGGATCCCTGGCCGTAGGATTTTTCGTAGAGCTCGTGAAAATCGTCGTACAATTTCTCAAGGTCCTGTTGCTGAATGTCGCCGCTGCCGGGAGGCATGGAGAGGGTCAGCTCGTGCACCTGGTAGCGGTAGCGCATATCCAGACTGCGGACGATTTCGATCTCCGCTGGTTTGAATCCGCGAGCTTCGAGATCGCTGCGCGCCTGCGCGATCAAGACGGCAAAATTCTCCTGCAGCCGATTGAGATCGAACGGCGCGATCAGGTGGTCCGATCGGCCGTATTCATACAGGACATCGGTGCTGATGAGACCCGTAGCGCCGTGAACAGATGCGGTCAGAGGAATCACGACCTGCTTGATGCCGAGATCTTCGGTGTACCTGGCGGCGTGCACCGGCCCGGCGCCGCCGAAAGCGAAGAGCACGAACTTTCGTGGATCATGCCCGCGCTCGACGGTCGCCTTGCGGATGAGATCGCTCATGTGCGCGTTGGCGATCCGATAAATTCCGCCCGCCGCTTCGATGGTGTTCATACCCAGGGGAGCCGCGATCTTTTCAGAGACCGCGGGCTCCGCGGCTTCTTTGTTGAGGCGGATCTTACCTCCGAGAAAATAATTTTCATTCAGATAGCCCAGGACGAGATCGGCGTCAGAAACCGTAGGCTCGCTGCCGCCCCCCTGGTAGCACACCGGCCCCGGGCTGGCGCCCGCGCCCTGAGGGCCGACCTTGAGGATCCCGGTTTTCGGGTCGATCCAGGCGATGCTGCCTCCTCCCGCTCCGATCGACTCGACCCAGATCTTGGTCGATAAAATCCTGTGGCGCTGGATGACCGGATTATAGTCCTTCTCGATTTTTCCGTCATGAATGACGCTGACTTTGAACGTGGTTCCGCCCATATCCGTCGCCAGGACGTTTTCTTCGCCGATCAGCCCACCGAGGTATTGGCTGCCGACGACGCCGGCGGCCGGCCCGGATTCGATCGTGCCGACGGCGTTGGCGCAGGTCGCGCTCACGTTCAGTACCCCGCCGTATGCCTGCATAATCAATGGCTCGCCGCGAAGATTTTTTGCGCGCAGCATCCGCTCGAGGTTATTTAGATAAGCCGAGATGCGCGGGCCGATGTACGCGTTGAACACGGTCGTGGCGGTGCGCTCGTATTCGCCCAGGAAAGGAGCGACCTCGCTGGACAAGCTCACGTACAGGGTCGGGTATTTCTGTTTAAGCTGTTCGGCGACCTTCTTCTCGTGACTGCCGTTGGCGATCGACCAGAGGAGGCATACGGCCGCGGACTCCACGCCTTTGCTCGACAGGGCTTCGAGCGCCTGCTCGATGTCGGCTGTCTTCAGTGGAATCAAAACGCTTCCTTTGTAATCGATCCTCTCGGTCAGTTCTTCGATGAGAGTTCCGGGCACGATGGGCTCGGGCTTGACCAGCGCGGACGTGTGAGCCGCTTCCTCTTCGGTGAGGCCTTCGGCCGTCATGCCCCGCATCATCAGAATGGCGTCGCCGAAGCCCCGGGTGGTGATGAGTCCGGTCTTGGCCCCCGAGCGCGTGATCAGTGTGTTGTCGCCGCACAAAACCTGGGGTTGAAGAGCGAAGACGAGTTGATCAGGTGTGCCAGATTTTTCTTTCACGCGTGCACGATCGGCGTCGCGGACTGCGTCCAGGGCGCCGACGGAAAAATCCCGCGGCGTCGACAGGGCCTTGCCGACGTCGAGAAAGCCTTGCTCGTCGAGAACCACGCAGTCGGTAAATGTCCCGCCGATATCGACGCCAATCGTGTAATCCATTTTGCAATGACGACGCACCCTTGCCGCGCCGAACCGATTTTTATAGCACACGAGCAGCTGAGTTTGAAAACGACCATTGTCGTCCGAACGAAGTGAAGGATCTCTGCCAAAACGACCCGAAGCAGCGCGGTTGACAATCTGCGATCACCTGCGATACCGGTCCCAGATGACTTCCACGCCGACAAATTCTCGCAGGGTGTTCGGCTATCGCTGGTTCCTACTCATTGTCTGGCTCGTGTTGCAGCCGAGCCCCGCTGCAAGCAATTCGCAAACTCTCCTCACCGAGCTGAACCGGTTGAGTCCCGTGGAACGCGAAAAAAAGCTGATCGAAGGCGCGAAGAAAGAAGGCGGCGTCTTGGTCTATTCGAGCGAAAACGTCACCCTGCTGCAAAGATATGAAGCGGCATTTGCAAAGCGCTATCCTTTTGTTAAAGCGGAATACTGGCGCGCCGGCGGCGATCGAGTCGGGACGCGCGTGCTTGCCGAGTCCCGTGCCGGAAGGTTGCAAGCCGATCTGGTAGGGCTGGCATTCGACGTCGCCAACGAGATCAAAGGCGCCGGCGTTCTCGCCCGCTATCTGCCTCCGGAGCGCAAAGCGTACGCCGACGCGTTCAAGGACGCCGAGGGATATTTTACGCCGACGCACCTGATCCACGCCGTCATCGGTTACAATTCCAAGCTGGTGAGCCCGCGCGAGGCGCCGAAAGATTATCCCGATCTTCTCAGTCCGTTCTGGAGAGGAACGCTGACAATCGATACGGAACCGTCGCGAGCTCTCATTGGATGGCTCAAAGCCTGGGGCGAGGAAAAAACGCGGAGATATCTCGACGGGCTAGCGCGAAACGGGGTGACGGTCACCCGCGGTCATACACTTCAGACGCAGCTCCTGTGCGCCGGCGAATACAAGGTCGGCATTGAGCTTTACTTGTACACGGCGGCGCAGATGCAGCGCACGGGATGTCCGATCAATATTGTTTATCCCAATCCCACCACCGTTGCGTCCGCCCAGTCGTGGGCCATTCCGCTTGCCGCTCCACGCCCGCACGCTGCCGCGCTCTTGCTGGATTTTGTTTTGAGCGCCGAGGGTGCCGAACTGGTAGCAGACAACGGCCGGATACCGGCGCGCGCCGGCGTAAAACCCAAGTTTGAGACGCTCAATCAACTGGCGAGTGGAGCGGTGCCCATCCAGGTGCTTACATCGGAAGACGCCCAGCGCCTGCGCGCGACCGCAGACAAGCTGTTCAAAGATATCGTGCTTCGACGATGACATTCGCTCATTTCATTTTCCCGATCTTACATCAGCCGGCGATGAAAACCTGGCGTCTCTGCCTCTTTGCATTCTTTTTGCTGGCTCCAAACATCGCCGGCGCCGGCAACGAAGAGCTCTTAATGAAAACTCAATCCCTCTCGGGTCGCGCGCGAGAGGAATTTCTCGTGGCCGGCGCCAAGAGAGAAGGCGAAGTGGCGGACTACACTTCGACCAATCACCAGATGAGCGGGCCCTTAGTCAAACTCTTCGAAAAAAAATATCCTTTCATCTCGGTAAAACTGGCGCGCATCGGCGGCAGTAAGATCATTCAAAGAGCCGAGACCGAAGCTAAGGCGGGACTCCACGCCGTGGATGTCATTGGAACGGGCGAGCTGGGTATCGTAAGCCTTGTCGATCGCGGAGTGATGGCAAAATACGTCTCTCCCATGCGGGAGAACCTTCGGGAAGGATTCGCCGACAAAGAAGGTTTGTGGACGGTCCAACACGCGACATTACTCTTCGCCGCCTACAACAGAAGACTCGTTAAAGCGGATGAAGTCCCGAGAAGCTGGGAAGATTTTTTGGACCCCAAATGGAAGGGCAAGCTGTCCCTGGACACGGAAGCCTTCGAATGGATGGGATTTTTGCTCAAGCATATGGGAGAGCAGAGGGCTCTGAGATACTTCGAAAGACTGACCAAACAGGATGTCAAATTTCTCAGAGGCCGTTCTCTCCAACTGCAACTCCTGGCAGCCGGCGAATTCCCGATCACGATGGTTTCCAATGCCAATCTCATTCTCGATCTCAAGAAGGCCGGCGCGCCCATCGAACCGATTCGGATTTCGCCTGTTCTTCTACGACCGAGCTTGCTATTGCTCGCCGCCAACGCTCCCCACCCTCATGCCGCTATGCTCTATCTGGACTTCTTGTTGTCGAAAGACGGCCAAAACCTGCTGGCAAGCAGCGGGCGTCTTCCGGCCCGAACAGACGTCCAGACGGAAGACGATGAACTGCACCAGGGACTGAAATTCTTTATGCCGAACCCTCTGGAAACCGGCCTGAGTTACAAGAAACTGTCGGTTTTATTTGAAAAGACGCTTCTAAAATAGCTGGGGCAAACTCACACGAACTCCGCGCGCTCCGTGCCTCCGCAGTAAGATCTCCGAATCGGATTGAACGTCTTGAACCACCGACCGTTCCGGCCGTGCGCTCAATACGCTGAAACTTGTTTTTCTACTATGCCTACTGCCTGTTGCCCAATGCCTCCGTCATCCGCACCTGAGTAGAGAGGTGGTAACGCAAGCCGTCGATCTCGTAATCCAGCTCGCCGAAAAACGCGAGATGGCCTTTGTCCGGCGGCGGCATCTCGGCGACAATTCTCCCGTCCGTCAGGCTCACTTTATGCTCGCTCCATCCAGCAGTGCGGAAATCCCTCGTCGGTGTCTGCGCGATCCAAAGCCTCGCGCCTGTAGGCGCGGGCGTCGCAGCGATGGACAGACGCAGGTTGCCGTTCACGGTTTCATGTTTCCAGCTCAACTTCGGCATGGATGTGCCAGTGATTTGATGGCGTGAGAAAGCGGCAAGGCCGTTGATAAGGTCGTTCAACTGATCTGGTTGAGGCCGGTCTTGCCGTCTCAGGTTATGGCCGGCGTTGGGAACATAAAGCACCCATTTGTCGGCCGGGATTCCGTCCCAATAAAGATTGAGAGCGTCCGTGGCCCAGTAAAAATCATTGGTTCCATTGACGATCAACTTAGGCATGGTCAACCTGTCGCGGTACGCCCAGGGATCGACCATGCTCAAGAGGCGCTCACCTTCGGGTGTTTCCGGTATCGGTAGCAGTCCTCGGCTGCTGTAGGGCGTAAGCCGGGAGCTATAGTCGCCAAACGCTTGGAGCTGCCGCGGCATCTGCGCACGCATGTTGAGCGTATCGATGACCACCGGGGCAATCGCTTTGATCCGCTGGTCAACGGCAGCAGTGAGCCACGTTGTCCAACCGCGCTTCGACGCGCCCGCGACGATGAACTTATCGATCGGTTCGCTCCATTCTTTCTTGCCGAACGCCTGCAGAACGTCCATGGCCTTGGTGACGCTCTTCACCATTGGAAAGAGCAGCGGCCAGTTTTCATCCTTGGTTTTGAGATAACGGACAAATGTCTCGGCGATCAGGTCGTCTTCGCGCAGGTTACCCTCGAGTAACGGCTGATTCGGAACATGATAGAGAAAAGCGACCGGAGCTCTGATCTTTCGGGCCAGCTCCATGCCCATCGCAATATATTCGGCTCTAGCGGAACCACCCGTAACCCAAAGAAACATCGTCGAGTTTGGCGCCACACTTCGCGGCAGATAAACTTGCAATTGGTGCTGCCATTTGTTCTCCTGCCAAATCTGTGACACGAACTGGAGATCGTAAATCCGGTCTCCGGCCTGCTCGCCGTCGATCTTGCTTTTCAGTTTCCACTCGAACGCGGCCTCAGGCTTACCAACATATTTTTGCAGATCAGCCCAACCCGGAGTCGCAATGAAACCGACTCCGGCACAAGCAGACAGCGTAAAAACGATTAAAAACCTATTTCGCAGGTGCATGGACATTTTCCTCTGTTTGTAATGTCGCTCGGACCAATACTAAATTCATCTTATCAGGTCTTACGACGGACCAAAGCCATACGGGTGCGTCGAAAATAACTCTGCGAACTCTGCGTCTTTGTCGTGAGTAATCTTTCACAGTAAGCCGAGAACAGCCGCATAATCAAAGTATGGCTGGCTTACCGCGCGGCGGCGGGCGACGATAAAGCTGCGCCGCAAAGAGCCCCACGTACGGAGATCAGCAATGTTAACTTTTCAGCCATGGAGTTGATTTAGTCAAGTTTGTTTCACAGACTGGAATATGTCTGGCGACTTCGCTCTCGCCTGCGATTCGTCGTGCGATTGCGCCTGAATCGAGCCAATGCCGCCAATAATTTCCATCTCGAACTTGACCAAGACCTACACTTCGGGCCATCAGGCGCTGAAGCGGGTCGACCTCGATATCCGCAAGGGTGAAATCTTCGCCCTCTTGGGTCCCAACGGCGCCGGCAAAACGACGCTGATCAGCATCGTCTGCGGCATCGTCACGCCGACCGAGGGCGTCGTGCTCGCAGACGGCCACGACATCGCGCGGGACTACCGCGCGGCGCGGTCGAAGATCGGTCTGGTGCCGCAGGAGTTGACCACCGACGCGTTCGAGTCGGTGTGGTCAACGGTGAGCTTCAGCCGTGGCTTGTTCGGGCGTGCGCCGAACCCGGCTTACATCGAGAAGGTGCTGCGCGACCTGTCTTTGTGGGAAAAGCGCAAAGACAAGATCATGACGCTATCGGGCGGCATGAAGCGGCGCGTGCTGATCGCCAAGGCCCTGTCGCACGAGCCGGAGATTCTCTTCCTGGACGAGCCGACGGCGGGCGTCGACGTCGAGTTGCGCCGCGACATGTGGGCGCTGGTGCGCCGCCTGCGCGAAAGCGGCGTGACCATCATCCTGACCACCCACTACATCGACGAGGCAGAGGAGATGGCCGACCAGATCGGGGTGATCAACAAGGGCGAGCTGATCGTGGTCGAGGAGAAAATCGAGCTGATGAAAAAGCTCGGCAAGAAACAGCTGACGCTCAATTTGCTGGAACCGCTGGCCGCGATCCCCCTTGAGCTGAGCGACTGGCGTCTGGCACTGAAGGCCGACGGGCACGAGCTGGAATACACCTTTCACGCCGACGACGAGCGCACGGGCATTCCGACACTGCTCGAACGGTTGAGCCACCTGGGGATTGGGTTCAAGGACCTGAACACTCAACAGAGTTCGCTCGAGGACATCTTCGTCAGCCTGGTGAGCGACCGCAAATGAGCTCGGCAGCGAACCCATTGGCATTCAACAGGCACGGCGTGTGGGCCATCTACAAGTTCGAGATGGCGCGGGCCCTGCGCACGCTGTTCCAGAGCGTGGTAGCGCCCGTGATCACCACATCGCTCTATTTCGTCGTCTTCGGCGCCGCGATCGGCTCGCGCATGAGTGAGGTGAACGGCGTGGCCTACGGCGCTTTCATCGTGCCGGGGTTGATCATGCTCTCGCTGTTCACCGAAAGCATCTCTAACGCCTCGTTCGGCATCTATTTCCCAAAGTTCACCGGCACGATCTACGAGCTGCTCTCCGCGCCGGTGTCTTATCTGGAGATCATCCTCGCCTACGTCGGGGCAGCGGCGACCAAGTCGATAGTCTTGGGCCTGATCATCCTGGCCACGGCATCCCTGTTTGTGCCGATCAAAATTCTGCACCCGGTCTGGATGATTACCTTCTTGGTACTAACGGCGACGACTTTCAGCCTCTTCGGCTTCATCATCGGCATCTGGGCAAACGGCTTCGAGCAGTTGCAGTTTATTCCCATGCTGATTGTGACGCCCCTGACCTTTCTGGGCGGGGCGTTCTATTCGATCGACATGCTGCCGCCGGCGTGGCGCACGGTCACGCTGTTCAACCCGGTCGTTTATCTTATCAGCGGTTTCCGCTGGAGCTTCTACGAGTCCTCCGACGTGAGCGTGGGAGTGAGCCTGGCAATGACGCTGGGCTTTTTTGTAGTCTGCCTGGCGGTAGTGGGATGGATTTTCCGGACCGGTTATCGGCTGAAGAGCTGACAACTGGAGCGGAAACTCTCAATTCAGAGCTCCAGCGGCAAGTGAGGGGCAGCCGCGAACGTAGGTAGTGAAACGCAACCTTGTATTGAGGTTATGTTCGTCCTATTTTTTTATTATCGATCGATAACTTTAGGAGGTCTGATACTTTATAGAGCGTAGCGGGATCGAATTCATCCGGACCGATCGTTTAAGTGGGCATTCCGGCCAATGCCGGTTTGATCTGTCTGATCTTTAAAGAGTGGAGTAATGACGATTCGTTTAAAAACCGAGTCTCGCGCCTGCTTGCTTGACAGTACCCAACCCGGGTCTCTCGTGCACGATGTTCTCGCCGGCGCTCCCGTTATCAGCAGGCATGGCGACCCGCCGGGTGGTCTTTACGAAATAGAGTGCAGTGACACGGACTGCCAGGAGCTCTTGATGGTCGCCTTCAAGCATTGTCCCGACGCCGTGCTCGAGATCGAAGCGGAAATCCGTCGTCAGACTCGCGGATGATATGCGGTACAGTTTCTCGTAGAACCGTCGCCGCGCATCTAAATGCGCGACAACGCGCTGACGAACACGATCACGTATTTCGTTCTATCCATTTTACGCTACGCCGAGCTACTGGGTGGTGACGTCGTAACTCGCGAGGCAACGATCAACCAGGGCTTCCGCAGCCGCCCAATCGAAGTTGCGGAACTCGCGCCCCTGGATAGCTGTAGGCTCGCCCGCGTAGAACATTTCGTACTGGAGATGACGCGAGCCGAACTCCGAGCCGAGAGCGTCCCACAAGAGCTTCAGCAGCTTCACCCGCTCGCGGCCGCCCGCTTTGGGCCAGCGCACGTAGCGCTCGATATCCGCCGCCGGGCCGGCCGCGCGCAGTTCACCCACCGTCGCCGGCAACTGGATGAGGCTCCCGCCCATCAGCCCACGGATCTGGTTGAGCAGCGCCGGATACATCGCCTGCTGTAACACCTGACTGGCGTAGAGCAGTGCATCCTTGGGGCGCATCACGCCAAACTGATCGAGCTCCGCCGCGGCCTCGGCACCGAGGATCATGCCCTCCACGAGCGAGGCACGGGTGGCAAGGTCGCCGAGTTGAGCGCCCATGTCGCCAATAGCCGAGCGCCCACTCAGGTCCATGCAGCGCTTAACCAGCCCTACTAGGAACTGCAGCTTGGCCCACGATCGGATGTGCGACTGGGTGTTGCCCAGCACGTGCGCCGCGGTCACGCTGAACTGACCGGCCGTCAGCTCCAAGTTCTTGTAGATGAACACGTCTTCCCACGGCACGAAGACATCGTCGAACACGACCAACGAATCGGTCTCGTCGAAGCGGCTGGACAGGGGGTAGTCGAACACGCTAGTGGGCCCGAGCGCATAGGGCCGCCGCGGGTAGAGCTTCAGGCCAGGCGCACCGTTCGGCACCACGCAGGAGATCGCGTAGTCTTCGTCACCGGGCTTGAGCGGCAAGATCACCGTGACCAGCACGTAATCTGACATTACTGAGCCCGTGCCGAGCATCTGCGCCCCACGAAGGATGATGCCGTTGTCACGCTCGGCGGCGGCGCCGGCGTAGAGGTAGGGCTCGGCCTGTTGATGCGCCGGTTTGGCGCGGTCGACGGTGGGATGGACGATGACATAGCTGATATACAGATCCTGGTCAGCAGCCTTGGCAGCAAAGCGCAAAAGGTTGTCGGCGAACTGTTGCCCGGCCCGTGCGTAGAAGCCGGGCGAGCCCGCGAAGCCGGCGAAAAACGACGCGACATGATCAGGCGAGCGTCCCAGGAATCCATAGCTGGCATCCGCCCAGAATTTGATGGCGCGCCGCCGCGCAGCTAAGTCCGCGTGTGTGTGCGGCACCAGCCAGCACTTGTTGATGGGGCGGCTGTCGCGCGGTGAGGGGTAAGTCATCAACTCGCGGTTGGCCGAATCGTGGGCGAGATCGTAGAGCTCGGCGATGGTACGGATTCCG
>Ga0066710_100002111_pt1 | contig 15707 bp, 8 predicted proteins | sample GraSoiAngelo_159_FD_79666 | JGI IMG/M metagenome (GOLD analysis project Ga0066710, IMG submission 79666) | Grasslands soil microbial communities from the Angelo Coastal Reserve, California, USA - 14_1009_16_40cm | ecosystem: Environmental > Terrestrial > Soil > Grasslands | place: USA...
CGTACAACCAGGCGTGCTATCGGCTCCGCCGCAAGGTCCTGACGCGCGCGCTCAAGAAGCGACGGTTCGATCCCAAAGGCAAGCGCGTGCTCGACGTGGGCTGCGGCACCGGTTTCTACACCCAGTACTACGTCGTTCGCGGCGCCGACGTCACCGGCCTGGACATCGCCCCCACGGCGATCGAGCGACTGCGCGCGCGCTTTCCGGCCGCGCGCTTCCTCCTGGCCGACGTGAGCGAGGTCGCGCTCGAGGAGCGCTTCGACCTGGTCAACGCCTTCGACGTGCTCTACCACATTACCGAAGACGCCAAGTGGGAGCGCGCGCTGCGCACCCTCGGCGCGGCGGTCGCGCCGGGTGGTCTGCTGCTGCTCACCGACACGTTTCCGCCGCCCTTTCGGCCGCAGCGACTGGCCGAGCACAACCGCATGCGACCGCTCGACAGCTACGTCAACCTGCTGCGTCCGGCCGGCCTGCGCGCCGGGCGCGTGATCCCGACCCATGTGCTGCTGAACCGCGAGCTGGGGCGGTTCCGCTTCCTGAACCGCGTCCCCTGGCTGCTGTACGCGGCAGACCGCGCCTTGCTGAGGATGGGGTTGGGCCACGATTCGGCGGTGAGCAAGCTGCTCGTGGCGCGGCGGAGCGGCTAGAATCCCCGCGTGCCCCGTCTGATCGTCCTCGACGCCCTGGCGATCGCCTATCGCGCCTACTACGCGTTCATCCGCCGGCCGCTGGTCAACTCGCGCGGCGAGAACACCTCGGCGTTGTTCGGCTTCGGCAACACGGCCCTCAAGATCCGCCTCGAGCAGTCCCCGGACTACTGGGCGCTCGCCTGGGATGGGCCGGGGCCGACGTTCCGGCACGAGCGCTTCCCTGACTACAAGGCCACGCGCAAGCCGATGCCGGCGGACCTCCTGTTGCAGATGGCGCCCCTGGAAGAGCTGGCGCAAGCGCTGGGCCTGCCGCTGATCGAGATCCCCGGGGTCGAGGCCGACGACGTGATGGGAACCCTGGCGCGTCGTGCCGAGCGCGACGGTTACGAAGCGGTGCTGGTCACCGGCGACAAGGACATGCTGCAGCTGGTGACGGATCGAGTGCGCCTGCTGACGCCGGCGGTGCGCGGCGACGACTACCAGTATGTGGACCGCGACGCCGTGCATCGCGCGTGGGGAGTCGCGCCCGAGCAGACCCGCGACGTGCTGGCGTTGATGGGCGACACGAGCGACAACGTGCCGGGCGTGCCGGGGGTGGGGGAGAAGACCGCGGTCGAGTTGATCGCCCAGTTTGGAACCATCGACGCGCTCTACGAGCGGATTGCAGAGGTCAAGCGCGACGCCTTGCGCCAGCGGCTGCTCGCGCATCGCGAACAGGCGCTGCTGTCGCGCGAGCTGGTGACGATCCGCACCGACCTCGACCTCGCCTTGAGCTGGGACGATCTGCGCCTGGCGCCGATTCGGCGCGAAGGCTTGCTCGCCCTGGCGCGGCGCTACGAGCTCGCGCGTCTCGAGCGCGTGGCGCTCGCGAGCGGCACGCCCGAGGCCGAGGCGGGCCGGCCCGTGGCCGGCCGGGACGTCGCGCGCCGTGGCACCGCCGCCGAAACTCTGGCACCGGGGGTCAAGCTCCAGGGCGAACCGTCGGTGACGCCGGCCGCGCCCGTCGGGGCACGCGAGCCGGCGACGCCCCTCGCGGAACCCGAAGCGTCGAACCCGGTCGGACCGCCCGGTGCGGCAGGCAACGCCGCGCCCGGGAGGCTCGAAGCGCCCTCGTTCCCACGCGAAGCGATAAGGACGACGCTCCGCCGCCGGCCGCTCCAGCCCACGCTCGACCTATGGAGCGCCTCGGGCGCGGAGAGCGCCCTCGGGTCGAGTTCTCTCATGGTGACGCCGGAGGAAGTGGCCGAGCGCATCCACGAGGTGCGGGCGCGTGCGCTCCACGGACTCGCCTTGGTGCCGATCGCCGGCGGGGGCGATCCACGCCGCGCCCATCTGGCAGGCCTCGCCCTGGGAGCGCGGGACGGCACGGCCTGCTACGTGCCGATCGGGCACGCGACTGGCCCCAACGTTCCGCCTGCCCGGCTGCGCGAATGGCTCGCCCCCGCGCTGGCCGACCGAGAGGTTCCGAAGTTCGGCGAAGACTTGAAGAACGCCGCACATCTCCTAGAACAGAAGGACCTTGCCTTGGGCGGACTGAGCGTCGACGTCCACCTCGCGTCGTTCCTATGCGACCCCTCGCGGCGCCACGACCTGAAGGCTTTGGCGCAGGACTTCCTCGGTGAGTCGCTGGGGCTCGAGAGCCCGCGGGATCGTGGCAAAGCGGGGCCCGAGGCGCTCCCGGTGGAGCACGTGGCGCCGGCTGCCGAGCGCATGGCGGCGGCGCTGTTCCCGCTCGGCCAGGCGCTGCGCGACCAGCTCGAAGCGCGGGCCCAGTGGGGGCTCTACGAGACGCTCGAGCTGCCCCTGGTGGCGGTGCTGTTCGACATGGAGCGCACCGGCATCCGGGTCGATCCACCGGCGCTGCGCGCGATGGGGGCAGAGCTCGGCGAGCGCATCGCCGCGCTCGAAGGGGAGCTGAGAACACTCGCGGGTGAAGAGATCAATTGGGACAGCGGGCCCCAGGTGGCGCGCGTCCTGTTCGAGACGCTCAAGCTCAAGCCGGGTGGCAAGACCCAGGGAGGAGCCCTTTCGACCCGAGCCGACGTGCTCGAGGAGTTGGCGGAATCCCATCCCTTCCCGGCGCGCCTGCTCGAGTACCGCACGCTCAGCAAGCTCAAGTCCACGTACTTGGACGCGCTCCCCGAGGCGGTCGACCCGCGCGACGGACGCGTGCACACCACGTTCGAGCAAACCGGGGCGGCCACCGGCAGGCTCTCGTCGAGCAACCCGAACCTCCAGAACATCCCGATGCGCACCGCGCAGGGACGCGAGATCCGGCGCGCCTTCGTCGCCGCGCCGGGCGCGAGCCTGGTGGGCGCCGACTACTCGCAGATCGAGCTGCGCGTCATGGCCCACCTGGCCGAGGATCCGCGGCTGATCGAGGCGTTCCACGGCGGGGAGGACGTTCACGCGAGCACGGCGCGCCAGATCTTCGGCATCGATGGCCCCGTGGATCCGGTGCTGCGGGCGCGGGCCAAGATCGTCAACTTCGGCATCATGTACGGCATGGGCGCCCGGAGCCTGTCGCAGCAGATGGGGATCGGGCTGGCCGAGGCCCGGGAGTTCATCGCCCACTACTTCCGCGTCTACGGTCGGGTGCGTTCGTATCTCGACGGGACGTTGGAAGAGGCGCGACGACGTGGCTACGTCGAGACGCTGCTCGGGCGCCGTCGTTACCTGCCCGGGCTCGCAAGCATGCGCGGGGCGGAGCGCTCGTTCGCGGAGCGCGCGGCGATCAACACGCCGATCCAGGGCTCGGCCGCCGATCTCGTGAAGCTCGCGATGATCCGCGTCCACCACGCCTTGAAGCAGCACTGGCCCTCGGCTAGATTGCTCCTGCAAGTGCACGACGAGCTGCTCTTCGAGTGCCCGAGCGGAGAAGCCGACGGAGTGTCGGAGACCGTGCGGGCCGAGATGGAAGGCTGCTTCGCGCTGCGCGTGCCGCTCACGGTCTCGGTGGGGCGCGGTCGCACCTGGTTCGATGTCCACTGACAGGCCGCGGCGGGCCCCGAGCAGCGACCTGCTGTTCATCGTCGGGATGGTGGGTCGAGCCGGGAGCGGCAAGAGCACCGCGGCGCACGCAATCGCGGCCGACGGCGGCGAGCTGATCGAGGCCGACAGGATCGGGCACGAGGTGACGGATCGCGACTCCGACGTGCGTGCCGCCTTGATCGCGGAGTACGGACCCGACGTCTACCGAGCCGACGGCAGCCTCGATCGGCCCCGGGTGGCTCACCATGTGTTCCGCGATCCGGAGGCGCGCGGCCGGCTCGACCGGCTCGTTCACCCGCGCATCCTCGAGCGCGTGCAGGACCGGTTGAGCGAGCTCCGCCGGGCCGGGCGCCAGGGCGTGGTGGTGGTGGATGCGGCGCTGCTGCTCGACTGGGGGCTCGAGCGCTCGTGCGACGTGGTGGTCGCCGTGGTGGCGCCCGAGGAGGAGCAGATCGCGCGCCTCGCGCGCGCGCGCGGTTGGTCCGCGGAGGAGGCCCGCGCGCGGCTCGCCGTGCAGCGGACCAACGAATCGTACGCCGCGGCGGCGGATCTGGTGTTGGACAACCGCGGCTCGGTAGCCGAGCTGGAACAGACGGCGCGCGAGGCGGTGACACGGCTCGCGCGGGCCAGGGAGCGACGGAGACACGAATGCTGACCGCAAGCGAGCTGCGCAAACGACTGGCCCAAGTGCGTCATACCCTGGACGGTCTGCGGGGGTATCTTTGACGTCGAGGGTCTCAAGCGCGAAGCGTCGGCACTCGAGCAGCGCATGGCCGAGCCCGGCTTTTGGGACCGCCCCGAAGAGGCGCAGAAGACCGTTGCGCGGCTGAAGCGCACGCGACGCACCCTCGACGAGTGGGGCACGCGCGATCAGACGCTCGCGCACCTCGAGGGCATGCTCGAGCTGGCCGAGGGCGAGGGCGACGAGGACTTGCTCTCCGATCTCGCACGCGAGCTGTCCGGCCTGGCCAAGGAGATCGACGCCCTCGAGCTCAAGAGCCTCCTGTCGGGCGAGCATGATCGGCTCGGGGCGCTGGTCTCGATCCACCCCGGGGCGGGTGGCACCGAGTCGCAGGACTGGGCCCAGATGCTGTTCCGCATGTACCTGAGGTGGGCCGAGCGCCACGGATTCGCGACCAACGTGCTCGACCTCCAGCCGGGCGACGAGGCCGGCGTCAAGGACGCCACGGTCGAGATCCTGGGGGAGTACGCGTACGGATACCTCAAGGGCGAGAGCGGAGTGCACCGGCTGGTGCGCATCTCCCCCTACGACGCCGCCCAGCGCCGCCATACCTCGTTCGCCTCGGTGTTCGTGTACCCGATGGTGGACGACACGATCACGGTGGAGATCGCGTCGGCCGATCTGAGGGTCGATACGTTCCGCGCCAGCGGGGCGGGTGGGCAGCACGTGAACAAGACCGAATCCGCGGTGCGGATCACCCACCTTCCCACCAACATCGTGGTCCAGTCCCAGGCCGAGCGCAGCCAGCATCGGAACCGCGAGAATGCCCTGCGCATCCTGCGCTCGCGCCTGTTCCTCCACTACCAGGAGCAGGAACGGCTCAAGAACCAGGCGATCACCGCACTGAAGAAGGACATCGATTTCGGCAGCCAGATCCGCTCCTACGTGCTCCAGCCCTACACGATGGTGAACGACCACCGCACCGAGCTCAAGATCGGCGACGTGCACGCGGTGCTGGACGGCGACCTGGACGCCTTCGTCGATGCCTACCTCAAGCGCAAGGAACGTTAGGAGCGGGATGCTGCCACCCCACATCTTTCGCGAGTACGACATCCGTGGGCTCCATGCCACCGAGCTGACGGACGAAGTCGTGGAGGCGGTGGGGCACGCCTTCGCGACGCTGGTGCGAAGCGAGGGCGGCGCGCGTGTCGCCTTGGGGTACGACGTGCGCCCGAGCGGCCCGCGGCTCGCCGCGGCGATCGAACGCGGGCTGGTGGCCCGCGGGGTCGCGGTGGATCGCCTCGGGATCGTCCCCACGCCGGCGCTCTACTACGCGGTCGCGACGCAGGGTGTGGACGCCGGTCTCCAGGTGACCGGCAGCCACAATCCACCCGAGTTCAACGGCTTCAAGATGACGCGTCGCGCGCGACCGGTGTTCGGCGCCGACATCCAGGCGATGCGGAAGATGATCGAGCGCGGAGAGTTCGCGCCGGCGCGGGATCCGGGCACCGCCACGGACCGTCCGATCCTCGCGCTCTACCGGCGCGAGCTGGTCGAGCGGCTGGGCGCGACGCGCGGGCTCACGGTGGTGATGGACTGCGGGAATGGATGCGCCGGGACGGTGGTGCCGCAGGTGTTCGAGCGCATGGGACACCGCGTGATCCCGCTGTTCGCCGAGCTGGATGGCCGCTTCCCCAATCACCTTCCGGATCCGACCGTGCCGGCGCTGCTCTCGGACCTGATTCGCGAGGTGCGGCGCTCGGGCGCCGACCTCGGCATCGGGTTCGACGGCGACGCGGACCGCATCGGCGCGGTGGACGGCCAAGGTCGCATCGTCTTCGGCGATCAGCTGCTGGCGCTGTTCGCGCGCGACGTGCTGGCGCGCCAGCCCGGCGCGGAGATCCTGTTCGACGTCAAGTGCTCGCAAGGGCTGATCGAGGACATCGCGGCTCACGGCGGGCGCCCGTCGATGTGGAAGACCGGGCACTCGTTGCTCAAGAGCCGGCTTCAGGAGACCGGGGCGCCGCTGGCGGGAGAAATGTCAGGGCACATGTTCTTCAAGGAAGGCTACTACGGCTTCGACGACGCGCTGTTCGCCGCCGGCCGTCTGCTGCGCTACGTGAGCGCCAGCGGCCAGACGCTCGCGCAGCTCGTCGACTCGATCCCCCACTACCACGCGACGCCGGAGATCCGGCTGGCATGCCCGGAGGACCGCAAGTTCACCGTGGTCGAGGAGCTCAAGCGGGCGTTCGCAGGGCGCTATCGCGTGATCGATATCGACGGCGTGCGGGTGGAGTTCGGAGACGGGTGGGGGCTGGCACGCGCGTCCAACACCCAGCCCGTGGTGGTGGTGCGCTTCGAGGCCCGAAGCCCGGAGCGACTCGAGGAGATCCAGCGGACATTCCTCGAGCCGCTGGCGCGGCTCGGAGTGGCCGAGCCGGCCGCCCACTGAGAGGGATCATGAGCTCGCGAGCGACGCGCGCGGGAGAGTCGGGGCCCGATCCGCTGCCGCGCTCCTTCTACGCGCGCCCTGCCCTGGCGGTGGCCCGCGCGGTGCTCGGGCGACGCTTGGTGCACGAGTCCCCGCAGGGGCGTGCCGCCGGCTTGATCGTGGAGGTCGAAGCCTATCGGGGCGCCGACGACCCGGCGAGCCACGCGTACCGCGGGCCCACGCCGCGGAACGCCACCATGTTCGGCCCCGCCGGGCACCTCTACGTCTACTTCACGTACGGCATGCACCATTGTCTCAACCTCGTGACCGGTCGGCCGGGCGTGGCGGCCGCGGTGCTGGTGCGCGCGCTCGAGCCGCTCGAGGGGGCGGACCTGATGCGTCGCCGCCGCGGCGCCGACGAGTGGCGGCGGCTGGCCCGCGGCCCCGCATGTGTGGCCCAGGCGCTGGGGTTGTCGCGCCAGCACGACGGCCTCGATCTGACGCGCGGACCGGTGTGGATCGCCGCCCGCGCTCCCGAGCGCCGTGGCCTCCCGACCGGCTGCAGCGGGAGGATCGGGGTGCGTGTCGGCCTCGATCGCGCGTGGCGATTCTTCCTGGTCGGCCATCCGTGCGTCTCGGGCACGGCTGCCTCGCGGCGGCCTCGTCTCGATCCTTGACACCCCGAGAACCGGTTCCTAGTATCCCGCGTCCTGCAGCGCGTTGACCGCGCGTTTCGTCGCCGGAGGGCGGGGATGTTCCGACCCCACGTGGGGCGCCGTCGCCGAGCGTTGTGGAAAGGAGTGGGAATGAGCCCGTCGCGCGGCCTGGCCGCGAGCGCGGTGTGGATGCTCTCCGTGCTGTGCGCGACCGCCGCTGTGGCGGATTCCTACGACAACGCGCGGCGCTCGATCGACCTCGCGCCGGATCCGATCGAGCGCAGTCCGCGTCTCCAGGGGATGGGCCGCTTGACCCTGGCGGACGATCCGCACAACCGGATCACCCTGTGGGACTTCGCGGCCGATCCGGTCGGAATCCTGGATGCCGATTCGGTGTCGACGTTTCATCTGTGGCCGAACACCTCCTCACGCTCCGCGACCCACGAGATCGACAACGGCACCCGACAGCGCGAGACGCTCGCCGCGCGCGAGATTCGCCTGAACTACGAGGCCTGGAAACGGACCGAGAGCTCGGCCTATGGGTTCTTCGGCGACGTCGCCAGCCTGCGCCTCGACCACCCGTACGACGACGAATCCGAGCTGCGCGACATGTTCGCCGTGCCGCGCGTCGCCGGGGTGCTCAACGGGCGCATTCCCTACTTCCAATCCCATCGCTGGACCTACGTGCTGCACGCGCGCTACGCGCCGGAGACCGAGACCGACGAGTACCGCAAGATCGTCTCGAACGTTTCGGGCGAGTACCTCGGCAGGCAGGGCGGGATTCTACCCACCCCCGACATCTTCACCCCGGACGAGGTCCGGACCTACGCCAGCGGCGGGGGAGCGAGCCTCTCGTACCGGCTTCCGTTCGCCACCGCGGCCTTGGGTGGCGACATCGCTTCCTTGGTGATCAAGGCCGAGAACGATGGCCAGCGCTACTTCTCGGGGACCCGCGAGCACCGGCCCTACTACACCGGCCAGCTCTCGGCCGTGGGGGGGCTGCCGAACCTCCAATGGGGCGCCACCGGCCGACTGTGGTCCTCCTCGTCGCACGAGCGCTGGAACTTCACGCTCGCCGGCGCCATCAACCAAGCGCCGCTCGCGGGGCGCGGCAAGCGGCTCGAACGCGACGAAGACGGCAACGACGGCCGGGTGCGGATCCGCTGGACGATGGGACCGGTCGAGCTGGGCTCCTCGTACGGCTTCGCGTTCCGGCGCGTGACGATCGATCCGCCGGGGCCCGACAAGCAGCCCTCGTTCAACTATTTCCTGAACACGCTCCCGCAACGCCAAGGCGCGGACTCATTGGCGCTGCCGGACAGCGTCGTGCACGACCGCATCGAGGAGAAGGGACTGGACGGGGCATTGGGCGGCACGTTGCGACTTCCTCGGCAGCGTGGCCTGGTCGGGGCCGAGTTCCATTGGACCCGCGACCGGGTGGACCAGAGCACGGCCGGCCGGGCGCCGGATCGCAGGATTTGGGACCTGCGAGGTGGCGCCGAGTACCGCTGCACTCCGGTACTGAGCGGCAGAGTTGGCTACATCTACAGGTCCGAGGATCGAGACAAGGAGACGTTGCAGAACGAATTCGTGAGCCACACCGTCACTGCCGGCCTGGGGCTCGAGCCGCGCGGGTCGATCTGGACGATGGACGCCGGGTACTCGATCGAGTGGCTGACGCCCGATTACCCAGATCCTTCCGAGTCGCGCGAGAGCCGCCAGACGCTCTCTCTGCTGGTCGGCTGGCGTTTCTAGACGGCGCCCGGCCAGCCCAGTCACCCGTCAGGTTCGGCTCCTTCCCATCCCACCGGGATTTCCATCTCCCGCCCGGCCTGAAACAACTCTTGACATCTCCTCTGAACGTCGGGGATATTGACCTTTGGACTGGGCGTCCGGCACCTTCGCCAACCGCGGTGCCTTCGTGACGGGCCCGTTCTCCTACCTCCCCGCGCGAACCTGCTCGAGCGCCGGTCTTCCGTCGCGGCAGTCATGACGCGTCCCAAGTTGCGTCTGCAAAAGGCGTTGACAGCCCAGGCCTCGATTGGCATGGTAGGGCGGCTCTGGCAATCGCCCACCCTCTCATCCACCTCACAGGGGTCGGTTCACATGAACGTGTCCGGCAGATCCCGGCTCGGGGCCGCGTTGCTCGTCGCGATAGGGCTCGCATTTTCCAATGGAGCTCTGGCCCAGGGGGGACCAGGCACGGTCGCCACGGGACGCATCGCCGGCAAGGTGATCGAACGGGGCCGGGAGCCGATCCCTTACGCCAACGTGATCGTGCTCGGCACGCGCCAGGGGACGCAGACCGACGAGACGGGTGCGTTTCTGCTCACCAACGTGCCGGTCGGCAGCGAGCAGATCCAGGTCCAGGCGATCGGATACGACAAGCAAGTCCAGACCGTCCAGGTGAACGCCGGCCAGACCTCGACCCTCAACTTCAACTTCGGCGAGTCCAAGGTCGTCAAGGAGATCGAGGTGATCGAGGTGCGCGCCGAGAAGCGCATCGACACCAAGTCCTCGACCAGCAAGCAGAGCTTCACCGCCGAGAAGCTGCGCGAGCTGCCGGTCGACAACTTGAAGGCGGCGGTCGGGGTCAAGGCGGGCGTGGTGGCCCAGGGCGGCGAGCTCCACTTCCGCGGCGGGCGCGGCGGCGAGGTGAAATTCCATTTCGACGGCGTCGAGGTTTCCGACCCGCTGTTCGGTGGTGGTGGTGACATCGCCACCCTGGCGGTGGCGGGCACCGACGTGATCACCGGCGGGATGGACGCGGAGTACGGAAACGCCCTGTCGGGGATCGTGAGCGTCAACACCAAGGAAGGCACCGAGCGGTTCTCGGGAGAGGTGCGGTGGGACACCGACCGCTACGGAACTCCCACCAAGACGTTCGACAACTTCGACCGCTTCACGTTCGGCTTCGGCGGCCCGACCCCGGTCAAGAACCTGACGTACTTCGCGACCTACGAGGGGACTTACCAGGACACGTACCTCAACGCGGGTTTGACCAAGACCAAGCACACCTTGTGGGACTTCATCCAGCTCGGCGACCGCCAGAACAACGGCATCAACACGAACTTCAAGCTCGCCTACCGGGTCAGCCCCAAGAACAAGGTCACGCTCGAGACGATCAACAACCGCACGCTCTCGACGCCTTACAACCACATGTGGAGCCGCAAGGGGTTCGTCCAAGTCACCTACGACACCGTGCATGCCGAAGGGCAGCCCGATACCTACATCCCCAAGTACGGCACCTGGTCGTTCACGCAGACCGACAGCACCTACCAGCCGATGAACATGGCGGACCACGTGCCGACCGACGACAACCGCTTCGGGCAGGTCACCGCGGTGTGGACGGACCAGCTCTCCGACAAGACGGTGTGGACGACTCGTCTATCGAGCCTGCGCTTCCACAACCTGACGACGGTGGCCGGCAAGGAACCGTGGGAGTACGACACCCAGAGCCCGAACTATTGGGACGGGAACACCTTGTTCGGCACCGAGAACAACCTGTTCTTCGCCACCCATGGCGATTTTCCGGTCTATTCCAAGCGCAACTCGGGCACCTACTTGCTCAAGACGGACTTGAGCTCGCGACACTGGAAGCAGCATACGTTCAAGACCGGTCTCGAAGCTCGTTACAACCGGGTCGAGAACCTGACGCTCAGTCTCCCCAACTCACAGAGCAACGGGTTGCCGGGCGGGGCTCGCTCGGATTTCACGAACTACAATCCGGAAGGCGCCTGCTACGTCCAGGACCGGTGGGAGTTCGAGGGCCTGGTGTTGAACGCCGGCATCCGGTACGACGTGTTCACGCCGGGAGAGCAGGTCGCGACCGCCGACCTGCCGAGCGGCAAGCGCTACAAGCAGCAGTTCAGCCCACGGCTCGGTATCGCCTATCCGATCTCGGACAAGGACGTGCTGAGCTTCCACTACGGTTGGACCTTCCAGACGCCCGGCCGCAATTTCGTGTTCGAGAACCGCGGGATCAGCGCCGCGGTGGCGATTCGGGGCAACCCCGACTTGGAGCCCGAGACCAACATCGCCTATCAGGCGGGCGTGCAGCATTTGTTCTCGCGCGACGTCTCAGGCCAGTTCGCGGTCTTCTTCCGCGACATCTTCGGGCTCATCGCGGTGCGGCAGGAGCCGGACGAGTTCGGCAACCAGATCTCGGTCTACGTGAACCGTGACTACGCCAGTGCGCGCGGCCTCGAGGCCAGCATCATCAAGAGCTTCAGCCACAAGTTCTCGGCCGAGGTGAACTACACCTACTCGCTCGCCACCGGGGTCGCTTCGGATCCGCGCCAGGCGCAGCAGTTCTTCAACGGAGGACGGCTCTACCTGCCGATCTCCGAGCAGCCGCTCGACTGGGATCAGCGCACGACGCTCAGCATCCAGGGGCTGGTCCGCGATCCGGGCAAGTGGGGCGTGCGGATGCTGTGGCAGTACGGCTCGGGCTTCCCGTTCACGCCGACGTTCCGCAACGACCGCAAGGCGGATCCGGCCCTGACGAACTCGAGGCGCTATCCCTCGAACTCGGTGCTCACCGTGGACGGCGACAAGTACTACCGGGTGTGGGGACAGAACGTCACGATCTTCTTCGATGCACGGAACATCATGGACACGCAGAACATCGCCGGCGTCGGCCAATCGATCTTTCCCAACCCGTTCATCGGCGACGCGGGGCAGGATCCGTACACGATCTATTACACCGAGACCGGTCGCGCCGGAGGGGCTTACCTGCGCGACGTGAACGGCGACAACATTCCCGACTGGGTGCCGGTGCACGATCCTCGCGTGTTCTACGAGGGGCGTAGCGTCCGCTTGGGCGTCCGGCTGGCGTTCTGAACTCACGACATGCGAGGAGCTAGGCAGATGGCAACCGGAGCGAAGACGCGGTGGGTTGCCCTGGCGATGCTCGCCGGCATCGGGAGCGCCGGCCTCGCGTACGCCGGAAAGCTGATCCCGCCCGAGATCGAGGAGATCCGTCAGGCGCACCCCGAATGGGCCAAGCCCTCGTCGGCCCCGCAAGGACGCAACGCCACGCCCGCGGCGATCCCGGACGTCTACGGGCCGGGGGCGGTGCTCAACGTCGGCGACGTCGTGATGAAGGTCACCAACAACGGCTACCTCGGCAACCCGTTCACCAACACCTCGAGCGACCCGTCGGGCCAGTGGCCGGGGACTTCGGGAGTCGAGTACCTCTTCTTCATCGCGCCGGCGGTGGCGGCCGTGAATCCCAACGCGACCGACCCGGCGGCGGTGCGGCGCGTCAGCTACGCCGGCGAATGGTGGCCCCCTTCGCCGGATCCCGAGGACCGAATCTACCGCTCGTACGACGGAGCGGTGAACGGCGCCCGATTCGTCAACGACGACGGGGATCGCGACCCGATCACGCTGAAACCCCTGATCGACGAGGACTTCCTCGATGGGCGCGACAACGACGGGGACGGCAAGATCGACGAGGACTACGCGGCGCTCGGGCAGGAGATGTTCTCGTGCGTGATGCGTGACGACACGCCGGCGGCCCAGGCGCTGGTCGGCCTCGAGCGACACATCCCGTTCGGGCTCGAGCTGCGGCAATTGACCTGGGCGTACTCGGTCAAACCCTTCACCGACTTCGACGCGATCGAGTGGACGATCTACAACCGTTCGGGTCATACGCTCGACAGCATGTACATCGGGTTCCGCGCCGACATGGACTGCGGACCCGTCCAGCGCTCGAACTACTACAACGACGACGTCGACATACCGTTCGCCCCCAGCGGAGAGTTCCGGGTGCGAGTGGAGCCGGAAGATCCCAAGTTCCAGTTGTCGGTGGGCAGAAACGGCGGCCTCGACACCTTGTGCCCGTTCGTGAACGTTCGGGTCAATGGCTGGTCGGTCGCCGACAACGACGGCGACCAAGGGATGACGCCGGGCGTGCCGTCGCTGCTGCTGCTGGGGCACACGACCGATCCGCTCGGCCTCAAGGCGCCACGCCGCGTGGGATTCCGCGCGTTCCGCTCGTTCATCGGCGGGACCCCGTATACGAGCAACGGCAACCCGCTCATCGATCAGCAACGCACCGAGTTCATGCGGAGCCAGCAGAACATCGACCCGGAGACCGGGTTCATCAACGCGGATCCGGGCGACCAGGACGGGGACTATTCGGCCTGGGCGGCAGCCGGACCGTTCCTGTCGGTGCCGGCGGGAGGGAGCATCCAGGCCACGATCGCCTTCGCCGTGGCGCGAGGAGATCGAGTCACGCTCGATTCGTACCCCAAGGACTACGCGCTCTACAAGACCGGGCGCATGAGTCTCGATCAACTGTTCGAGAAGTACCCGATCGTCGAGAACGCATTTGCCGCGCAAGTCGCCTACGAGGGCAAGTACGAGCCGCCGCCGGCCGGCTTCGAGGATAAGGTTCCCAACTGCCACGGTTGCGAGTCGGCCGAGAAGCTGCCTCAGGGCTCGACTCCGATATTCGAGTCCGAGAACTGCCCAGGCCGCGAGCCCGAGCAGAAGCAGGTGACGGACACCGATTTCACGTGGTTCGATTTCGATTGCGATCCGTGCACCGGGGTGTGGAACGAATTCAAGAACCAGGGTTACTTCCTGCGCCACTGGGTGGCGGAATCGCCTCCACCGGCTCCCAACCTGAACGTCTCGGCCACCTACAACTATTCCGAGAACCCGGATCGCGTGGTGGCGTCCGGCGACAACCAGATCACGCTGGCCTGGGACAACCTGTCCGAGGTGACGGCCGATCCCAAGACCGGAATCTTCGACTTCCGCTCGTACAAGGTGTGGAAAGTGGCGAACTGGCGGCGCCCGGTGGGTTCGTCGGGGCCGAACGACGACGACTGGACGCTGCTCGCCGATTTTCGATTCTTCGACTACGCCGACAGCAACAAGCAGTTCAATCCCGACAGCGGGCGGGCCACGTGCCCGCAAGTGCTGATTCCGAACCTGAACATCAAGGACGTGGTGCTGCTCAAGTCCAGCTTCGCGACCAAGGGCGCGGCCGATGCGTGGGTGGCATCGCACGGCTACCGCACCGACGGCGCGAGCGAGGAGTCCGACCGGTGGCGCTATCGGCAGGAAGTCGGCCCGTGTCGGCCGAATACCTTCCATACCAAGGATCTCGACGTGGGCGTGACGGCCGAGATCTGCGGCGTGGTCGGCCCCTCGCAGCCGGGCGTGACGGTGCCGATCTGCCTGTTCCGCGGGGACTTCTGGGATAAGCAGAGCGGAACCGTGATTCGGCCCGATCCGGGCACGAGTTGCGTGCTCGAGGACGGCAACTGCGTGCAGAAGGCGGGCCGGGACGTGTTCATCGGGCCGACGATGCGCACGCAGTACAAGGTTGGGCGCTACCGGCTGGTCGACTACGAGGTGAAGAACGGGTTCCTCTACTTCTACTCGGTGACTGCGAGCGACTCGTCGGGGAGCGGAGAGCTTTCGGGAAGGCGGTCCGCGGTCGAAGCGGACGGCGTCGCGCCCCAGGTGGCGGCGACCGGCAAGAAGGGCGTGTGGGTCGTGCCCAACCCCTACCGCGGGTACCGGGACATCGATCGGCGATCGTCGAACTGGGACCTGGTTCCGAACGCGTCGGACCCGACCGGCACGCACATCGATTTCATGGGGTTGCCGAGAGGTTCCTGGACGATCAAGATCTACACGGTCGCCGGGGATCTGGTGGCGGAGCTGCACGACTCGGACCCGGTCAACGACTCGGTGCGCAGCGCGGTGACCGACGCGAACGGCAATGCGCATCCGGGCTACAACAAGCAGCAAGACTACGCGGGCGATGGTCAGGCCCGCTGGAACTTGATCTCCCGCAACGGGCAGGACGTGGTGAGCGGCATCTATCTGTTCGTGGTCGACTCGTCGGCGGGCTCGCAGCGCGGCAAGTTCGTCATCATCCGATGACCCGGGCAAGGAGGAACTAAGGTGAAACGGTTCATTTCGACCCTCGGCTTGCTGGGTCTCATGCTTCCCGGAGCGACGCACGCCGCCCAGATCTTCGAGAAGGTGGGAACCTTCGACGGCCAATTCCTGAAGATTGGCGTGGGGGCGCGGGCCGCCGGCATGGGGGGCGCCTTCGTGGCGGTGGCCGACGACGCCACGGCCCTTTACTGGAACGCGGCCGGGATCGCGCGCATCGACTCCGACAAGTCGGAGCTGTCGCTCAATCACGCCAACTGGGTGGCTGACCTGTCGTTCGACGAGATCGGGTACGTGTTCCACGTCAAGAAGATCCCAGGGGCGATCGGCGTGCATGCCCGATCGCTTTCGATGTCGCCGATGGTGGAGACGAC
>Ga0066710_100002114_pt1 | contig 15690 bp, 17 predicted proteins | sample GraSoiAngelo_159_FD_79666 | JGI IMG/M metagenome (GOLD analysis project Ga0066710, IMG submission 79666) | Grasslands soil microbial communities from the Angelo Coastal Reserve, California, USA - 14_1009_16_40cm | ecosystem: Environmental > Terrestrial > Soil > Grasslands | place: USA...
CTCATGGCCGCGCCAGAGTAGCGCTCATCCGGGACTGCCGCAGCTACAACTCCAGGATGGCGGTTCTATCGCAGCACTGGATCGGGCGGCTTCTGATTCTCGCCGCGGTCCTGCTCGCCCCGTGGACGATCCTGCTCGCGTTCCGGCTCCCGGCCGAGCACACGAGCCAGCACTGGGACGCGGCCTGGGTCGGCTTCGACCTCGCGCTCACGGCGACCGTCGCCGCGACCGCGCTCGGCGTCCACCGGCGCATGCTCTGGACGCACACGCCCGCGGCGATCGCGGCGACGTTGCTCGTCACGGACGCCTGGTTCGACAACCTGCTCGCGAGCGGAATGCGCGAGCACGTCGAGGCCGCGCTCGAGGCCGGCCTTGTCGAGCTGCCGCTGGCGCTGATCTGCCTCTGGATCGCGGCGAACACGGCGCGCGCGATCGACGCGGTCGACGCCGCGCGCGCGGCTCTCCCTCAGCGCAGCGAGTAGACCGGCCCGAACGAGCCCCAGCGCGCGCCGAGCCAGCGGATCAGCCGCGCCTGCTCGACCGGGAAGCGGTCCGTCGGCGACGTCCTGACGCGGATCTCGGGCGGCAGGAACGGGTTGCTCTCGTTCAGGTGCAGCGAGGCCTTCATGACGTTCTCGCGCGTCGGGTTCTTGCCGACCTTCTCGAGCACGTCGACCATCGTGTAGGCGACGGCCATCCCGTACATGTTGTAGGGATCCTTCACGTCGCCGCTCGCGTTGTACTTCTTCATGATCGAGCGGTAGAGCGCGACGGTCTTGTCCTTCGCCCAGCGCGGGTCGGTCGGATCCTTGACGAAGACCGTGCTGATCGTTCCGAGGATCTGTTTCGGACTCGTCGAGGCCTGGCCGATCTTGATGATGCTCGACGCGGACGAGTACGCCGGCACGACCATCCGCGGCGACCAGCCGAGCTTGAACGAGCCGACGAAGGCCTGGAGCGCGTAGGCGGGGGTGCCGAGGTTGACGAAGACGTCTGCGTGCGTCGCGGCGAGCTTCGAGACCTCGGACTGGACGGACGTCGCGAGCGGGTCGTACTGCTCGATGCCGGCGATCTGCGACGCCTTCTTGCCGAGGCCGCGCTTGAGTCCGTTCACGAGCTCGTTGCCGCCCTCGTCGTTCGGCGCGAGCACGGCGATCCTGTGACTCCCCCTCAGCGACGCGAGGTACCTGCCGTAGACGCGGCCTTCGGCGGTGAAGCTCGGGATGTAGCCGACCGTCCACGGATACTTCTTCGCGTCGTAGAGCGAGTCCACGCCGGTCGCGGCGAAGAGCTGCGGGACGCCGGACTCGTTGAGGTACGGCGCGACGGCGAGGTTCTGTTCCGTGCCGAGGCTGTTGAAGATCGCAAAGACCTTGTCCTGCTCGACGAGCTTTCGCGTCTCGGCGACCGTTCGCGACGGATCGAAGCCGTCGTCGGAGATTCGGTAGTCGATCGTCCGGCCGTTGACGCCGCCGTGCGCGTTGACGAAGGCGAAGTAGGCGGCGGCGCCGCGCTCGACGGACGCGAAGGCGGAGGCGGCGCCGGAGAGCGGCGCGGTCGCGCCGAGGACGATCTTCGTCGCGGTGACGCCCGGGGTGTCCTGCGTGCGCGCGGTCGCGCCGGGTACGGCGAGCAGTCCGCCGAGGACGGCGAGGACGACGGTACGCCGCATCCCGAGGATCCTACTCCGGGGGCCGCTCGAGCAGGCGCAGCCGGTGCTCGAGCTGGGCGACGCGAAGCTCGATCTCGTCCATGTCGTCGCGGGTCACGAGGCCCAGCTCGCGGCTCAGGGCACGCAGCGCGCCGAGCGTCTGCTCTCCGACGCGGTCGCGCGACCCGCGCACCCGGGCGGGCAGCTCGGCCAGCAGCTCTTCGAGCGCGCGAACGATGTCGTCAGCGCGCGCGGCCATGCGGCCTCGTCTTGCGCCGTTGGCGGCGCTTCTCGCGCCGCGCCTGGGCGCTCGCTGACTCCACGGGCGGCGACACGTCGAGCAGCGCAGGCGTCGGCTCGGCCGCGAGCGCCTCCTCCGACTCCTCCAGCGCAACGGTCCCGGCGTCCGGCGCCCGGCGGCCGAGGACGCGACCGCGCAGCGGCCGCGCGCCGTCGGCGCTCGGCTCCTCCGGCTCGGCCTGCGCCTTCCGCTTGCGGTAGTCCGGCTCGCGTTCCTTCAACATCGTCAGCAGCGGTGCCGCGACGAAGATCGACGAGTACGCACCGGACGCGATGCCGACGAGCAGCGCGAACGCGAAGTCCTTCAACGTCGCGCCGCCGAAGACGAGCAGCGCGCTGACCGGCAGCAGCGTGATCAACGTCGTCGCCAGCGAACGACGGATCGTCTCCCACAGCGAGACGTTCGCGATCGTTGCGAACGGCGCGCGACGCATCAACGGGATGTTCTCCCGGATGCGGTCGAAGATGATGATGGTGTCGTAGATCGAGTAACCGAGCACGGTCAGGACGGCGGCGACCGTGGACGTCGAGACCTCGCGCCCGACGAGCGAATAGATGCCGACGCAAATCAGGACGTCGTGCAGCATCGCGACAATCACCGGCCCCGCGAACTTGATGTCGAACCGGACGGCGATGTAGATCACGATCAGCAGCAGCGAGACGATGATCGCGAGAACCGCGTCGTGCGCGATCTGCCGTCCGAAGCTCGACGAGACGTTCTTCGTCCCGATCTTCGTCGCGCCGACGTTCGACTCGAGATCCTGCGTCAGCCGGGACTGCTGGGCGCTCGTCAGGGACTTCATGCGCAGCTGGAAGGCCTGGTACTTGTCGGAGCCGGCCGTCTTGCCGCGCCCCTGGACGACGGCGTCGGCGTGGCCGACGTCGGCCGTCTGCTTGCGGACCGCGCTGAGCGAGACCGGCTGCTTCGTCGAGAACGAGACCTGCGTCCCGCCCTTGAAGTCGATCCCGAGGTTCAGGCCCTTCGTCGCGAGCGAGACTGCGCTGACGAGGATGATCACGCCGGAGAACCCGAGCCAGAGCCAGCGGCGCGCCATGAAGTCGATCTGCAGCCACCTCGCCCGCTGCACGCCCTGCGCTCCCATGAAGCGCGCGTTGCCGAACCAGCGGAAGCCGGCGAGCAACCCGAGCATCGCGCGCGTCGCGGCGACGGCCGTGAAGAGCGAGATGAGCGTGCCGATCAGCAGCATCAGCGCGAAGCCCTTCACGCCCGCGGTGGCGACGGCGAAGAGCACGAGCGCCGTGATCGCCGTGACGACGTTCGCGTCGACGATCGTGTGGAAGCCCTTCGCGTAGCCGGCCGCGATCGCGGCGCGCACGGACTTCCCGGCGCGCACCTCTTCCTTGATCCGTTCGAAGATGACGACGTTCGCGTCTGCGGCAACGCCGATCGTCAGGATCGCGCCGGCGAAGCCCGGCAGCGTCAGCGTCACGTTGAAGAGCAGGATCGCGGCGTAGTAGAGCGCGGCGTAGATCGCGAGGCCGAGCACGGCGACAACGCCGAGGAAGCGGTACAGGACGAGCAGGAAGATCGCGACGATCAGCAGGCCGACGGCCGCGGCCTCCCACGCCTGGCGCAAGGAGTCCTTGCCGAGGGTCGCTGAGACGTCGGTGCGCTCGATCTGCTGGAAGTTCACCGGCAGCGCGCCGGTCTGGAGCACGAGTGCGAGGTCCTTCGCCTCGTTGATGCTGCCGCCCTGGCCCATGTCGATCTGGGCCTGGCTACTGTCGATCCCGTCGGGGTTCTTCAGGTAGTCGATGTACGGCGTCGAGCGCACGACGCCGTCGAGGACGATCGCGAAATGGCCTGCGTATTGCGTGACGTAGTTCGGGTCGCCGCCGTGGCCGGCGAGCGAGGCCGCAAGCTTGCCACGCGCCGCCTCCTGCTTCGTGATCTTCGCGAAGACGTTCTGGCCGTGGCCGGTGAACTCGAGGGTCACGATCGGCAGGCCGTTCTGGTCGAAGTCGGCGCGGGTGCCGGAGAGCTTCAGCTCCTTGCCGGTCATCTCCGGCGCGCCGTTCTTCGCTGACGGGTCGTACTTGAGCAGGTAGTAGTAGGTCGCGGCCTGCGCCTGGTTCTGGGTGACGCCGAGGCAGCCCGACGTCGCCGGGCAGCTGACGACGGTCATCCCCTTCGGGACCGCGAGGATCTCGCCGCCCGGGGGCAGCTTCCCCTTGTACGAGCGCAGGAGCTCCTTCTTCGTCGGCACCGCGCCGTTGGTGGTCACGAGCGAGTGCACGGTGTGGGCCTTCTTGCCCGTCCCGGCCTTCTTCGTCTTGAAGAGGTAGTAGCCCTCGGGCGAGCCCTGCTTCGCCTTGCCCTGGACCTGCTTGAGCAGGTCGTAGAGGCTCCCCGTCGCAACGATGTTGCCGTTGAGGTTCTTCGACGGGCCCGTCACGTCCGCCTCGAAGTCGAAGAACTGGAGCTGCGCAGTCTTGCCGATCAGCTTGGCGGCGGCGGCGGCGTCGTGGACGCCCGCGAGCTCGATCACGATCTGGTTCGAGCCCTGCTTGCGGATCTCGGGCTCCGAGACCCCGAGCTTGTCGATGCGGCTGCGCATGATCGAGACCGAGCGGTCGAGGTCAGCCGCCGTCAGCGTGTGGCCCTTCGGCGGCACCGCCTTCAGGACGACCTCGAGGCCGCCCTGGAGGTCGAGGCCAAGCGTCGGCTTCTTGTGCGCCGGGGAGCCTGGGATCGCCAGCAGGAGCGCGCCCACGAGGGCCGCCAGGATCAGACCCATCAGCGTCAGGTGTTGGCGCCGGTTACTCACTGGGGCTCTCCAGAGTAGCTTCCCTCCCGTCCGTTCCGGCCTCCTGCTCGGGCTCCTCGTCCGGCCTCTCCGGCGGGAAGACGCCCGCGATCGCGCGCCGGGCGATCCGGACCTCGATCTCGGGGGCGATCCGGACGAGGACGTCGTCGTCCCGGACATCGGTGATCTGGCCGTAGAGCCCGCCGGCGGTGACGATCTCGTCGCCGGCGGAGATGCTCCGCAGCATCGCTTCCTGGGCAAGGCGGCGCCGCTTCTGCGGGCGCAGGATCGCGAGCCACACGAAGAGGAAGGCGATCGCGATCAGAACGAGTCCGGTTGGGTTCACGTGGCCTCCATGACCCCGAGGGCCGCGCGACCGAGCCGGGCGAGCGCGTCGGCCTTGAAGTCGGCCAGCTGCCCTCGCTCGATCGCCGCCCGCGCGCCGGCGGTCAGGTCGAGCAGGAAGCGCAGATTATGCAGGCTGAGCAGCCGCAATCCGAGCAGCTCGTCCTGGTTGACGAGGTGGCGGATGTAGGCGCGGGTGTGGTTCGCGCACGCCGGACAGGGACAGTCCTCGTCCAGCGGCCGCGGATCCCGCGCGAAGCGCGCGTTGCGCATGTTCAGCCGGCCCTCCCAGGTGAGCGCGCTGCCGGTGCGGGCGGTACGTGTGGGGAGGACGCAGTCGAACATGTCGATCCCGCTCGCGATGACTTCGAGGATCCCTTCAGGGTCGCCGATGCCCATGAAGTAGCGCGGCTTGCCGGCGGGGAGCAGCGGCGCCGACCAGCCGACGGCGTCGAACATCGTCGCCCGGTCCTCGCCGACGCTCAGGCCGCCGAGCGCGTAGCCGTCGAAGTCGAGCGGGACAAGCTCGTCGATTGACCGCGCGCGGAGCTCGGTGTCGGACCCGCCCTGCGAGATGCCGAAGCGCAGCTGTCCAGGAGCCCGCGGCGCGTGCCGCTGCCGCTCGGCCCAAAGCGTCGTGCGCCGGACGGCTTCGGCGAGCTCCTCCCGCGGCACGTCGGCCGGCGGGCAGATGTCGAGGCACATGGAGATGTCCGAGCCGAGGTTCGCTTGGACGGCTGCGACCGATTCCGGCGTGAACCGCGCCGGCGCGCCGTCGTAGACCGAGCGGAAGGTGACGCCGGCGTCGTCCACCTCGAGCAGCGTGTCGCGCAGCGAGAAGACCTGGAAGCCCCCGGAATCGGTGAGGATCGGCCCGTCCCAACCCATGAACTCATGCAGTCCGCCGAGTTCGGCGATCAGCTCGTCGCCGGGCCGGAAGTGCAGGTGGTACGTGTTCCCGAGGACGATCGTCGAGCCGATCGCATGCAGCTCGTCGGGCGCGAGCGACTTGACGGTGCCCTTCGTCCCGACCGGCATGAAGGCGGGCGTCGGGACGTCGCCGTGGGCCGTTTGGAGGATCCCCGCGCGGGCGGCGCCGTCGGTCGCGGTGACGGTGAAGCAGCTCATCTGCGCGGCCAGGGTACTTTCCGGTCGTCAGCGCGCGCCGGCACGGCGGCCCGCGACGGCAGCGTCGGGGTTCCGCCAGAGCCCAAGTGAGAGCTCGAAGCCTCGGACGCACGGTCGCCGCTCGAGCTCGTAAGTCTCGTCGACGGCGCGGCGGACGAGCTCCCCCATCGAGAGCCCAGTCCGACGCGCTTCACCGAACAGAAACGCGTGCTGCGAATCGGTCAGCACCACATGTGTCCTCCGTCCCATGACACATGTGTACCCATGGGCCGTTCACGGATGTGTGCCGTCAGAGCAACAACATTGCGTCGCCGAAGCTGTAGAAGCGGTAGCGCTCCTCGATCGCGAGGCGGTAAAGGTCGCGCGTTTGCTCGACGCCTGCGAACGCCATCACGAGCGCAAGCAGCGTCGAGCGCGGCAGGTGGAAGTTCGTCAGCAGTGCATCGACGCGTTGGAACTCGAAGCCGGGCGTGACGAACAGCTCGGTGCGACCCGAGAGCGGCGCACCCCGCGCGAGCGTCTCGAGCACGCGAACACTCGTCGTCCCGACGGCGAGCGCGCGCTCCGCCGCGCGGATCCGTTCCCACGCGGCCGGCTCGACCTCGTAACGCTCGCCGTGGAGGCGGTGCTCCGAGAGGTCGTCGACCGCGAGAGGACGGAACGTGTCGAGCCCGACGTGCAGCGTCACACGCTCGATGTCGAGCTGCTCGAGCAGCTCGAGTGTGAAATGCAGGCCGGCGGTGGGCGCCGCGGCCGATCCGGACTGCCGTGCGTAGACCGTCTGGTAGCGCTCGGGCGAGTCGAGCGGCTCCGTGATGTACGGGGGCAGCGGCGTCTCGCCCGCCGGCTCGCCGTCGAGCCGCAGCCGCCAGCGTCCCTCGCCGAGGTGCTCGAGCAGCTCGACCGGCCCATAGCGGCGACCGGCGCGCAGCCGTCGTGTCGGCCGGGCGAGCCCTTCCCAGACGTCGCCTTCGAGCCGCTCCAGCAGCAACACCTCGCCGCGCGGTGCCTCGATCGCGATCCGCGCCGGGACGACGCGCGTGTCGTTGACGACGACGAGTTCTCCCGACAGCTCGTGCGGCAAATCTGAGAACCGGCGATGCCGCACCGCACCCGTCGCCCGCTCGTAGACGAGCAGTCGCGACTCGTCGCGCCGCCCGGCCGGCCGCTGCGCGATCAGCTCGGGCGGCAGCTCGTACTCGAGCTCGGAGGCCTTCATCCGACCCCGACGTTACTCTCCCCGCAAATGGACGAGGACGCCGTTCACCGCGCGCTCGAACGGCTCGCCGGCGCAGCTGAGGCGCGGGCCGGCCGCGTGGACGTCGAGGCCGCGCTCGAGCGGGCTCGCGCCCAGGTCGAGGCGCTCGCGCAAACGGCGGCGGAGCTCGAGTCGACGCTCCCGGCGAAGGTCGGCGACGCGGTCGAGGACGGCGTCCGGAAGCAGGTCATCCCCGTCGCGCGCCACCTGGCGGAGGTGCGCGGGCTCATGAACCAGGTGATCCGCCGCCTCGAGCGCATCGAGGGCGACCAGCTCGCCGAACGGCACGCTCGCGTCGACGACCTGTCGCTGCTCGTCGATCTGATCGCGTCCGGATGGAAGGGCGTCGACGAGCGGTTGGCGAAGCTCGAGGAACGGTTGCAGGGCTCCACCGGCGCGATCGTCTACCGGATCGAGGAGCGGCGCGGCGGCAACGCCGAGTCCGGTTAAGCGCAGCGAATCGCGGAGCTGCGCGGGCGGACGACGTCGACGCCGGGGGGCGGCGGACGCAGCGCGCGGATAACGTCGTCGCGCTCGCGGTCCGACCGCGGCCACACGATCAGAGCATCCGGCAGCGGGTTCCGGGGAACACCCTTCATCAGGTACGGAAACTTCTTCCGCATCATGCGAAGCGCGTGTTGCTTCGAGACGAAGTCCACGCGCGCAACCCGCTCGTAGCGCCGGAGCCGCGCCGCCACCTGGAGCGCTCGTGCGCGCGGGGCCGTCGGGCTGAAGTACACATTGATCACGCACTTCGGGGATACGGCACGGTGCCCGTCCCCGCCCCCGCACGACGCCGCCACGAACGCGACGAGCAGCAGGAGCCCCGCAGCCCTCATCGCGCCGCAGGCAGCACGAGCCTGAAACGGCTCCCGCGCCCCGGCTTCGAGTCGAGCTCGATGCGGCCGCCTAGTGCGACCGCGAGCTCGCGCGCGATCGCGAGGCCGAGCCCGGTCCCGCTGCCGTCGCGGGACCAGAACGGGCGGAAGATCCGCTCCCGCTCCTCGGCAGTGATCCCCGGCCCGTTGTCCGAGATGTCCACCTCGACGGCGCCGTTCTCCGCGGCCAGCGACAGCTCGACGCGGCCGCCCTCGGGCGTCCAGCGGAACGCGTTCGAGAGCAGGTTGGAGATGATCTGCAGCACGCGGTCGCCGTCGGTGACGATCACCGGCCGCGCCAGGATCTCCTGCCGGTAGTCGATCGACCGGCGCCGCGCCTCCTCCCCGAACGCCGCGTACGCGCGCTCGACGAGCTGCTCCATGTTGACTTCCTCGTGCAGGACCGTGAAGCGGTGCGCATCGAGCTTCGCGAGATCGAGGACGTCGCCGACGAGCCGCCCGAGCCGCGCCGCCTCCTGGTCGATCACCTCGAGCGAGAACGCGCGGGTCTCCTCGTCGTCGAAGACGCCCTCGCGCAACGCTGCGACATGCCCCTGGATCGCGGTCAGCGGGGTGCGGAGCTCGTGCGACACGGTCATGAGGAAGTTCCGCTCGAGCTCCTCCGCCTCCGCCAGCCGCTCCGCCATCCCGCGGAACCGCTCGGCGAGCTGCGCGATCTCGGTCTTGCCCGGAACCTCCGGCACCTCGACCTCGTACCGCCCGCGCGAGACCTCGTCGGCGGCGCGCGAGAGCGTCCGCAGCGGTCGCGTGATGCGACGCGAGAGGTACAGCGCGAGCAGCGACGCGACGAGCAGCCCGATGCCGAACGCCACCGCGAGCCGCTTCACGAGCGGCGTCAGCCGACTCTGCAGCTCTTCCTGCGGCTTCGCTACGACGAGCGCGCCGAAGAGATGCCCGTTCAGCTGCACCGGCCGGGCAACAGCGAGATAGGTCGTCGTCCCGCGGTGCAACGTGAACTCGACCTTCTTCGTTCGCTCCAGCTTCTTCATGTCGATCGTGTTCGCCGGCAGCGCGTCGAGCGGCTGCAGCAGCGTGAAGTTCCCGACCGGGATGTAGAAGAGCCGGTCGCCCGTCGCCCGCTCGATGTCGAGCGGCGACACGCTCGCACGCCCGGCCTCCTTCTCGTACAGATGAACGGCTCCGGCGGACTCGCGGCGCAGCTCCTGCAGCGCGCGGTCGTGCGTGTAGTTCTGGAACAGCCGGAAGGCGATCGCCGTGGCGACGAGCCCCGAGAGGAGAATCCCGAGCAGGAAGAGCGCCGGCAACCTGAACCGGAGCGAGCGCAGCATGCCTACAGGGTAGGTGACGTTCTACGCGGCGTCTCGGGCCGGCGAGACCTTGTAGCCGACGCCCCAGACCGTCACGATCGGGCTCGCGTCTCCGAGCTTGCGGCGCAACTGGCGGACGTGGACGTCCACGGTGCGCGTGTCGCCGGCGAAGGTGTAGCCCCAGACGCGCTCCAGGAGCTGGTCGCGCGTGAGGACGAGGCCGCGGTGGTCGAGCAGCTCCCAGAGCAGGTCGAACTCCTTCGGCGCGAGCTGGATCTCCTGCTCGCCGACCTTCACCTCGCGGCGGCCGGCGTCGACGACGAGATCGCCATGCTTCAGCTGCGCGCTCTCGCGGGCCGCACGTTCCGGTGTCGCGCGCCGGAGGATCGAGCGCACGCGGGCGACGAGCTCGCGCGGGTTGAACGGCTTCGTCAGGTAGTCGTCCGCGCCGACCTCGAGGCCGATGATCTTGTCGACGTCCTCCTCGCGCGCGGTCAGCATCAGGATCGGCAGGTCGGACTCCTGGCGGATGCGCTTGCAGACCTCGATCCCGTCGATGTCCGGGAGCATCAGGTCGAGCACGACGAGGGCCGGCTTCTCGGCGGCCACCTGACGCAGCGCCTCGCCCCCGGTCGCCGCCGTCCGGACGCCGTAGCCCGCGTTCTTCAGGTACGCGGAGACGAAGGAGGCGATCGAGGCCTCGTCTTCGACCACGAGCACCGTTTGCGTCTTGGTCGCCACCGGCGCTACGCGTAGATTGCGAGCGTGGTCGCGACGCTGGGCAGCGTCGTCCACAAGCCGCCGTTCAGGGAGTACTTGCCGGCGCCGTTCGTGAGCGAGGACCCGAAGAGGCGAACGCTGCCCTGGCCGACCGCGTTGATGTCGATCCCGACGCCGTAGATGCGGACGCGGAAGTTGCCGGCGACGGCGCGGAAGCGGATGCCGCTGCCGACGTAGACGGTGGAACCGTCGGCCCGGTCGTACTGGCGCGTCGCTCCGCTGACGTCCGGCTCCGGCCCGTTCCCCGGCAGGACAACGACACGGCCGCGGTCCACCTGGCCGATCGCGGCGCCGTTGATGTTCAGCGCGACCACGAGCTGGCCCGGGTCGCCGCCGGCATTGCGTACGGCGAGCGTGCCGTCGCCCGGCGCGAGACGCGCGGCAAGCGCGGTCGACGGGAGGACGAGCCCCGCAAGCAGGCAGGTAAAGAGAAGGCGCCGCATCGGCTGTGTCCTCAGTATCGTCGCCGGACTTTTCCCATCGTTCAACGGAAAGTAAAGAAATCGTAACGGCGATACAGTCGCCCCCGTGCACGAGATCGTCGCCTTCGGAACGCTGGTCATCGCGGTCTCGGGAGCGTTCTACCTCGCCGTCTTCAGCACGAAGCTGACGCGCACCGTACCGGTGCCTGCGCCGGCCCTCTTCCTGCTCGGCGCCGCGCTCGCCTCGGACCTCTGGCCGCGCCTCGAGCGGGACGTCTCGATTCGCGCGGTCGAGCGGATCGGCGTCGTCGCTCTCATCGTCATCCTCTTCGACGGTGGGATGCGGATCGGCCGCCGCCGCTTCCTCCAGGCCGCGGCGCCGATCGTCTCCCTCGGCGTGCTCGGCACGTTCGCGACCGCGGCGTTGCTCGCGCTCGCGGCGCACTTCCTGCTCGACTTCAGCTGGACGACGTCGAGCCTCCTCGGTGCGGCGCTCGCTCCCACCGACCCGGCGGTGATGTTCTCCGTGCTCGGGAACCGCGAGGTCGGCGGCAGGACGGGGACGATCCTCGAGGGCGAATCGGGCGCGAACGATCCGGTCGGGATCTCGTTGATGGTCGGGCTGCTCGCGTATGCGACGTCGAGCCACGGCTCGCCGTGGGCCACGGTGCGCGAGTTCGCGATCGAGATGGCCGTCGGCCTCGCGATCGGCGTCGCCGGCGGGATCGTCCTCGCGCAGCTGATGCGACGGATCTCGCTCCCGCGCGAGGGCCTCTATCCGCTCCGAACGCTCGCAGCCGCCGGCGTCATCTACGGCGCGGCCGCGGTCGCGCACGGTTCGGGGTTCCTCGCGGTCTTCGTCGCCGGCCTGATCCTCAAAGACGTTCGCGCGCCGTACAAGGAGCAGATCGAGCGCTTCCACTCGTCGCTCGCGAGCCTCGCGGAGATCGTCGTGTTCGTGGCCCTCGGTCTGACCGTCGACCTCGGCGGCCTCGGCGACCGGCACCTGTGGCTCGACGGGATCGTGCTCGCCGTCGTGCTCGCGTTCGCAGCCCGCCCGCTCGTCGTCGGGACACTGCTCGCGCCCGCCGCCCTCTCGCGCGGCGAGAAGACGTTCGTGATGTGCGGAGGCCTCAAGGGCGCCGTTCCGATCCTGCTCGCCGCGCTCGCCGTGATCGGCGGCGCGGCTGACGCGCGGGACATCTACGAGATCGTCTTCGTCGTCGTCGCGTTCTCCGTCGTCGTGCAGGGGGCGACGATCCCGTTCGCCGCGGCGAGACTCGGCGTCCCGATGCAATACGTCGAGCCCGAGCACCAGTGATCGCCGCGCTGATCGCAGCTGCGGCCCTCGGCGGGCCGTCGCTCGCGAACCTCTCCGTCTCGGACGGCTCCACGCCCTTCGCGGGCGACCGGCAACTGTTGACGACCGTGAGCCCGAACGGCGACGGCTTCCGCGACCACGCGATCGTCCGGTTCCGGCTGAATGAAGCCGCGACCGTGCGCATGGACGTCATGCGGACGAACCAGTCGGGCGAGCTCGGTTCGATCCAGCTCGCCGGCGGGACGACGGTGCGGCTGCCGAAGGGGCCGGGCGAAGTCGTTTGGGCGCCGGGCCGGTCGACGCCGCCGCGCACCTACATCCTGCGACTGACGCTGACCGACGCGCGCGGCCGCACGCGGGTCTACGGCGCGTACGGGCCGGGGCGGAAGCCGAACGCGCCGGTGGTCCGAGTCCAGGGCGTCGACGCGGGCTTCACGCGACGCAGCTACGTCCCGGGCCAGGCCGCCGAGCTCGTCGTCTCCTGCGACGCGGCGTTCTTACGTGCACAGGTGTTCGCCTACACCGGCGGGCCGTTCCCGAACGCACAGCGCGACCTGCGGACGAGCGGGACCGCGGTGACGGGCTCGGTGCGCGTCGACTGGAGCGCACACCGGAACGCGCCGGCGCCGCTTCGTGTTGTCCGTGCGGGCAACTGGCGCAGCGGGCTCTACTTCCTGCGGCTCGAGACCGACGACGGCCGCGTCGGGTACGCGCCGTTCGTCGTGCGCCCGCGTGGGCTCGGCGAGCATCCCGTCGCCGTCGTCCTCTCGACGTACACGTGGCAGGCGTACAACTTCGAGGACGCAAACGGCGACGGTTGGGGCGACAGCTGGTACGTCGCCGGCAACCAGCGGACGATCGACCTGCAGCGGCCGTTCCTCGACTTCGGCATCCCGTTCCGCTTCCACGACTGGGACACCACCTTCATCACCTGGCTCGAGCAGACGGGAAAGCAGGTCGACTTCATCACCGACGACGACCTCGACCAGGCCGCGAGCGGCGACGCGCTCGCAGATGCGTACGACCTGATCGTCTTTCCGGGCCACGAAGAGTATGTGACGCAGCACATGACCGAGGTCGTCCAGCGCTACCGCGATCTCGGTGGCAACCTCGCGTTCCTCGCAGCGAACAACTTCTTCTGGCAGGTGCGCCGCGACGGCGACGCGTTGACGAAGGTTGGGCTCTCGCGCGCGCTCGGCCGGCCGGAGGCGGCACTCGTCGGCGTCCGGTATGTCGGCTCGAACCACGGCGCGACGCAGGCGCCGTTCGTCGTCGCGCCGACGGCGCCGGACTGGCTGCTCGCGGGAACCGGCCTCGTCCCCGGCAGCTCGTTCGGGCGCTACGGGATCGAGATCGACGCGCGGGCGCAGACCTCGCCGACCGGGACGCTCCTGCTCGCGTCGATCCCGGACCTGCTCGGGCCGGGACGGACGGCGGAGATGACGTACTACGAGACGCGCGCCGGGGCCCGGGTGTTCGCCGCGGGTGCACTGAACTTTGCAGCGTCGGCCGCATCGTCGCCGGTCTCGCAGCTGCTCGAGAACGTCTGGGCGCGCCTCTCCGCGCCCTGAGCAGGATCGTCCGATCCGGTTGCGAACATGCAGGGGCCATGACGGATGCGGCCCGCAGCGAGCGGACGACCCGAATCCTCACGGCGCGGCTCGAGGAGCTGGCGCGGGCGGTGGAGCGCGCGAACGTGTCTGCGCGGCAGGCGGCGCGACTGCTCGAGTCGGCCTCGGTCGCCACGATGCACGCGGTCACGCTCGAGCTCCTCTCCTCCGCACGCGCCGAGGAGCTGTGGCGCGAGGCGGCCGAGCGCCATCCGGCGATCGAGCTGTCGATCGCGCGCGAGATCGAGCGCTTCGCGGCCTAGCGCTGGTCGTACTGAAAGAAGCCTCGGCCCGTCTTGCGGCCGAGCAGGCCCGCGTTCGCCATCGCGACGAGGCGCGGCGGCGCCGCCATGCGCGGCTCGCGCAGCTTCTCCCAGAGCGCCTCGGCCGCGTGCAAGTGCACGTCGATCCCGACGAGGTCGATCAGTTCACACGGCCCCATCGGCCACCCGGCGCCGTTCTTCATCCCGACGTCCAGGTCCTCCGGCGTGACACGCGCTTCGTCGAGAACGCGGACGCAGTCGTTGAGGAGCGGAATCAGGACGCGGTTGACGACGAAGCCGGGCGTGTCGTGGCAGCGGATCGGCGTCTTGCCGAGACGCGTGCCGAAGGCGTACGCGGTCTCGAACGCGTCCTCGGCAGTGAGCTCGGCGCGGACGATCTCGACGAGCGGCATCAGCGGGGCAGGGTTGAAGAAGTGCATGCCGAGGACGCGCTCCGGCCGCTCGGTCGCAGCCCCGATCTCCGTCACGGAGAGGGCCGACGTATTCGTCGCGAGCACGGCATCCGGGCCGACGACCGGCTCGAGCTCGGCGAAGAGCCGTCGCTTCGGCTCGAGCTCCTCCACGATCGCCTCGATCACGAGGTCGCACCCTGCGAGCTCGGCGAGCTCGGTCGTCAGCGTGAGCCGACCGACGGCATCGTCGCGGGCGGCCTCCTCGAGCGTCCCCTTCTCGACCTTGCGCGTGAGGAAGTGCGCGATGCGGTCGCGAGCGCGCTCGGCGAGGTCGAGCGTGACCTCGCGGCCGACCGTCTCGACGCGGGCCTCGACGCAGAGCTGCGCGATCCCGGCACCCATCGCACCGAGCCCTACGACGCCGACCCTCGTGATCTCCCGCGGCACGGCGGCGATCCTACTGCGCTCGGGTTGACTTCACGCGGGTCGACGGGTCAGTTCAGACGGACGCGCGGCCGGAGGCCGCGCGTCCAGGTGAGGCGCCGCAAGCGGCGCCTCAGTGCCGAGCCTCCACCAGCGTGCGTGCGGTTGCGAACTGCTCCGCCGTGAGCCGGATGTACGAGTGGCGCCACAGCGACTGCGGGAAGATCCCGGCCTCCTCGACGGCGGGCGCGTCGTGGAGATCGGCGACGTACGCCAGCGGGCGGATCCGGAACCGCCACGACCAGCGCTCCTTCGCCGGGTCGTGCTCGGGGTCGGAGACGACCTCGACGACGGCGAAGATCGCCTGCCAGACCGACGCATAGCAGATGGCGAGATCGCCCCTGCCGACGGTCGGCCGGCGCGTCGAGTGATGCGTCTGCAGCTGGGCCGCGCTGACGGGCGCGGCGAGCGGCCGGTCGCCGAGCCCGCGGATGAGCAGCCAGCGGGAAGATTCTGGGCCCCTCGCGCGTCTAGAAGATGTCGTGCGCACCATCCTGATCCTCGCAGTGCTCGTCCTCGCCCTCGGCGGCGCCGCCGCCCAGGCCCTCCGCGGCGACGGGCCGGGGCTGCTCGCCTAGAGCCGTTCGACCACGGCTGCGATGGCCTGGCCGAAGCCGATGCACATCGCGGCGATTCCGTAGCGGGCGTCGCGGCGCTGGAGCTCGCTGACGAGCGTCGCGGTGATCCGGGCGCCGGTGGCGCCGAGGGGGTGGCCGAGCGAGATCCCGCCGCCGTTCGGGTTCACGTCCTCGATCCGCTCGCCGAGGCCCGTGTCCGCGAG
>Ga0066710_100002116_pt1 | contig 15685 bp, 9 predicted proteins | sample GraSoiAngelo_159_FD_79666 | JGI IMG/M metagenome (GOLD analysis project Ga0066710, IMG submission 79666) | Grasslands soil microbial communities from the Angelo Coastal Reserve, California, USA - 14_1009_16_40cm | ecosystem: Environmental > Terrestrial > Soil > Grasslands | place: USA...
GCAAGCGTACTCGTTTTCGGGGCCCTCGCGGTGCTCGGCTGCGTACCGGGCGCCGAACGGCGTGAGGCTTCGGCCCCACCGCGCTGGACGTCCCGGGCGATCCCGGAGGCGAAGGGAGAGGTCAAAGAGGTCGACGGTAAGAGAGTGCAGATCCGTTACAAGGACGACGTGTTCAGCGCCGTCACGGCGAACTTCGAGCAGTGGCCCACGTACGCTTACAGCGAGACCAAGAAATTCCCGCCGCCGAGCCGGGTTCCCATGCCCGGCGTCAAGGGTGATCCCAAGAAGGGGCGCGAGCTCTTCATGTCCCGGGAGAAGGCTCCCTGCACGGGTTGCCACTTGATCCCGGGGGATGACGTCTGGCCCGCCGGCAGTGTCGGGCCCGACCTCTCGGTCATCGGCGACCGACGTCTGCCGGACCAATATCTTTTCCAGTTCATCTGGGACGCCCGCGTGGTTCTGCCCGACCCCAGCATGCCGCCCTGGGGGACGAGCGGCATCCTCTCGCCCGAGGAGACGAGGCACATCGTGGCGTTTCTCCAGACCCTCAAGGGGAACCCGCCGTTCGTGCCGCCGGCGGAGAAGGACCCGGCTCGGAACCCGCACACCAGGCCGCGGGTCGCCAACTACTGGGGCGACAACCTGGATCCGGCCAACAACCCCGCGATCCTCTTGGCGGAGAGCGGCTTGGCCGTGTGGTCGACAAAGGGGCCGGCCGGCAAGGCTTGCGCCGACTGCCACGATGGCGGCCTGGAAAAGGCCATGAAGGGCGTCGCCACGAAGTACCCGAGGTACTTCTCGGCGTACGGCCGCGTCATGTCGATCGAGGACTTCCTCACCGTCCACGCTCCCGAGAAAACCGGGAACGAGATGCTAGCCCAGAGCCCCGCGCATCTCGCGATGGCCATCCTCATCAAGATGCAGTCGAACGGAATGCCCGTGAGCATCGACGTGACGAGCCCGGAGGCTCGCGCCGCGTACGAGCGCGGTCGCGCCCTCTACCACCAGCGCGTCGGGCGGCGGAACCACGCCTGCGCCGACTGCCACGACGCGGATCGGGGGGCGGGCCGATTCGCGGGCGGCCGAGTCTTGAGTCTCGCGCAGAACGGAATGACCAAGCACTTTCCCGTATGGTTCACGATTCCTCGGACGACCTGGAGCATCCGCACGCGGTTCCAGTTCTGCATGCTGCCGCTCGGGACGAACTACCTGGCCGCCGACGCGCCCGAATACGCCGACCTCGAGCTCTACCTCACGGCGTTCGACAACGGGAAGCCGCTCAGCGTCCCGGGGATCCGCTAGGAGCGTGCGCGCCGGGACCGCCCTGGTCGTCGTTCTGATAACGATCGGAGTCCTCGCGGGGCCGCCGGGGCCTCACGCGCAACGCCCCGGTGGCGTCCCGCGAATCGGCTATCTCGTCCTGCCGCCCCTCGTCGACCCGCCATCCCTGGAACGCAAGGCCTTTCTGGACGGTCTTCGCGAGCTCGGCTACGTCGTGGGACAGAACATCGTCATCGAGTACCGCTCGGCGGCGTGGAATCGCGAGCTGCTGCCCGAGCTGGCCGCGGAGCTGGTCGAGCTCAGGGTCGACGTCATCGTGGTCATCCCGGGTGCGATCGAAGCCGCCAGAGACGCGACGAAAACGATCCCGATCGTCGTCCCGTCTCTCGGCGATCCGGTCGAGAGCGGGCTCGTGGCCAGCCTCGCGCGTCCGGGCGGGAACCTGACGGGGCCCGGCGGCACGACATCCGAGTTGAGAGGCAAGCAGTTGGCGTTGCTCAAGGAAGCCATTCCCAAACTCTCCCGTGTCGGCGTGCTCTGGAATCCCGCCAACCAGGGCGGCTCGCGCCAATTCCAGGAAATGCAATCGGCGGCGCGTCAGCTCGGCGTGGCGATTCAGTCGTACGAGGTGAAAGATCCCAACGATATCCCGCCGGCGTTGGCGGCCATGGCCCGCCGACGCGCCGATGCGCTCATCACCTTTGCCAGCTCCCTCACCACCGCGTACCGGCCGATCATCGTGGAGTACGCGACCAAGCACCGGCTGCCAACCATGTTCGATCTGAAGGCCGAGGTCGAAGCTGGCGGTCTCGTCTCCTATTCGCCGAATCTTCCGGACCTCTTCCGACGCGCGGCGCACTACGTCGACCGGATCTTGAAGGGCGCGAAGCCGGGCGAGCTCCCCATCGAACAGCCCACGCGCTTCGAGCTCGTGATCAACCTCAAGACGGCGAAGGCGCTCGGGTTGAGGATTCCCCAAACGCTCCTGCTGCAGGCGAGTCAGATCATCGAATAGGCGCGAGGCGGTCCGGGTTTCACGGCTCCATGCGGTAGGCGGACACATCGGGCTTGAAGGCGCGCGGCAGCCACAGCGGGCGGCGCAGGTTGTCCGGGCCCGGCGCCGGGCGCGCGAGCGCGAGCCACTCCCGATAGACCTCGAACGACTTGCCGGTGTCGACGAACACGTCGCCGTAGCGATCGTCGGGGCCGGGGCGCGACACGGTCACCTTCTGATGCCAGCAGTGCTGGCCGCTGACCGGGTCGGGCTGGACCGGGAATGTGAGGTTCTGGTGGACGCCGGCCTCCTCCCACCAGATGCGCGACGAGTCCGGGTCCTCGCTCGCGAACGGGCGCGGCCCGTGGACCTGGCGCATCCGCCACTGCCCGGGCTCGGGCTGGACCAGATCGACGAGCGCGGTCGACCACCGCTCGCCGCCCGCGTCCTCCTTGAGGCGCCAGCGCCCGAGGTGATGGGAGCACGCGACGACGCCGGGCCGAACGGCTTCGGTGACCCACACCTTGTCGACGAAGTGGCCGATGCGCGTCGCGACCTTCAAGAGATCGCCCGTCACGACGCCGACGCGTGCCGCATCCTCGGGGTGCAGCCAGAGCGGATTCGTGTGAGAGAGCTCGTAGAGCCATTTCGAATTACCCGAGCGCGTGTGGATCAGCGTCGGCAACCTGAACGTCGGCAGCAGGACCATTTCACCCTTCGCGCGGTCGAGGTTCGACCAGTGGACGTGGCTCCGGATGTAGTTCGGCACCGCCTGGTCGGGCCACTTCCACGCCTTGAGGGTCTTCGAGAAGAACTCGAGCTTGCGTGAGGGCGTCGGAAAGCCGAGATGGCACCGACCGTCGATCTCGACGCCGACCGCCTGACCGCCCTTGTCGACCACCTTCGTGACCGGATCGACCGTAGCCCCGTCGAGGTCTCGGGCGGCGAGCGGCTGCTCGTGGGTCCGGTACACCTGGTCCTCGATCAGGAACGCGCCATACTTCCGCATGTACTGGAGCGGCGTGAGCTGCTCCTCTGCCGCCGCCGCCGGCAGCCCCGGCACGCTGTTCTCGAAGATCCAGCGGTACATCTCCTCGATGCGGAGCTTTTCGCCCGGGCGATACGGCGACTCGAAGTACTTGCGGATCCCGAGCGCGCCGTCGGGGTCGATCCGCCAGGACAGCTCGATCCAGAACTCGTCCTCCTCCCAGACCTGCCCGAGCCCCACCGCCTCGTGCGCCTGCCAGGTGAGATCGAACGTCTTGCCCGCTTTCTCCAGAGCGACGCGGAGCACTGGCTGACGGAAGCCGATCCATCGCGCCGCGTGAGTCTCCTGCGACATGAGGTCGTGGCGCTCGGAGGCGTGCCCCATCGGCAAGACCAGATCGGCGAACCACGCCGTCTCGCTCCAGATCGGAGTCAGACACGCATGCCGCTCGACCTTGGCCTCGTCGGTCAGCATCTCGATCCACGACATTCCGTCGGGGTTCGTCCACACCGGGTTGTAGACGCGTGTGAAGTACATCGCGAGCTTGCCGCGGCCCTCCTTCAAGAAGTGCGGCAGGAGGAAGCTCATCTCGAAGAACGCAAGCGGGTACTCGCGCGGCATGAGGAGCTCGCTCCAGATCTTGCCCGGCGGCGGCATCATCGGCGGCGCCGGGACCGCCTTGTTCCACGCGTTGGGCGCGGTCCCGCCGGGCACGCCGACGGCGCCCATGAGCACTACGATCAGCTCGAGCGCGCGCGCCACCTGCCAGCCGCCCAGGTTGCCGGCGGCGGTGTTGCGCCAGACGTGGGTCGCGAGCGCCGAGCCGGCCCGCCCGATCTCCCGCGCGACCTCCACGATCGTCGCCGCCGCGACGCCGCTCTCGGCCTCGGCGAATTGGGGCGTGAACCGCGCGTAGAGCTCGTCGATCGCGCGCTCGAACGATTCGAACACGACCGGCAGCTCGGGCCGCTCCTCCCGCAGGTACTCGTCCCAGTTCACCCACCGCCGGACGAACTCCCGGTCGTAGAGCTTCTCGCGCACGATCGTGTGCGCCATCGCCAGCAGCACGGCCGACTCGGACCCGGGCCACGGGGCCAGCCACCAGTCCGCCATCGACGCGGTGTTGCTCAGGCGCGTGTCGACGACGGCGACCTTCGCGCCACGCGACTTCGCCTCCATGATCCGCTGCGCGTGCGGATTGAAGTAGTGGCCGGTCTCGAGGTGCGAGGAGAGCAGCAGGATGAAGCGCGCGTTCGCGTGGTCGGGCGACGGGCGATCCATGCCGTGCCAGAAGGCGTAGCCCGCCCGCGCGCTCGACGAGCACACGTTCGTGTGGCTGTTGTGGCCGTCGATCCCCCAGGCGTGGAAAACGCGCTGGAGATAGACGAGCTCGTGACCGGGCCGGCCGAGGTGGTACATCACTTCGCGCTGGCGTCCTTCCACCAACGCCTTGCGGATTCGTCCGCCGAGATCATCGAGCGCTTGATCCCACGTGATCCGCTCCCATTGACCTCCGCCGCGCGGCCCGACGCGACGCATGGGATAGCGAATCCGCTCTGGATCGGTCACCTGGTTGAGCGTCGCGGGGCCCTTGGCGCAGTTGCGGCCCCGGCTCCCGGGATGCGCTGGATTGCCCTCGAATTTCTGGATCTCGAGCGTCGCGCGGTCGACGTAGGCCAGGAGGCCGCAGGCGGCCTCGCAGTTGAAGCAGATCGTCGGGATCAGCGAGTACCGGCGCTTGACCTTCCGTGGCCACGCGACGGGATCGTATTCCTCCCAGTCCTCCCAGCGCTCGACGGGCGGATAGCTCATAAGGCCGCCCCGGGGCGCGGCGAGCTCCCGGGCGACCGGGTGAAGCGGCTCCATCAACTCAGCGGCACGGACTGACCCGCCCTCACCCAAAGATCCTCCCACACCCAGAGGCCGGCCAGGGCCAGGAGGGCGCCGAGTACGCTCAGGGGCGTCGAGTCCGACGCGGCCCCGGCGATCAGCAGCGCGACCGGCAACACCACACCGGCGAGCACGACACCCCCCCAGAATCGACGCCGATACCCGCCGCGCCAGATCAGACGCGCCGCGAGCGACGCGTCGTGCGCGGGATGACGGTTGAACATCTCGAGCCCCAGCAGCACCGCGTGCGCGATCAGGCCCAGGAAGAGCACGGGCCATAGCGTCGTGTCCGGGTTCACGTCGAGACACCGAGGCGACAGGATGACGTCTCGACAACCATCGGTGCCGGGCAGAGGCCAGGCTGCGGCCATGACCGAAAGCGCCGCCGCCCCTGCCACCACCGCGGCGATGGTCAGCTGCGGAAGCACGAGCGGGCTCTGCCAGAAGGCGCGTCCCTCGGCCTGTCCGAACAGGCAGGCACTGTACCCTGCGGTCGCGAGCGCCAGCAGCACCGCCGGCACCAGGACCCCGTGCAGCACCGCCCACCGGCCGGTCGCGCCGGCCACCAGCCACACGGCGCCGAGACCGCCGAACGCCATCAGAATCCATGCGCCCCACACGAGCCACGACCGCCAGTTCGGCTTGAGCACGATGAACGCGAAGCGACCGGGCCGCTTGAGGTCGGCGATCAGCAGCGCCGTCGTGACGGCGAGGAAGAAGAGGCTGAGCGCCGGCGCGCCGATCCCGAAGAGGTCTCCCCAGGCCCTGGATCCGGCGAACGCCCCGACGAGCAGCGCGCCGGCCGCGATGGATTTCGTCCAGAGGTACGCGGCGACCTTCCAGCCCCACGGCCGGACCAGGTGCGGCGCGTCGTAGACGGGCCGGCTCAGCGTCCCGTCCCCGGGGCCGCGTCCCGCCTGCGCCGCGGCGACGAGCGCGACGAGATCGACTTCGTCCCGGGGTCGCTCCGCCCAGAGGTAACCCTCCGCCGGCGCCTGGAGCTCGGGGACGAGGGCCGAAGCGTCGGCGCCGAGGTAGAAGACCTTCGGCCGCGTTCCTTGCTCCGCCTTCCTCACCTGCACCGCCTCACGGGCGACGATCGCGGCGATCCGTGACGCCGGGTCGTCCAGATCGCCCGCGATGATCGCCTGCTCCGGGCAGACGATCACACACGCCGGCTCGAGCCCGACCTCGACCCGGTGCGCGCAGTAGTTGCACTTGGCCGCCGTCCCCGTGTCCGGGTCGATGTACAGCGCGTCGTAGGGGCAGGCCTGCATGCACGACTTGCATCCGATGCACCGCTCGCCGTCGAAGTCGACGATCCCGTCGTCACGCCGGTAGAGCGCGACGGTCGGACAGATGGTCACGCACGGCGCCGCATCGCAGTGGTTGCAACGCAAGACGGAAAAGAACCGTCGCGTGTTCGGGAAGGTCCCGCGCTCGATGTACTTCACCCAGGTCCGGAACGCCCCGAGCGGGACCCGGTTCTCCTCCTTGCACGCCACCGTGCACGCGTGACAGCCGATGCAGCGGCGCTGATCGATCACGAAGCCGTAACGCACGCGCTCAGCTCCCTCCGCGCGACAGGGCCCGGATCACATCCCACCACACACGCACCGCGACCAGCACGATCGTGATCGCGAGGATCCTCTTGAGCTGCCTGGCGCTGACTCGCCGGCTCGCCGCGGCGCCGAGCTGGGCCCCGGGGATGGCGCCCAGGGTGACCGTGAGCGCGGAGACCAGCGGGATCTGGTGAGTGATGAGCTTGCCCACGAAGCCTGCGGTCGCCGCCATCGCGGTGATCCCGAGCGAGCTCCCGATCGCCATTCGGACGGGGACACCCACGACGACGATCAGGAGCGGCACCAGCACGAATCCACCTCCGGCGCCCACCGCCCCCGCGGCGAGCCCGACGCCGCCGGCGACGACGGCGGTCCGCAGCGGCGGGAACCGCAGCGGCGCACTTCCGGCCGCCGGCTCCTCGATCCCGCCGGGCACCATGCTCAGGACCGCCCCGCCCGTCGCCAGCGCCGCGAACACGAGCAGGAGCCATGTGTCGTCGACCGATTTCGACGCCAGAGCCCCCACGAAGGAGCCGGCGGTGCTGGCGACACCGCCGATCCTGGTCAGCTGCGCGCTGATCGCGTGGTGTCTGCGGTGCGCGAGGAACCCGGACACGGCCGCGACGAACACCAGGGCCATCGTCACGCCCACGACGGCCTTGACGTCGAGCTGGCCGACGCCGACCAGCGGCGGGACGTAGAGCAGCAACGGGAACATCACGAGCGCACCGCCGATACCGAGAAGCCCGGAAAAGAAGGCACCCAGAAATCCGACGCCGACGAGGGTCGCGGCCAGCGAAAGGGTCACGCGTCCCGCCGCACCGGCTCGTGCGCCCGATCGCTCAGCGTGGCTACCTGACGCTCGACCAGTAGGCCGCCAGGTCGGCGAGCTGCTCGTCGGGAATCGTTCGCATCAACGCCTTCAGCGCCTTGAGCTGATCGTCGGCCGGGCTGCGCCGGTCGGCCTTGAAGAGCAGCATCTGGTTGCGGAGATATCCCGGCGGCTGGCCCGTGAGATCGGGGACCCCTCTGGATGGGTCGCCCTTGCCCGACACCCCGTGGCAGACCGTGCACTGGACCGCGGCGGCGCGACCGCGCTCGACCGCCGCGGGCTCTGGCTTGACCGGCGTCGCGGTGCGCGGCTGCGCCGCGAAGTAGGCAGCCACGTCGTCCACGCCGAACTGGAGAACCTGTTTCGCGTAGGGCTCCATCTCGGGCGACTGCCGCTTGCCGGCCGCGTAGTCCTGGATCGCCTTCTTGAAGTACCAGGGGGCGATGCCCGCGAGGATCGGCATCGTGTTCGATTGGCTCTGGCCGCCGAAGCCGTGGCAGGCGCTGCAGACAAGTGCCTGGGGCGCGCCGGGACCGTCGAGCGGGCCGGCCGCGGCGGTGCCGGCGACGGCGATCACGAGGAGCAGGCTCATGATGAAGGGCATCGCGTTGTCCTTTCCCACCGGGCTAGCCGAGCATGTCCTGCCAGATGCTGTTGGCCCAACCCACGGCGTTCTGCGCCCACATCTCCGACTGGCCGGGCGTGAGCTTCTGCTCGATCTGGACGACTTTGCCGCCGTCGATCTTGTAGCTGTTGACGACCGCGATGGCCTCCCGATCGCTCACCCAGCTGTAGCAGGTGTTGCCGGGCGCCATCGGCGGCACCGGCTTGTCGTTGAGCAGGCTCGCCACCGCGACCGCGCAGATCTTCCCCATCGCGTTCGCGACGTTGCCCGACTTCGGCACCGGGAGCCCGATCGTCGAGTCGCCGATCACGTGGATGTTCTTGTGCTTCGTCGATTCGTACGTGAGGTGATCGACCTCGCACCAGCGCTTGTCCGCGCCGACCAGATCCGCCGCGACGGCGATCGTGCCCGCACGCTGCGGCGGAATCAGGTTGAGCACCTCGTACTTCACCTTGTCGCCGAGTTCCGTCGTCACCTCGCGCGCGCCCGGGTCGACCTTCACGACCTTGTTCGAGGCGCGGTACTCGATGTTCGGATAGTTGGCCCACGCCGCACGGAACAGCGCGGCCTTCGAGACGAGGTTCGGGTTGGCGTCGAGCACGATGAGCTTCGACTTCGGCTTCTTGTTCTTGAGGTACCAGGCCACCTGGCACGTCCGCTCGTACGGACCGGGCGGGCAGCGGTAGGCCGCCGGGGGAATCGTCAAGACGAACACGCCGCCATCGGAAATCGACTGCAGCTGCTTGGCGAGCTCGACGGTCTGCGGGCCCGCCTTCCAGGCGTGGAGCACGCGATCCTGAGCCGCCGCGAGCCCTTCCACCTGCTCCCACTGGAACTCGACGCCCGGCGACACGATGAGCCGGTCGTACGGGAGGGAGTCGTTGCCCACTCTCACGCGCCGGGCACCGGGCTCGATCGCCGTCGCGGGCTCGTGCAGGACCTTCACGCCGCGGTCGCGCAGACGGTCGTAGTCGAACGTGATGCTCTCGATTGTGCGCACGCCGCTCAGGACGAGGTTCGAGAACGGGCACGACACGAACTCTTTGTTCGGTTCGAGCAGGACGACCTCGATCGACGGGTCGGCCAGCCGCACGTACTTGGCGGCCGTCGCGCCGCCCCACCCGCCACCGATCACCACGACGCGGCGGCCGGTCTTCTGGGAGAAGTCCGAGACCTTGGGCGCGCAGCCCGCGAGCAGCCCGAGGCCGACACCGGTCCCGGACGTCCGAAGGAAGTCTCTGCGGGTCAAGCGTGTCATGGCATCCTCCCTCAGCATGAACGGGAACGCGATCACGGAGTATGGCACACTCGCGGCGAATCGTGCAGTTTCCGAGACGGTCACGCCGATGTTCACCAGTGCCAGATCTGGTCGTGCCCTTTCATGAGGTCGACGAGCTCCGCACGCCCGATCGGCTGGGCCTCGGCCGAGGAGTTGAAGGGCGCGGCCAGCGCCCCGGCTACGCGCTGACGCTGAACCGGCCGGTCTGCTCGTTCCAGGTCGCCAGCACAGCCCAGCCGATCGCGATCGCGACGATCAACACGATCGCGCCGGCCCAGCCGAGCAGCGACGGCAGGAAGACCGCCGCCCCGAGCTTCTGCAGAAGCCCCGTCTGCGCCGCGCCCAGTCGCACGAGCGAGGCGCCCAACGCAAAGCACGCGACGGCAACCCAGAGCTTCACCTGCCCCTCGCCGGCCCGCCAGAGGGAGCCCGCGCCGCAGCCGCCCGCGAGCGTCATCCCGACTCCGAACGCGAGGCCGCCGGCGAGCGAGCCGAACCCCGCCGCCGGAAACACCCATTCGGTCTTGTCCTTGAGGTCGGTGAACTTCAAGATGGCGAAGCCCAGCATCGACACGACGAGCGCCAGCGCCGCCGCCCGCGTGTGCTCGGCGTCGCCCGTCATGAAAGGCTCGCGAAAGGCGCGCACCAGACAGAAACGCGATCGCTGGAAGATAACGCCGAACGCGGCGCCGAAGAGCAGAAAGACCCCCTGCGTTCCGTACCCGGCGCGCGCGTAGACGAACAGCGTGGCCAGGACCAGGCAGAAGACGAACGCGCCCGCCCAGGGCTGGCTGGCCGCCGCGCGGCCGCCGGCCTGCAGGTAGACGCGCCCGCCGCCCCGCGACCAGCCGGGCCGGTGCGCGACCTCCCAGATCAGGTAGCGCAGGCCGAGGAACGCGCCCGCCCCGAGCCCAAGCATCATCCCGAGCCCCGACAGCGACAGGGCACTCGTCGCCGAGAAGAAGCCGCCGATGTTGCAGCCGAACGCGAGCACGGCGCCCACGCCCATCAAGAGCCCGCCGGCCGCGCCCTTGGCGAGCTCGGCGCGCGCGGGCACTCGTATCGCGAACTCCTTCGAGAGGAGCGCGGCGATCGCTCCGCCGACGATCACGCCGAGGTTCAGCAGAGAGCCCGAGTAGAACCAGGGCGCCAAGAGATCGGGCCGGCGGACGAGGCCCACGCCGCTGAGGACCCAGTCCCCCCAGTTCCGGAGCCCGTCCGACGCCGTCCAGGGGCGATCGAACGCGAACAGGAAGACGTTCAGGGTGGCCACGAGGACGCCGGAGCCCCAGACCATCCACGGGCGCGCGAAGAGCGCCGCGTACTGCGGGGCGAACGAGCCCCTCATCGAGCGATCACGTGCGAGGAGAGGCGCCGGGGTCTGACGAGGAGCGCACGACGGGATAGCCCGACCGCTTCCAGGCCGACATGCCGCCGGTGACGTTGTACCAGCCCTGGAGGCCGTGCCGCTTGAGCGCGCTGATCGCCGTGCTCGAGCGGAGGCCACCCGCGCAGAGCACGGCCTTCGGCCGGTCGGGCGCAAGCTCGGCGTGGCGCGCGGGAGCCTCCAGCATCGGCAGGTGAACCGCCCCCTCGATGTGCCCCTCGAGCCACTCGGAGTGCTCGCGGACGTCGATCACGGTGATCTCGCGCCCCTGCTCGAGCCATTCGGCGAGCTCGTGCACAGTCATCTGGGGCACCGATTCGACGGCGAAGCCCTCGCTGCGCCACTCGATCATGCCCCACTGGAGGAAGCCGCTGATCTCGTCCACCCCGACGCGCGACAGGGCCTGGACGGCCTGGTCGAGATCGGACGGCCCCTGCGCCAGCAAGAGGAGCGGTACGCCGGCCGGCACCATACCGGCGACGCGCTCGGCGAACTGCGGACTTTCGATCCACACGTTGACCGCCCCGGGTATGTGCATCTCGCCGTACGTGGCCGGATCGCGCAGATCCAGGACGACCTCTCCGCGCCGCACCGCGTCCCACGCCTCGCGCGCGGTGTACGGGCGCGGCTTCGCGGCCACCAGGGAGACCAGCCCCCTGTTCTTGCTGACGATCTTCTCGAACGACGGCGGTTTCGGCGGAAGATCGCGCATGAGGAAATCCACGAACGCGCCCCGGTCACGGATCTGCAGGGCCGGGTTGAAGCGCCGCTCGAAGCCGATCGTGGAGCCCGATTTCGCCGACATCGCGCGCCCGCATGCCGAGCCGGCGCCGTGGGCGGGATAAATCTCGACGCTGTCGTCGAGCGGCAGCAGCACGCGATGGAGACTCTCCCAGGCGTCCTCCGCCGCGCGCGCGCCGCCGAGGTCGGGCCGCCCGACCGAGCCCACGAACAGCATGTCGCCGGTCAAGACGAACCACGGCGCCTCGCCGCGCGACAGATCGGTCACCAGCAGGCAGATCGAGTCGGGGGTGTGGCCGGGCGTGTGCGCGACCGTGAAGCGGACGGTCCCGATCCGGATCTCGGCCCCGTCACTCAGGTCCTCGTGCTCGAAGGCCACGCCTGCCGCGCGGTGGACGAGGATCGGTGCCCGCACCATGGCGGCCAGGTCGCGATTGCCCGAGATGTGATCGGCGTGCGTGTGCGTCTCGAGGATGTGGCTGATCGTGAGGCCCTTCTTCGCGGCGAGACGCAGATACTCGGGAACACGGTCACGGCCGGGGTCGACGACGAGCGCTCGCCCGGCCTCACCGCAGCCGATCAGGTACGAGAGGCACCCCGACTCTTCGTTGACGATCTGCTGGAAGATCACGGCGCCTATTCTACGTCGGAGGGCCCCGCGGCTCTAGTGCTTCTCGGCCTTCTCTTTTTCCGCCTTCACCTCCTTGACGACCTTGTCGGCCAGGAAGGCCGGGACCTCCTCGTAGTGGGAGAACTCCATCGAGTAGCCGCCGCGGCCGCCGGTCATCGAGCGCAGCGAGGGCTCGTAGGTCAGCATCTCGGCCATCGGCACCACGGCACGCACGGCCGCGGTCTCGCCGGCCGGCTCCATACCGACGATCCGTCCGCGGCGCGAGTTCAGGTCGCCGATGACGTCGCCGGCGTGGTCGGCGGGCGTCGTGACCTCGACGTTCATGATGGGCTCGAGCAGGATCGGGTGGGCGTCCATGAACACCTTCTGGAGCCCCATCGAGGCCGCGATCTGGAAGGCCATGTCGGAGGAGTCCACGTCGTGGGAGGAGCCGTCGTAGAGCGTGACCTTCATGTCCACCACCGGGTAGCCGGCGAGGATCCCCCTCTTCATGCACTCGCGGACACCCTTCTCGACGGAGGGGATGAAGTTGCGCGGAACGGCGCCGCCGAAGACGTCGTCGACGAACTCGAACCCGCCGCCGCGCGCCATCGGCTCGACCCGGAGCCAGGTGTCGCCGTACTGGCCGCGCCCGCCCGTCTGCTTCTTGTACTTCCCCTGCCCTTCGGCGCGTCCCTTCACCGTCTCCTTGTAGGGGATGCGCGGGGGGAGGAGGTTCACGTCCACGTTGTACTTGCGCTTCATGCGCTCGACGACCATCTCGACGTGCAGGCTCCCGACGCCCGAGACCAGGAGCTGCTTCGTCTCCGGGTCGAAGTGGTAGTGGACTGTCGGGTCTTCCTCGGCGATCCGGGCGAGCGCGCTCGAGATCTTGTCCTCGTCGCCGCGCGTCTTCGGCTGGATCGCGAACGAGATCGCCGCTTCCGGGAACGTGATCCGCGGCAGCTCGAACGGTTGCGCTTCCTCGCAGAGCGTGTCGCCGGTCAGCGTCTCCTTCAGCTTCTGGGCGACGCCGATCTCGCCCGGCCCCAGCGCCTCGACGTTCTTCTGGGTCTTCCCCTGGAGCCACGAGATGTGCCCCATCCGCTCCCGGGCGCCGCGCGCCGGATTCAGGAGCGTCGAGTCGGCCTTGAGGGTGCCGCTCGTGACGCGGAAGAGCGAGAGCTTGCCGATGTGCGGATCGCTGAGGGTCTTGAAGACGAGCGCGGTCACCGGGGCCTTGGGGTCGGCGGCCCGGGTGCCGGCCTGCTTCGTCTTGAGGTCGGTGCCGGCGACCTCCGGTCGGGCGGCCGGCGACGGCAGCTCGTCGACGATCAGATCGAGCACCGCATGGGCGCCGATCGACTTCGACACGGCGGCGCACAGGACCGGCACGAGCTTGCCCTCGGTGATGCCGGCGCGAAGCGCCTTCAGCATCTCGGGCTCGCCCAGGGAGCCCTCCTCCAGGTACTTGCTGAGCAGCTCGTCGTCGGTCTCGGCAGCGGCCTCCACCAGCTTCTCGCGGTATTCCCGGGCCCGGTCCGCGAGCTCGGCGGGAACGTCGCCCTCGGTCGGCTTGCCGCCGGCGAAGGTGATCGCCTTCATCTTGACGAGGTCGACGAAGCCCTTGAAGCTCGACTCCTCGCCGACGGGGAGGTGGAGCGCGACCAGCCGTCCCTTGAGCCGGCGGGCGAGCGACTCGAAGGTGCGGAAGAAGTCGGCGCGCTCGCGGTCGAGGCGGTTGACGAGGACGACGCAGGGTAGCGTGTACTCCGTCGCGAACTTCCAGACCTTCTCCGTCTGCACCTGAACGCCGGCGACCGCGTCCACGACGACGACGGCCGCGTCCACCACTCTGAGCCCGGCGCGCGCGTCGGCGATGAAGTCACCGTACCCCGGGGTATCTACCAGGTTGATTCGATATCCCTTCCAGTCGCAGTAAGCAACCGCGGTGTTGATCGAGATCTTTCTTTTTATCTCGTCCGGGTCGAAGTCGGTGGTGGTCGAGCCGTCGTCCACGCGCCCCAGGCGCGTCACGGCGCCCGTGGCAAACAGCATGGCCTCGACCAGCGATGTCTTGCCGACGCCCCCGTGACCGACGACGCCGACGTTCCGGACCTTCGCGATCTCGATCGTCATTGACCTACCTCCTGGCACGGGCGATGCGGTGGGCAGATCCTACCACCGAAGGACGGATGCTGTTAAGCCCCGGCCACCCGGCGCACCTGGGCCACGACCTGCTCGTCGGTGCCCGCCAGGTCGGTGGGCGCGGCGAGCGGCGGCGGCTCGTACTTGAGCCCGGAGCCGGTGAAGATCAGCATGATCTCGGCGTCGCGGACGGCCTCGCCGCGCTCCTTGAGGAGCGCGAGCGCCGCCACCAGGGCCGCCGACTCGGGCGCGGTCCAGATGCCCTCCGTGCGCGCCACCAGACGCTGCGCCTCCTGGATCGCCTGTTCACTGACGGCCACCGCGCCCCCGCGGGTGTCGCGCAGGAGGCGAAGCATCTGGCGGCCCGCGAAGGGCGAGGGCACCCGGAGCCCGGCGGCATGCGTCGTCGGGCTGTCCCATGCCGTTGTCGTCTCTGCGCCTTCGACGAACGCCTTCACCACGGGCGCGCAACCCTCGGCTTGAACGGCGAAGAAGCGTGGGAGCTCACCGGAAAGCCAGCCCATCGCCCGGAGCTCTTCGTAGCCCTTCGGGATGCCGACGAGCCCGGTGCCGCCACCCGTCGGATAGAGGAGAAGGTCGGGCATTCGCCAGTCGAGCTGCTCGGCTAGCTCGAGCCCGATCGTCTTCTTGCCCTCCAGCCGATACGGCTCCTTGAGCGTCGAGAGATCGAACCAGCCCAGCTGGGGCGCGACCTTCGCCACGACGCGGCCGGCGGTCGCGATCGAGCCCTCGATCGTGAAGACGTGGGCGCCGGCGATCTGCGCCTCGGCGATCGCCGCCGGCGGCGTGCCGCGGGGAACGATGACGACGCACGGCAGGCCGCACCGCGCGGCATACACCGCGGCGGCGCCGCCCGCGTTGCCCGCCGAGGGGATGACGAAGCCCCGGGCGCCGAGCGTTCGCGAGCGCGTGATCGCCATACCGAGGCCGCGCGCCTTGAACGACCCGGTGGGATTCTGGCCTTCGTCCTTCGCCCAGAGCTTCTTCATTCCGAGGTGGGCCGCGAGGCGCGGCAGCGCGAGGAGCGGCGTTCCCCCCTCGCCGAGGGTGACCGGCTCCTCGGCGTCGTCGAGCGGCGTGAGCTCGCGGAGCCGGTACATGCCGGCGGCGCGCTGGCGGAGCATGTCCTTCGTCACGCTCGCCTTCACGCGCGCGAGGTCGTAGCGCACGGCCAGCATCTGGCCGCACTTCTCGCAGACGGTGAGAAGGCGCTTGGCGTCGTGGCGAGCGCTGCAGATCGTGCACTCGACGTGGCTGACGAAGCTCATGTGCGCGGAGTATAGCGTATCGGCGGCGGCACGTCGGGAGGCCGAGCGTGCTGGTATCC
>Ga0066710_100002117_pt1 | contig 15684 bp, 17 predicted proteins | sample GraSoiAngelo_159_FD_79666 | JGI IMG/M metagenome (GOLD analysis project Ga0066710, IMG submission 79666) | Grasslands soil microbial communities from the Angelo Coastal Reserve, California, USA - 14_1009_16_40cm | ecosystem: Environmental > Terrestrial > Soil > Grasslands | place: USA...
GAGCCGTTCGGGCCGACGAGGGCGACCTTGTCCCCCGCGTGGAGGAGGAAGTCGGCGTGCTCGAGGACGAGCGTGGCGCCCCAGGATTTCCGGAGGTCCCGGCCGGCGATGATCGGCTCCATGTCCCGAGGGCTTAGTCCCTGGTCCCCGATGAGGCTTCGCCCCCCCATGAACGGCGAGCGCGGGGTGCGAGGATTCATACAGATTACCTTGACCGACAGATGGGTGGGAGGCAAGATGTCGCGTTCAACTTGCCGAGGTCGGCGTCACCGCCTCCTGTAACAGGTGGGACAGATTGGCGCCCTTAACAAGAATCCCTTCGCGAGTCTTACACAGTTTTGGCAGACAGTCTTCTTACAGGTTTTGCATTTGAACCCGTGTTTCCTGCGATGCGCGATCTTGCCGCACGCGTTACACAACAGTGGCTTCCGAGAGATGAGTTGGCCGCAGACTCTGCATTCGAAGAGAGCATTTCCGAGAGGCTCGAATCTTCCCGATGGATGCTCGAGGAATTCCAGTTCGTAGACCGTTTTCAGAATCCGAAATCTCACGTGGTTTTCGGGGAGGTAGACAAGAGCGATGTCTTTCAGTGTAATGTCGCGTGCGGAAGGTTGCCATGTTCCATAATAGACGTTCCCTCGGTTCCCCCACCAGTGGCCTGTCGTGGCGTGGTGGCTGGCGATCCTTTCCTTGGCCTTCCTGGCAGCTCCCGCAGCATCAAGTTCGAAACGATGCCATGCGGGATGCAACTCGCGAAAGTTGGCAGCTGAAAACGGCGTGGGTTCAAGGGCGGTGAAGAAAGTTGCTCGCGACTCGTCGAGCTCAGCCCCGCTCACGCCATCTAGGAACATGGTGCCATCACTGACCGAAATGCGATCAATTACTCCGTCCCAGCCCCTACCTCTCACGGCAGCTTCAACGTCATAGGTCACTTTGAACGACGGGCGGAGGGTTAATCTGCGTTCGATCTGTTCAAGCATTGTCGAGGGTGGGCGTGGCGAGGAATCGCAGACCCCATCCATATACGAGCCCAATGCCCCCCAGGAGCGGACCGCGTCCGAAACCCTGTACGTCGACAAGAGCGGCTGGCCGCCGTCGGTCAAGTCAATATCAGCCCGTGCGGCCATCTCTGCGAAAAATCCTCGGTCGATGAGTTTGATGGTGGTGCCTAAGGCGGACATCGCTTCGGCGTGCTCGATCGCTGGCGGTGAGAATCTGCCGCTGGTGATTAACATTCCACCTTGCGCGCTATGAGCTGCCACTGACAACACCAGCTGCTTGACCACGGCCACGCTAATGGCTCGATTATGGTAAGCCGCGCAAAGAACGACGATCCGCCCCTCGTTGCCAGAAACGAGAAAGTCTAGGGGAACGGGTTTGGAACGTGGGCCAGCCGCCCCATCCTCGATGATGGAGTATCCAAGCCGTTCCAGGATAAGCCTGCAGAGGCGCTTGAACTGCTTGGAGTCGACAAGCTGAATGTCCTCTGATGCGACGTCCCCCGATCGGATTTGGGGCTCGACGCGCTTCCCGACCCAGTTCTTTTGCCTCCAATCGTCCACGCCGTGCTGCTCCGGATTCAGCCTCACAGACTCGGTTTGCGGCGGTTCTGCCTTTGGCGTCTCGGGGACGGTCCATCGCTGTGTCAGCCCGCTCTCCGATTTTGAAGGGGAAAGCGCTCTCTGTTCGCAGCCAAGCAAAACGTCATCGGCGTGCCTCACAGCGTCCTCGTATTCTTGCCGGAGGAACGCCTGCTTGCCCGCGCGTAGGGGCCTCGCTAACTCTGAGATGTTTTGGCCCTCGTCCCTAAGCTTCTTGGCTGCGTCGAGCGCCATCCGAAGCTTCCCGGCAGCCTCTTCTCTCGAAACAGGTCCCGCCCCTAACTGCGTCTGACCCCCTCCATGCGGGTATTTGATCGAAGTGTAATGAAGAATTCGGAGGCGAACACCGGCGGACGCTCCCGGCGGTGAGAGCAGCGCGGTCGAGGGCAGTAGATGGACGTTAGTCCATGGAGGACATTTCATACATAGCGTGACATTCGAAACCAGCCGGAAGTTGTCCTTAGTGATTCGTTGACCTATGAAGTTAGGCGCCTGTCGGTGGTCATTAGCGCGTGCCTACGTGTGTGCTTCGATGTCTTGCAAACCCGGGAGCAGATCGACGCGTTCATCGACCACGTCGAACAACTCCGGAGCGACTGCGGTTCCTGACTTCTTGAGATAGAAGAGCCGCACTATTGCGCCGGCATCCTTCGCAGCGCGCACTGCCGCGACGTAGTCGCCATCGCCAGCGACAAGTCCGATGTGGAGAGCTTCCTTCGACCAAGCGATCCGAGTCATTTCGGTTGCCAGGAGGACATCGACCATCTTTTGTTCGATCGTAACCACTTCAGTCATCGCTGTCTGAAACCCACCGCCCTTCAGATAGCCCGCGACGGTCGTCTGCTTGCAGTATCCCCGGCGCACCGTAAAACGTTCGAGGCGGTCAATGGCTTGGAGCTCCTCTTCCTTCTCGCGATATTTCTTCTGTTGACCAGATGTGGGGTTGTTTCTGTCTTTGAAGGGGAGCGCGTCAAAGTAGTACGTCCGGAACCTCCAGTGGTACTTTGGAACCAAACGGTCGGCAAACGCTTGAAGGTTCCAACGGGTATCAGAGACGAGTCCCTGACGTGCCTTCTCGAGCCACGCCCCGTCGATAAGGCTGACAGATCTCGGTCTATCGGGCATCACAGTTTCGTAAGATACTCGAGATAACAAGACATTATCGACGAGTTGGATGCCTCGGCGGCCCGTGGGGCCCCGAGGCGCGTAATAGAGTCGGTGGTGGGCTCCGCAAAACCGGAGCCGTGTAATATAAACCGATTATTGTATCGGGGCTATATAAGAACTTTGGGAGGGCACTATCAACCTACGTCTCTCATCTAAAGCGAAACAGCTAATCAGATGGGCTGAACGGCGAGATTGCGATCGGCCAGAGGCATACTCGCCCCCGTCTCAGTCCCTCGGACAATTGCATCAAATCTTCACATCATGGTTGCAGCGACCTACTTTCAATTTCAAGGCTTGGGGCGGACTTGCGGTGAGCGGGACCTGATGCAACCTGTTTTCTGCCCCCGGGATTCCGACTGGTTCGGACTCCCTAGCCTTCTTTGAGGGCCGTGAGCTTCTCCCAATGGGTGGGCAGGATAGCGATGTACTGGGCAAGCAATCTTGGGATCCGGCTGTTCCCTGGCCCCCGTTCTAGCTCCAGTACTCGCAGAGCTTGGAACCGTTTGAGATCCTCGTAGACGTTGTGGACGTCCCTCTTGAGAAATCCCGCGAGCTGACGAATCGACTCAAACTGCTTCGAGGAGAGGACATCAAGTAGTTTTAGTCGCTCGGGGCTGAATATCGACAAGGCCTGGTCGCTGACAGGGATCACGGATACCGCACGCCGAATCCTCTCGGATTGCAGCTCAGGATGCTTTGAGTAATACTCGAAATCCTCCAAGTCCTCGGCCGCAAGGATGTCCTTTGGTTTTCTTTCCGAGAAGCGACGGAGCTCCTTTTCGCTGCCATAGCGTCTCTTGATTTCCTCGAGAAACTCGGACACCGTGAGTGACTGTTCGAACCGAATGATCATCGGAGTTCCTCCAAGAGTTCCTTGTACACCACGTCCTGATTACGTTCCGCATGCTGGTACACGATTTCCCGCACTTCCTCAAACGACCTTGAGCGGATTGGGACCGGGTCTCCCTGCTTCTTGGGAGGATGAATGTGAGGCTTCCCGTGGCGGTTATCGATTATGATTTCTTGCGGCATGATGACGACACTCCAGCCCCGCGGCCCAACGCGATCGTGCACTTCGATCCAGCGAGGGATACCTCTTCTGGACACGCGGTTCGCATCTCGCAACCCACATTAGGCACCGCGGCTATTTAAGTGTTGGCATCGGATACCAACAGTGATCTGCACTTGACCGGCAGCTTGAATTGACCGCGTACACGTGGCAATCGCGCCATATTGCCGTTTCAATCCAATCAATCGGTCACACTTTGAAGGTCTGCTGCCCGCGATGAGCAGTCCACAGGCTGGCCACCCTGTCGACGTCTTCTCTTAGGCGGACTTTCCCTTGAACGTATTCAAGCAGCGCCCCCCGTGAGAGATGCTTTCGGATTTCGGCGGTTTCCATTGCCTGTCGTTCCGCGTTAAACAGTCGAACATTCTGCGGAGTGGGATTGCGACAAACGGCTCTCGATAAGAGGATCCCGTCCTCGGCTCGATCTTTGAACAGTCTATCATACGCCCTGGGTTCGTAGTAGCCGTAGTCTCCTCGGGCAAAGAGACGTCGTCCCTTTTCGCGCTCCGCAGCCAAGCGACGCCAGACCCGCACCGGCATTTTCTTCCGAACGTGTTTAGCGCCTATGGAGTCGACTCCTGAAAGCAGCGCTAGAAAGTCCTTCGAGGGGGAAGCAAGGTCGCTGCGCCTGAAGGCACCCGGACCAACGTTGAGTCCATGAAGAAAGAAATCCTCACCCAGCTCTCGTCGGAGAACACGATTCACGCCCTGGATGTTGGGATACAAAACGCCCGCGTGGTGGCCGTTGAATTCAAGAACGAAATCCTTGATTCCTTTGGCAAGGAAGAAGTCGATCGTTTTCAGCACATCGCGATAGGCGAAGTTCGGAATGTAGCCCAAGAGAGGCGTTTTGTCGATGCGACTGAAGGCTTCCAGAAAGATCGTAGCATAGGAGAGATAGGAATCCCTATCGAGCGGCTGAATCGCGGGAATCATCACCGCGTCTATGAACGGGGCGGCGGAAAGGTCGGCAAGGTACTCTGCCTCCCGCATGGCTGGACAGTACCCTTTTTCTCGCAGCGCTAGGACCAAAAGAACGATTTCCTCGCCCGAAATCGATGCAACCTGCTTCCCTAAGTCTCTCGCGAAGTTGCGTTGAACATCTTGGGTTGTACTCATTCGCGAAAGGGTTTCTCGGTTCAACTCTCTGTAGACCTCTACTAGTCCGCGAGCACTCGGATGCAGGCTAGCTGCCGCTTCAGAAGGACCCGTCACGGTAAGGCTCAGGGCTCGGCGAGGCGTCTCAATAGCCTTTTGCGAGGTCGCTACCTCTCGAAGGGAAACCCCAAGTCTCGACTCCTCGCTTTTGACTGACACCCGGAGGTTCTGGATGAACGCACCTCAATTTGCTCGTTCGGGCGCCCCATTATCAACCTTAAGTACAATTACCCTTCTCGTAAAACGGGAGGTAGACAGCGTGCCAGACGACGACGGCCTTGAGGTAGAGAATTACATCCTCGCCCTCGCTTACGCGCCTGGGAAGTCCGGCAGAGTAGGCGAACCGCTAGGGGGCAAAACCGTCCTCCAGAAGCTCCTCTTTCACCTCAGAAAAGGCGTTGAGGACTCGCGGGGAAGCAAAGAGATGCCCCATTTCTATGGCCCTTTTGACGAGCAGGCAGAAGTGGTGGCAGAGCAGCTCGAGGCATCGGGATACCTTAGAATCGGCGAACCACTGATTGAGCTTACTTCACGGGGGATGCAAGAGGCCAGGACTGTCTGGGAGTCGGAGCTCGTGCAGCGAGAACGCGACATCATTTCCGAACTGAAGGCGTACTTTGCGGACCTGTCGGTCGACGAGATTCTTGCGATTACCTACGCGAAATACCCCGAGACTGCCGCCAATTCCGTCGTGAGGAAGGAGTTGGATCGGAGGGGCAAGGCGATTGCCGTAGGCCTCGTTAGGAAAGGAAAGGTGAGTATGGACCTCGCCGCTCGGATTGCGGGTATGTCCCTACGTGAGTTCATGCAAGAATTGTCGAAACAACGAATCGCAGTCATTGAGCGAGACACTTAAAAACACCACTGGGGCGTCTCATGAGTCTCGTCCCAGACGCCTCCGTCCTCATAGTGCTGGACCAGCTGGGCCAGCTAGAGCCACTTCTCGGATCGAACTTGACCATGCTGGTACCAGACAGCGTCCTCAACGAAGTCGATTCCCCGCGGGTTCGGAAGCTCGCCGTCGAAGGGCGGTTAAGAATCGTCACCTCCGATCCGTCCCTCATTCCCGTAGAATTCAGGCCTCGGTTAGGAAACGGTGAGACAGGTGTTCTCGCCTATTGTATCGCACACAAGGATGAGTGGGCCATGATCGACGACCTGAATGGCAGGAGGATTGCGGCTCGTCTCCGGTTGAAATTCGCTGGGACCGCACGCTTGTTGCACCACATGGCTCATCGAGGATTGATTGCTGTCGATAATCTCTCCAATGTCTTCGACCATCTGAGAGATGTCGGCTTCTGGATCGATGACAACACTGTCAATAGGATCCTCGCGGAACAGCCCCTCGACTTCGATTAGTAATCTGCGAAAAACCAGGCCCGGCGAGTCCAAAGATAGCCTCAGGTAAGGATAGCAACGGATTATCAATTCCGGAGAACCCGAGGTTGATGGGAGGGAGGCGGACGGGGCAGCAGTTCGCGGCCCCCGTTTCGGTGATCAACCCGTGAGCGAGGCCGAAGATTCCCGCTCGTGTGCTCGTCGAGTTTTACAAACCTCGAAGGGAGAGAGCTCGTGCTTGAACCTTGCTAGGTCGTCGGGCCCTCACTTGCCTGTTTGATGTATCCTTTGGCGGCCAGGCCCTCGGAGATCAGACTCTTCGCCGCGAGGGCGACCCGATCGCCGAGGTTGTTGTCCAGCGCGAACTGTCTCAGCGGCGTGTAGAGCGCGTTCTCTACACGGACTGGAATCGTCATCAGCACCGGCTGTGAAGGCCCCGGTGCCAAGACTTCTCGCTTGATTTCCGCGGCCGGCCGCAGCGGATCCCTCTCGAACAACTTGAGGAACTCCTTGCGCCTTGGTCCTTTCAAAGCTACGGCTTCCCGGATGACCTCCGCCTCGAACTTCTTGCGCTCGTCTTTCGGAAGCCCACCGAGGACCTCTCTCACGTTCGAGACCTTGAGCGTCTTCATCAGCGTCTTGGCCGCCGAGGTCGGGACAATGGTCCTTCCGAGGGTTTCTCCGCGCCGAGGCGCCCTGACGGCGATATTGTGCGGTTCAAGCGTCTCCGCCCACTCGCCAACCTCAATCGCTTCTTTCAGCTGCGCCATGGAGATGTTCAAGGATGTCGCCGTCTTCCGTCGGTTGCTCGGCGTGTCGCCTCCATTCATGTGGAGAAGCTTTTCGATTCCCCGTTTCTTCTCAGCAGCGGTGAGATCGCCTCGGCGCATGTTCTCCTTGAGGCTCGTGAGGACTGCGCGTCGATCGTCCATTTCTTCCGCCACGTTGCATGGAATGACTTTCATTCCGATCAGCTTGCACGCCTCGTATCGCCGGCGTCCTGCCACAATCTCGTACTGATCTCCGTAAGGCCGAACCGTTAAGGGATGCAGGAGACCATCGTCCCGGATCGATTCCGCCAAGGACTGAATGTCTCCGATGTCTTCTCTTACGTTCAACGGGCTCACAACCAGCTCTCCAACAGCGATGTTCTTCGGTCGCAACTGACTTTCCCCCTTGCTGACGGCTTAGTTTGCCACTATATAAGCCTAACACGGACTTGAGCGAACGCAGTGAATTTCCTACAAAATGACGACTCTCACAAGGAATGAGTTCCGCGGCCCGGGTGAAGGTAGTTCACCGACGGCATCGCATTTGGCGCTCGGAGAATTATTTGCTGCTCCCCGCCGAAGTGAGTGGCACTAGCTGTAGACCATCTCCACATAGAATGGAGATGAGGTCGGACTTACTGAAATCTGAATTCGTGTGGAAAAAGTTTCAGCAACTTCACCGGAAGTAGATCGTCCAGCTTCTCGATGTCGTGTTCTCGAAGGGAGATGACTCGGAATTTGTACCTGTCGAACAGTTCGAGCTTCCGCCGTTGACGGTCCAAATACTCCGGCGTGTCAAGGCCCCAGTATTCGATGTAGCAGTCACCAACCGGGATATAGAAATCCGCATAGGCCTCCTCTTCTACCGGCAACCTCCTCTCATAGGCGTGCGCTATCGGAGGACGCCGCGTGTAAAGCCAGTTATCGATTAGCAGCTCAGCTTTCGAACGAACCCAATGGCCATCTGAACATAGGAACTTAGGAGGAAATTTCCGCCGGAAATCCACCTCTTCTCTCGCGGCGGGCTCATGGGAGGTTGCCTTGCGACCTGCGGCCATGTCGACGATGCTCAGTACGAGCTCCATTGGGACGCTGAAGTTGACCAAGTACCCTCTTGCGTCGAAGTACAGGTCCGGGATTGTCTGTAGCTTCTCCCGGCCAATCGGCGGATCAAATTGCACCTCCAGCCTAACCGGAACTTGGGCCCGATATTTCTTGAAAGAGCCCTCTGTCTTGATGTCCATTCCAGGTTTCCCACTCGCAAAAAGGAAAGCGACCAACTGCAAGGATTCAAAATTGTACAAGAGAACAGGATCGCCCTGCTGCAGGCTCTGAAGCCTCGGGAGATACTGCTCTTTCAATCCAATCAAGCCGTTGCGGAGGTACTCGTCTTGTGAGCCCTGGTTGCAGAGAAGTATCCACCCATGCGTCGGAGAGGTCGGTGTCACTTTGGTGCCTCCAACCGAACGGGCGGCCGTGGGTGATCCATTGTTATTGCGGGAAAGAGGGAGGGCCGGTGTATTTAAGAGTAGTCCCGTGAAGACGCGCCAAGACAAATCCCTTTGAAAACAATAGCTGTGAATCGTCGCGGTGGACAAACTTTCTTCGACCCGCGAAAATTCTCTACTTCCATCGCCGATCTTCTTCCCGCTTTCGTCGGTTCTCGGCTGCCGGACGGTAGTCCCAAACGGAGAGCCCCAAACGCTTTGCACGTCGATACAGGACGATAGCGAAGGCGATGAAAAAGAGGATAAGAGCGGCAAATGACCCTGCAACGTACAGATCCCAAGAGCTGGCCATTGCTAATCGCCTCTAGGGTTCTGGTTGCGATCCTCGAAGCCAGAGAGCGTATCCATCTGTTCTAACAACCCGAATTCTTGACTAATGTAAACCTCCGGCGAATGGCGCCAACCCGGCTTTTCGAGGCGTATGCTGACGGGATGGATGAGCTCCGGCGAAGGGGCCTGGTCCGATCCGAAAACAATCCGGTCTCGGACTACGCGGAATTAGTTGTCAGTCAGACCCTCGACTTGAAACTTATGCAAGGTTCAACGAAAGGCGTTGATGCTCGCGATGGGAGGGGCACCCGTTATCAGATCAAAGGTCGCCGGCTAGTTGGTAGGGGCTCCCGCCAGCTCGGCGTAATCAGGGATCTTGAGAAAAGGCCATTCGACGTCTGCGTCGCAATCCTCTTCGACCACAAGTTTCGTCCCTCGAGAGTGTACAGGATTCCTATCGGCGCGATCGAGAAACATGGAAAGTTCTCCAAACACCAAAACGGCTGGATCGTCCAAGTCGGGGATCGACTGATCTCGGACAAACGTGTGAAAGACATTACTCGACTCTTCGCCAAGAAGTAGAACGAGGAATCGGCGTAGTCTGCGCTGGTGAACGTCAGCCTGGTGGGCTAGTCCTCCCGAAGTACGCAAACAGGTAGCCGATCACGGTCCCCATGAAAAACAACAGTGCTTCTCCACCCACGATCCGCAAGTAGACGAGTGTCGACGCGATGACAACAAACAGCGCGATCAGCCCGATCCCGTAGCGCAAGAACCGGGCTATATTCGTCGACTGCAGTTCGGCCATCTTCACCCTGTGAGCCTCGCGAGATGTCGAGAACTCATTCCACCTCGTCACAAGGCGATCAGCGAGATCCCCTAATTCCTTGGAATGCTTGCCGATCGCCTTGACTATGTCGCTGATCCACTCCTCTGCGATTTCCTCGTCCTCGTGGGCCATGCTGTCAACCGCCTTCGGGGGTCCACCAGGCCAGAGCCACAATCAGGGCTGTAGTCCTAGGACCAGTATGGGGACCAAGAGGGCACTCGAGATTGCTTCAATCTTTCTTCGGGTGCTCTCAAGAGAGTTGTGCCAATTATGCCCGAAGTCTTTCGGGTTCTGCGTTACAACCATCACCCCGGCGGGGATCTTGCGTTGGGAATAGTCCGCTAGAAACTTGAAAAAAACCGCGTAGACCAACCTCTCGTGTCCGATCTCGATCTCGATAGGTACATCCGACTTGAGTAGGTCATACCTCAAGTCAGGTAGAACGAAGACTGGTCGTTCAAGCTCCCATCCGTAACTCACAAAGTAGGTCTGTAGCTGCCGCGAGAGATTCTGCGACTTGCCCACCGCCGCTCCGAGTCTCAGGTGAAATTGCTCGTTATTCAGGAGTCGGTGCATCTCGTCGAGGATTTCGGGTGCTCGACTATGTAGGATTCCCCTCGCATTTCGGTAGTCGTACTCCTCAAGAACCCGCACTGGCGTGCTGGAACTAGAATAGAGATCTAGATCTTCGCACGAAGATCTAAGTAGCCGGCTTGGGACCCGACCGGTGACCAACCATCCAACCGTGTAGCGAAATGAGAAGCATGAAGGTCCATTCATTAGAGGCTATTGCGGGCGTCGGAGCTTCCTTTGCGCCCCCCCTGCGCCATGATGTTATGTTGACAGTGCTTCAGCCATGGAGATGTCCTGCCATTTCGTGGGTCAGTCAGGGCGACTGCTCGAAGCCACTAGTTTCGTTAGGTCCCCGAGTCTGCCGTCGAATTCCTGACCGAGGATCCAGCCTCATAGCGGTGATCCCTTATCAGGATGCCCCGATTGTGCGTGCGGGGGGAGTCGCCATTGAGGGTAGGATTTAAGTTGGACCTTTTGCCTCTTCTGTCGTCGGGCACGGTGAGTGGCTGCTTTGGCGATAAAACGAGAACTTGGATCGATTCACGCATCTGAGCTTCTTCTTAGAGAGCTCTACGTGGACCTTAGAAAGGCCCTCGCAGCGTGGTCGCAGGTGACGCGGCAAACTCCTCAGGCGCGGATGGGGTACATTGGCCAGCACCTGACGAGTGTCGTCACTGGTTACCCTGGAGGCCGCTCCGGCGCACGCGGCGATGACTTGGTTCTTCCTAAGGGCGAATTTGCGGAGATCAAGACCTGCTCCCGCGTCGATCAGCTTGGATCGTGCCTGAACTGCGGCGCCCGCGTCTCAGCAATAGAAGAGAAATGCCCGGAGTGCGGCTCCGACAAGATTCGGCGCATGGAGGACTCCAAGTGGCTAATTGGGATCAAGAACGATAAAGAACTCGCGGAGCTCTTTATCCCAAAATGGTACTACCTCGTACTGTTCGACTTGGAGCAGGACCAGTCGACAATAAGCGCTCGAATCTGGAGGGTGAATCCGCGCCACCCCGGTTTCGCTCTGTGCATGATTGACTATTACTTCAACATCAAGGCCAAGAGTGCCAGTGGCGCGCCTTTTGACTTTTGGCCCTACAGTCCGAAATTCTACCTAATGCACCCTTGGTTGGTCTACCATTCTAGGATTCTTCCCGACAACTCAATTGCGACTCTTCTTTTTGATGGGCAAACGGGTTCCGCCAAACCGGACCCTTTTCCCCCATTCCCGGATGTTTCTCGGGCAAGATCAATCACCAATGACGCGTGGATGCAACTCGCTTCTGGGCATCAGGTGGCGATTGACGGAACACGTCGGGACACGCTGCTCACCCTCGAAGAGGCGAGGACCAAAGGCAAATGGTCGAACGGAGACTTGGTGGCCGAGCTTTCTCACTATGTGTATGATCCGCTCGTGAAGAAGTATGCTAAGTTTGTTCCAAAACTTGAGGAGCCGTAGAGGGTTGTTCGTCCTCTGGCTATTCCAACTTCTCGTGATCTTTCCTATCCATCAATCGCGAAGAAGAGATCAACTTCCGAAAGAGCGCATTACCCTCCTGGAGAAGACTTTTCGCCTGAGCGCGATGAAGCAAGCTTTCCTTGAGCAAGGCAACGGTGTTGGGCACCTCAGCTGACAACTCGGGAGGTGGCAACGGGACAAGGATTTCCTCAATGCTTCGCGGGTAAATGTGCGCTGTTTGGCCTGTCACGCACGACTGAATAGCCCGATAGCCGTGCTCTGATCGCAGCCACAATAGCAGGTAATAAGGATTGACTTTTTTGGGATCTGCTCGAATCACCATTAGCTCTGCTGACGGTAGAACGCCCTGGTGATATTCCCGCGGAATGCGATCAACGATGTCGATCTTTAGACCAATGTACTTCGGATGATGAGCAGACGCCGTGAGAACTATGTCGCCTTCGGTTAGAGTGCAGTTCGAGTGTCTCGCGAAGAATTCCTTGGACACGAACGCGCGCTCCCCCACCTCCCAATCCAGACCTTCCCCTGATAAGTCCCGAACCTTGATGATCCGGAAACCCGAGTCTAGATAAGTCGACCTGGGAGGCGTAGCTCCGTTGAACGTCCGTCGACAAAGATCTTTCAACGGCGCGGATGGCCAACCGTGGACATCCGCCTGGAGGAGAACTCTGTCCGCCGAAATGTTTTCCCGAAGTTTGCTAGCCTTGACAAGTGCGAATCCCGAAGGCAAGGGTCGTAAACCCTGGACATATCGATGATACACCGGGGCTACGTTCGGGAGATCGTTAGCCGTATCCGGCCTTCCTGTTGAATCATAACCTACATGTCGCGCGACGGCCACAAACACATCATAGTCTTCGGAAATCCCGTTTATCCCGTCCTTCTGGAGTACCACCACGGATGCTTTTCCGACGCCATCGAAGGGAGCGAAGGTCTGCGGGGGAAGAGAAACGATAGCAAGGACCCGAGATCTCTTGAAGATGAAATCTCGGACATATTGCATCTGTTTTGTGTTGAGAACGCTCTCGGGGAGAACAATGGCAAGGATGCCACCGGGCTGAAGGAACTGTAGACTTCGCTCAAGGCCCAGCACTTCCAATGGGATGAAATCTCGGCCCTCAGCGAGAGTGAAGCTCTTTGCGAGAGTCCTGTCACCCTGCAGGATTGATCCGAACGGAGGGTTGGTCATGACCATGGAGAACGCCTTGGGACCGGTGCCGCCTTCACCACGGCGCGGCCATATCTCAGCGTAGTTATCCAAGCTTAGAAGTGCATCAGCATTTTGGATCAGGATATTTCCGGCCTCGTGAAGCTGAATATCTGTCATCGCGATGCGACACATTCTGTCTGACTTTTCGATTCCGTGGAACCGAAATTGTGAGGGATCTTCCAAAGCGCCTATCTCCTCCTTCGTAAGGCGCCCCTTACGAACATGGCGGAGAGCGACGGACAGAAAATGACCGCTACCACAGAATGGATCGAGAATCAGATCAGTCGGTTTTGGATTCAGCATCTCGACAATCATGTCGACCACCGGTTCCGGTGTGAAGTACTGGCCCATCCCTGATCGGACGGCGGATCCCAAGATCTGTTGAAAGGCCATACCCTTTATGTCTGCGTCGCTGAGGGTAAGCCCGTAGTCTTGGAGGATCCTTACGACTCCCAATAGAGCCTTGTCTGAGAGCTTAATAGGCTCGTTATATATTCCAACCGACCTCTGAAGTTCGGGGGCATCTCGTGACAGCGACATGAAGCCCTCCGCAACCGCTTCGACGTAAAGACCCCGAATGTTCGAAGCAACCTCCGCTTCCGTGCCACCCGCGCTGTGGAACCGGAATTTCGCTTGCTTTTTTCTTAACAGTACCACCCTTTCATCCCAGATCTTCGCGAATATCACTTTGCATATCTCATCAAGGCACTCTCCGGGGTGCATTCCATCGATGTCGCGGATGACGCTGTGGCAGCGAAAGAGCACCTCAACATCATGCCGTGCAAGCGGTTTCAGAGGGGGCATCTCGGGGACCCCAAAAGGTCCGTTGCAATTTGGATCTAACGTTCCGTCGCACACATGTCCTCCCCGATCGTATTCCGGCAGGTCAGCAGCCAGCCTAAAGTCCTGGAGACCCGCTACCTTCTTGAAGATCCTGGTTCGTTCCGGGGAACCGTCCGTTATCATTCCAACGCTGGCTGAACTGGTCCGTCTCAGCTCCACCATTAGCTCCCGTTCCGCTCGAGCGAAGACGGTGGCCGGGATTCCACTTCGAGTTGCACGAATCACAATGAACGGCTTGCCCTTCTCATTCTTGACGAGGATCTCCTTGTATCGTACCGCCGAATCGCTGCGCGGTTCGCTCAGTGCAATCCGCTCCCCCAGCCAATCGCGCGGATAGTTGTATATCTCTATGAGTTCGTGGACAATCCACTCCCTGATTGATTCCTCGTGCGCCGCCGGATGGTTCGGCGCAGGGGTCGCCGACGTTTTGGCGGGTTTCGCGACATCGGCCTCCTTTTCCCGGAACATCATGTCCTGCGATTTGAGAAGCTGGAATGGCCTAAGTAGCGCAAGTACCACCTAGCCGGGGTTCTCTGAGCATGGGATTCACCTATGACGAATTCAATGGCTCCACTCATAAGTATCCTTTGGGGGGAGTGGAGCGAAAGTGGCTAGAATCTGGGCCTGGGGCGCCCGCGACTAGTCTCGCCTGCTAAAGGAGCTGCGCAGCTGCGGCGAGGAACCGACCCGGTCTTGCAAAGGCTTCACGGAACAATATAGCTCAACTGCCCCCGTCGTTCTCAAATTGTCACGGCAGGGGCTGCAGCACTCCAGGTCGATTCGGTCTCCAGTCGATTAGGATTCAACGTCTGTCTTTTCGTACACTTCAAAATCCTTGATCCAAAATCGCCCTCCCAGTTTTGGAACGTACTTGAGCGGCGGGAGCCACGGCCGGGGGTTTCCGAACCTCCAAAGATAGGCGGGATGGATCGAACTGACAAAATACCAAGGATATCCCTTCGCGGCTTCGGCGGCAATGCCTGGGACACGACCCTCCAAAAGATCAGCCCTACTTACCTGGCTGCAATCCTGAAGCTCAATGGTTCCAAGTACGCGGCCTCGCGGTGAGGCGAAACCGAGTGAAACCTCTGCGCTAGCCCGTTGGTCGTATTGGTAGGCTGCTAGCAGATGCACGGTGCCGCGGAAATTCGTGCCAACATTTCGCACCATGAATGTTAGATCGCCGTTGATGATCCTCGTAGCCCACGGCTGGAACAGTCGAACGCCGGTACCACTAACGAGCTGGGTTCTCCCGCGAGTCATCGTCAGGCGCGGTAGACTCGCTCGGCCTCAAGTCTTTATCGTTCGCGTTCAACGAGGGATCAAAGAGTATCAGCCCTAGTCGTCTCCTACGAGTACCATCAATCCTCGAGGACCGTGTTCCATGCATGCTTTTCCTCTTTGGGGCATGCGTTATCAACGCATCGATCAACCTAGCGGCGGAGCCATAGGTCATGAGGTCTTCTGCGCTCAGAGGCCGAGCTTTACGCCTCTCTCCCAGTGAGAGTCACGAAATACGGCCGTCGTGTTGCGGACCCCAGAGGAAGTCGGAGGTTAACGTCTTGGCCGGTCCCCCGCGGGGCTTCAGGGCTCGAGTCGTGTCCTCGCGACCGCTCACCCCGACCATCCACGCGATCGAGGTGGAGAAACCGAAGGCCTTCACATTCGGTCCGACGCAGTTCACGTTCCTTCAGCTGCAGACCGAGGAGGGCATGGACGCGCGCCCCATGTCGCTCGCGACGAGTCCCACCCGCCCCCACCTCGAATACGCGGTCCGCCTCTCGGACTCCGCCTACAAGCGCGCCTTCGCGGCCCTCCAGCCCGATGACGAGGTTCGCGTCTTCGGCCCAATCGGCGACTTCGTCCTGCACGAA
>Ga0066710_100002118_pt1 | contig 15684 bp, 10 predicted proteins | sample GraSoiAngelo_159_FD_79666 | JGI IMG/M metagenome (GOLD analysis project Ga0066710, IMG submission 79666) | Grasslands soil microbial communities from the Angelo Coastal Reserve, California, USA - 14_1009_16_40cm | ecosystem: Environmental > Terrestrial > Soil > Grasslands | place: USA...
AGGGTCAAGGCCGAGTTGAAGGCGAAGAAGGCGGGTGAGAAACAGCCCAAGAAGTGGGTGAAGCTCACGGTGCCGATCGAGGAGGGGCCCCAGTACAAGGTGGGCCGGATCGACATCCAGGGGAACAGCGTGTTCGGCGCCGCCGAGGTCATGGCGCGCGTGCCGCTGCGACCCGACATGGTCTTCAACGACTCGGCTTTGAAGTACGGCACCAAGCGGCTCGAGGAGGACTACGGCGAGCGCGGCTACTTCTACGTGTCGATCGACCCGCGCGTGGACAAGCACGACCACACGGCCGACCTGACGCTGTCGATCACCGAGGACAAGAAGTATTACGTGCACCGCATCGAGTTCTCCGGCAACAGCACGACGCGGGACACCGTGCTGCGGCGCGAGATGCCCCTGGATGAGAACGACCTGTTCAACGTGCGCCGCCTGCGTCTGGGGCTCCGGAAGATCGCGCAGCTCGGCTACTGGCAGGCCGGTGACGATCCGGTCGTCAAGCCTCAGGGCGAGACGGAGCATGTCGACGTCGAAGTGCAGGGAGTGGAGTCGAGCCGCAACGAGATCCAGGTGGGCGGGGGAGTCTCGGGTCTCGAGGGCGGCTTTTTCCAGGCGTCGTACTCGACGCGCAATTTCCTCGGGCGCGGGGAGATCCTCTCGACCTACATCCAGACGGGCGCCCGCGCCAACCGGTACTCGATCAACTTCACCGAGCCGTGGTTTCTCGGCAAGCCGTGGACCCTGGGCTTCTCCCTGTTCAGGCGCCAGACCCTGTTCACGGGGTTCACGCAGAACGACAGCGGCGGCAGCGTTTCGGTCGGCCGCCTGGTCGGCGCCTTCAGCCGCTTCGATGTCGTCTATGGGTACGACCGGATCGATCTGCTGACCAACCAGGTCGGGTTCCCAGTCAATCGACGGATCAGCTCGACGAGCAGCATGACGACGGCGTATTCGGTCGACACGCGCAACAACTTCTTCCGCCCGACCCGCGGCTTCCGCGTGGTCGGCAGCTACGAATTCGCCGGCGGCCCCTTCGGTGGCGACAACTATTTCACCAAGCCGCGCATCGACGCGACCCTGTACCTGCCGGGCTTCGCGCGCAAGCATTACATCGGCCTGAACGCGGCCTACGGCTACGTCACGCCGTTCGGAGGCCGGGTGGTGCCGGTGTTCGAGCGATTCTTTCTCGGCGGGGAGAGGAGCCTGCGGGTGTTCCGGAACCGGACGGTGAGCCCGGCGCGGCGTGACATCGACGTGAACCGCAACGGAGTCATCGACGTGCCGGAGGACCGCAATCCGGACGGTATCCTCGATGCGAAGCTGGAGCCGTGCGAGGACCTGAACCATAACGGAGTCATCGACAAGAATGAATTCGACCGGGGCAACTGCCGGCTCGATCCGTCCGAGGACTTGAACGGCAACGGCATCCTGGACACGGAGGACCTGAACCACAACGGCATCCTCGATCCGGGAGAGGACCTGAACGGCAACGGCGTCCTGGACAGCGAGGACACGAACCGAAACGGGTTTCTCGACCCGGCGGAGGACCGTCCCGACGGGAAGTGGACGGCATTCTGCCCGGCCGACGACACCAACATGAACGGTGTCCAGGACGGGAACGAGACGGACCACGGCAACTGCCGTCTGGATCCGGGCGAGGACACCAACGGCGACGGCGTCTTCGGCACAGTCTTCCCGGGCGGCAATCAATTCGTGATGTTCAACGCCGAGTACACGATCCCGGTGGCCGACGCCGTGGAGTTCGCCTTCTTCTACGATGCCGGCAACGCCTTCGACGACGGGCAGCGGGTGACGCTGAGCGGTCTCAGGGCCGACTTCGGCCTCGAGCTGCGCTTCTACCTGCCGATGTTCCAGGCGCCGCTCCGCCTGATCTACGGCTTCGTCCAGAATCCCCAGCCGGGCGAAAACCCCTCGAATTTCATCTTCAGCATCGGCACCACCTTCTAGGAGGGCCCGCGCGAATGCCCTCTGGATCTCTGTGATATAGTCATCGGCCGCTCGTGCAAGGCATGGAGAGACGCGATGCCACGATGGACCTGCGCCCCACTGGCCTTTCTGGTGCTGCTTTTCGGTGTGCTGCCGCTGCGCGCCCAGCAGGCGGAGACCCCGAAGTTCGGCGTCTTCGACCCCGAGACGGTCTGGAAGCTCACGGAGGTGGGCAAGAAATACAACCAGGATCTGAACGAAGCGCGCGACAAGCTGCAGACCGACATCGACAAGAAGCAGGCCGAGATCGACGGCATGCGGGACAAGCTGCGGCAGCAGCAGGCCAGCCTCAGTGAGGACAAGGCGGCGCAGATGCAGCGGGACATCCAGAACAAGACGATCGAGCTGAACCGGATGACGGACGACGCCACCCGCGAGATGAAGTCGCAGTTGAGCGACGTGCAGAACAGGTTCCAGCAGATGTTGATGGACACCTTGGAGATTTATGGCAAGGAGAAGAACTTCACGCTGATCTTCAACAAGGGCGTCGTCGACTACAACTCGCCCCAGGTGGACGTCACGCAGGATCTGATCCAGAAATTCAACGAGATGCACAAGCCGACCTCCGCGCCCGCCGCCAAGCCGCAGCCCAAGAAGCCCCCCGAAAAGCCGAAGGAGGCGCCAAAGGAGACGCCGAAGGGCCCGGGGAGCCCCTGAAGGACGCCCCATTGGAAGCCTACACGCTGGGCGAGATTGCCTCCCGTGTCCACGGCACGGTGCGGGGCGACGCCAGCCGCCCGGTGACCGGTATCAAGCCGCTGGATCAGGCCGGCCCGGAGGATCTCAGTTTCGTGGCGCACCCTCGCTACCGCCGGGCCGCCGCAACCTCGCGGGCGGCCGGCCTGATCGCCCGCGAGCAGGACATTGCCCCCGGGCGCAACTTGATCCTGGTCGAGAACCCGTATGCCGCCCTGGCCGTCGCGATGGAGCTGTTCCACGCGCCCGAGCACCCCTCGTCCGGGATCAGTCCGCTGGCGGCCCTCGGCGAGGAGACGAGGCTCGGCCGCGACGTTTTCATCGGGCCGTTCGTGGTGACCGGCCGCCGCTGCCGCGTCGCCGACCGCGCCGCCCTGATGCCCGGCGTCGTTCTCGGCGACGACGTCCATGTGGGTGAGGACAGCCTGATCCATCCCGGCGTCGTGGTGTACAGTCGCTCCCGTCTCGGGGCCAGGGTGATCGTGCACGCCGGGAGCGTCATCGGCAGCGATGGGTTCGGCTACGCCGAGCAGGGGGGAGCGCGCGCCAAGATCCCCCAGGTGGGCAACGTGGTGGTGGAGGACGACGTGGAGATCGGCGCCTGCGTGACCATCGATCGCGGCACGTTCGGGAGCACGGTAGTGGGGCGGGGCACCAAGATCGACAACCTGGTGCAGATCGGGCATAACGTGACGATCGGCGAGGGCTCGATCCTGGTCGCCCAGTCCGGGGTCGCCGGCAGCACCCGGCTGGGCCGCGCTGTCGTGCTGGCCGGCCAAGCGGGGGCGGCGGGACACCTGACGCTTGGCGACGGTTCCATCGTCGGCGCCAAGTCGGCCGTGCTCCAGGACCTGGCTCCCGGCTCGTTCGTGGTCGGGCACCCGGCCGTCGATCATCATGAATGGAAGCGGTGTCAGGCGGCGCTCAGGCGACTGCCGGAGCTCCTGCGGGCCGTCGCCCGTCTCGAGCTCAGGCTGGGGTCGTCCCGGGGGGCGGCCCCGGAGGCACACCGAAGTGTCGCCGCGCGCCCGGCGAAGGCCCGGCGGTCGCCGGGGCGTCGCCGGAGATGACGAGGGTGAAATGAGCGAACAGACCGATCGGCTCGACATACGGAAGATCCTGGGAATCCTCCCGCACCGCTATCCGTTTCTTCTGGTCGACCGGATCGTGGCGATGGAGGCCGGCCGGAGGGTGGTCGGGATCAAGAACGTGACGTTCAACGAGCCATTTTTCCAGGGCCACTTCCCGGGGAACCCGGTGATGCCGGGAGTGCTGATCGTCGAGGCGATGGCGCAGGTCGGCGCCGTCCTGCTCCTCCAGGGCGTGCCCGACCGAGAGCACAAGCTTGTCTATTTTGCCGGCATCGACCGGGCCCGGTTCCGCCGTCCGGTGACACCGGGGGATCAGATCCGCTTCGAAGTCGAGGTGCTGAAGCTGCGCTCGCGCTCGGCCCGGTTGCGTGGCGAGGCCTTCGTGGACGGCGTCCTGGTTGCCGAGGCGGAGCTGTTCTCCTCGATGGTCGACCGGGACGGTGGCGACGGCGGGCGGGGCCCGGAGTGAGCGGCCCGGCGGTGGTGCACCCGACCGCACAGGTCGATCAGGGCGCCCGGCTGGGTGACGGGACGCAGGTCGGAGCCTTCAGTGTCATCGGCGCCGAGGTCACCGTGGGGCCGGACTGCGTCATCGGCCCGCACGCCGTGCTCGAGGGACCGACCACGCTGGGGGCGCGCTGCCGCGTGTCGCCGTTTGCCTGTATCGGGACGCCGCCGCAGGACCTGAAGTACCGCGGAGAGCGGACCACGCTGGAAATCGGCGACGACAACATCTTTCGCGAGGGCGTGACGGTGCACCGGGGCACGGCGGGGGGCGGCGGCGTGACCCGCCTCGGCTCGCGCAACCTGTTGATGGCCCAGACGCACGTGGCGCACGACTGCCGGGTCGGTAGCGACGTGATCTTCGCCAACGCGGCGACGCTGGCGGGGCACGTCATCGTCGAGGACGGCGCCACCATCGGCGCGTTCTCGGGCGTGCACCAGTTCTGCCGGGTCGGGGAGCAGGCCTACATCGGCGGCTACTCGGTGATCACGCAGGATGCCTTGCCTTATGTGCTCACCGTGGGCAACCGCGCCAGGAGCTTCGGCATCAACGTCATCGGTCTGGAGCGCAAGCAGGTCCCCGCCGCGACCATCCAGGCGCTCAAACAGGCCTACCGCATCCTGTTCCGTTCGAAACTCACCCTGCAGGTCGCCATCGACCGCCTGGCCAGCGAGCTCGCGGGGTGCGAGGAGGTGCGGCGGCTGGTCGGCTTCATCCACGCCAGCCAGCGCGGGGTGATCCGCTGAGAGGGAGATCCGGCGGCCCGACCGGCGGCGCGCCGGTGCGCGTGGCGGTGATCGGGGTCGGCAGCCTGGGGCAACACCACGCGCGGATCTTCGCGACCCTCCCTGACGCGCGCCTGCTGGCGGTGGTCGATCGGGATCCGGTCCGGGCCTCGGAAGTGGGAGCCCGGCACGCTGTGCCGGCCCTGACCGACCCTGAAGACCTGCCCGCGGAGATCGACGCGGTCAGCGTGGCGGTGCCGACGTCGGCGCACGCGCCGGTCGTCGAGGCGTGTCTGCGGCGCGGCTGGGCGGTCCTGATCGAGAAGCCGATGGCGGCGACGTTGGCGGAGGCCGCGGAGATGGCCCGCGCCGCACGGACCGCCGGCCGGCCCCTCCTGGTCGGCCATACCGAGCGCTTCAACCCGGTGGTGCGGGCGGCGCGCTCCCGGGTGCGCGATCCTCGCTTCATCGAAGCCCACCGTCTGGGAGTGTTCACCGCTCGGAGCACCGACGTCGACGTCGTCCTTGATCTCATGATCCACGATCTCGATGTCATCCTGAGCCTCGTCCCTTCGGAGGTGACGTCGATCGACTCGGTCGGGGTGCACGCCCTGACGGACAAGGTCGACATCGCCAATGCCCGGATCCGCTTCGAGAGCGGTTGCGTCGCCAACGTAACCGCCAGCCGCATCAGCACCGATCGGGTGCGCAAGCTGCGTGTTTTCGAGCACGACTCCTACGTGTCGATCGACTACGCCCGCCAGGAGGGGGTGGCGTACACGCTGAGACGGGAGCCCGGCGCGCCGCCCGAGATCGCGCGCGAGGTCCTCGCCGTGGAATCGGAAGAGCCGCTTCTGGCGGAGCTGCGCTCGTTCGTGCGGCACGTGCGTGGCGAAGACGCCCCGGTGGTGACGGCGGAGGAGGGGCTGCGGGCGCTCGGGACGGCGCTCCGGGTGGTGGAGCAGATCGCTGCGGGCGCTCCCCGGACAGGCACCTAGGAGGCGGACGATGCGCGGCGCATCCCGCCTGGTGGAGTACCTCGAGCGCCACATCGAGGCCGGGGACTTCCCGGGCGCATCCTACCTGGTGGCCGAAGACGGCCGGATTCTTGCGGAGCAGGCCCTCGGCTTCGCCGTGCTGCGGCCCGAGCGGATCACCGCGACCACCGGCACGATCTACGACCTGGCTTCCCTCACGAAGCCTCTCGCCGGTGCGCTCCTGGCGGCGCTCCTCGAATCCGAGGGGCTCCTGTCCTTTGATGATACGCTGGCGCGCCATCTCCCGGAATGGTCCCGTCACGACGATGCGGCGCGTATCACGCTGCTCGATCTGCTGACCCACCGATCGGGCCTGCCGGCGTGGTCGCCGTTGTACATTCACGCCTCGGATCGGACCTCCTGCGCTGAATGGCTGTCGCGTCAGCCCCTGGAGCAGCCGCCCGGAGCCCGCGTCGTCTACTCGGATCCTGGATACATCCTTCTCGGCCTGGCCCTCGAGCGGGCCGCCGGAGCGCCGCTCGATCGCCTGTTCACCGGGCGGGTGACCCGGCCCCTGCGCCTGGCGGAGCTGATGTTCCGGCCTGCACCGGCCTTGCGATCGCGGGTCGCGGCGACCGAAGCGGGCAACCGCAAGGAGAGACTCCTCGCCGGGCCCGAGGCGGACCGTTACAATGGTTGGCGCACCGAGGTCGCCTGGGGCGAGCCGCATGATCTCAACGCCCGGATGCTCCTGGGAGTCAGCGCGCACGCCGGTCTGTTCGGGACCGCACGGGCCGTGCACGCGGTGGCGCGGGAGTTCCTCGGTGACGGGTCGGGTCTCCTCCTGGGGGACCGGCAGCGCGAGTTGTTCAGGACCAGCCTCACCGCGGGACTGGGTCAGGATCGGTCGCTGGGGTTCCTGCTGGCTTCTTCTCCCGGCGTCAGCGCCGGCGGGATGATGTCCCGCGGCTCATTCGGGCACACCGGATTCACGGGAACGTCGCTCTGGATCGACCCGCTCGTCCGGCGCATCTACGTTCTCCTGACGAACCGGGTGCACCCCGAGTTCAAGGAGATCGACATGAACGCCATCCGGCGAGGGTTCCACGACCTCGCCGCGGCCCTCTAGGGCCCGAAGAGCGCCAGGGAGGCGCCACGGTCCGCCCCCGGCGATCGGCGGGGCGCTCTCAGGATGGCTGGCGAGGTCCGATGGAATTTCTTTCGCTGCAAGAGCCTGTCGAACAACCCGCCGTCAAGCTGAGTCGCGCGGAGGCGGTGTTCTTGTCGGTCGGCCTGCATCTCCTGCTGCTTCTGCTGTTCCTGATTGGTCCGGGGATCGCAACCCGCATCCTGCCCGAGTCGATCGTGCGGCTTCTCGCGCCCCGGCCGCCGCTGCAGCGCCCGGCGGATGAGACACTCAGGCTCACGCAGCCCGAGAAGGCGGCCGAACGCAAGCCGCCCCGGATCCCCATGCAGTTCGCCTACGTCCGGATCCCCGACGACAACCCGACCGACAAGAACCCCAACGCGCGGTTGCTGTCGGACAAGAGCCGGCGGGCCCGTCAGGAGGTGGCGACGCCCCCCGGGGTGAAGCAATTCTCCATCGACCCGCACTCGCAGGGAGACACGATCGAGCGCATCCGGCCGGATCCGAGGCTCAAGGCGGGGCGCGACACGCTCGAGCCGCCGTCGCCCCAGCAGAAGGGGAGCAGCGACACGCAGTCCGTGGAGAGGCCGCGGCCACCAGCCGACCCGGCGCAGGGGAGCGGGGACAGTGCCCGGCAGGCGGATCCAAGGCGCGGAGGCGAGGGGGGAGACGCCGCCAACGCGGAGAAACCCGCCGAGAACCAGGCGCCGTCCGTCGCCTCGGGCATCGTCCCGCCGGCGGGCCGGGCGCCCGGGGCCGCTGGCGGTCCGGCTGGCGTCAGCAAGGGCGCCGTCCAGTCGGAGGGCATCTCCCCGGCCGCCCGCGAGAGCCTGCAGCGCGCCCTATCCGGCGCGGGCGAGGAAAGCAAGAAGCTGTTCGACAATCCGGCCTATCTCATGCCGAGCCTGGCCACCGGGACGATGTCCTTCGACACCCAGGACTTCCCCTGGGGAGATTACGCGCGCAAGGTGAAGATCATCATCGAGAATCACTGGGTCGACCGCCTCCCCCTGGCGTTCCGTGAAGGGATTCGCGGGTACACCTGCGCGCACTTCGTCATCGAGAAGAGCGGCACGATCTCCGGCATCGACGTCGTCCGCCAGGCCGGCGTGCCTCCTTTCGACCGCGCGGTCTCCGACGCTCTGCGGGCGAGCAGTCCGTTGCCGCCCCTGCCCAAGGAATTCCCCGAAGATCAGGAGGGCGTCAGCGCCTGTTTCTTCTACAACATGCTGCCCGGGGAGATCCGCGGGTTGAACCAGTAGGACAGGATCAGAGGCTCTTGCCGAACAGACTGGCGAGAAGGGCCAGATCCGTGCCGTCCACCTGGCCGTCGAGGTTGATGTCGACCGGCAGGCCGTAAAGCGACGGGCCCGGGCATTGGCCGTTCTGAGTCGTCATCGGATCGAGGGACCGGTCGCACGGCACGAGGCCCACGGGCATGTCGTGCCCATCGGCCAGGACGCAGCCGCTCGGAACCAGCACTCTGGTGGCGCCGGTCCCGGTCTGGTCGAGCGTTCCGTCTGGCAGGAGCGTGAAGTTCTCTCCCCGGTGCGCCCCGAAGGAGTGGGCGAGGACGGCGAGGTCGTAACCGTCGACGCGCCCCGATCCGTCCACGTCGGCCCGACCGGTCAGGACGTTAGTCAGGATGATCGGGGCCCGGTCGACGCTGCTGAACAGCGCGACGTCCGGGTAGGTTAGATCGTTCGTCGGCCTGATGTTTCCCGCCGCCAGAAGGGTCATCCCGTCGAGGTTGTCCGTCGGGTTGAACGTCGGGTCGGTGAAGAACAATCCGTTGCCCATGCCGATGAAGATCGTGATGTTCGGCGTCGCGGCGCCGGAGGACAACGACACAAGATCCTCGATGCCGTCGACGTTCAAATCGACGAACAGGGCATCCCTGGGGGGCGAGGCGAGCGGCAGCGGGCTCGGATTGGCCGGTGGAGGGACCAGTCCCTCGCTGCTGGGCAGGTAGACGCCGATGCTCGAGGTCGCCGGCTCGATCGCCGCGACGACCGCGGTATTCCCGTGCCTCTCGAAGCGGAACCGAGGGTCGTTGCCCGCAACCCACGGGTTGGCGCATACCTTCTGTTTGTCCGCCAGAAGCAGGGCCGTCGGGTCGCCCTGCAGGGCCGTCTGCGGCGCCACCGGGGCCGAGGGTGCCGTGAAATGGCCGCTTCCGTCGCCGACGAACAGCTTCAGCGCGTCGTCGCCGCTTCCGGGGTTGCCCTGCTCCGCGACCACGATGTCGGTCTGCGGGTTCTGGGTGCAGGTCGTGTTGTTGAAGACGTCGGTGAAACAGTTGAACGAGAAATGGCCGACGAGCGCCGCCACCGGGTTCGAGAATCCGCTCAGAGCGGACCAGGTGCCGGGCGCAGGGCGGAAGGTCCCGGAGGTGTCCCCGGTCAGCAACGACAGCGATCCGTCCCCCTTGTTGACCACGACGATGTCGTTCACCGGGGCCTCGCAGTCGGCATCAGTGGCACAGACCGCCTGTTTCTTCGGCCCGGAGGCGCACGTGCCGATGCCGAACAGGACGGTGCACGTGGTGTCGTCGCACAGATCGCCGATGCCGTTGCCGAGCCCGTTATTGCTCACGTCGCTCTGGTTGGTGTTGGGAGTCCAGGGACAGTTGTCGATTTTCTTCGGGGTCGTGGTCGAGAACTGGTCGTAGTCGGGAACTGTGTCCTGATCGGTGTCGAGGTTCGGGCACAGGCAGACTCCCGGGGAACAATCGTTATCCAAGGTGCAGGGGAGCCCGTCGTTCGCTCCGCCCTTGCAGGCCAGGGCGCCCAGGACCTGGCACTGGTCGCCGACCCCGTTGCCGTCGCTGTCGCACTGCCCTGCCGCATTCTTCTGGGAACAATCGTTGGGGACGGCGCCGCCAGGAGCGGTGCTCTGGCAAGCGATGTCGACGAAGCATTCCGGGTGCCCGATCGGGTCGTTGACGGGACAATTGGGAGGGTTGTAGCGGGTCGGGCAATTGTCCATTCCATTGGGCACGCCGTCCCGGTCGTAGTCATCGCCAAACAGCGGGCCGTGCAGGGCGAGAGGCCCCACGGACGCCTGCACGGGGTTGGCGCCGACCGCGACCGACGGACGTTCCGTCTGGGCGCCGGTCAGCTCGGTGATCACCGGCGTCACCGTGCCGCCGGGGCCGTCCAGGACCAGCATGTCGGAAATGCCGTCCTGTCTGAGATCGGCGACCCCCATCCCGGTGGCGGCGGTGGGCTTCGACAGCGGCTCGGGCGGCAGAACGCGGAACGTCTCCCCGGTGCCCGACAGGACGTCGACACGCGGCGGCGAGGCGACCAGCATCACCAAGTCCAGCCTGTCGGAGGCGTCGGCGGCGAAAATGGACATGGCCGAAACGTTGGCCCAGGGCGACACAGGTGTGGTCGGCGCCACCGTGAACGACAGCAACCCCGGGATACTGTCGTTATGGATGAGATCGACCCGGTTGCTCGCAAAGCCGAGCACGGCGAGGTCGGGGTTGGGGCCGTTGTTGGGGTCGTAGTTCAGGACCGCCAGCGCCGAGGGACTGGCAAACGGGCCGCCCGGCAGGACGATCGCCGGATCGAATGTGCCGTCGCCCTTTCCTTTGTAGACCAGAACCTGGTTTCCCTTGAAATCGGCCACCGCCAGATCAGCCTTGCCGTCACCGTCGAAGTCGGTAAGCGCGCCATTGATCGGACGATGGCCCGGTCCAAGGTCAATCGTCTGAACGGGGCTCATGGTCACGCCCGGAGCGCAGATGGAAGGGACGAAGGTCTCGATCTTCCCGTCGTCGGCCCCGGCGATCTGGCAAGTTCCCCCCCCGGGACAGTTCAGATCGGTGATGCAGAACTTCCCGGCGTTGGTGCCGCCGCTGCAGACCTGCAGGTCCTGGTCGAGCACGACCAGCATGGCGCATACATCCCCGTTCTTCGCCGGACCGGCCAGCAGGAATGAGGGGCCCCGCCCGATGGTGGAGAGTGTGGACGACTCGGTCTTGGGAAGAGCGTTGCCACTGTTGATATAGAGACCCACGGTTTTATCGGCCCGGTTGGCGACCGCGACGTCGAGGGCGCCGTCACCGTCGAAATCGCCCGCGGCCAGTCCCGCGGGCTGATTCCCGGTTGTCATGACCAGCGTCTGCTGACAGACCGATCCGGGACAATCCAGGTTGCTGCCGCAGAGCTTCCCCTTGCTCGCGCCGGCCGCGCAGATCGGCCCGAACTCGGCGTCCGCGGTTCCGGTGAGCCACAAAAGGGCGTTGGTGCCGCTGTTCGAGACCACCATGTCCTGCTTTCCGTCACCGTTGAAATCACCGATCACCGTCTGGACCGGACCGACGCTCAACTGCAGGGAGTTGCGGCTCCGGAGCCCCCCCTGACCGTCGTTGACGCGCACGCGCATGATGCCGAGGATCGAGCCGCCCCCTGAAGTCGTCTCGACGATGGCCAGGTCGGGGCTGCGCGAGCAGGCGGCGCCGACCCTGGTCTGGCAAATCGAGCCCGGGCAGTCGCCATTGTTGAGGCAGACCTTGCCCTTGTTGCCGCCGGCTATGCAAATGGCCACGGGGTCGTCAGAGGTGCCGCACTGGCCGTCGACGCCGTAAAGGAAGACGTTGTTGTCCGTCGTCTTGGTGCAGTCACCATCGAGACCGGCGGCGACTTCCGGCTCCTGCAAGGGGTTGTAGGTCAGCGGACAGTTGTCCAGGACGTGGGTGACCGGATCGTAGTCGGGGACACCGTCGCCATCCGAGTCGACGGTCGTCAAGGTCCGGCAGGCATCCCCGACACCCAACGAGCCAGTGTCGGGCTGAACGCCCGCGGTGCCGATCGGATTGTAGACATTGGGACAGTTGTCGACGTCGTTGGTGACCGCGTCCCCATCGTCGTCTTCGGGATCGAAGTCCCCCGTGGCCAGGAACAACGGGCCGGCGCTGGGGGTGGCGATGGTGGCCGGCCCCACGCTGAACGGCGAGTCTTTCTCCGGAGCGAACGTGCCGTCCTTCTGGTTGATCAGGATGGTGATCGTGCCGCCCCGGAAGTTGGCGATGGCGAGATCGTCGTACCCGTCGCGGTTGAAATCGGCTCCGATCAGGTGGAGGGGCCGGTCGATCGGTCCGGGGTCGACCGCGAGGATGGCGGCTGCGGGGCCTGGGGAAGGCAGGAGAGTGGCGATCCCGGCGTACAGAGAGGGAAGAGCCAGAGCCCAGAGGACACCACGTATCAGACGGCTCATCACCCTTCGGCGTCTTCCGTCATTCGGCTCGTCTCGAAAACTCCAAGTCCCTGATGGAGTTGCGCGAGATCGTACCGGTGAGATCGGGGGAAGTCAAGAAAAGGGATGCGTTTCGGCGCGGTGTATAATCCACGCCCCGCCTGTCAGGCCGACCGGAAGCGGGCGCCCGGGGAGACACGTTGCGACTCACAGGCGGAAAGGCCAGGGGGCGCCGGCTGAAAGGGCCGCGCGCTGGGCTCATCAGGCCGACGGGCGAGCGGGTCCGCGAGGCGCTGTTCGACATCCTGGGCTTGCGCGTCCAAGGCGCGCGCTTTCTGGATGTCTATTCCGGTACCGGGGCGGTCGGCTGCGAGGCGTTGAGCCGGGGGGCCGCGCAGGCGATTCTGCTCGAGCGCGACCGGGACGCGCTGAGGCTCATCGGTGAAAACCTTCGTCTCGCACCTTGGTCCGGCACCGGGCGACTCATCGCGGGCGACGCGTGCCGGTCACTGCGGGAGCTGGCCCGCCGTCGGGCGATCTTCGATGTCATTTTCCTCGATCCACCCTACGACGCCCCGGACCTCTCCGCAGCCCTGGGTCTGGCGGGGCGAATTCTGTCATCGGAGGGCGTGCTGGTCCTGGAGCACCGCTCCACCTCTGAGAACGCGTTGCCCGAGACCACCTTCCTGGATCGGGCCCGCACCTACCGGTACGGTGATTCATCGCTGACGGTCTACCGTCCCGCGGGCGGGCCCGGGCGATGATGAGCCACTGGGTCGCGGGCGCCGCCCTGATACTCCTGCTTCTCTTGTGCGTCTCGTTCTGCCTGACGCAGCTCTCGGAGGTCGACTTCTACTGGCACCTTCTGGCGGGAGAGAGGATCCTGCAGGAGGGACGTGTCCCGCGCGTCGACTCGTTCACCTACACGTCGTCCGGCAGGCCGTGGATCGATCTCCACTGGCTGTTCCAGATCAGTGTCGCGGCGGTGTATCGAACGGCCGGGTGGCCGGGGATCGACGCTTTGAAGATTGGTTGCGTCTGTGGCGCGCTGGCCCTGGTTCTCGTGGCCGCGGGCCGCTCAGGTGCTCCCGCGGCGATCATCCTGCCCCTGGCGCTGGTCTCGGTGGTCGCGGCCCAGGAGCGGTTCACGCTGCGGCCGGAGGTCGCGTCGTTCCTGTTCCTCGGCGCCCTCCTGGCGATTCTCCGGGAGCGACGCGAGCAGCCTCGTTTGCTGCTCGGGCTACCGGTGCTCCTGGCCGTGTGGGCGAACTGCCACGCGCTGTACGTCGTCGGGCTGGCGGTGATCGTCCTGACCTTCGCGGGGGATTTCATCGACGCCCGCAGGCTCCCGGAAGGAAGTCCGGGCCGCCGGCTCCCCGCAGGCCCCTGGCTGCTCGCGGGAGTCGCAGTCGCTTCGATCGCGGCCACGGCGCTGACGCCCTACGGGCGTGCTGGCTGGGCCCTGCCGTATCACTTGCTGTTCCAGCGCATCGCGGCGGAGAACGTATACGCCCATCACATCGCCGAATTCCAGTCGCCGTTCGGAGGTTACCATCCGACCGCCTCGATCGGCGCGTTCGCGCTCCTGGCGGTTATCGTGATCGGGGGCGCGATCTTCGGCACGCGGGCGGCCGGGGCCGGCGAACTTCTCATCCTGGGCGCCCTGCTGTCCGTCGCCCTCCTGGCACGGCGCAACATCCCGCTGTTCGCCCTGGCCGCCGTCCCTTGCGCCGCACCGGCCCTCGAAGCGGCGCTGCGCCGCTCGATGCGCCGCATGGCGATCTCGGGTCGAGAGGGCGGCTGCGGGCCGGCGTGGGCGGCGCCGGCGGTCTGCGCCGCGGTGGGGGTCGCCGCCCTGGTGCTGCTCGCGGATGTCTGGTCGAATCGCTTTTTCGAGCGCGACGGCACGCAACGTTACTTCGGGCGTGGACCGGCCCCCGGCTTCTACCCGGAAGGGGCGGCCGACTTCATCAGGAGGGAAAACCCGCCCGGGGAGGTGATGAACATGATGAGCGTCGGCGGCTACCTCGCCTGGCGCTGGTTCCCGCCGCGGCGTGTCTTCATCGACGGACGGCTGGAGGTGCATGACGAATCCCTGTTCAAGGCGTATCTCCGGCTGCAGCGCGATCCGGTCGTGTTCGAGCAGGTCGCCAGGAAGTACGGAGTCGACACGGTCGTCCTGAGCCACCGCCAGAATCCGGAATCGTCCGCCCTCCTGAACCACCTTGCGGAAAGCGGCGACTGGCGACCCGTCTTTCTCGATCTGTCGGCCTGCGTCTTCATGCGCGCTCCCGCGGCGGGGGTGGACGCGCCGCGCGCTCTCGATCTGCGTGACCCCGACCTCGGCGTTCGGATCCTGCAGCAGGTGCGCGACGCCGGGGACGCCGCCGGCGCCCTCGATCCGGCGCCCGCGCTGCTGCGCCGCTTCCTGCCGCGGCGCGCGGTCCCGGTGGCGGAGGTCAACGCCGCCCTGTTCTTCGGGACCGTGGGTGGCGATCAGGCGGCGGAAACGCTCTTCCGCGCCGCCCTCGCGCAGACGCCCCACAACCCGATCATCCACTACGACCTGGGGATCGTCCTCGATCATTCCGGGCAGCCCGCCGCGGCGCGATCGGAATTCGACATCGCCCTGAGCGAGGACGCCTCGTTCGGCGCCGCCCGGGAAGCACTGGCCCTCCGTCGGCTCGAGGACGGCGACCCCGAAGACGCCTTGCGCGAGTGGTCGATCGCCGAGCGCTCCTGGCCCCTGTCCTCGACGTCGCTCCAGACGCGCGGCAGGCTGCTCGCCGGGCGCGGCCGGTTCGACGAGGCGATCGACGACTATCGCCGGGCCGTGGACGAAATGCCGTGGGACTCCCGTCTCCGCGCCGATCTGGCGCTCCTGTACCATCGAGCCGGCCTCCCCGAACGGGCCGAGGCGGAGCTGAGCCAGGCGCTGGCGATCGACCCGCGCGCCTGCGCGCCGCGAGTCGCGCTTGGCCGGATGAGGGCGGCCGACGGCAGGACCGGGGAGGCTGAGCGCGCCCTCCATGAAGCGATCGACCGGGCGGAGGGCGGCTGCCCCGAGGCGGAGCAGGCTCTGCGGGATCTCCAGGAACGCAAGGGAGTCGCGCGCTGAATCGGGGACCCAAATTCCCTGGGCGTACGCGGCCGATTTCGTAACTGTAATCGCGAGGTCTCACCGCCCCCTCCATCTCCTGCGTGCTTCTTGACTTCGGGACGCCGGCACATATTTTTGTAGCCGTGGCGTCCCGCCGTCCTCGTAGCGGCCGGCCGTCAGGAGATACGAGAATGCACAAAGCGCGCTCTTCGTCTCTGACCTCAGCGG
>Ga0066710_100002119_pt1 | contig 15679 bp, 12 predicted proteins | sample GraSoiAngelo_159_FD_79666 | JGI IMG/M metagenome (GOLD analysis project Ga0066710, IMG submission 79666) | Grasslands soil microbial communities from the Angelo Coastal Reserve, California, USA - 14_1009_16_40cm | ecosystem: Environmental > Terrestrial > Soil > Grasslands | place: USA...
GTGATGAATTCCACGCCTTCGAGCTTGGCGCGAATCATGCGATTCACCGCGTTGCACCCGCCCCCGCCTACGCCGATGACTTTGATCTTTGCCGGCTGCAGCTCCTCGCTGAAGCTCATCCGGATTCCTGCATCTCTGGCCGTCATATTTTCCCCAACCTTCTCCAGTTTCGCTTGCGGCTCTCGGGCAGGGTCACGAGGCGCCGGCGAACATGGCTTTCAATTTTGATACAAGGTTTCCCGTGCGCTGCGGCGCGGAGCGCCGCGCCTTCGCGCCACACAATACGAGTCCGACTACGGTTGCATATTCCGGCTGCGCCACCTGTTCCGGCAGATCAGCCAAGCCTTTCGGTTCCGCGACGCGCACCGGCAGATGGAATGACTCCTCGGCAAGTTCCTGCAACCCGTGGAGCCATGCGCCGCCGCCCGCCAAGACAAATCCGGCGGGGATCTGGCCGTCAAGCCCGGCGCGCTGCAAATCGTCGCGAATCATCGAAAGCAATTCCATGGCGCGCGGCTCGATGATATCCGTCAGCATGTGCGCAAAGATGGTGCGCGGCGGACGGTCGCCTACGCTGGCAATCTCGATCGCACCGTTTTCCTTCATGAAAGCGGACGCAGCGCAGCCGTGGCGTCGCTTGATTCTTTCCGCTTCGGGTATCGGCGTACGCAAACCGACGGCCAGATCATTCGTGAAGTGATCGCCGCCAATCCCAATCGCGCTGGTGTGACGCACCACGCCGCCGCCGAAAACAATCAACTCCGTGGTGCCACCGCCAATGTCCAGCAGGCAGCAGCCGAGATCGCGCTCATCTTGACTCAAGCAAGATTCCGCGGAAGCAAGCGGCTCAAGGACCGTATCGCTGATGAGGATGCCGGCCTTGTTCGCGGCGGTGACGAGATTCTGCGTGGCGGCAACGGAAGACGTCACCAGATGGACGTTTACCTCCAGCCGCTGGCCGACCATGCCGACGGCGTCGCGTATGCCGTTCTGCGCATCCACCATGAATTCGTGGGGCAGCACGTGCAGAACCTCGCGGTCTTCCGGAAGCGAGATACTGCGGGCCGCATCCACGGCGCGGCGCACGTCTTCGCGCTCGATGTCTCGCGGGCGCTGTCCTAAGGTGATGCCGCCGCGGCTGTTTACACCGCGCACGTGGCCTCCGGCTACTCCGATCAGCGCCTCTTCCACCGGGACATTCGCCACACTTTCGGCCTCTTCGACCGCGCGGCGGATGGAACTCACCGTGGAATCAAGATTGACGATTAAGCCTTTGCGCAAGCCCTTGGACTCGGCCGCGCCGAGCGCCAGAAACTTCAGCAGTTCGCCTTCGACTTCCGCGATCAGCACGCAGGTTTTCGTGCTGCCGATGTCCAGCCCAACCAGGTATTTGTCTCTCTTCGCCAAGCCGCCGCTCCTGCGATGAATCTATTTTGTCCTCGTCGCGGCCGTGTCGGGATTCACGACCACTTGCCGCGAATATTGCAAATCGATGGACTGCACGCGGCCAGCATTTGCCTGCCACTGCGAGAAATTGTCGACCAGCATCTTGTATTTGCCGGTGAACTCAGTCGAACCAAAGTGAATTGTTACGGCTTGCGAATCGTTGGCGTTCGCCAGGCCGGTCATCACCACGCGCAGATCCTTCGGGTTGGATAGGTCGATCTCACTTACATGATCGGACGAGCCGCCGCGCACAAGATCGACATCCTTTATGAATTCCTCGTACGTCTGCATGCGCTTTTCCCGCTGGTCTAGGGGCACTTCTTCCGAAACGCCGGTGACGATGGGGAAGTGCAGATCTTCGCCCCGCGGACGATCGAGGATTACGCCATGGGCGTCAATCAACGCCAGTTCGTTGCCGTTCCGAGCAAAGGCGACGGGAGTGCGCTCGGTCAGCTCGATGCGAAGGCGATTCGGCAGAATGCGCTGGACGCTGGCGGATTCGACCCAGGGAATCTGTTCCAGTTGATTCCGTCGGGCGTCCAGGGGGACGCGCAGAACACTCCGGTTCCGGTCGTGCACAAATTGCTGAAGCACCGCTTCGCGGCTGACGATGCGATTGCCGTTCAATTCGATCTGATCCGGTCTCAGCAACAGCATGCTGGGCGAATACAGAAGAAACTGCGTTCCGTAAACCGCCACGGTCATGCCTGCAACACCAGCAAAAGTCAGAACCAGCACCCGCCGATAGAACGGCCAGCCCCGCCCGCTGAATTTCTTGCGGCGGATTTCGACCGGCTTCTGGCGGCGCAGGTAACGCGGCTCATCGTCGGCAATCAACTCCGGCCGGTAGGAATCGGCTTCCGCTGCCGTAGACCCGTTCCGCTGTATGGGCCTCACGCGTTCCAAACGACCACCTCGTTCTCAAGACTTACGCCGTAACTTTTCTGCACGCGCTCGCGCACGTCGGCGATCAGCGCAAGCATGTCTTTGGCCGAGGCACGGCCGGCATTCACGAAGAAATTGGCATGGCGGCCGCTGACTTGGGCGTCGCCCACAGAGAGACCCTTGAGTCCCAATTCATCAATCATGCGGCCTGCGGACGCACCCGGAGGATTCTTAAAGATGCAGCCGGCGCTTTTCCGGCCAAGCGGCTGGCTAGAGCGCCGTTTTTCGTTGCAGATACGGATACCTTCAAGGATTACTTTGAACGGTTTGGAGGGTAGTTCCAGTATCACCGAGAGCATCATATCATCGGCCGCAAAGGAAGTGTGCCGGTATTCGAAAGAAATTTGATGGCCCCGGAGGATTTCGATCTTCCGGCTGGCCGCACGGTAGAGCTTCACTTCCCGGACATAGCTGCCGATCTGCATGCCGTAGGCCCCGGCATTCATGCGCAGAGCACCGCCAACCGTGCCGGGAACACCGATGAGTCCTTCCATTCCCCCAAGGTCATTCTTCGCACAGAAGGTGATCATGCGGCCAAGGTCTGCCGCAGCGTCGACGTGGGCAAGGTTGCCATCGAGCACAACGTCGGGCTCAGGACGGACGAGTTGCAGGACTACCCAGGGCAGCTCCCCGTCGCCTACCAGCAGGTTCGAGCCTCCGCCAAGAAACTTGTGCGGAACGTGATTCGCATCGAGCAGATTCAGAAGCTCCGGAAGGCTTTCGTGCTTCTTGATGCGGAGCAGGTCTGTCGTACCGCCGATTCTCAGTGAAGTAAGGTCTGCAAGCGCGGTCCCTGGCTGCAGATCGAACTGCATTTCCGCGAGTTTGGCAACGATCCTGGGATCACGAATGCGCATGAGGCGTCGAATGCTCCGTTCCCAGCAGAACCATGAATTCACCGCTCGCCCGGCTGATGTTGCCTGCTCCGATGGTCAAGATGGCATCGCCGGCGCGAGCTTGCTTGAGCAGGAATTCAATGGCTTCCTGCATCGAGCGAAAATAGTGGACGTTCTTGTGGCCGGCCTCGCGAATGGCGCTCGCAAGCGTTTCACTCGTCACGCCTGGGATGGGCGCTTCGCTGGCCGCATAGATGTCGAGCAGCACGAGGATATCCGCCTGATTGAAGGCGCGGCAGAATTCGTCCCAAAGGAGCTGGGTGCGTGTGTAGCGATGCGGCTGAAAGAGCACGAGCAAGCGATTGAACTTGCAGCCGCGGGCCGCTTCGAGCGTGACGCGAATCTCGGACGGGTGATGACCGTAGTCATCGACCACGGTGATCTCATTGACCACGCCCTTGATGTCAAATCGACGGCCCACGCCGGCAAATTTGAGGAGGCCTTCGCGGATCAGGTCAGCCGGAACGTTTAAGTACAGCGCGACTGCCGCCGCTGCCGCAGCATTGCGGACGTTGTGGATGCCGGGAGGATGTGCCAGACCGAAGAGGCCGAGGTCTTCGCCTTTATAGGTCAGCCGGAACTCGCTGCCCAAACCTTCCAGCTTCACTTCGCCGATGACGAGGTCGGCCTGGCTCGATGTGCCATAGGTGATGATGGGACGCTTCACGTCAGGAATAATGGCTTGGACGTTGGGCTCGTCGATGCATAGGATGGCCGCGCCGTAAAATGGCACGCGATTCACAAACTGGATGAAGGCGCCCTGAATATCCTCGAGCGAGGCGTATTGGTCGAGGTGCTCGCGGTCGATGGTAGTGACGACGGCGACGACCGGGGCGAGCATCAAGAAACTGCGGTCGCTTTCGTCCGCCTCTACGACAAAGTATTCGCCCTTGCCGAGGCGGGCGGTCGTGCCGGCTTGATTGACTCTGCCGCCAATGACGAACGTGGGATCGAGATGCGCGGCAGCCAGCACCGAGGCGACGATCGAGGTCGTAGTGGTCTTGCCGTGCGCACCGGCTACGGCGATTCCGTATTTCAGGCGCATCAGCTCGGCTAACATCTCCGCGCGAGGAATCACCGGGATTTTCATCTTGTGTGCTTCGATGACTTCGGGGTTATCTGCGTTCACGGCGGAGGAGGTTACGACGACGTGCGCGCCGTCCGCGTTCGATGCTTTGTGGCCTTCATAGATCGTGGCACCCAGATTTTGCAGACGTTCGGTGATGGTCGATGGCTTCATGTCTGATCCGGACACGGAGTAGCCGAGCGTCAGCAGCACTTCAGCGATACCGCTCATGCCGATGCCGCCAATACCGACCAGGTGGATGCGTTGAAAATTGCGGAATGAGACCATCATGCGCTTGCCCTCTGCCGATTTCCTTGCAAGTTGGCGACCTCTTCGATGAGGTTCACGATGTCGCGCGCGGCATGAGGGCGGGCAAGCCCGCGCGCGGCAGTCGATAGTTTTTCGATCTCCTGGGGTTGGTCGAGGAGAGAAAAGATTTCGGTGGTCAGTTTTTCGGCCGTGAGTTCCGTTTCGGAAATCAGGCGGCCGGCGCCCGCGCGGGACATTTCCTGCGCGTTGCGCAATTGGTGGCCGTCGGTCGCCCTTCCAAATGGGATGAAGATGGCGGCTCGGCCGGCTGCGGCGATTTCCGCTGCGGTGATGGCTCCTGCCCGGCAAACAATCATATCTGCCCAGGCAAAGCGTTCCGCCATGTTCGTGAGGAAGGGGAGTACCTCCGCGTGAATCTCACGCCGCGCGTAGGCGGTGCGAACCGCATTATAATCGCGTTCGCCGGTCTGGTGCGCGATGGCCAGTTCACTCTTGCGTGCCGCAAGGCGGTCCATGGCGTCCACAAATGCCCGGTTGATCGGCAACGCCCCCTGGCTGCCGCCGGTGACGAGCAGCCGGAAGGGCCTTCCCAGCCGCGGCGATGTGATGGAGAAAAACTCCGTGCGCACCGGGCAACCCGTAACAATCGCCTTCTTTCCCCACTCGCGTGCAGAAATTTCATAGCCAGTCGCAATTCGTGTAGAAATTCGCGCCAGCACTTTGTTCGTGAAGCCCGGCTCGGCGTTGGGTTCGAAGATGACATTGGGCACGCGACCCAGCCAAGTGGCCACCATCATGGGGCCAGCTGCGTATCCGCCGACGCCGAACGCGGCGACGGGATTGTGCTTGCGCAACACGCGCCACGCGTCGAGCATCGCCGGAGCCAGCATCGCAATATTCTTGACCAGCGTCGTACCGCCCTTGCCCTTCAACCCGGCCACCCGCAGCGTTTCCAGCGGCAGTCCGGCCTGCGGCACCAGCTTCATTTCAATCCCGTGCTCTGTTCCCACCAGCACGACTTCCCTTTCGTTTCCTCTCGAAAGCCATTCCTGCGCGATCGCCAGCGCCGGAAAAACATGTCCGCCCGTGCCGCCGCCTGCAATCAGCAATTTCACTTTGCTGGCTCCTCATACTTCCGCTGCGCGTTGGGAAATATTCAGCAGCACACCGGTGGCCAGCAGCATGACCAGCAAACTCGATCCCCCATAACTGATGAACGGCAGCGGAATCCCTTTCGTCGGCACCATTCCGAGCACCACCGCGAAATTAGTCAGCGCCTGGCACAAGACCATGGCGGTTATTCCCAGCGCCAGCAACCGCCCGAATCCGTCCGGGGCACCGAGCGCCGCACGGACCCCTCTCCAGCCATAGACGACGAAGAGAGCGATCACCGTCATCGCCCCGATAAATCCCAGTTCCTCGCAGATCACCGCGTAAATAAAATCCGTGTGCGCTTCCGGCAGATAGAAGAGTTTTTGTTTGCTCTCCATCAGGCCTACGCCCGTGAAACCACCTGAGCCGACGGCAATGAGCGATTGAAGCAACTGAAATCCAGCGCCCTGTGGATCAGAATCGGGGTGCAGAAAAGCCATCAATCGGGCTTGCCGGTAAGCCACCTGCGTGATGAGCAGGTACACCACGGGAACCGCTCCGGCGAGCCCCACGGCGAGCCACTTCCAGGAGAGACCTGCAACGAACAGAATGGCGGCGGTCACAACAAAAATATCAATGGACGTCCCGAGGTCTGGTTGCAGCAATATCAACGCGACATAAACCAGAATGGGACCAGCCGCTGGAAAAATGGTGCGCCAGAAATCCTCCTTGCGGAATTCCATGCTGGCTTCGACACGACGCTTCTGATCCAGAAACCATGCCAGATAGAGAATCGTGGCGAGTTTTGCCAGTTCCGACGGCTGGATGCCCACTGGGCCGAACTTGATCCATCGATGCGTGGCATGAGACTTGTCAAGGAAAAACGTGCCGACGAGCAGGAGCAAAACGACACAGACTACGGGATAGACGACCGCGGGCTCGCGCAGACGCCGATAGTCCGTTCTCATCAGAGCAAACATCCCCAGGAGCCCGATGAAGAGCCATGCAGCCTGGCGGACGAGAAATAGGTACGAGTGACCGTACTGCTGTTCCGCCGTGACTGCGGAGGCGCTGAAAATCATTACCGCGCCGAACAGGCACAAGGCCAGCGTCACTCCAAACAGCCAGCGGTCATTTTCCAATCGTCTCGGCACGATCGCTCACCCTCTTCCAGAAATTGTGCTCGCCGCCTGCCGCTCCAATAGATGCACGAGATCTTTGAAGACGCGGCCGCGGTGTTCGTAGTTCTGAAACTGATCGAAGCTAGCACATGCCGGGGCCAGGAGGACGACGTCGCCTGGCCGCGCCGCGTGCGAGGCAATTTCCACGGCGCGTTCGATCGTGCCAGCGCGCTCGATGGCCACGCTGCCGGCAATTTGTCTTTCAATTTTTTCCGCCGCGGCGCCAATCAGCAGCGCAAGAACGGCCTTCTCGCGCAACGGTCTTTGCAGTACGGTGTAATCATTGCCTTTGTCTTTTCCGCCCAGAACGATCAGGATTCGTCCGGGAAAAGCATCCAAGGCCTTCAACGTGGCATCGACGTTAGTCGCCTTCGAATCGTTGTAATAGCGCACACCTCCGATTTCCGCGACAAACTCGAGGCGATGCTCAACGCCCGCGAACGAGCGCACTCCTTTTGCGATTGCGGCAGGTTCGGCGCCGGCGAGACGCGTCGCCGCTACGGCCGCAAGGACGTTCTCAACGTTGTGCGCGCCCATCAGCGGAATCTCCTGGAGATTCAATATCACCTCTTCATCCCCGCTCTGGCGAAAGATAATTTCGTTTTCCCGCATGAACGCACCTTGCGCCATGCGCTGCTTCCGGCTGAACCAGTACACGTGCGGCTTCGAGGGGGCCAGTGGCGTGGTCGCGGAATCATCCGCGTTCAACACCGCGCTGTCGGCCTCCGTCTGATTCTCGAAGATGCGCGCTTTGGCGCGGCCATACGCTTCAAACGTGTGATGGCGGTCCAGGTGGTCGGAAGTGAGATTCAGGAATACGCTGATGTTGGGGCGAAATGTTTCAATCAGCTCCAGCTGAAAACTGCTCAACTCCACGACAGCGATTGTGTCGTTATTGGTCTGCTCCACGCGCGCAATCAAGGGAGTGCCGATATTTCCGGCGAGAATCGTGGAGAAACCAGCGTCTTTCAAAATGTGGTCGATCAATGAAGTCGTCGTCGTCTTCCCATTTGAGCCAGTAATCCCGATCAAGCGTCCATCCAGGAAACGGTCCGCCAGCTCCACCTCGCTCCAGATGGTTACACCCTTGGCGCGCGCGGCTTGCAGCAAAAGAGCATCGGCGGGCACGCCAGGGCTAGGAACAATCAAGTCCTGTTCTAGAAATGTGTCTTCCCGGTGGCCGCTCAGCTCCAGGCTCACGCCCGCAGTCCGGAGTGGCGCAATCGCATCGCCGATTTCGGTTTCTGTCCGCGCATCCGTCGCCGTCACGTTCGCGCCTCGCGCAGCGCAAAAGAGCGCCGTGGCCATACCTGTTCTGGCCAGCCCCACGACCAGCACGCGCTTGCCTCGCAACTCAAACGGATTCGGCATCTTTAGTCTGTAGGACCCTTTGCATGGAGTGCTCCGCTACCTCAACTTCAACGTCGTCAGTGCAAACAGCGCAAAAACCAGAGCGGCGATCCAAAATCGCACGATCACTTTCGATTCGCTCCATCCGAGCAGTTCGAAATGGTGATGGATGGGCGCCATGCGAAATATGCGCTTGCCGCGCAGCTTAAACGAACCCACCTGCAAAATCACGGAAAGCGCTTCGATGACGAAAACTCCGCCGACAAAAAAGAGCAGGATTTCCTGCTTGATGATAACAGCGATGGTGCCCAGCGTTCCGCCCAGTGACAAGGAGCCAACGTCGCCCATGAAGATTTCCGCGGGATGAGCGTTGTACCAGAGAAAGCCGAGCGAAGCCCCGACGAGCGCGCCGCAGAAAACGGTGAGTTCGCCGACACGCGGAATGTACTGAATCTCGAGATAGGTGGCCCAGCGGTAGTTGCTGCTCACGTAGGTCAAAACCGTAAGCGCCCCCGCCGCGATGACCGTGCAGCCGATGGCGAGGCCATCGAGACCGTCGGTGAGGTTCACGGCGTTGGAGGAACCCACAATGACAATTGCCGTCGCCACAAGAAAGGGCACAAACGCAAGCGGCCAGAGGTGTCCGGAGAAATGAGATTGATTGAGCAACGAGTGAATCACAAGATCAGGGTGGAATCGCTTCAAGAAGGGAAAGACGAACTGCGTCGAGTAAGCGCTGTAGGTGGCCAGCACAAGAAGCACAACGCCGACGATCAGACTGACGAAAACCTGGAAATAAATCTTCTTCTTTGCAGTGAGACCAAGATTGCGCTGCTTCGAGACTTTTGCGTAATCATCAATGAAGCCGATGACGGCAAAACCGAAAAGCGCGAATAGCGAGAGCAGGATAAATGGATTGGTCAGATCCGCCCAAAGGAGAACCGGCACAGCCGTGGAAAGAACGATCAGTACTCCCCCCATGGTCGGCGTCCCCGCTTTCTTCTTGTGCTCCTCGGGGCCCTCCTCGCGGATGAATTGGCCAATCTGCAATTCGCGGAGACGTCGGATCAGCCACGGACCAAAGACCAGCGCCAGAAACATGGCGGTGAGACTCGCGTACACGGTTCGCACGGTGATGTAGCGAAAAACATTCAGCGGGCTGAAATAGTGCTGCAGCGTGTGGTACAGGAGGTAGTAAAGCATCTTAGTGCCATACCTCCTGACCCGTGATTTCACCGGGAGCAGCGTGCCGTGCGATCAGCGTTTCCACAATCTGCTCCATCTTCACGCCCCGCGAGCCTTTAACCAGCAGCAGATCGCCAGACACGATAAAGCTCGCCAGAAATTCGGCGGCCTCCTGTGGCGTTGCGAAAAATTTGGCGCGCGCGCGGGAGAGCCCTGCAGCTACTGCACCTTCCACGATCTGCTCGGCATCACCCGCCACGCCGATGATCCAATCGATCTTCCCGGTCTTCGCGGCAAACTGCCCTGCCTCGCGATGCAGTTCCGGTGAAGCCGTGCCGAGCTCGCGCATCTCGCCGGCCGCGAGGATGCGCCGTCGGAAATTCGGCGTCGCCGCCAACAATTCCGTCATGGCCTGCAGGGCCGCGGGACTCGCGTTATAGCTGTCGTTGATAAGCGCTGCTCCATTCGAAAATCGCAATAGCTCCCCGCGCATCGCCGGCGCGCGTAATTCGAGAAACACGCTCTGCGCTTCCGCCGCACCGATGTCCCATACGCTCGCGGCCGCCAGCGCCGCCAGCGCGTTGGCAATCGCATGACGCCCGGGAACGTTCAGCTCCAGCCGCACGCGGCCCTCCGGACTTACATAATCAAACGCCGATCCCAGTGCTCCGCGGTCCTCGATCTCCTGCGCCATAAAAAAGGCCGGCTTTTCAATGCCGTACGTCAACACGCGTCCGGGCGCAAAGGCTCCAAACGCGGCGACGCGCGGATCGTCCGCGTTGAGCACCGCGGTCGACTCGTGTCCGTTCAACCCTTCGATCAGCTCACGTTTTGCGAGGGCAATCTCATCCACGGACGCAAAAAATTCCAGGTGCGCCGGCGAAACACGCGTCACAACTCCTACGTCAGGCCGGGCTATCGCTGCCAGCCTTGTAAGCTCGCCGCGGCGCGACATCCCCATTTCCAGTACTGCTGCCTGATCCGTTTCCTCCAAGCGAAAAAGCGTCAACGGCAGCCCGTACTCGTTATTTAAGTTTCCTTCCGATTTCAGCACCCGCAGCTTCGCGCCCAGCAGTGCCGCCAAGATCTCCTTCGTGGTGGTCTTGCCAACAGAACCTGTGACGCCGGCAATTTTCCCGCCCCAGGACTTGCGCACTGCGCGCGCCAGTTGCTTGAGCGCCTCGAAGGTGTCGGCCACCGCAATGCAGCCGCCGCGGACGGAGTCCGCATACCGCGAAAGCTGCGCCTCTGCCACCACTGCCGCAATTGCTCCGCTTTCCAGGGCACTGGCCACATGGTCGTGTCCATCGTGACGCGGTCCGTGGATAGCGATGAACAGTTCTCCGGCACGAATCGCGCGAGAATCAATCGACACGCCGGCCACCCGGGCCAGGGCGTTGAGTCCCGTCCCCGACCGAGCACCCAGAGCGTCAGCCACCTGTGCAATCGTCCACCGCATAAGTTCCTCAAAGGATTCGTCTTACTCCAGTACCGAACGGCTCGTTGTGTTCTCAACGTTTTGAGGGCTCCTCCTTTCGAGAGGCCAGCAATTGGCTCCTTCCGGCCCTGCCGGACCGGAGCGCCCTGGTTACAACTACGAACCAAGCGCGCTAGGTGCCAAACCCGGAGCCGCCTTGCGGCTCGCCTTTCCATTGACCCCCACTCCCCTCTTCGTTTCGCGGTCCTTCAAAGCCACGTTCGCGCAAGGCGCGCCGCGCCATTTCGCGATCGTCAAATTCAAGCGTCCGGTCCGCGAGAATCTGACAATTCTCGTGACCCTTTCCTGCCAGCAGTACGATGTCTCCGCTGCGGGCTTCCTCTATGGCCATGCCGATGGCTTTTTCCCGGTCCGGCTCAATCAGATATTTGCCGGCGGTTTTCTGCAGCCCGACGATGATGTCGCTAATGATTTTCAGAGGGTCTTCGCTGCGCGGGTTGTCGCTCGAAAGAATCGTGAGATCGCTCAACCGGCCGGTTACTTCCCCCATCACGGGCCGCTTGGTCCGGTCTTTTTCTCCGCCGCAGCCGAATAGCGTGATGATCCGGCCCTTGGGATTAAGCTCCCGCGCCGTTCGAATCAGGTTTTCCAGTGCATCGTCGGTGTGCGCATAATCGACGATCACCAGGAAAGGTTGCCCTAGATCGATTCGCTGGAAGCGCCCGGAAACACTTTCAAGATTGTGAATGCCGTTTTCAATGACCTCGTTCGAAAGACCCAGTGCCTGTGCCGTTCCAATCGCGGCAAGAAGATTGTAGACGTTGATTCGGCCGACCAGCCGCGACACTACGTGCGCCTTTCCGTTGGGCGTCTGCGCCGTAAACGTCAAACCATCGAAAGTCAGCTGAAATTTCTTTGTGGTGATGTCGGCATCCGATTCCAATCCATAGGTGACCGTTTTCTTCGCCAGCCCCGCCAGCCGTTTGCCGAATTCGTCGTCCGTATTCAGCACCGCGACTTCCGGCGCGCCTGCTCCTGTGCCTGCGAAGAGCCGTTTTTTTGCCACGAAATAATCGTCAAAAGTTTTGTGAAAATCCATGTGCTCGCGCGTCAGGTTGGTAAAGACCGCGGCTTGAAAATGGCATCCCCAGAGCCGGTCCATCGCCAGTGAATGCGAGCTGGCCTCGAGCACCGCGTACTTTCCGCCCGTATCGCGAATCTCCGCAAAAAATCCCTGCAGATCCACCGATTCCGGCGTTGTATTTGGCGCCGGATAGTCGCCAAGCGGCGTGTGATAGGCGATCGTTCCGAACAATCCGGTCTTCGCCCCAGAGGCCTTTACAATCGCGTCCACGACCGAAGTCGTGGTCGTCTTTCCATTTGTGCCGGTCACTGCAACAAGTTGCAACGCGTTTGCGGGACGCCCCAGGAAATTGGCCGCCGTGATCGCCAGCGCCTTGCGCGCTTCTCGAACCTGGATCCACACCACGCCCGCCGGAATCCGGCCGGGAGCTGGCTCTTCGCTCGCAACGGCCACCGCGCCTCGCTTGAGGGCGTCCTGAATGAATTTATTTCCGTCTGCCTTGGCCCCCTGCAAAGCAAAAAAAAGCGCGTCCGGCCGCACCTTCCGCGAATCGCAAGCCACTTGTCGAATTTCTAGGTTATTCGCGCCCGCGGGCTGAGCTGTCTCCACGCCTTGGAGCACTTCGCTCAGCTTTCTTCCGCTCGCTGCGCTTGCGCGGGCAGAGTGCTTTCGTTGGCTGTTAACTTGATTCGTGGCGCTGTCCTGTACCCGTTCTTCTTGGCCCAATCCAATTTTCATCCTAATGCCTTACCCTGTGGTGCGGCTGTACGATCTTCGGTGTCGGTGTTCCGAACTGCACGGTGATCTTTGCGCCCCGGCGCACTTTGGCTCCCGCGGCCGGGGTCTGATTCGTAGCAAGACTGCTGCCAACGAGAACGGGGTCCAGCCCCAATCGAAGGCAAATCTCCGTTACGTCACGCATCGTCTTTCCGGAGAAATCCGGCACTTGAATGTCGCCCCCCTCATCCACCGCTACCGTCGCGGAAGGCGTCTGGCTCTTGCCCCCCTTCACATTAGGTGCGCTCGCCTCCATAGGCGGTTGGTCGGGTAGTCCCGAAAAATCCGTAGGCGTGAAATCCTCGAGAACCGAGCTATCTGATACGTCACGATTGCGGTACGCAGCCTGCACAAGCCGCGGTCCAATCGGCACATCGCGCGGGACATCGAGATACGGCAGTACTTGCTCGGCGATGCGTTTGAAAACGGGCGCGGCAACCAGCCCGCCGTCGTGCTGACCAACAGGCGAATCGAGTGAAACCAGAATCGTTACTGCAGGATTGCTGATCGGCGCAAAGCCCGTGAAAGAGGCGATCAGTTGCGTGCGGGAATAGCGGCCCGTCGCCGGATCGATTTTCTGCGCCGAGCCGGTTTTTCCTGCAGCGGTCCAGCCATCGAGGTGCGCAAGTTTTCCCGTTCCGTTCAGCACGACTCCTTCCATGAGCCTCCGCAGGGTCGCCGCAGTTTCCGGCCGGATCACTTTCCTGGACTCGGAGGGCGCCAGCGGGCCTTCCACAGGCAATCTCTGATCCCCACGTCTCAACTCCGCAATGACATGCGGCTTGTAAAGCATTCCCCCGTTAGCAATCGCAGAGACGGCGCTGATAAGTTGAATCGGCGTGACCCCGACCTCCTGCCCCATCGAGATCGATCCGATCGAGATCGCCGACCAGTTGTCGAGTCGCCGGAGGAGACCTTTGCTCTCCCCTGGCATATCCACGCCGGTCGGCTGCCCAAAACCAAATGCGCGGATGTAGTCGTAGAATTTCGGCGCTCCCAGGCGCAGCGCAATCTTGATCGCCCCGACGTCGCTCGACTGCGCCAGAATGTCCGCGACATTCAGCAAGCCAAACGGCTTATGGTCACGGATGCGGTGCCCGGCCACGTATACTGCTCCGTTCTCGCAATCGAAAATCTCCTCTGGCCTCGTAATTCCCTGATCGAACGCCGCTGCCAGGGTGATGAGCTTAAAAGTTGATCCGGGCTCGTAGAGTGCCGTGACTGCACGGTTCATCCGCGCTTCCGCTGGCGCCTCGTTCGCCGCGTTCGGGTTGAACTTCGGCCAGTTCGCCAGCGCGAGGATTTCGCCGGTATTCGGATTCATCACCATCACGGTGCCGGCCATGGCATGTGTCTTGGCAATCGCTGCCGTCAGTTCGCGCTCGGCGAGGTATTGGATTTTTTCATCGAGGGTGAGAACCACGTTCGCCCCGCGTTCGCGTTGCGCTTCTCCACCATCGAACCAGCGCTGGCGAGCGTCGGCCATCACGATGATTTTTTCGCTCTTGCCACGGATCTTGCCGTCCAATTCGTATTCGATCCCGCCCAAACCCTTTTCATCGAGATCGACGAAGCCCAATACATGTGAGGCGAGGTCGCGCTTCGGATAGATGCGTTGATTTTCTTTTTGGAAGTAGACGCCCTTTAGATTCAGCGCCTCCACCGCTTCCTTTTTGTCTGGCGGCAGCTTGCGGGCAATCCACACAAACGAATGCGAGGATTCGAGTCGCGCTTCAAGCACTTCGCGTGGAATTCCCAGCACACCAGAGAGTAGCCGCGCTGCCAGTTGCTCGTCGCCAAGTTCGGAGGGCACCGCGAATGCCGAATCCGCCGGGATGCTCATCGCCAGCGGGTGCATGTTGCGATCGTAGATCGCTCCGCGCTTGGGCGTGATTTCGATCACGCGCTGCTGCTGCCTCTGCGCCCGGGCCATGTATTCGCTGTGAAGGAAAAGTTGCAGGTATGCGAGCCGCCCGAAAACGGCGGTCATCCACAAGAGTGCCAGGCAGGCAACGATCAATAGTCGGCTGAGCGCTTGGCGGTCGTCATTTGAATCGACCGTCTTGCGTTTACGCCCGGAATTTACCGCTATGCGGCCACCTCTGGCGGCGTGAGCACGGTTTTCTGGCATGGCGAGATCAGATCGATTAGAGCTCCGCCTGGAAATTCATTTGCTTGACGGCAAACTTGTTGTCGAATCGTGCGCATCAAGAAACTACGGCGCACGATTCGGCCGAACGAACCGTACTGCGGCCACTTCTGCGCCGTCTGGAGATTCGTATTCCTGCACTTGCGTCGGCAGCGGCTCGGTCAATCCCAATTGGCGGCGCGCAATGATATCGATGCGCATCGGATTCCGTAGTCCCGCAATTTCCAATTTCAAGGACGAATTCAGCCAAGCCGCCTCGGCTTGCCTGGCCTTCACACCCTCGAGCTGAAAACTCAAATCGATGCAACGGAAGTGTTGATAGATGTACAGCATGAAAAATGCGGCAATCACACCGCCCAGCGCGGCCGTACGGTACAGTTTGCGCATCTTCACCGGTTCGACATGGCGCACGATACGCGAGTTGTCGATCCGCTTGACGGTATGAAACTCGGTCATTGCCGGAGCTTTTTTCTTGCGTGCCATAACGATACCCTGTCGGCCGCTAAGCGGCCGGCGCTCTTTCCGCACACCGCAGCTTCGCGCTTCGCGAACGCGGGTTGCCCATCATCTCCTGTTCGCTGGGCTGGATCACGTGTTTCGTCAGCACGCGGAGCGTTCCTGCTCGCTCTCCCTCTTGAAACGCGTGCTTCACCAGGCGGTCCTCCCGCGAGTGGTAACTCAGTACCACCCAGCGGCCTCCTGAATTCATTGTGGCGGGGGTCCGAGAAAGAAACTGCCCGAGTTCCTCCATCTCTCGATTCACCGCTATCCGCAGCGCCAGAAACGTTTTTGTTGCGGGA
>Ga0066710_100002120_pt1 | contig 15679 bp, 15 predicted proteins | sample GraSoiAngelo_159_FD_79666 | JGI IMG/M metagenome (GOLD analysis project Ga0066710, IMG submission 79666) | Grasslands soil microbial communities from the Angelo Coastal Reserve, California, USA - 14_1009_16_40cm | ecosystem: Environmental > Terrestrial > Soil > Grasslands | place: USA...
CGTGGACGCTGGCCGTCCAGTGGCACCCCGAGGACCTCGACGAACGGGCGTTGTTCGATGGCTTCGCGCGGGCGGTCGCCTGACGGCCACGCGGCATGCTTTCCCGTCGGTCGCGTGGGTCGCCGCCTACGGGGCCGCCATCAACGCGAGCGACGGCTACCGCGCGGCGTCCGCGGCGTGGACGCACGGGCCGGTGGCGTTGGTCGTCGCCGCGCAGGCCGCGATCGGCGTGGTGGAAGCGGTGGGGATCTGGCTCGATTTGGACCGCGGAGCCTGCCGGGAGGCGAAGGTCGTCACGGCCGCCGAGGCGCAGGGGGCGGCGTTCGTCCTCACCGCCGAGTACCGCTACTGGAAGCAGATCATCCGGAAGGAGCTCGGCCCGATCGCGGGGATCATGCAGCGCAAGGTGGCGCTGCAGGGCTCGCTGCCGATCGTGGTCCGATTCATCAAGTCGGCCGAAGCGCTGGTCGAAGCGGCGACGACGGTTCCCACGCGGTTCCTGGACGAGTGAGATGACCGAGCCGCCGGCGGTCACGGATCTGCTGCACCGGCTCACGACGCTGTCCCAGGAGCTGGCGGGGGCCTTCCGGCCGGCCACGATCGTGGAGCTGCTGGCGCGGGCGCTCGCCGAGCAGCTCGCCCCCGAGCGGCTGTCCATCATGCTGCTCGATGTGAACACGAACCGGCTCGCCGTGGCGTACCACAACGGCCCCCGCCCCGCGACCACCGACGACCCGCTGCTGCAGCTCGCGTTACGGCGCGGGCCGCTCGTCTTTCCCGACCGTGTTGCCGCGCGCGCCCAGGAGCTGGACGTCGCGATCGGCAAGCCCGAGCCCGCGAGCTGGCTCGGCGCCCCGGTCGTGGCGGTGGGACGCACGATCGGCGCCGTCGCGCTCGAGGGCGAGCGCGCCCGCGCGCTGGACGATACCGCCCTCGCATTCGTGCGCGCGGCGCTCGCCCAGGCGGCCATCGCGCTGGAGAACGCCCGGCTCGTCGAGCTGCTCTCGAGCGGCAAACGCGAGTGGGAGCAGACCGTGGACGCCATCACGCAGGCGATCTGCTTCATCGACCCGCGGGGCGTCGTGCGGCGGGCGAATCGCGTCTTCGCCGATTTGATCCGGCTCCCCGTCACCGCCATCCCCGGCCGCCCGTGGCTCACCCTGCTCCCCCCCACCTGGGCCGAACCGGTGGCGCGGCTGCTGCGCGCCCCGGACGCCCCGCCGCTCGACGTGCGCGCGGGCGAGCGCACCCTCCTCGTCGCCGCCATCCCCACGGGCGAGCCGGGGGCCGTCGTGCTGCTGTTCGACGACCAGACCGAGAAACGCCGGCTCCAGGAGCAGCTCCTGCAGTCCGAGAAAATGTCCGCGATCGGTCAATTGATCGCGGGCGTCGCGCACGACCTCAACAATCCGCTGGCATCGGTCGTGGGGTTCAGCGATCTGCTGGGCGAGGCCGCCGACGTGCCGCCGCGACTCGCCGAGCCGCTGGCGGTCATCCGGCAGGAGGCCGAGCGGGCCTCGGGCATCGTGCGCAACCTGCTCTCGTTCGCGCGTCGCCAGGAGGGAGAGCGTCAGTTGCAGTCCATCCGGCCCATCCTCGAGTCGACCCTGGCTCTGCTCAAGAACCAGCTCATGGCGCACAAGATCGAGCTCACGCTCGACGTCGAAGCGGGCGTCCCCGAGGTGGAGGTGCACGCGAACCAGATCAAGCAGGTGTTCGTGAACATCATCAACAACGCGGCCCAGGCGATCCGAGGCGCGAACCGGCGGAACGGTCGCATCGCGATCTCCGCCAAGAACTGGCTGGATGGCGTGGCGGTCAGCATTTCGGACAACGGCCCCGGAGTGTCCGAAGCCGTCGCCCAGCGGGTGTTCGAGCCGTTCTTCAGCACCAAGTCGGAGGGCGAGGGCACCGGCCTGGGCCTCTCGATCTGCCAGGGCATCGTCAAGGAGCATGGGGGGCAGATCACCTTGGATCCCGGCCCCGGCACCGGCGCCACGTTCACGGTGGAGCTGCCGGGCGGGGCGCGGGTGCGCACGGCCGCGGCGCCAGTCGCCCCGCCGGTCGCGGAGCCGGTGGCGGCGCCGGTCGAGCCGCTACGCGTGCTCGTCGTGGACGACGAGCCGCACATCCTCCACTATATGGAGGCCACCCTCGAGAGCTGGGGGCACCACGTCGAGCTGGCACGCGACGGCAGCCAGGCGTTGAAGCGCGCCCTCACCCACCCGTTCGACTTGATCATCTGCGATCTGCGGATGCCGCGGCTGGGCGGGCGGGAGATGTATCAGACCCTCGCCCAGATGCACCCCGCCGTGGCGGAGCGGATCATCTTCGCCACCGGCGACACCGTGCGCGGCGATACGCTCGCGTTTCTCGAAGAGCTGGGCCGTCCCTTCCTCCAGAAGCCGTTCAAGCTGGACGAGCTGCGCCGGGTGCTCGCCGCGGTGGTCAAGGCTCCGGCGTAGTGCGGGTGCTCCACGTGGATTCGGGCCGCGAGTGGCGGGGCGGCCAGAACCAGGTGCGGTTGTTGTGCCGCGAGCTGGCGCGGGAGCCGGACGTCGAGCAGCTGCTGGTGACGAAGCGCGGGAGCGAGCTCGCCCTGCGCGCGGCCCGGGACGGCACCAGGGTCGCCGCGGTGCCGTGGGCGATCGGGCTGGATCCGCGCGCATGGTGGCGACTCAAGCGCACGACCGCCTCGTTCAAGCCGCAGATCATTCACCCCCATGACAGCCATGCCCTCACGCTCGCGTTCGTCGCGCGGGGCGCGGGGGCGCTCGTGGCAACGCGCCGCGTGGACTTTCACATCGGCCGCGTCAGCGGCTGGCGGGCCGCGGACCGCATCATCGCGATCTCCGAGGCGGTGAAGGCCGTGCTGGTCGCCGACGGCGTGCCCGGCACGGAAATCAGCGTCGTCCCCTCCGGGATCGACCCGGCCGAGGTCCGTGGCGCGGCCGCCACGCCCCTCGACATCCGTCGCCGCTTGGGCCTTCGGCCGGACACGCCCCTGGCCGTCAACGTCGCTGCGCTCGTCGATCATAAGGATCAGCGGACCCTGGTCCAGGCGGCGCGACACGCGCGGGCCCAGCGCCCCGATCTCCACTGGGCCGTCGCCGGCGAAGGGGAGCTGCGCGGGTCCCTCGAAGCGGAGATCGCCAGGCTGGAGTTACGCGATCGCGTACATCTCCTGGGGTACGTAGACGCAGCCGACGCCCTCATCCGGGAGGCGGATGTGTTCGTGATGTCGTCCAAGGAAGAGGGCCTGGGGAGCGTGATCCTCAACGCGCTGGCGCTCGAGAAACCCGTCGTCGCGACCGCAGGCGGCGGGATCCCGGAGATCCTCCCTGCCGAAGCCCTGGTGCCGGTGGGCGATGCGGAAGGCCTGGCGCGCAAGGTAGTGGCCGCGCTGGACCACCCGTCTCTCGTCCCCCTTCCCGCGCGGTTCACCGCGCACGCGATGGCGCAAGGCGTCTTGGCCGCCTATCGCTCTCTCCTCTAGATTGCAGGGCCATGATCTACGTCTGCGTTCCGGTCCACAACGAGGCGCGCACTGTGGGGCTCGTGCTCTGGAAAGTGCGCCAGGTGTTCACCGCGTTCGCCCGGGAATACCAGATCGTCGCGTGCGACGACGGCTCGACCGACGGCACGGGCGAGGTGCTGGCCTCCTATGCCCGCGTCCTGCCGCTGACCGTCGTGACCCACCGGGAGCGCCAGGGGTACGCGCGCAGCCTCGAGGAGCTGTTGCGCCTGGCGCTGCAGCGCACGGACCGGCCCAAGCGCGACGGCGCCATCACCCTGCATGCCGACTTCGCACACGCGCCGGAGGCGATGGAGGAGATGGTCAAGCGGCTCGAATCCGGAGCGGACCTGGTGGTGGCGGATCTGGCACGGGCGCGCGGCACCCTCTCCTGGCCGGAGCGCTGGGCGCGCGGCTGGGCCCCACGGCTGCTGCGGATCGCCGGCGTCCGGGACAGCGTCTCGGGGTTCGTCGCCCTGCGCCTGATCGTGCTGCGCCAGGCGATCCGGGGTGGCGGTCCCGTGGCCCCCCCCCCCGCGGCGCCGTTGCTCACCACCGACGGTTGGTGTGCCAATGCCGAGCTGTTGGCGCGGCTGGCGCCGCACGCCCGCCGGATCGAGACCGTCTCGACGGCGGCCCGCTACGACTTGAAGCAACGGCCCTCACGGGTGCAGCCCTGGCACCAGCTGGTCGCGGCCTGGCGGGCGCGCGGCGTGATCCGCGCGGCGCGCACGGCGCTAGCACTGGTCGCGCTGCTCGCCTCGCCGCTCCGGGGCCAGGACTCGGCACACGCCACCGTCTCGGTCGCCGCCGCGGTTCCCGCGGTGCCATTTCCGACCGGGGAGCGCTTCACGTACGGGGCCAAGTACGGGATCTTCAGCGTGGGGACGGCGATCATGGAAGTCGCGGGGATCGACACGATCCGCGGCGCGGAAGCGGTCCACCTGCAATTCCGCATCTCGGGCGGCGCGCTGTGGTACCATCTCGACCAGACGCTGGAGTCGTGGGTCGGACGGCACGACTTCCGCTCCCGTCGCTTCGTTTCGATCCAGGACGAGCGCGACCGGCACCGCGAGCACCGGTACGAGATTTATCCCGACTCGGGATTCTATCGGGAAGAGGGCCGCGACACCGTGTTCGCGACCGTGGCGGAGCCGCTGGACGACGCGGCGTTCCTCTACTGGATCCGCACCGTCCCGCTCGAGATCGGCAAACGGTATCAATACGCGCGCTACTTCCGGCCCGACCGCAATCCCGTCATCGTCGAGGTCCTGCGGCGGGAGCGGGTGAGCGTCGCGGGGCGCAAGTGGAACGCCCTCGTCGTGCGCCCCAAGATTCCCCAGGGCCGGGGCATCTTCGCCGAGAAGTCGGAGACGCGCATCTGGATCTCGGACGACGCCCGCCGCATCGTGCTGGCGATCCAGTCCAACTTCTCGTTCGGTCAAGTCACGTTGAAGCTCAAGGAGCTTTCCGTTCCGGAGCACCCATGACGGACTACCGCGAAGCCGACTTCGCCCGTCTCAAGACCGTCCCCATCGCCCAGCGCAACAACAAAGTCGATCCCTCGCTCCTCGCCCATCCCCCCGGCGCCGACCGCTCGTTCACCGCGTTCTGGGATGGGCTCCCCGCGATCCTCGCGGCCAAGGACCTGCGCTACGTCGTGGAGCAGGTGGTCGCGGCGGCCGGACGGCGCGCGGTCGTGGCGATGCTGGGCGGGCACGTGATCAAGGTCGGGCTGGGCCCGCTCCTCATTCATCTGATGCGGCGCAAGGCCGTGACCCACGTCGCGATGAACGGCAGCGCCGCCATCCACGACTTCGAGCTCGCCGCCTACGGCGGCACGAGCGAGGACGTCGCGGCGGGCCTCGGCGACGGCACCTTCGGGATGGCGGAGGAGACGGGGCGAGAGATGAACGCCGCTCTGGCGCGCGGCAGCAGCGCCAGGCAGGGCGCGGGTGAGGCCCTGTCCGAGTACCTGCGCGCCCGCACGGACCTGCCGGGCCGCGATGTCTCGGTGCTGCTCGCCTGTGCCGACCTCGGCGTCCCGGTGACGGTGCATGCGGCCGTAGGCGCCGAGATCATCCACCAGCACCCCACGGCGGATGGCGCCACCCTCGGCGCCACCAGCCACCGCGACTTCAAGCGCCTGGCGGGGAGCCTGCCCGACCTGCACGACGGCGGCGTGGTCCTGAACCTGGGGAGTGCGGTCGTGATGCCGGAGGTGTTCCTCAAGGCCCTCACGATCGCGCGCAACCTTCACGCGGGGAAGCCGACGAACTTCACGGCCTGCGACTGCGATATGCAGCGGCACTATCGGCCGCGGGTGAACGTGGTGGAGCGGCCGACGCTCGCCGGCGGCCGCGGCATCCAACTCACCGGCCACCACGAGATCCTGTTCCCGCTGCTCAGCTGGGCAGTGCTCGCGCGCCTCGATGCGCGGTAGGGTCTTGCTGCTGGCGGCCGTCGTGGGCGCTTGCGTGTCTCGCCCCGTCACGCCGCGGACCGCGGTGCCGACGGCCGCGGACCTGCCGGACGATGTGCAGGCGCTGGTACGCCTGGCGCTCACCCTCGACGCCGCCGCCGATCGCACCGCCGACACGCTCTACGCGGCGGACGCCCTCGTCGTCGCGAACGCGCGCACGCGGCTCGCGGCCCCGCGGTTCGCGGGGGTCGGCCTCGGCGGCCGCATCACCGTCGCGGCGGCGACGGTCACCGTCGACGGCCGGTTCGCCTGGGTGATCGTGGATTACCGATGGGTCGACGTCGCACGAAGCCTGGCCGAGGCCGGCCGGGCGACGTTCATCTGCCAGCGCGGGCAGCGCGGCTGGAAGATCGTGCACGTGCATTCCAGCCAGCCGCTGCCCTGGGAGCGTTAGGCGGCGTCCGCGGGACGCCCCTTGATCACGTCGCGCAGCTTGTCCGCGGTGCTGGGAGAGATCAACCGCAGAGCCAGATAGAAAAGGAAGCCGATTGCCGCAAGCCACAGCAGCTTCATAGCCAGGCCGACGACGAACCCGAAAAGGTTCAGAATCAGGCCCAGAGCGATCCACGCTACGACGGCGAGGATCGCGAAGCCCACGATGCTCCGGAACATGGTACCCTCCGTGGTGTCCGGTACGTCTCCAGCGGTGTACGCCTAAATGTCGCACAAAGTTTCGTCTTGTGAAGTCGTCGTGATCGGGGGCGGCGTCATCGGCGCCGCCTGCGCCCGAGCAGCGGCGCTGCGAGGCCTCCGAGTGGCCGTGTGCGAGCCCGGCCCCGACCCCGCCGCTGCCTCCCCCGCCTCCGCCGGCATGCTCGCCGCCCAGGTCGAGCCCGCCGACGAGTGGCTGCGGCCGTTCGGCGTTCGGGGCCGCGACCTGTACGAGGCCCTCGCCCCCGCCCTGCAGGAAACCACCGGTGTGGACATTGGTTTTTGGCGCGCGGGCATCGCCTCGATCGCCTTCGACTATCTGAGCGCCGAGCAGCTGCAGGAGGCGGTGGCCCGCCAGCGTCAGGCCGGCCTGCGCTGCGACTGGCTGGAGCCGGCGGAGGTGGCGGACCGCTTCCCCGGAGCCGCCCCCGGGAGTCACGGGGCGCTCTACGCCCCGGAGGATGGCGCGCTCGACCCGGCGGCACTCACCCGCGCCCTGCTCGCCGACGCGCAGCGCGCCGGCGCGGTCATCAAGCGTGCCCGCGTCAAGCGCGTGGTCACCACCGGCGATCGAGTCACGGGCGTGAAGACCGGGAACGCGTCGCTCGGCGCGGAGCACGTCATCGTCGCCGCCGGTGCATGGTCTCCGCAGCTTGCGGGCCTGCCGCGCCCGCTGCCGATCGAGCCGGTGCGCGGGCAGATGGCCGCCGCCCCTTGGCCCGCCGGAACGCCGCCCGCCATCCTGTATCACGAACAGGGCTACGTCCTGGCGCGCGGCGGAGAGGCGCTGCTGGGAAGCACCATGGAACGCGTGGGGTTCGACGCTCGCACGACCAAGGCGGGCATCGCCCGGATCCTGGACGGCGCCGCGCGCCTGCTGCCCACCCTGGCCGACCGCGCCCCTGCGCGCACGTGGGCCGGGCTCCGCCCCATGACGCCCGACGGGCGTCCGATCGTCGGCGCGGATCCGTCGATCTCCGGGCTGTGGTACGCGGTTGGCCACGGCCGCAATGGCGTGCTGCTCGCGGCCCTGACGGGCGAGATCATCGCGAACCTGCTCACCCAGGGCGAGACCGACCTCGACACCACGGCGTTGCAGCCGGGGCGTGCCTCGCTCGTCTCCAGCCCCTAGCCCCCAGCCCCTAAGCCCCGATGTTCCGCAGCTGCGCCTTCTGCAACGCGCCGCTCGATGGCGACGGTGGTCCTTCCGGGCTCGGCGTCGGTCGCCGGCTGGCGTTCGACGAGTGGAAGGGACGGCTCTGGGTCATCTGCTCGAAATGCAGCCGCTGGAACCTCACCCCCCTCGACGACCGGTTGGACAGGATCGACGCCGTGGCCCGCGCCGCGCGCCAGGGGCGCGTTGCCGCCGCTACCGATCAGGTGGCCCTGATTCGGTGGCAGGGTTACGACTTCGTTCAGGTGGGGAAGCCCCCGCGGGTCGAGCTCGCGACCTGGCGCTATGGCGAGCGGCTGCGCTCGCGCCAGCGGGAGCGCATGAAAGTGGTCATCCCGCTCAGCATCGCGGCCATCGGGCTCGGCATCGCGGCGAACGTCGTGGCGGGCGGCGGCCTCGGTGTCTTCGTGTGGAACCTGCATCGCGTCGCGGACCGGCTGTACATCGCGATCGTGGGCAATCGCCGGGTGGTCTTGAGCGAGCCGCCGATTTGCGAGCGCTGCGGCAGCCTCATGCAGCTCCGCGCCCGGCACGTGCAGCACGCCCGCGTCGTCCCCGACGCGCACGCCGACGTCGCGGTCCTTTTGAGCTGCCCCCGCTGCCGGCGCGAGGGCACGCAGCTGGTTGGGTCCGACGCGGTGCAGGTGCTGCGCCAAGGGCTCACATATCTCAACGTCACCCGCAGCGGGCGGCGGCGAGCCGAGGATGCAGCCCGGGTGGTGGACGAGATCGGCGGACCCGAGCGGTTGCTGCGCGACGTCGCGCGGCGGGAGGTGACGCTGCGCTCCCTCCGACCGGAGCGGCGGTTGGCGCTCGAGATGGCCGTGGACGAGCGCGCCGAGGTCGAGGAGCTGGAACGGCAGTGGCGCACGGCCGAGGAGATCGCCGAGATAGCGGACGGCACCCTCAGTACGTCGGCGCAGTTGGAAGAGGAGCTGCGCCGCCTCAAACGCAGAGCGGGGGATCAACCGTCCGGTTGAATTTTGGCCTACCCCCGCCTCTTGGCGGCCACTATCTTCGACGTTGCATGACTCCCCCACTCGTCGCGCTGGAGCGCAAGCCCCCGTGGCTCAAGGTCAAGGCGCCCGGGGGGCCCAACTACCTCGCGCTGAAGCACCTGATGCGCGATTTGCAGCTGCATACCGTCTGCGAAGAGGCGCACTGCCCCAACATCGGGGAATGCTGGGAGCACCAAGCCGCGACGTTCATGATCCTGGGCGACGTGTGTACCCGCAATTGCGCCTACTGCGCCGTGGCTCACGGAACGCCCAAGGCACTGGATCTGGACGAGCCGGCGCGGCTGGCGGACGCGGTGGCCCAGATGGGCTTGAAGCATGTCGTGATCACGAGCGTGGATCGCGACGATTTGCCGAACGGCGGGGCCGAGATCTTCGCCGCCTGTATCACGGAGATCCGCCGGCGGCTCCCGGAGACGTCGGTCGAGGTGCTCATTCCCGATTTCAAGGGCAACGTCGAGGCGCTGCGCCTAGTGGTGGAGGCGCGGCCCGACATTCTGAACCACAATCTCGAGACGATCGAGCGGCTGTACCGCATCGCGCGGCCGGGAGGGCGGTACCCGCGGGCCCTCAAGCTGCTGCGTCGCGCCAAGGAGCTGGACCCCGGCCTGCTGACCAAGTCGGGGATCATCTGCGGGCTCGGAGAGGATTGGGATGAGCTGCTGGGAGCGATGCGGGACCTGCGCGCCCAGGAGGTGGACATTCTCACCCTCGGCCAGTACCTGCGGCCTTCCGACCAGCATCTGCCCATCGCGCGTTGGTACACCCCCGAAGAGTTCGCCGAGCTGAAGGGGTTCGGCCTGCGGCTGGGGTACCGGCACGTCGAATCGGGCCCGCTCGTCCGCTCCAGCTATCACGCGTGGGAGCAGGTCGAGAGCGCAACCGCATCCAGGTGAGACACGGGGGCTAGGGTGGCGACCGCGACGGCGCAGTCCGCGAAAGACCAGACGCAGTCCGAGCTCCACCGCCACATGCTGCGGGACATGCTGCTCATCCGCCGCTTCGAGGAGAAGGCGGCGGAGGCGTACGCCCTCGGGAAGATCGGCGGGTTCTGCCATCTCTACATCGGACAGGAGGCGGTCGCGGCCGGCAGCCTCGCCGCCCTGCGCCCGGACGACTACGTCATCTGCTCCTACCGCGAGCACGGCCAGGCGCTGGGCCGGGGCGTCCCTCCCGGCGCCGTGATGGCGGAGCTGTTCGGCAAGGCGACCGGATGCTCGAAGGGGAAAGGCGGCTCGATGCACCTGTTCGACGCGGGCAGGCGCTTCCTGGGCGGCCACGGCATCGTGGGGGGGCACATCCCCCTGGCCGCCGGCATCGCGTTCGCCCTGAAGTACAAGAGCGGCGATCAGGTCTGCCTCTGCTACTTCGGCGAGGCGGCGGTGAACATCGGCGCGTTCCACGAAGCGCTGAACATGGCGTCGGTGTGGAAGCTCCCGGTCATCTTCCTGTGCGAGAACAACCGCTACGGGATGGGCACGGCGTTCGAGCGGGTGGCGGCGGTGACGGACGTCGTCGAGCACGCCTGCAGCTACGACATAGCGGCCGAAATGGTGGACGGGATGAACGCCCTCACGGTCTACGAGGCGACCCGGCGGGCGGTCGAGCGGGCGCGCAAAGGCGGCCATCCCACCCTGCTCGAGGTCCGCACCTATCGTTACATGGGCCACTCGATGTCCGATCCGCTGCACGGCGTGTATCGCACCAAGGACGAGGTGGAGGAGCAGCGCAAGCGGGATCCCATCACCCAGCTCGCCGACAAATTGAAGGAGGAGGGCGTCCTGGACCAGGGCGCGCTCGACTCGATGGACGCCGAGATCCGCGCCGAAGTCGACGCCGCGGTGCAGTTCGCCGACGAGAGCCCGGACCCCGAGGCCGGCGAGCTGGCGACCGACGTGCTGGCGGACTGAGCCATGCCCACGCTCACCTACCGGGACGCCCTGAATCAGGCGCTGCGCGAGGAAATGCAGCGGGATCCGGACGTGTTCCTGATGGGCGAGGAAGTCGGCGTATACCAGGGCGCGTACAAGGTAAGCCGGGGCCTGTTGGAGGAGTTCGGGCCACAGCGGGTGGTGGACACCCCGATCGCGGAGCTGGGATTCGCCGGAATCGGGGTCGGTGCCGCGATGGCGGGCCTCCGCCCCGTGATCGAGTTCATGACGTGGAACTTCGCGCTGCTGGCGCTCGACCAGATCGTGAACTCCGCGGCGAAAATGCTCTACATGTCCGGGGGGCAGCTGCGCATGCCGATCGTGTTCCGGGGCCCCAACGGCGCCGCCCTACAGCTCTCGTCCCAGCACTCCCAGGCGTGGGACAGCTGGCTCGCGCACATCCCCGGCCTCAAGGTCGTCGCGCCCGCGACGCCTGCCGACGCCAAGGGACTCCTCAAGTCCGCGATCCGCGACAACAATCCCGTGATCGTCCTCGAGGGAGAGATGCTCTACAACATCAAGGGCGACGTGCCGGAGGGCGAGCATCTCGTGCCAATCGGGCGCGCGGACGTGAAACGCACGGGGACGGACGTCACCCTGATCTGCCACTCGAAGACGGTCACGGTCGCGCTCAAGGCGGCGGAGCAGCTGGCGGAGCAGAGCGTGTCCGCCGAGGTGGTTGACCTGCGGTCGCTGCGCCCGATGGACGAGCCGGCGATCCTCGAGTCGGTCGCGAAGACGAACCGGGCGGTCGTGGTGGAAGAGGGGTGGCCCCACTGCGGCGTCGGCGCCCAGGTCGTGGACATCATCCAGCGCGACGCCTTCGACCAGCTCGACGCGCCGGTGCAACGCGTCACCCAAGCCGATGTGCCGATGCCCTACAACAAACATCTCGAGCGCGCGGCGAAGCCGTCGCCCGAGAAGGTCGTCGCCGCGGCACGGCGCGTCCTCTACCTCGAGTAGGCCCCCTCAATGGCCACCAAGGTCCACATGGAGGCGCTGTCGCCCACGATGGAGGAGGGGCGCCTCGTCAAGTGGACGAAGCGGGAGGGTGACGCGGTCAAGACCGGCGAGACCCTCGCCGAGGTGGAGACCGACAAGGCGGTCATGGAGCTCGTCGCCCGCGCGGACGGCCAGTTGATCAAGGTCGTGGCCGCCGAGGGGAGCACGGTGCCGGTGGGGAACGTGGTGGCCTACATCGGCGCGCCGGGGGAGAAGGTCGATGGGGCGAGTAGCGCGGCGCCGGCGGCGCCACAGCCGCCGGCCGTCAGCCGTCAGCCATCGGCCGGCGCGCCTCCCACCCCCGTCCCAGGCGCCGTAGCGGCGGACGCCGCTCGCGTGAAGGCGTCTCCGCTTGCCAAGCGGATCGCACAGGAGGCTGGGGTCGATCTCAAGCTCGTCACCGGCTCCGGCCCCGGCGGCCGGGTCGTCAAGCGCGACCTCGAGCGTGCCCCGGCCGGCAGCGCGGGGCCTGCCACGCAGCCGAGCGTCCCACTCCCCACTCCCCGCTCCCCGGTGCCGGAGCGGAGCGGGGCTGCCTATGACGACGTCCCCCTCACGCAGATCCGCAAGACGATCGCGAAGCGGCTGGCGACCTCGCTCGGCCCCATCCCCCACTTCTTCCTCACGACCGACGTGGACATGGAGCGGGCCACCGAAGCGCGCGGCGCGTTGAACCAGCAGCTCGGCGACCAGGGCAAGGTGTCCTTCAACGACATCGTGATCAAAGCCGTCGCCCTGGCGCTCACGAAGCACCGCGCGTGCAACGCCTGGTTTCAGGACGATCACATCCGTTACTGGAACGAGGTGCACATCGGGGTGGCGGTGGCGGTGGACGACGGCCTGATCACCCCGGTCGTCCGGAACGCCGATCTGAAGAGCCTCGCGCAGATCGGCGCCGAGGCGCGCGACCTCGCCCAGAAGGCGCGCAGCCGGCGGCTCAAGCCGGACGAGTACACCGGCGCGACGTTCAGCGTCTCGAACTTGGGAATGTTCGACATCGACGAGTTCACGGCGGTGATTAACCCACCCGAAGCCGGCATCGTAGCGGTGGGAAGCATCGTGCCGAAGGCGGTGCCCGACGGCGATCGCGTCGTCGTGCGGCGCCGACTGCGGCTCACGATGAGCTGCGATCATCGCGTGATCGACGGCGCGACCGGGGCGCAATTCCTGCGGACCTTGAAACAGATGTTAGAAAACCCGTTGGCGATGTTGTTGTAGGTTCGATGGTGCGACCCGTAGGGGCAGCATGCTGCGCCCCTACACAATCAACCCGGGACTACCTGTGGCGAACCAATTCGATGTCGTCATTCTGGGAGGCGGCCCCGCCGGCTACATCGCCGCGATCCGCGCCGCCCAGCTCGGCCTGGCCACGGCCGTGGTCGAGAAAGAGAAGTTGGGCGGGGTGTGCGTGAACATCGGCTGCATCCCCACCAAGGCCCTGCTCCACTCCGCCTACATCGCGAGTCTCCTCAAGGAGTCGAAGGACTTCGGCGTCGAGGCGAGCGGGGTGAAGACCGACTACGGCGTGGCGATGAAGCGCTCCAGGCGCGTGAGTGATCAGAACTCGAAAGGCGTCGAGTTCCTGATGAAGAAGCACAAGGTCACCGTCGTGAAGGGCACCGGCGTGCTCCAGCCCGGCAGGAAGGTGAAGGTCGGCGCGGACGTCTACGAGGCCAAGAAGGCCGTGCTCGTCGCCACCGGATCGCGGGTGAAGGGTATTCCCCAGATCGGGCTCGAGATCAACAAGTCGACGGTCATCTCCTCGGACGACGCGCTCCTGCTCGAGCAGGTACCGGCATCGCTCGCGATCGTGGGCGCCGGGGCGGTCGGGATGGAGTTCGCCGACATCTTCCACGCCTTCGGCGTGAAGATCACCCTCATCGAGGCCCTGCCTCGCATCCTGCCGCTCGAGGACGCCGAGGCGTCCGATGCTCTCGCCAAGAGCTACAAGAAGCGGGGCATCGAGGTGATCGCCGGTGCCAAGGTCACCAAGGCCGCCGTCGGCAAAGACAAGGTGACCCTCGACGTCGAGGCGGGTGGAGAGAAGAAGAAGGTCGAGGTGGCCGCCGTCCTGATGGCCGCCGGGCGGGCCGTCAACACCGAGGACATCGGCCTCAAGGAGTGCGGCATCCAGCTCACCGATCGCGGCTTCATCAAGGTCGACAAGAACCTCCAGACGACCGCCCCCGGCTACTACGCCATCGGCGACGTCGCGGGGCCGCCGATGCTGGCACACAAGGGCTTCCGCGAGGGGGCGTGCGTGGCCGAGCTCGTGGCCGGGCAGAAGCCGCACCCCATCAGGTACGACAACGTGCCGAGCGTGACGTACTGCCATCCCGAGGTAGCGAGCATCGGGCTCACCGAGGATCAGTGCAAGGAGAAGAAGCTCGACTACGTGGCCGGGCGATTCCCCTTCTCGGCGAACGGCCGGGCGCGTGGGACGGGCGAGACCGAGGGATTCGTGAAGATTCTCCGCGACAAGAAGTACGGCGAGATCCTCGGGGCACACATCGTCGGCGGGCATGCCTCGGAGATCATCCACGAGCTGGCGGTGGCCCGCGAGAACGAATACACGGTCGAGGAGGTCGAGCTCGCCATCCACGCCCACCCGACGATGTCGGAAGCGGTGGCCGAGGCGGCGCTCGATTCGCTCGGCCGGGTGCTGCACATTTGAGCGACGCTCCGGCTCCCGCGAAAGACCCGCTCGCCATCGGCCTCGGCTCCCTCGCGACCGGCGTAGGGATCGGCGGAGGCTGCCTCACCATCGCGCAGATCGTCTTCGAGCTGCTGCAGCACGGGCTCGCTCCCGCCGCCTTGCGCGAGGGGGCCCCGTATTTCTTGCTGGCGGGCCCGATCACCGCGGGCGCCGTGGGTGCGGGGTTCGGCTGGCATCGCAGCCTGGCACTCGAAAACATCTGGCAGCGTGGCGTCATCGGTGTGCTCGCGGCTGTCGGCGTCATCCTCGTCGGCTTCCTCGCCGCGCCGCTGGACCGAATCTTCGGGCCCCCCCGTATGCGCGTCTGGCCCGCCGCGAGCATCTGGCCCGGCATCGCCGGCAACCGCTCTGCGCCTCCGGGGACGCGGGACGCGGGAGGGGGCACGGGTACGTCAGGAGCGGGCGTGTTGTCGAGGTTGTGCGGGCTGGCCTCGTGCCGTACGCCGAGGCGCTCGAATGGCAGCGCAGCCTCGCGCAGGCCCGCATCGAGCGCCGGGTGCCGCACGACGTCCTGCTCCTGCTCGAGCATCCTCCGGTGGTCACCCTGGGGCGCGGCTCGCACGCGGCACACCTGCTCCGGCCCGAGGGCGTGGAGGTGTTCGACGTGGAGCGCGGCGGGGACGTCACCTTCCACGGCCCCGGCCAGCTCGTGGGCTACCCGATTCTCGACCTCACCGACTACAAGCGGGACCTGCACTGGTACCTGCGCACCCTCGAGGAGGCGCTGATTGACGCGCTGGCGATCCTCGGCATCCCCGCCGAGCGAAACCAGGGCAACACCGGCGTCTGGACGCGCGGGAGGAAGATCGCGAGCATCGGCATCCACGTGAAGCAATGGGTGACCTGGCACGGGTTCGCCCTGAACGTGACGACGGACCTCGCCTCCTTCGACCGGGTCGTGCCGTGCGGGATTCCGGGGGTCGTGATGACGTCGATAGAACGGGAAGGGGGACGGGGGCCGGGGGACGGGTCGCTCTGGGACGAGACGGTCACCGCCGTGGTGCGTGGGTTCGAGCAAGCGTTCGGAGTTGCGGCGAGAGAAGCGTCGAGCTCAAGCGTCTAAGAACACCGTGGAACGTCATCGTTCGACGCCTCCTTTCGACGCCTTTCTTCAACGATTTCGTTCAACGAGGTTCGATGTCTGACCGCGTCCCCCCCGGCCAAGTCGTGACCACCAAGTGGCCGGTCCTCCA
>Ga0066710_100002121_pt1 | contig 15679 bp, 15 predicted proteins | sample GraSoiAngelo_159_FD_79666 | JGI IMG/M metagenome (GOLD analysis project Ga0066710, IMG submission 79666) | Grasslands soil microbial communities from the Angelo Coastal Reserve, California, USA - 14_1009_16_40cm | ecosystem: Environmental > Terrestrial > Soil > Grasslands | place: USA...
AACGCCCTTGTCCAGACCGATCAGGAACGGCGTGGGCGCGGTCGCGTTGATGTCGATCGCCCCGGCGATCATCGCGTCGCGTCCCTCCTTGCCGAGGAAGAACTTCCGGTGCTCCACATCGAGTCCCGCCTGCTTGAAGTACCCCTGCCGGATGGCGATGATGTCGGGCGCGCCCATGATCGACGCGTGAACGCCCAGCCGGATCTTGAGCGGCTTCGCTTGGGGAGACGCCGTTTCCGTGAATCCCACAAGGCATCCGAAAACGAGGATGCCGAGAATTCCGAGCCCGAGGGAGCGTTTCATGGCTTCCTCCAGAGGGGACGGGGTTTCGCCGAGACTTGGCGGACTCTAGACGGCCGCGCGAAGCCTTGTCAAGGCGCGGGAGGGGCCGGAGATGCTACGATCCCGGCCCGAGGGAGAACAGCCATGACACAGAACGGTGCCCTGTCGAAGAACATGCGGCTCCTGGGCCACAACGATCTGGGCGGCTTCGGCAACTGCGGCGAGGGGATGGCCATCCAGCTCGCCCGCGACGGGCGGCGGGTGATCTGGCTCGGCCACGAGTCGGCGCCGAAGAACTTCACCGCCGTGGACGTGACCGATCCGGGCAAGCCGTCGGTCATCGTGCAGACCGATCTCCCCCACGGCGAGATGCGCTCGAACAACCTGGATCTGGTGGGCGATCTCCTGGTGGTGCCGTATCAGACGGCGCGACCGGGCATGCAGCCGGCGGGCGTCGAGTTCTTCGACGTGGCCGATCCGGGCAAGCCGCGCTCGATCGCGTTCTTCGACGCCTCCGGGCCCCACTCGCGGGGCGTGCACCATCTGTGGTTCGTCGACGGATCCTATTTGCACCTGGCCAGCGGCGCGCCCGACTTCAAGCCGCGTAACCCGAAGGACGATCAGTTCTACCGCATCATCGACGTCCGGCAGCCGACCCGTCCGACCGAGGTCGGGCGCTGGTGGCTTCCCGGCACGCGTGACGGCGACCCCGATTCGCCACCGGCCCGGCACCCGAAATTCGACGCCGGCTTTCGCGCCCACAACACGAACGTGTACCCGCGTCGGCCCGATCGGGCGTGGATCGGCTACATCGACGGCGGCGCGATCGTGCTCGACATCTCGGACATGGCGCGGCCGCGCATGCTGAGCCGGTGGGACTATCACCCGCCGTACCCGGGCTTCACGCACACCTTGCTGCCGCTCTTCGACCCGCAGCTCGTGATCGTCTCCGACGAAGCGACGGCCGAAGCCGGCAAGGACTGGCCGAAGCTCGTCTGGGTCGTCGACATCCGGGACGAGACGAATCCGGTGCCGCTCTCGACCTTCCCGATTCCCGCGGTGGCCGAGTTCGGGGGACGCGGCGGACGATACGGCGCCCACAACCTGCACGAGAACCGGCCCGTGGCGAGCAACCTGGTAACAGAGAAGCTCGTCTTCGGCACCTACTTCAACGGCGGCGTGCGCGTCCACGACGTCTCGAATCCGTTCCGGCCCGAAGAGGTCGCCTACTACGTGCCCGAGGCGCCTCGCGGGTCACGCGCCGGAGCCGTGCAGATCAACGACGTGCTGGTCGATGAGCGCCGTATCGTGTACGCGGTCGACCGCCTCATCGGCGGTCTTTATACGCTGGAGCTTCAGGTCTAGGCCGCGGACCGAACGGTCGCCGCTTCGCGAAGCCGCTGGTCGACGGTCGACCAGTCGACGTTCTTGAAGAACGCGTCGACGTACTTCGCGCGCTCGGTCGCCTTGTAGTCGCGCATGAACGCGTGCTCCCACACGTCCATGACTAGAATCGGCTTCCACCGAGCCGGAATCCCGTCCTGATGGAGACTGATCCACTGGTTGACCAGGTGGCCATTGACGGGGTCCTGATAGAGGATCACCCAGCCGATCCCGCGCATGCCGCCGATTGCTCGGAAATTCGCCTGCCAGTGATCGATGGATCCGTAGGTCTCGCCGAGCGCGCGCCCGACCGACTGCCGATCCGAGGGCCGGGCTTCGCCGCCCGGCTTCAGATTGGAGAAGTAGAGCTCGTGCAAGACCATGCCGTCGTACTCGTACGCGAGCCGGCGAGTTCCTTCCGCGAGGCTGAAGTCCTTTCCTGACTCGGCGTGGTCGGCACGCATCTCCGAGAGCTCCTGTACGAGCGAGTTCACCTGTTTCACGTATCCCGCATAGAGGTCGAGGTGCTCGGTGATCTGAACGTCCGAGATCCCCGTGAGCCCTCTGAGGTGATCGTAGGATTTGGCGGTGTACAGAGCTCGGCCGTCATGTTTCATCGTCTTCACGAACCTCCTACCTCGCGAACGTGGAAGATCCGTGCCAGGCCGACGCGCGGGAAATTCCCGGGCACGAGCCATGCAACAGCTTGCCATGGCACGAACGCAGTTTCGATGCAGGTGGAGTAAACGCAACCGCAGACGGAGGGAGTTTACGATGATCTACTACGCGCTTGTGTTCTTGATCGTCGGGCTCGTCGCCGGTGCGCTGGGATTATTCGGCATCGCCGCGATCGCTGGGCAGATTTCGTGGATCCTGTTCCTCATCGGTATCGTCCTGCTCGTCATCCATCTGGCGAGCGGGCGAAGAGTGGAGATGCGGTGACCGCGGGCAACCCTGTAGTTCTTTCCCGATAAACCTTCACGGATCGTGTAACAAGTACACGTGCCCGGGGTCGGCGCGCGGGACGGTGGCGTGGGTTGCGCCGCCGTCCCGTCGGCCCCGTCCGAGCTTACTTCTTCCCGAGCTCGGCGACCGCCCGGTCGCGATAGGCAAAGTTGAAGAGGCGATTCGCCGGCAGGAGATCCTTGTACTTCAGGTAGCCTTGCTCGGAGCTCAGACGCTGCATCGAGTCGAGCACGGACATATCCATGTCAAGGTTCGGATCGAGCACGTGGGCGCGCGCCCGCCGAATCACGTCGGCCTTCGCGCCGGTGTACTTCACCATCAGGTCGATGTTCCGCTCCTGCTTCCAGCCGTTGTCCAGCGCGAGATCACGCGCGGCCTTGAGGTAGGCGACCATCACCTTGTGGGCGAGGTCGGGATTCTTGGCCGCCCAGTCTTTGTTCCAGAAGATCGCCGTGATCGGTGTGGCCCTGGCGCCGGCGGGGCGCGGCAGCGGCCGGAGCGCGACGCCGCGCTCCTCGGCCAGGGTTGGGAAGGGCTCGGTGAGGATCGCCGCCTCGACCGCGCCGGACTCGAGCGCCGGCACCATGTCGGGGAACGGCATGGTCTTGACCTGCACGTCCTTCAGCGCGAGACCGTCCCGTTTGAGGGCCTGGTCGAGCATCCACTCGACGGCGGCGCCGCGAACGTTCAGCGCTACCGGCTTGCCCTTCAGGTCGCCGATGCGCTTGATCTCTTTTTCCCAGGACGCGCGGCGCACGGTGAAGTAGTCCTCGACGTAGCCCGAATGTAGCGGCGCGACGAACTCGACGGGCAGGGCCGATGCGACGGCGTTGAAGCCGGCCGCGCCCATCCCGGTACCGCCCATGTTGAGCTGGCCGGTGGCGACCTGCGAGAGGATCTCGGGCCCGCCGCTCAGCTTCACGGTTTCCACGGCGATGTCGGCGGCCGGTAGATGCCGGTCGGCCATGATGTACAGCGCCGCGAAGGAGTCTGAAGGAATGTAGCCGACCCGCACGACGGGCTTCGTCTGCGGGGAGACCGGCGGCGCGGCCGCGAGGCTCGCCAGGACGAACATGGCCAACCAGACTCGCGTTCTACGCGTCACGCTCATCGACGCCTCCGTGTGTTCTACCGCCTTCGGGAGGGCTGCGCGGACTAGCCGCGGGACCGGACGAGCCGGGATATCTCGCCGGGCTCCGGCGAGCGGCCGGCTTGGCGTCGGGAGAAGACCGTGTGGCCGTCGACGAGCACAGTCAGCTCTCGGAGGCCGCCCCAGCTGATCTTCGCGACCACCTGGAGCGTCGACTCGAGCTCGTCGCGGAGGCGTACCGCCTCTCGCCTCAGGTCCACTCAGAACGCGCAGCGCTTGATCTCGACGTTCAACACTCGCGTTTCTAGACCACATCGCCGGTGAAGGCAAGCGCCTTGACGAGCGATTGGCGCCGCTGTATATCCCTCGACACGACCGGCGGCTCGAGATGGCGGGAACCCGCGACGTCCTTGAGCGGTTACTGGCGCAGCATCCTGCGACGTCGGCAGTACAGGCGGCGTCGATCCCGGCGTTCAACCCACGAGGAGGAGACCCATGAGAATGGAACGGCTCGTGTCCCTGGTCGTTGGCACCGCGCTGATCCTGGGCGCGTCGATGGCGAGCGCGCAACAACCAGCAGCGGCCCCGCCGCCACCGCCGCCGCCGTACGGCTCTCCGATCACGCTCGAGCAAGCGAAGAAGGTCATGACGGGGGCGGAGGCCGAGGCGAAGAAGAACAACTGGAACGTCGTCATGGTCGTGCTCGACTCGGGCGGCAACCTCGTCATGCTCCAGCGGATGGACGGCGCCCAGTTCGGCAGTATCGAGGTCGCGAAGGACAAGGCCTACTCGGCCGTGGCGTTCCGCCGTCCCACGAAGGCGTTCGACGATGCCCTCGCACAGGGTGGAGCGAACCTCCGGATCCTCAGGCTTCCCGGCGCGAGCCCGCTCGAAGGTGGGATCCCGATCGTCGTCGACGGCAAGCTGATCGGCGCAGTGGGTGTCTCGGGTGTCACCTCGGCTCAAGACGCCCAGATCGGTCGGGCCGGCATCGACAATCTGAAGTAGGCACGTCGCGGCGGCCGGCCGGGGGCGCCAGGGCTACCGGCCGGCTCCGTCACCGTTGGCCCCGATCAGATCTGCGCGCGCGCGTCACCAAGACGCTCGTCGCTCCTGATCGCCCGCCCCAGCGCGACCAACGCGCGCCCGAAGCGCGCCGCATCCTCCACGAGGCTCGGCTCCAGGGTGGTGTCCCCGCCCGAGCGAATCACGCCGTAGAGCACCGGGGGCACGACGTACGCGCCGAAGTACCGCACGAGCACGTCGATCAGCGGATCGGCGCCGAGGAAGTGGTGATGCGAGCCGCCAGTCGCCACGATCCCGACGGCCTTCGCTCGCAGGGGCCCGTCGAACCGGTCGGGCGGCCCTCCCCGCGGCACACGCTCGAGAAACTCCTTCAGCACGGCCGCATACGTCGAGCGGAACATCGGCGTGCCGAGCACGACGGCGTCGGCGGCGGCCAGGCTCCGCATGTCGCTCTCGACGCGAGCCTGATCCAGTGGCCCGGCGCCGAGGTGCACCGTCGACGACGAGACCCCCGTGTGCGTCTCGCTCGCCGCCTTCAGTACCAGGCCGACGAGGCGATCGGTATTGCCACCGGCCTGCGAAGCCACTACCGCGAGAACGTGGATCGGCTTGTCCAAGTCGTGAGCCTCCCGGCGGTAAGGATATAATCCTGCCCACGCACGCACCCAAAGTCCTCGTCAACGAAGTCAGCGTGACATTCGAGAGCCGCGGCCGCTCGGTCATGGCGCTCGATCGGATCTCGCTCCAGGCCCACGCCGGCGAGTTCCTCTGCATCGTCGGCCCGAGCGGCAGCGGCAAGTCGACCCTGCTGCGTGTCCTGGCCGGTCTGCATCGCCAGAGCGCCGGCGACGTCCACATCCAGGCCGACCGTCCGGGAACGCCGCTCACGGCGATGGTATTCCAGGAGCACGCGCTGCTGCCATGGCGCACGGTCCGCGACAACGTCACGTTCGGCCTCGAGAATCGCGGGGTCGGGCGCGCCGAGCGGGAAGCGCGGGCGCGCGAGATGCTGGCGATGGTCGGGCTCGCGCGATTCGCCCAGCACTATCCTCATCAGCTCTCGGGCGGCATGAAGCAGCGCGTGGGCATCGCGCGGGCGCTCGCGAACGACCCGGAAGTGCTCCTGATGGACGAGCCACTCGCGGCGCTCGACGCCCAGACGCGCACGATCATGCAGGAAGAGCTCCTTCGCATCTGGGCGACACTCGGCAAGACCGTCGTGTACGTGACCCACTCGCTCGAGGAAGCGCTGCTCCTGGGCGACCGCGTGGTCCTGCTGACGGCGCGGCCCGGGCGCGTGAGCCAGATCTATCCGGTGGATCTCGGCCGGCCGCGCGCGCTCGAGGTGAGGGCCTCGCCGGCGTATGGCGCGCTGCTCGAGAAAATCTGGTCGCGACTGCGCGAAGAAGTCGTGCGCGCGATGGAGGCCGACCGCGGCGTCGATCCCGAGGCGATCGGCGGATGAGAGCGGTGGGCCGCTGGCTCGGCGAGCGCTGGATCACGATCGGCTCGCCGCTCACGGTTCTCGTCCTGTGGGAGTGGGCGAGCGCCACCGGGCTCCTGCGCGCGGTCTTCTTCCCGCGCCCCTCCACGATTGCCGGGCATCTCCGCGATCTCGCCATGGATGGGACTCTGTGGGGCCACGTCGCCACGACGCTCGTTCGGATCGGCTGGTCCTTCTCGCTGGCCGCGATCCTCGGCGTGGCGATCGGCCTCGCGATGGGGCTCTGGCGACGGCTGCGCGAGGGGCTCGATCCCGTGTTCGCGGTGATCTACCCGATCCCGAGCGTCCTCTTCCTGCCGCTCGTGAGCTTCCTGGTCCCGCCCGGCGAGATCGCTCTGGTGGTGACGACGGCGGTGACGTCGTTCTTCCTGATCGCGTTCACGACGACTCACGGTGTGCGACAGATCGACCGGCTCGTGGTCGAGGCGGCGCGGCACTACGGGGCCAGGGGCTGGCGACTCTTCGCGGCGGTGCTCCTGCCCGGCGCGCTCCCGTTCATCTTCACCGGGCTCCGCCTCGGGCTCGGCTTTGCCCTGATCGTCGTCGTGGCCGTGGAGATCGTCTCGGCGAGCCGCGGGCTCGGCGCGCTCCTGTGGCTGTCGTGGCAGGTCCTCAAGGTCGAGGACATGTACGCGACGTTCTTCGTGATCGCGCTGCTCGGCGCGCTCCTCTCCTACGGTCTGGCCGCGCTCCGCGCGCGACTCTTACCCTGGGTTCCGGACGCGGGGGATCGCTAGGTGGGCGTCGCGGTCCCGACGGCAGTGCTGGTGCTCTGGGAGATCTTCTCGCGGCTCGGGATCGTGTCGCCGCGCTACTTCCCGGCGCCCACGACGGTCGCCTGGACCCTGGCGGATCGCCTGGTCGCCGGGGATCTCGCCGGGGACCTGCTCGTCACCCTGACCCGCCTGGCGCTCGCCTTCGCGCTCGCGGCCCTCCCGGCGGTTCCGCTCGGGCTCCTCATGGGGATCGCGCGTCCAGTGCGCGATCTCGTCGAGCCCTACCTCGCGTTCGTCTTTCCGGTGCCGAAGATCACCCTACTCCCGTTTCTCCTGATCATCCTCGGCGTCGGCGAGCCTGCCTTCGTGCTGACCGGAGCGAGCTCGGCGTTCTTCCAGATCGTCATCAGCACGCTCGCGGGAGTGCAGACGATGGATCCGCGTCTCGTCGAGGTCGGGCGCAATTACGGCGCGCACGGGCCACGCCTCTTCTGGAAGGTGATCCTCCCGGCCGCCCTCCCGGCGATCTTCACCGGTCTGCGCCTCGGCCTCGGGCTGTCGCTCGTCACGCTCGTTGCCGTCGAGTTCGTCGCCGCGAAGTCGGGCCTCGGCCACCTCGTCTATCGCCACTGGCAGATGCTGAGCACGCCCGAGATGTACGCCGCCTTCGCGCTCGTCGGCGCGCTCGGCCTCGTGCTCACGCGGGGGCTCCGCGCCCTTCAGGCGCGGGTGCTGACCTGGCAGGAAGACATCGGGGTGTAGCGGCGCGATCAGGCGGAGAGCACGCGATGCTGCTCGACGACGAGGGTCGGAGAAAACAGTCGGACATTCTCTTCGATCTTCCGCAACTGCGCGCCGACGATCTCCGCCGGAACACCGGGCGGCGCGTAGGCGACATAGAGGACGTGCGCGGTCTCCGATGAGATGGGGGACCGATTGTCCTGCCCGTAGATGATCGAACAACACACACCGTTCGCGTCCCGCATGATCATGTCGCCGGCAAGGAGCGGCTTGAGGCCGCCGCTCATCTGCGTCATCTGGTCGCCGTCACGCGACACGTCGATCGAGACGGCGCCCTGCAACTTCGCGGCATCATGCCCGGCGGTCAGGACTAGAGTCTCCACTTCCGCAATGAAGTTGGCGTCGACCAGGGCGGTCACGTTCGGCAGGCTCTTGCCCTTCGCCACGATCGACTCGACCTGAAGCTGCACGTGATACGTCTTGCCGAACCGCTTGTAGTACCGCACGTAGGCCGACATCACCGGGAGCGACGAGAAGTCTTGTCGCGTCAGGCCTTGGTAGCGTTGTCTCAGATGCGCTTCCGCTTCGCGCTTTCGACCGTCCAGCTGGGCAGGCGGATGAGCGTTCTCTATCCGCGAGAGCTCCAGAAGACCTATCGCCGCTCCGGGGTGCGTGGTTCGCCATTGGTCCGTTGCCGATATCGAGAGCATGGAAATCTCCGCGATCGCGCGTTTCCGACGTCAGGCTAACGCTCGCGGTCAGCGGCCGCGGCGAGCGACTGCGAACGAGCGGTCGGGCCCGTCGGGGCGTCGGCCGGCCCGCGAGCATCCGTGGCACGTGCGAAGGAGGCCCGGATTTCAAAGAACCGTGCAGGCCTCCGCGAACTCGAGCCGCGGCAGCTTCGCCATCACCTTCGACGGATCGCCGTGGCCCACGTTGCACAGGAAGTTCGACTTGATCCGGCCGTCCGGGAAGAACTCGGCGTCCACCTTCGCGTTGTCGAACCCGGACATCCCGCCGACATCGAGGCCGACGGCGCGCGCCGCGATCATGAAGTAGGCGCCCTGGAGCGTGCCATTGCGGAACGCGACCGTCTCGGCCAGCTTCGCGTTCGCCTCGTAGGGGTTCTTCATGTCGAGACGGTGAGGGAAGAGCTTGGGGAGCAGCTCGAAGAAGCGCGTGTCGTAGCCGATGATCGCGGTGACCGGCGCCGCTTTGGTCTTGTCGACGTTGCCCGGGCTCAGCGCCGGGAGCAGTCGCGCCTTGGCCTCCGGCGTCCGCACGAAGAAGATCCGCGCCGGACACGAGTTCGCGCTCGTCGGCCCCGACCGCATGATTTGATAGATGGCCCGAAGCTGATCGTCGGTGACCGGCGTCGGCAGCCAGCCATTCTGCGTTCGGGCCTCGAGGAAGATGAGGTCGAGAGACTTCTCGTCCAGGGTTACGTCGCGCCTCCTGCTGGTCGTCAGTTCTTCTTGGCGTCCTGGATGGCCCGCCACACGCGCTCGGGCGAAGCGGGCATGTCGAGCTGGCGAACGCCGACCGAGGCGAGCGCGTCGATGACCGCGTTCATCACGGCGGGCAGGGCGCCCACGGTTCCCGCCTCGCCGGCGCCCTTGGCGCCCAGCGGGTTCAGCTTCGTCGGCACCGGATTGCTCTCGATGTGCATCTCGGGGAACGTGTCACCGCGCGGGATCGCGTAGTCCATGAACGATGCGGTCAGCAGCTGACCCGACTCGCGGTCGTATACGACCTGCTCCATGAGCGCTTGCCCCACGCCTTGCGCCACGCCGCCGTGGATCTGGCCCTTCAGGGTCACCGGATTGATGACGGTCCCGACGTCGTCGACGATCACGTAGCTCACGATCGCCACGGCGCCGGAGTCGGGATCGACTTCCACCTCGCACACGTGGCAGCCGTTCGGCCACGTGGCCTGCTTGGGCGAGAACGTGCCGGTCTCGTAGAGCCCGGGCTCGACGCCGGGCGGGAGCTGGTTGGGCTGGAAGGCCGCGCGCGCGACCTCCTTCAGCCCCACGGCGCGATCGGTCCCGACGACGCCGAACTTGCCGTCGCTGAACGTGACGTCCGCCTCGGCCGCTTCGAGCAGGCGCGCCGCGATCTTCCTGCCCTTGGTGAGGACCTTGTCGGCCGCCATCCACAGCGCGGTGCCGCCGATCACGGTCGACCGCGAGCCCATCGTGCCCATGCCGAACGCGACCCGGTCCGTGTCGCCATCGACGTACAGCACGTCGGCCGGATCGAGGCCGAGTCGCTCGTTCAGGATCTGCTTGAACGTGGTCTCGTGGCCCTGGCCCTGGTTCTTCGAGCCCATCAGCACCGTCGCGCTCCCGCTCGGCGCGAACCGGATCTCGGCGAACTCGGGCTGAGGACCGGCCGCCTGCTCGATCGGGTTGACGATGGCCAAGCCGCGCAACTTGCCGCGCCGACGGGATTCGTCGCGACGCAGCGCGAAGCCGGCGACATCGCCGAGCTTCAGCCCCTTGTCCATGTTCGTCGTGAAATCGCCAGAGTCGTAGGTGGCGCCCAGCGGGTTCTTGTACGGCAGGGCGGAGGAAGGAATCAGGTTCTTCCGTCGGAGCTCGATCGGATCCACGCCGAGCTCGCGGGCCGTGTCGTCGATCAGCCGCTCCAGGACGTACGTCGCCTCCGGCCGGCCAGCCCCGCGGTACGGCGCGGTCGAGTTCGTGTGGGTCATGACGCTGGTGACGTGGACGTACGCGGCCTGGAACTTGTAGACACCGACCAGGGTGACCACGTTGCTGAACGTGGCGAGGAGATTTCGGTCCGAGGAGACGTACGCACCGACGTTCGCGAGCGTGCGGACGCGCAGCGCGAGGAACCGGCCGTCCGCGTCCAGCGCGATCTCCGCCTCGCTCACGTTGTCCCGAGCGTGCTCGTCGGCCAGGATCGCCTCGCGCCGCTCGCACTGCCATCGCACCGGCCGGCCCAGCTTGCGCGCCGCCCACAGCACCAGCTTGTGCTCCGGGTACTGCCAGCCTTTGGTGCCGAAGGCGCCGCCGACGTCACCCGCGACGACCCGGATCTTGTGCTCGGGGATCTTGAAGATGTTGCTCGCCAGCGCGTTGCGGACGCGATGCGGGTACTGGACGTCGGCGTAGAGCGTGTAGCGGTCCTCGTGCGGGTCGTAGACGCCGAGCGAGCCCCGCGGCTCCATGAACTGGGCATGAACCCGCGTGATGACGTAGCGGCGGCCGACGACACGATGCGCCGTCGCGAACGCCGCCTCGGTCGCGCCCTTGTCACCCGACTCGAAGATGTTGCTGATGTTGTCGGGACACTCCTCCCACACGGGCGCCGCTCCGGGCTGCGTCGCATCCGCCGTCGCCGTCACCGAGGGCAAGGGCTCGTAGTCGATCTGGACGAGGTCGGCCGCGTCCTCGGCCTGGGCGCGCGTCTCGGCGACGACGAGCGCGATCGGGTCGCCCACGTACCGCGCGCGATCGCGGCTGAGACCGTGATGCGGTCGGGCGAACATCGGGCCGCCGTCGGGGCGCTTGCGCTTCAGGGTCATGCTCATCGTGCCGAGACCGGCGACGTCGGCGCCGGTGAACACGGCGAGAACGCCGGGCGCGCGCAGCGCCGCCGCGGAATCGATCGCGCGGATCCGGGCGTGCGCGTGCACCGAGCGCACGATGACGGCGTGCGTCTGGCCCGGAACATTGACGTCGTCGAGGTAGCGGCCGGCGCCGCGCAGGAGCCGGACGTCCTCGACCCGCTTGATTCCCTGTCCGATTCCGAACTGGCCCATCAGCGGATGCCTCCTCGCGCTACTGCGGGAGCAAGCGGGCGGCTGGCGCCGCGAACTCCTTCGGCCAGACCACCACCCACTTACCGTCCTGCACTTGCTTCACCCTGGAGAGATCGTCACCGTAGTTGTTGGGGCCGTCGAAGCGGAAGCGGCCGACGATCGTCTGGACCTGGTTCTTCCTGAGCCACTGGGACAGCACCTTGTCGTCGAGGCTCTTGGTCGCGGTCACCGACGCCTCGAGCATCTGCCACGCGGCGTAGGAGCCGGCCGCCTGCGTGTCGACGTTCGTGTAGGGCACGCCCGCCTTGGCCGCGCGCTCGTGGTAGAGCGTCGCGAACTTGGCCGCGGCGGGATTGTTCACGAACGGCGGGTGCTCCTCGAAGAACGTGTTCGAGAGCGCGAGCTTCGCCTCGGGTGCCATGGCCATCGGTCCCGGCGCCGGGAACAGGTGGTAGTGGCGGGGCGGACTGTAGTCGAGCCGTTTGAGCTCCTCCAGGACGAGGTTGCCGTCGAGGCCGAGCGCGCCGACCCACAGGAGGTCAGGGTTGGCGTCCTTGATGCGCGCGGCGATCGGACCGAAGTCGCGCGTCCCGAACTCGTACTCGAGGTAGAGCACCACCTTGAGCCCACGCTGCGGCGCGACGTCGCGCGCGCCCGCGGACTGGAACTGGGCCGACGGGAACTTGCTGGTGACGATCGCGATCGTCTTCGGCGGGTTGGCGGTCGCGGCCAGCGCGTCGAAGACGATGCCGGGCACCGTTTTGTTGGGCTCGGGCCCGAAGGGCGCCGCCGGGAACTGCATGTCGTACTTCGCCAGGTGTGGCATGCCGAAGCTGTGGTGGATGAGCATCTTCTGGTAACGCTGCGCCACGCCCATCGCGGCGATGATCGCGCCCGTCGCGTAGGGCCCCATCAGCAAGTCGACCTTGTCGACGGTGATGAGCCTCTCGTAGAGGCTGCGCGTCACCTCGGCCTTGGACTGGTCGTCGAGCACGATCCACTCGACCGGGCGACCGAGCAGCCCGTTGGCGCGATTCAGCTCCTCGACGTAGATCTCGGCGGTGATCTTGTGCAGGAGGGCGGTCGCGGCGAGAGGGCCCGTGAGGGCGAGGGTGCCGCCGATCCTGATCGGCGGGCCCGCGGGGGCCGCGAACGCTCTCAGGACGAACGCCAGGAGGACGACGGCGGAGAGCGCGCCGATGAGAGCCCGAGTCTTTCGCGAGAGCATCGTCTGCCTCCTCCGCAGCGTGGAGAGTTCGCGCCGGATCAGCCGTCGTCGCGCCGATCGGGAGCTACGTCAGACGGGCGAGCGGGCGATATCCGCGAGCGATCGCCGCGAGCCTAACCGGGCGGGGAGTCGCGAGTCAAGGGGACGGGGCGCAGCGCTCCGCGAGCTTCTAGCGCGAGCGCGCTTCGAGCTCGCCCCGGAGCTGGGTGAGCTCGACCGGCTTCCGGAGCACGGCCACCACGCCCTCTTCCATCCGGTAGCCGAGCATGCTCTCGTCGAAGCTCGTGATGACGATCGCGGACGTGTTGGGTTCGTAGCGCCGCGCGACGCGCAACAGGTCCAGCACGTTCAGGGTGACGTGCCGCTCGGACTGGACGTTGTCGTCCAGCAGGAGAAGGTCGTACCGCCGCGAGAAGATCGACGCGAACCCCGCCCACATGTCCTGGGCCACCTTCACGTCGTGACCGTCGGCGGACAGGATGGCCCGCAGCCCCTCCCCGGCGTGGCGCTCTCTCTCGACCACGAGGATGTTCAGCGACATGTCGAGCTCCTGAGCCATGAAAGGAGCAACGACCATGCCCGGATCCCGCGCGGCCAGCAGTGCGCCAAACAGCGGAAACCGCGAGCCACGGGCCGACGTGGGAACGGCTCAGCCCGGGCGGTGTGAAAAAAGTACTTCGTATGAGTTACCTGGTCGCGCTGGTGAGATCGTCGGTCAGCGCACGAGCCTTGCTGGCGAGGTTCGCCGCGCGCTGATAGTCCCGCTGGTCGAGGGCGCTGCGGGCCTGGTCCAGGAAATTCTTCGCGGTCCGCAGCGCTTCTTGCTGGGGCGGCTTCATCGGGCGCCCTTCGAGCTCGCCCACGGCCCGGGTGACGTCGCCGATGCTCTGCCACGTGCTCTCGAGCAGCCGTTGCTCTTCCGCGGCTGGCATCTCCGGCCGCAGTGCGCCCGACGGTGAGGTTGCGCCGGACTTCGGCGCGGGCGCGGCCGGCGGCGGCGTGGGGCTGGCCGTGGTCGTGGGTGCGGTCGGAGCGGGCGGCTTCGTGGCGACCGTCTCCGTCGCGCAGCCGGACAGGAGCAGCAACGCCGAGGCCGGCAGAAGAATCCGCCAGCTCACATCTTCACGCCTTTCGGCGCCACTGGAAGGGTCAGGACCATCACCGTGCCGCGATCCACTTCGGACTCGACGTCGATTCGGCCGTCGTGCATCTGCACGATGCGATAGACCATCGAGAGCCCGATCCCCGAGCCCTGGGGCTTCGTCGTGTAGTAGAGGCGAAAGATCCTCTCGAGATCCTGCGCTGGAATGCCGACGCCCTCGTCCGCGACGCGGATCTCGACCGCGCCATCGGGTCCAATGCGGGCGCCGAGCGTGACGGTCCCGCCCTTCGGCATCGCCTGGATCGCGTTGGTCACGAGATTCGTGAGCGCCTGCTGGAGCAGCTCCGCGTCGCCGGCGACGGGCGGCAGCTCGGGCACCACGTCTTCGACGATGCGCGCGCCGGCGCGCACCGCTTCGGGCGCCATGAGCCGCGCGACCTCCGAGAGCAGCGCTTCCACCTGGACCGGCGCCAGCTTAATCTCCTCGGGGCGCACGAACTTCAGAAAGCCCTGTACGACACGATCCAGCCGCACGATCTCCTGAGCGATCACCTCCAGGTTTTCGCGGACCGCCGGTTGGCTGCCGCCCAGGCGCGCCTTCAAGAGCTCGAGGTGGATCCGCATAGCGTTGAGCGGGTTCTTGACCTCGTGGGCCACGCCCGACGTCAGCCGGCCGAGGGCCGCGAGCTTCTGCGAGTACGTCACGAGCGAGTGCACGGCGCGGACCGGCTCGAGATTCCGCAGCGCGAGCACGCCGCCGCCCGCTCGCTCGCCGTCGGGAATGCGGTAGCTCGACACCGCCAGCTCGCGGGACTGTCCGTCGGGACAACGGACTTTCACGGCGGCGTTTCGACGCTCGATGGAGGCGTCGAACAGCTCGGTGACCACCGGCGCCAGCGGATGGTCGGGCGGCAGGAGACCGGCGAGGCCGCCCTCGCCAGAGTCGAGCGATTGGCCGAGCAGCCCTTCCGCCGCCTGGTTGCAGAACACGACCTCACGCTCCGGATTCAGCACGACCATCGCGTCCTCGAGGCTGTCGAGGATCCCTTCCATCCGCGCCCGGTCGTTCTGCCAGTGCGATTGATCGGCGTGCACCCGCTCGCCCAGCTGGTTCACTCGCGCCGCGAGCTCTCCGAGCTCGTCGTCCCGCGTCAGCTCGACGGTGGCGCCGTACTCGCCGCGGGCCAGCCGGTCCATTCCCTGGGCGATCTTGCGCAGCGACTGCAGCATGAGGTGGCCGACGACGAGCCCGACCGCGACGGCGATGCCGAGCGCGACGAGCGCGACCGCAAGGCTGTAGAGCGCGGCCTGGGTCAGCTCCTGCTTGAGGAGGCTGGTGGAGACACCGACCCGTACGCCGCCGAAGGGGCGCTCGCCCAGCTTCATCGCCACCTGCGCCTCGTACACCTCCGGTTCCCCGAAGAGCGCGGCGACGATCGCGAGCGTCGACCGCGTCTTCAACCGCTCGAGGCTCTCGCGCGGCGGCAAGGTCTCACCCGCGAGCTTGGGGTTACTGTGGACGAGGATCCGATCGGCTGGATCGACGACGGCCGCGTAGACGACCGTGTGCGAGTAGCCGACCACCCCCTCGAGCAGAGCGCGGATGCCCGGGTCCTGCTGCAGGAGGGCGGGTGAGGGCGTCGGCGAGGCGGCGACGACGCGCGAGCTCTGATGATAGAGCTGCCGCGCCATAACCTCGCCCTCGTCCACCGCGGCCCCCAGCGCCAACCGGGCCACGTTCGCGAGATGGGCGACCGTCGACGCCACGACGACCAGCAGGACCACGACGGCGAGCGCCAGGACCTGCCGCGCGCGAAGCGTCAGACGCATGCGCCTCAGGCGTTGTACTTG
>Ga0066710_100002122_pt1 | contig 15677 bp, 13 predicted proteins | sample GraSoiAngelo_159_FD_79666 | JGI IMG/M metagenome (GOLD analysis project Ga0066710, IMG submission 79666) | Grasslands soil microbial communities from the Angelo Coastal Reserve, California, USA - 14_1009_16_40cm | ecosystem: Environmental > Terrestrial > Soil > Grasslands | place: USA...
AGCACGATCGAGATCCACTCGTTCCAGTCAGCGTCGGTGAGGACGCGTCCTTGCTGCAGGAAGGCGGCGGCGAAGTCACGCCAGGATTGAAAGGACCAACGGCTGTAGTCGCCGCTCATCGTCTGTACCTCCGTGGCTCACGACTCATAGAAGATCCCCGCCTCCAGCCCGACCCGCAGGTACTCATCAAGTCGCGTGAGCAGATCGGCGTGACGTTGCGGTTCGTACCGCCGCCGGAACGCGCCCATCTCTGACTCGTCCTCTGCGCCTCGGCGGACGGGGTCGGGCGTTGAGTGGGCGAGCCGGCCGTACTGGGGCACGCCGTACCGGAGCGAGACGAAGCGCGGCACGTTGACCAAGCCCGCCCCGCTGGTCGGCTGGCAGCGATAGCGTGAGGGGACCTCCGACTCCAGTGGCGCGAAGCTGAACCGCACGCAGCCTTCTTGCCTCCGTCTCACCACGGCCCTGCCGAGGAGGATGGTGTTCGAGCACGACAGCGTCTCTGCGCGCACTAGACCGATGACCGTGCTCGATTCGAGCTCGAGCGCTCCCCCCGGCCGGATGGTGCCGGCAACCTCGGCGTAGGCGAGGGCAGTCTGGGCCCCGGCGTCGATGATGCTGTCGGTCGCACTCGCCCGCGCGCGCCGGTCGACACGAAGCGCGCCCACGATCGACCGCTCGATCGTCACGGAGAGCTCAGCCATCTCGACGATGATGCTGGGCTCGCCCGGCGCGGCCGGGGATCCCTTCGCGTTGAGCGAACGACCGGGAACGAGCGTGCAGTGGACGATCGCCAGATCTTCCAGGTGGTTGTTTGTCTTCGGCACGGCTACCGCATTCCCGCTGATGAGGAGCCCGTTGATGCGGACGTGCGAGCGGGCGTCGCCACGGACCGTGATCGGGTGTGTGAGCACCAGCGTCGGCCGGCGACCCTCGGCGGCCCGGAGCTCGATGGTCTCGTCGCTGCCGGCTGCGAGGGTGAGGGCGGCCAGGCCGGCACCAGTGTCGAGGTATCGCCCAGAGTCGACGATCTCGACGACGCCGCTGGCGCCTGCGAGAAGTGCGAGCGCGTCTTGGATCGTCGGCTGCTCGGTCGGCACGCGAATGAGGTGACCGCGATCCAGCCGAGCGAACGAGTTCGACCGCTCGTACTCCCCGCCCCCGATTCCTCCGACGCCGCCGTAGTGAAACGACACGGGCGGCGCCGCCGGTGGAGTGAGGTCAGCGGCGAGCACGAATCGGCCCAGGACGGGGTCCACCCCCACGCGACCGGCACCCACCGGGTGTGCCCACCCGCCGCCGGGCAGGTCAGACAAGTCGCACACGTCGATCTGCGTGGCTGGAACGACGCCGTTGACAGCGATGGCGAACGTCCGTTGCTCGCCGTAGTACCTCCCGAGATCTTTCAGGAGACGCCTCCGCGTGAGGGGCATCGGGACGTTGATCGGCTCGGCCACGTGGCTGATGTCGTCCTCGCGCTCCGGCTGCGTGTAGAGCGCCATGTCATTCCCGAGCGGACTGAACCGGTAGTGGCGCTGTCCGCGGGTCTTCAGCACCGCGTCCGCCGCCGTGTCGGCTGCAGCGTCCGCAGTCGCCGGGGAGTTGCCGAGGTGTTGCGCGTCGATCGACCAAAGGAAGAGGCCGACGTTCGGGATGTTGTAGCGACCGCCCCGCTCGACTCGCCGAACGTCGAGCGTTCGCGGAATCTCGTCGAAGGCCCCCCCGACGAGTTCGAGCCTATCGCCGTCCCGCATCGAGGGAGCGACGCGGTTCTCCAACCGCCGATGATTCATGTACTGAGTCGTGGCCAGGTGGGCGAAGAACTCGACCACGCGGGCATTCCAGCCGGTCACGTCGCGAGCGAGCTGCTCGAGCATTGCGGCCGTGCCCTTGCGTCGCCGGAAGGCGATCGTATGTGCGACCTCGGCGCGAGCCCGCGTTCGTGCCCCACCACCGTGCACCGTCCGGTAGCCGATGAGATCGCCGATGTACGGCACGGCCCACGGGGAGGCGGTCTCGATGAAGAGGTCGTCGTCGAGCTGAGCCAAGTTCTCCTCGAGGACCGCGACCTCGTTCGCGACAACTGCGAGCAGCGCCGCAAGGGGGCCGCGCGCCCTCTTCAACCGAAGCGCGTCGAGCCGTTGTCGTTCCGCGGGCGTCAGTCGACCGACCCGCTGCTCCAGGTCGTGCAGGTCGGTCGCTTCCGTTGCGGTGAGCAGCTCCCCGCTGCGCCGCGCGAGCTCCACGTCGCGCTGGCGGTAGATCGCCGGCATCAGTTCGAGGAGGTGGCGCTCGTCGAACGTCACACGATCACTCCGATCTCGAGGGCGGTTGGATCCAAGGTCAGGAGCTCGGCTGATGCCTCAGCCGTCGCCGGCGCTGCGGGAAGGCGCGGGTGGAAAGGCGGCCGGGTCGGTTGATCCGCCCGGCGGAGCACTTTGATATCGACGGCTTCGACGCCGTCAATCCGATGCGCGACCGCCGCGACCTCGTCGCTCGAGACGGTCTGCCCGAAAGTCCGGGCTTCAAATGTGAATGCGTTGGTCAGCGCGGTGCGAACAGCCGCGAGCACCGCGGCTTCCTCTGCTCGTTCGTCCACTTTCGCGTCGAGGCTCAGTGCGAACGTGACCGGGGTGTAGCTCCGTACGGTGATACCTAGGAGGGGGTCGCCGAACTCGCGGAGCGACGCGCTCAACCGCTGGTGGGTTGCCCCGCCGTCGGCGACGGCCGCGCCCGCCGGACCCGCGACGGTCACGACAATCCCGCGGTGGATCCCACGCGCGATCCAGAGGGCGTCGGCTTTCTCGATTCCGGCGAAACGACGAGCGAAGTCTTCGTAGTCTCGGCGCGAGACGGCACGGTCAAGTGTGAGCACCGTCAGCGGAGCGTTCTGGCGCGCGAGCGCCAGCCGCTCGGGGTCTTCGCCACCGCTCGCCCGCTCCGGGTTGTGTACCTCCTGCACCCCAAGTGGACGGCTGAGTAGCGTCGTCAACTGGCCGGCGCGCACGTTGCCTGCCGCGCCGAGGCCCTTGCGGTACCGCGCGCGTACGTTCGACTGCCCGGTGGCGAGGCGTGCCCCCTCAACGCCGTCGCCGAAGGCCACTGTTGGCGTACCGTCATCGGCGATGCGGACGACGTAGTCGTGGGCGCGCCGGTCGATCTGGTAGAGCGTCTCCCGCTCGGTCCACCGGAGGTCATTGACACGCACGTCCAGCGTGGAGCGTCGGCCGCTCGGCGTGTTCGCACTCACGAACGTAAGGGGAACCTGTTTGAGCGCCATGCGCTGGTTGGCCGTGCCAGCGTTGCCGCTCCCGAGAATCTCGCTGACCGTCTCGCCGTGCGTGGCGGGAGCGACGTTCGCGTTGAGCTGCACGGTTCTGCGGTCGTAGGCACGCGTTAGGCTCGCCGCCAGCCGTAGGTGCGTCCGATCACGGTCCTCGGCCACGGCATCGGCTCGATCGATGAGACGCACTAGCTCGGTGCGCCAGGGGTCATCCTTCCGTGCAGAGTCGAGCTCGAAGGCATCGGCCGGCGCTGTGACCGTGCCAACGTTGCCGTCACGGTCTTCCAGCAGCCACTCTAGCGGCTCCCCGTCGTCGGCGGCGATCGCAGCCGCGAGGGCGTCCGCTTCGATCGTCTCGCGGGCGGCGCCTGCGCCCCGGCTCGGCCCCGCTGTCAGGATCAATCGATCGCCTGGCGAGAGACGGGTGACGGATCCGCCGATGGCCAGGAGACGCAGTCGGCCCGCGGTCTCGGCGACCCGGAGGTGCTGCGGCACTCCCGTGAGCGCGAGCATCTGTCCCGCGGTCAGACTCGGGACGAGCGTCGCAAGGCTGAGCGTATCGCCGTACACGGGAGCCCGCTGCGGCCGCGGCGCGACGGGCAGTTCCTCGGTTTGCGCCAGCACCATCGTGTCTCGACGGCCGTACCACTGCAGGTGCTCACCTTCGAGGCCGATGTGGGTCACCTTCGATGAGAGACCGAACGCGCTCAGAGAACTGTGGCCGACGGTGACCGCGCGGTATAGCTCGGCGTACCCATTGAGGGACGAGGGCTCGTGCCGGATGTTTTCGCTCACGAGGCAGATCCAACTGTCGGCGACGACCTTCGGATACGACTGGTCGAGGTCGATGGTCAAGTAGTTCAGCCGGAAGTTGTTCCAGGTGCCGTCGGCGTTGGCGAGTCCGTTTTTGATGACACCGTCGGCGAGCAGGCGCGGGTCGGGTGCGTTGTGACCGAAGAGCGATGCACGCAGGCGGAAGACATACACGTGGACCTCGCGCCTCGCCGGCTCGACTTTGGTGCCGTCTTCCTTCGTCTTGCCCAGGCCCTCCCGCCACGTGATGCGCGTCACGCGCAGATCCTCGTCGGGATGGACCGTGTGCAAGAGACGCGCATCCCACCGCTCGCTCGTGTAGCGGTCCCGCCGTTCCCGGCCTACGATGAGGATTACATCACCGGGCGTCAGTTGGTGGCCGGTCCCAGCGAGCGTGAGTTCGCGTTGGTCGAACACGATCGTTTCCGTCTCGGCGGTCTGGATTGGAATCGCGTTCCACTCCGCGCGCGCTTCGATCGCAGCCGTCGTCTCGAAGGTCTGCGGTGCTTCATCTGGCCCCGGAACGCTCTGGACCTTGGTGCGCTCGGGGATCGTGATGGGTCGTGTCGGCGGCGCGCTGGCACCGCGCGGTTCCTCTAGCGAGAACGCCAACCACGTGTCGGCGGCGACACCCGGGTCCACCTGGTAACCGAGGAGACGTGACAACTCGATGACGGACCGCCGTTCTGTCGCTGTGCGCAGGTAGGCCTCATTGGCGATGCGCTCCTGGTAGAAGGTCAAGATGTCGGCGACGACAGCGAAGCCATCGATCACAGCGATGGTGGGATCGTCAGGTGTGCGCGTGGTGAGAGGCCGGAGCGCTGACGCCTCCCGCCCTGAGAGCGCTGCCAGCATCGATTGCCTGAACGTCGCGAACTGGCCCACGCGGTAGCGGACCGCCGGCAGCCCGGGAGCGTTGTCGATGGGTTCCGGCGTCTGTGCTCCCGTACCGTCACAGCATGCGCAGGTGTCGGCGTGGGATGGGGGCGTGACCAGGCTACTTGCCGCCGTTCATGACGAGCCGAAGAAGGCCGTGCTGGGGGAAGTCGGGGTCGTTATCGAGGCGCGCGATCTCCAAGCGGTCCAACCGCAGTCGACCCTCGATGAGAGGAACCGTTGAGGGGCGATCCTGACGCCGGAAGATGGTGGCGCTCGCCGAGGCCACCCCCGGTACGTCGTGGGCCGCGGCGAGAACCGGCGAGAGATAGACGGTCTGCCCGAAGCTGAACGTGTCTGGATGGAACAGTCCCTGGCGTCCGTCGGGCAGCGTGCGATTCGAGAGCACGTCCAACAACCGCCGCTTCACGTCCGAGCGGAAGTAGTCCGGCGCGACGCAGACCGCGAGTTCGATTTCGAGGGCGACGAGGAGGGGATTGTTGAACTCGAGGTCGTGGCCGGCCATCCGGTAGCGGTCAAGGTGGCGCCGCAGATCGTGCGCGAATGCCTCATCCAGCGTGTGCCCCTCGACGCGATCAACTGCGAGGAACACGGTGTGCCAACTGCCCGTCCAGCGGAGGGTCGCCGCCGCACGCTGGACCCCGGCGTGCCGGGCGGTCATCTCCTCGTAGTCGACTGGCGTCACAGCACGTTCCTGCGTACGGAACGCTTGCGGAGCGTGCCGACGCACGACCTCGACACTCTCGGGGTTTTGGCCCCCGCGGGCCGGCAGCGGGTTGCGAACCTCGACGATGCGGGCATCGGCGGTGATCACGTGTCGAATCGCGTCCGCCCCGACGTTTCCTCGCGTGCCATTTCCAACGCGGTATGCGGCCACGAAGGACTCCTCGGTCCGTGGGTGGCGTCCATTGCCATTGCCGCCGAAGCGAAGCGTCGCGGTGCCGTCATGTTCGGTCTCCACGACGAACTCAGCGGCATCAGCCGCGCTGTCGAGGAGGTCGGGGACGGCGGTCCAGGGAGTACGGGTCTTGTCCGCTTGCTCGCTCTCGAGCCATATGGCAGGACGTGCATCGCCCACCCGTCCAGCAATGACCGCCGCGGCAGAATCATCTGGATCAAAGCGGACCCACCGTGTCTGGGTTCCAGCCGATGTGACCGAGGTCTTGCGCACGGTTGTCGTCGCGGTCAGTGGTCCACGGCGGAGCGACGGGCGGAAGCGGGCGGGCACCGCGGTCGGCCGGGGCTTGCAGCGGTCGACGGTCGGCTCGGCGATGGCGAGCGTCGGCGACGGTGCGGTCCCGAGCGGCTCGTCGGTGATGGTCTGACCGTGGTCAACGAGGACGAGGTTCCCTCTCGCAACGCTCACGTCCGCCACGGCGCGCTGACCAATGCGAGCCGAGATGCAGATCGGAAACGACGGCGCGTCAGCCTCGCCCCACGCGATCCCGGTGATCTCCGTCTGGTCGAGGGGGTCCACCAGGCGGGCTCCGTCTTCGGTATGGACAACGCTCGTCAGATGGACGACGTGGCGATGTCCGGGATCGGCGTCGGATGGCTCGCCTGTCATCGGCCCCTTTACCTCCTCGAAGACGAGCGCCATGCCTTTCTGCAGCGCCGGGTGGTGCCCGCGCAATGTGGCTCGCGTCGCTCTGCGGGGCAGGCAACACTCGGCGTCGCCCCACGTATAGAAGCGGAGCTCGTTGTGATCGGCCCGGAGATCGATGGGTGTCGCAGACGCGGGATCAAGGTCTGGGCCAAGCGGTTCGAACCACTCTGCGTCGGCGTTGCGTGCCGAGGTCTCGTCCGGGCTCTGCGGCTGGATGCGCGGGGGAAGCCCGTCGATCGCCGTGGCGAACTGAATGTCGGCCGGCAGTACGGTGGCGTCGGCGGTGACGCGCGCGTGCACCCACGCGCGAGCGTTGCACCCGTCGTGCATCGCGTAGTCGACGAGTCGGGCGTGTCGTCGGATAGAGGAGCGGCGCCGTGCGGTCTCGAGGTACGCCTCGGTCGCGATCGCGTCCTGCTGGTAGCTGAGGTAGTCGCCGACGTAGGCGAGGAGCTCGACCAGCGCGACGCCGAGATCCGCGGGGCTGCGATCGCGCCAGGCCGGGACGAGGAGCGACAGCCGGTCGAGGAGGAGTCGCCGGAAGGTTGGGTAGTCCTTGGCGAGGTAATCGATCTCCGGTTCGTCGACCGGCGGGCGCAGGCAGACGTGGACGTCCTTGCAGTCGAAGTCCGAGGGACAGTTGACCTTGTAGCTGAATGCGATCCGCGAGAGGATCGGATCGAAGCCAGGTGGGACACGCTCGTCATCGGAGGAGCGGACGAGTGCCAGCCAGTAACGCGAGTAGTCTCCCGCCCGGGAGCTCCGAAGGGTTGCGGCACGCCTGCCGACCCGGAGGACATCGACGCGGATGCCGGCGATGCGCTCGCCACCAGCGATGCGGATCTTGTCGGAGACGAGGGCACTCTGTTGGTCGTGCGTCAGTGGATTGACGAAGTGCACCGTCAGGCGCCGTTGCCAGAGGAGGCGTGCCCGCTGACGCTGGGGCAAGCTGTCGTACTCGGGACACTCGTCGTCCGGCAGGTCCTCCGGATGGAGATCGCCTACCTCGATGTAGTCGATCGCGTTTAGCGCCAGGTGGCCAGCGATCGCATCCCGTCGGCGCTCATCGCAGCACGCGAAGCGGAGGATGGTCACACGCCACCGCCCGGCGGCGTGAGCTCGTCGGACCGTCGCTCGCCCGTGCGCAGGACTGAGTAGCCGACGAAAACCCGCAGCGTTCCCTCGTCGCTGGTGACGCGCACCGCATCGACCGCTATCAGATGACCCAGCCATTGCTCGAGCGCGCCCTGCACGAGGAACTGCGTGGCCGACGCCAGCTCATCGGAGAGCGGCTGGAATGCTAGCTGTAGGAGGCCGCTGCCGAAGTCGGGTCGGTTCACGCGTTCACCCGGTTGCGTGAAGAGGACCTGCTCGATCAGGTCGCGCAGGTGATCCTCGTTGGTCGTGGTCGCGGTGCGGCCGCGGCCATCGACGTGAAACGGATGATCAATGCGAATCACGCTGGCCTCAGGTCGCCGTGGCCCGGACTTGCGCCTGGACCGGCAGCAGCGGCGTGCCCGTTGGCGCGCACATCGACGTGCCGCTCTGGATCACGAGTGGCTGACCACCCGCCAGGACGCGCGTCGCTCCGACGGTCCACTGGCCCGTCACGCAGGGGCCGTTCCCACTCGGCGGGACGAACGCGCAGCCAGCGACGGCGTAGGGGGCGGCGATCGTCGTCACGGGTTGGCCACTGACCGAGACGCGAGGGTCGGGCGCGGTGGGTGTGGCCTGCCCACCGTGCGAGCAGAGGACCGTGGCGCCGACGTGGAGGATGGGCCCCGGCATCGCTACACGACCGTCAAGGCGCCGCTGTTCACGTTGACTGTCGGACCGGTGAGCATGATGGACGCGCCTTGCGAGTTTTGGATGTAGATGCCGGTGTCGTTGACGATGAGCGTCGATCCGGTCGCGCTCTTGAGCATGATCCCGCCCGTCGGACCGGGCAGATCGCTGATGATCAGTGCGTTCTGCCCCAAGGTCTGGAGCACGATGTTCGGCTGCGTCGGGAGCCCCGCCTGGGCGAGGGTCGGCACATCGGACTGCGCTCCCCACCGGCACCCGACCCAGATCGGACGATCAACATCGCCCTGCTCGAACTCCACCCACACCCCTGCACCGATCGGTGGGACCAGGTACACGCCCATGGGCGGACCAGTGGGCCCGGCGAGCGGAACGCATGGCTCGGCCCAGCTTGAGGGCACAGGCCCGAGCACATCGGGGACGATGACCATCAGGCGCCCCCGCATCTCCGGATCAATGTTCTGGGCGACGACGCCACGGAACTTTCCGACGAAGCGGCGACTGATCGGGAGTTCGCTCATCGAATCGTCACACCGGCACCACCGGCGTCGGCGAGATCAGTCCGTCGCGCGAGAGCGAGAAGTTTTGCTTGTACGAGCCCCGGCCGAGCTGATGCGTGACGCTGTTGACGTAGTACAGGCCGTCGTAGGCGACGCCGGCGCCGCGGACCCCGACCAACATGCGCGACCGGAGCGGGCGCCCGTAGCGCTGCACGTCGAGTGACCCTGAGCCCGTGATTGCGTCGCTGGCGGCCAAGGACATCGCGAGGATCTGCTTGGCGGCTTCTTGCGGCTCGAGCGCGCTCGTCCCGGGTGGGAATTCGACGCGCGCGGGCGGCGTGAGGCGGGCGCCGAGGGGAGGACGCAGGACGCTCACGTTGGGCAGCGGGATCGGGACGACCACCTTATGCGTTATCGGGTCTAGGATCGTGAACACGGCGATCTTCTTCGCTGTGACATCCAACCCGAAGGACAGTGACTCGACGTTGGTGTGCGCGCCCATGTTCACCGTTAGCGCCGGCTGCGGAGTGGGGATGCGCACGTCGGGGCCGAAGTAGGCGATGCTGCTTCCCGGCGCCGGTCCCGGCTCCAGGTAGAAAACGTAGCCGCACCGCTGGGCGTGCTGCTTGATGTACTCGAGGTCGGTCCCGGTCTGCGTCGGGATTCCTTCGACAGGTGTCCGGAGCGCCGGGAAGACTGGGGGGAACAGCATGGGGACGATGCCGAACACGCCGTACTTCGCGAGGATGGCCGCGAGTTGGGCGACCTCGGGCATGGCTGGGTATCGCATGAACGGCATCTCGACGATGTTCATGAGGACGGTGAGGTCCTCGCCGGTCACCGTGATGGTGGATTGGCCGGGCTCGTTCGATGGTGCGATGTCCTGACGGGTGATGACTCCATCGATGAGCACCTGAGGGAGTCCGCGGACCGTGACGACGATGACGACCCGGGTGAGGATGGGGTCGAAGTACCCTGCGGGCAGCATCGTCGTCACCAGTGCCGAGGCGTTGCCGGCCGCGAAGACGAGTTGGAATCCAGCACGGTCCGTCCCGCTGGTGACCTGCACACTCTGGAGCGCCGAGGTGACCGCGGGCGGTGCGGGTTGCGGTGTCCCCGGACCGATGAGGAGCGTCAGCTCGGCACCTCTAGTCATCGTCCGGCCCCGGGAGACCTACGGGCTGCGGGATGCGGAGGCGCCGTCCCACCGTGTCGGTCAGGTCGTTCGGCCGGATCGCTCCGTTCGCGTCGCACAGCCGCCAGAACAGCTCCGGGTCACCCAGCTCTCGCGCGGCGATGAGATCCGGTCGCTCTCCCCGCACGACCTCGTGCTCGCGCTGCGGCGCGAATCGTTCCGGCGCGGGGACGAAGCGACGCCGAAGGTAGGCGATGACACGCCCGCCGATGGCCAGCGTCGCGATCGCGGTCGCGTGGTAACGGCTGTTCGGCGGAAAGCGCGGCACGGTGAGAGCGCTCTGGCTCAGGAGGGCATCCATCTGCTTCTGTGCCTCGTTCACGGCAGACCGCCGAGGCCGAGGTTCGAGAGGGAGGCGGCAGGGGCGCGCCGGACGAGAGCTTCTTTCGCACGCAGGTAGGCCATGAACAAGCTGCCGCCCTTGTGCTGGAAGCCGAGGTCGTCGACCGACAGCACGCGCATACCCAAGCTGACCTTGGCGCGGATCGGATTGAGGGCCGGATCGAACGCCTCCTCGGTAATGCTGAACTCGCTGATGCGCACCGGAAGGATTCGCTGGGCGCTCCAGATGAAGAGGGCGAGCGGCGATTCCATCGGCACGATCTCGATCGTGCCAACGGCGGCGATCGCGGCATTTGCCGCGAGCGCGGCCGCTGACGGATACGCGATCGTCTCGAGGGCCGCGAGCTGCGGGTGGACGCCGAGGGCGGCCGCTGCTTGGTTCTCTTTCTGCTTGGGGAACTCGAGTTGATCGGTGGCATCGATCTCCGCCTCTAACTTGATAGTTTCGACCGGCGGTCCCTTGAGGCGGAGCGCGTCCGAGCGATCGCCGGCCTCTCCGGCGCCTTGAATCTGGAGCGTTCGTGAGAGCGAGTCCGGGTTGTACTGGAGCGAGATGATGCGTTGGATCGCCGCCGACTCGGCGTCGATGAGGACAAGGCCGCCTTTGAGGAGGCGTGGCGTGTTCGAGAGCACGATCAGCCCTCGCTCCGCGGGTGCTGGCGGCGGCCTGGCCAACGCCCGACCCGACCCAGCGTACGAACGAACGCGACGGTCGTTGGGCTCACGTGAGGCGCTCCGCGATTCGTCGGCCTGCACGAACGCCGACGTCTTCTGCACGCCCGGCGGCGCCGAGCCGCACTGAGCCACCGTCGATTCGGGCGGTCCCATGCATCGCCCTCATACGCTCGAGGGCTCCGGGTGTCGTGAGGCGGCGCTCCAGGGCCCTGGTCAGTGCCTCCTGCAGGGCGGACGCCGCGTTCCTCGGAACGCCGTCCAGCACGAGCTGTTCGACGCGCAGCACGATGTGCGCACGAACGCTCATGCCCAGTCCCTGGTGTCGCCAGGCGACAACGTCTTCTCAACCTTGGCCATCTCGGTGCGCGTTGCGCTCGCGAGGTGCGCCATCGTGACGGCGCTCCGCGTGTCGGCGGCCCGGAAAGCCGCGAGGATCGCGATGTTGCGGATCGCACCGCCGGGCATGTGCAGCCGGGCCAAACGCGAGTAGTCGAGGCCCTCGGTCGGCGCAGTGTCCGGGAAGGCCGACCGCCAGATCCGCTCTCGGTGCGCGAGATCCGGGAAGGGGAACGCAACCACAAACCGGAGCCGCCGGTAGAAGGCTCGATCCAACGCCGCTTTCGCGTTCGTAGTCAGGATGGCGAGGCCGCGGTACGCGTCCATGCGTTGCAGCAGGTAACTGACCTCGATGTTGGCATAGCGATCATGGCTATCGCGCACCTCGCTGCGCTTGCCGAAGAGGGCATCCGCTTCATCGAAGAGCAAGATCGCGCCGGCGTGGTCGGCCGCATCGAACACGCGGCGAAGGTGCTTCTCCGTCTCGCCGATGTACTTGCTCACGACGCTCGAGAGATCGATGCGGTAGAGCTCGAGGCCGAGGTCGTTGGCCAAGACCTCGGCGGCCATGGTCTTGCCGGTTCCAGTGCCACCCGCGAAGAGCGCAGTGATCCCCAGACCGCGGGTGCCACCGGCACCGAAGCCCCAGTCTTCGTACACGGTCGCCCGGTGGCGCACGTGCATCGCGAGCTCGTGCAAGATCGCGAGACGGTCTTCAGGCAAGACGAGATCCGCCCAGCCGAACGCAGGGTCGATGCGCTCCGCCAGCTCGTCAAGGTCGCGATGGTCTCGCGAGGCGACGGTAGCGTGCAGGAGCTCTCGTACCGTGAGATCCGGCATACCATCGGCAGCGAGGGTCGCGCCAGCGGTCGCGATCGTGCGTGCGCTCAGACCGACCTGTCCCGCCACCAGGCGGATCGCGTCTGCGGCGCCCGGAGCCTTGTCACTCAGCGCGTGCTCCCAGAGCCACCGCTGTTCGCTCGGGCTGGGTCGGTTCACGCGGAACGTCCGTGCGTTCGGGACCGGCGCGAGATCCGGCGCACTGACGACGACCGGGGTGTGAATACGGTCGACGAAATCAGCGACCGAACGGGAGGCTGTGTCTGCGGTGGCGCACACTAGGAGGACGGTCTGCAGCAGGATCGCCTCGCGCATCCACCTCCGCGCGAGCAGCGTTCGCTCGGCTGCCGCGACCGGGATGTCCTCGGCCCGCAGGACGTAGAGGGGCCAGCCGGCGGCGGCGGCCGCGGTCTGCGCGATATCTGCCTGACCCTCTGGGTCGTTTCCGTGGAGCACGACCGCCGTCGCCACCGGGCTCAGCCAGTGCGCGGCAACAGCCTCGGCTATCGATCGGTGCGATGGCGCTAGCGGCGTGGCCGGGGACGCGACGCGCACGAGCATCTCGAGATCGCGATCGAGGTAGCGGAGCCCGACGAGGTAGTGGAGGACCCACTCCTCGATGCGCACCGGGCTGGAGGTGAGGGGGAGATCCGGGGTGATCGAGATGAGCAGCCATCGCCGAAGCGGCGCGTCGGGGGCGAGCGCACTCCAGTGCGCCGTGTCAAAGAGCCCGAGCGCGATCGCGAAGGTCGCGTAGTCCGCCGCGTCGTGACCGTTGATCGCGCCGCAGCGCCGGGCGATCGTGCTCTGGAGCTCGACTCCGGCGCACAGAAGCAACACGTCGCGCTCGAACTGCGTCAGCCCCAAGGCGTCGGAGAGCGTGTCGATCGCAGGCGCGCGTTCCATGGCGGCCCGAGCGCGGGCGAGGCCGGCCTCGGCGTCGCTGCGTCTGCGCACGCTGGCGTTGTCGTCCGTGCGGGGATCGAGCAGCGCTCCGATGCGCGCGAGTTCGGCGCTGAGGTACTGCTGGTTCATGTCAGTCCATGCGCGGTCGGCGACGACGCTCACGTGACCACCACGCGGCGGTTGAGGAAGACGGGGGGAGTCGCGGTTCGGTCGACGATGAGGCTCTCGATCCCGTCGACACGCAGTCGCAAGAGATGCGAGCCGACTGGGGCATTCTGCGCGAGGAATGTGAGACTGCTCGTGGGCGTCGGGTGATCGTCGGCACGCACCTCGCGCCCACCGATGACGAGTGACACCCGCTGGAACGGCAGGATCTGCGGATCGCACGTGAGCGTAACCGTGGCGTCACCGGCGCCATCGCGCGCAACGGCGAGGGGAAGCGCAGTCGTGATCTCGGGCAGGATCGCGAGACTGAGTTGATTCGATTCGCGACGCGCGGTCTCGCCGGGTCGTTGCACGAGAGCCCGCAGCGCGTAAGTGCCGACGGCGAACTGCGTCGGCTGACTCGGGATGGTGACGCGCAGGCGGGACGGCTCGTTGCCTGGGAGCGCCACGATTTCCCGATCGATGCCGAGCTGGCGGTTCTCGACGCGGACGCTCCGGTTGGTCCCATCGAGGTGGTAGCCGTCTACGAGGACGGTCTGTCCGAGCGTCGCCCCCGGCTGCTGGTTCGGCGGTCGCACGGCGGTGATTCCCGGCGGCCCCGGTGTGAGATCCGGCTGTGCGACGACCCCGCGCTCACGCTGGGTGACCGGATCGCGCGGTCCGCGCGTAAGCACTGGTTGCGCGTGCCGTCCACTGGCGGGCGAATCGATGACGGCGACCGACACGCGGTACGCCGCGGTCGGACGGTATGGGGATTGGAGCGCGGACCACAACTTCGAGAGTTCGTCCGTGCTCATTGGAACTGGCGTGATCTTGATCAATTCCAGTTGGCGAGCGAGCCGCGAGTCGAGCGCCGCAGGCAACCGATCCTGAATCTGTTGACGCCCGAGCACTGGCGCCTCGTGCAAGAGCTGCATGCCGTAGCCGAGGAGCACCTCCGCGTGGAAATCCGCGACCGCGTAGGCGGTGAGGAGGTAGTGCAGATCCAGGGCGAGTGCCGGTGCCGACGTTCGCTCGCCATCTGCGTCGCGCGACGGCAGACCTTCGTTGACCCAGCCCTGATTCGGCGAGACTTGGTGCAGAAAGAGGTTCAGCTTCGGAGTGGCCTCGGGTCCCGTCCGCGGGATCGTGTCCGGAGCGACCGCGGTCACGTCGATATTCGCGCCGTCGAGCGCCGCGCTCGCGTCCTGTTCGTCGAGCCAGTCCTCGAGCATGTCGCGCAGGACGGCGGTCACCCCGGCGATGGCGAGCGCGGTACTCATCGTCGCGCCTTCCCGTAACGACCTTCGAGGTACTCCTCAAGCGATACGCCGCGTGCGTTGGCCGGCCGCCGCGGCGTCGGCTGCACCGTGGGCGCAGAGATCGCGCGGACCTCCACGCGACCGATCGTGACCGTTACGGTGGGTCCCTCGTGCTCCCACGCCTCGGGCCTGCTGACGGTGCGGGATGGCCGCGGCTGGACGGGTGCGCGATTGGCCGACGGCGGCACCAACGCGTTAGAGCCCAGTTGCCGCTTGAGCGGATTGGGTGTCTCGAGGTCATAGGCGGCTTCCGACCTGCGAATGTCACCGCGGACACGATCGCGAATGGTCGCGCGGTCGACCGTCGACGACCAAGCCTGCGAGGCCGCCGCCGCATCCGCTGCGGCGGGCTCCCGTTCGTCGGCTCGAGAGACGAGAAGAGGAGAAGACATCTCTTCGCCAGCGGCGTGCGAGCGCGGCGACGCCACAGTGACCCAAGGCATCGATCCGGCTTGCCGCGGAGGCTCGGATCCTCGGCCTGCGCGGGCGACTGACGGAGGTGCAGCGTCCGGCAACTGGACCTCGTCCTCAATCCGGCTTCGCCTGATGTTGCCGGCCTCGGTGCGCTGCGACGTGCCGCGGGGGGGCGGTGACGACGAGGCGATCGCTGCCGCGTCGGGGGCGCGCTCGGGACCCTCATCCCCAGAGGATGTCGGTACGGTGCGTCGGTCGGGGACGCCGTCCATGGGGGGCAGGTCATCTCCGTCGAGCTCCTTCGCAAGCTTTCTCTTGCCTGGCTCGCGAGTCGACTCTGGCGATCGCAGCGTCTCGGACTTCCCCGCATCGGCGAGTTCCAATTCGCGATCGCCCCCGAAGTCGGTCGGCGAGGCATAGCGGGAGGGGAGACGCGGGAAAACGGCAGATGCGGTACCCACCTGGCGACGTGCGAGACGAATCAGGAAGTGCTCTCCCACGTCGTGACCTCAGACCGCGAGGAGGGCGAGGTATGCCTCCCGCCGGGTGGGGGCGAGCGCGAGGATCTGCGTCTCACTCCAACCGTACGCGCGCGCGAGCG
>Ga0066710_100002123_pt1 | contig 15677 bp, 17 predicted proteins | sample GraSoiAngelo_159_FD_79666 | JGI IMG/M metagenome (GOLD analysis project Ga0066710, IMG submission 79666) | Grasslands soil microbial communities from the Angelo Coastal Reserve, California, USA - 14_1009_16_40cm | ecosystem: Environmental > Terrestrial > Soil > Grasslands | place: USA...
ATCGGATGGAGTTCGCATCTCACGCTGATCAGTGGCGCCGCGTACATCGTCGTGCTAAGCGCAGCTTACTCGCTGATGAAGAAAAACCGCTCTGAACGTAGAATGTAGTGGCCATGTCGACGTCCGACGATTTGCTGCATTACCGTTCCGAGTTTCCCATCCTCGAACACACTACCTACTTAATCAGCAATTCGCTGGGCGCAATGCCACGCACCGTGTACGACGCCATGAAGGGATACGCCGATACTTGGGCTACACGCGGAGTGCGCGCCTGGGATGAAAGATGGTGGATGCTGGCGGCGGAAGTAGGCGATGAGATTGGCGTGCTGATGAATGCAGCTAAGGGCTCGGTCTCTACCCATCAAAACGTGACGACTTGCCAGGCTATTGTTGCGTCCTGCTTCGATTTTTCCGGCAAACGCAATCAGGTTGTTTACAGCGATATGAATTTCCCCTCAGTAATGTATTTCTGGGAGGCGCAACGGGCGCATGGAGCGCACGTGCGGATGGTCAAAACCGATGATGGAATTACGGTTCCGACCGAACGATTGCTGGATGCCATTACTGACGACACATTGCTGGTGCCGATCTCCCATGTAATTTTTCGAAGTTCTTACATCAACGACGCCAAAGCCATCATCGAGAAGGCACACAAAGTCGGCGCACACGTGGTACTGGATACTTACCAGTCGTTGGGCACGCTGCCGGTGGATGTGAATGCTCTGAATGTTAATTTCGCCTGTGGTGGTGTTTTGAAATGGCTTTGTGGCGGACCAGGCGTCGGCTACCTGTATGTGCGTCCAGATCTGGGAAAGAAGTTGGAGCCAAAATTCACGGGTTGGACGGCGCATCAAAATCCCTTTGGCTTCGAAATCGGTCCAATTCGGTACGCTGACCCGCCTTACCGTTTCATGAATGGCACGCCCAATATTCCCGCCCTGGAGGCGGCGCGACCCGGACTTAAGATCGTCGCGCAAGTGGGTATCGAAAAAATCCGCGAAAAATCCAAGCGGCAAATTGCTCGCCTTATCGAATTGGCCGACAAACACGGCTGGCGAGTGAATACTCCGCGAGATCCCGAGAAACGTGGCGGAACAGTTTCCATCGATATGCCGGATTCTCAGGAAGTCTGCAACCAACTGCTGAAACGCGACGTTCTGGTCGATTGGCGTCCCAAGGCAGGCGTGCGCATGTCGCCACACTTCTACAATACCGATCAGGAGTTGGACGCAGCCATCTCGGCGGTCGAGGAGATTCTGAAAAGTCGCACCTTGGCCACGCGGTAAATCGGTCGTTGGCCCTTGTCCTTGGCGAACGACCAACGACATGATCGCCAATCCCCCACTTCTTGGATCACGCTGGCGCGGGTTCCTCCTCTTCTCATTACCAACGTAAGGCAAAATCCCGTTTTTCTACTGCCACCTCTATTTCCTCTCGGGTACGCTCGGGCCGACACCTTCTGCCGTCGTTAGGGCCGAAGTGTCGGGATCGAGACCGTGATTCTGGCCTTCATTCTGTATTCCAGAAACGTGGATGGTTGGGTCTGGCCCGCAATTGGAGCCTGCGCCGGAGTGTACTTATTCTATTGGGGCTTCCGAATATTGCGCCGCAAGCGCCTGATCCAGAACACACCAACCTCAAAGATCCGCAGCGCTGCCATGGGACTGGTGGAAGTAAATGGGCTCGCCGTAGGGCCATACGTCATGAACGCTCCCATCACCGGTCTGCCCTGTTATTACCACCGCAGCATGGCTTGGCAATGGAAGCAATCTGGCAAGAACAAATCTTGGCAGAAGGTCGCTGACGAATGCCGTTATCTTCCCTTCTACCTGGACGACAACACCGGTCGACTGCTTATCAATCCGCAAGGCGCGGAGATGGACATTCATCGCGACTTTCACGAGGAATACAGCACATCGTTGTTCTCGAGCAGTGCCGATATGCCGGTGAATGTGTCGACTTTCCTGATGCGGCATGGCGTTTCTACCGACGAGAAAATCAAGGTCGAGGAATACTGCATTAAGCCGAAGAATGCCCTGTTCATTCTGGGAACACTCTCTGAGAACCTGGGATTAAAAGTTTCGCCGGATCCGGTTGTCGCCGAGCACGGGGACGTATTGACAGCGTCGGTGACCTGGGGCAAGAAGACTCTTTCTGCGTTCGCCGGCAATGGCGGAACGGACATGGTGCCTTCCCTGGGCACACAAGAAATCATTCGACTTTCACCGGCCACGAAGCCCGCAAAATCCATTGATATGTCGCAGCAAGCCAAGATTTCGGACGCCCTGATGAAGGCCGGCATCACCAATCCTGCGGCATGGGCAGCCGCTGGAGTCGAATACTCCGGAGTAGCGCTTGATACCGAGCCCAACAGCGATCCCGCTGCCGCCATGGCTTCGGAAAATTTCGATCTCAATCCCAAGGCTGTCTTGATGAAGGGCGCCAACGATCCGGCGTTCTTCATCTCTTGGCAAAGTCAGCGGGACGTGCTCAAGACGCTGAGCTGGAAATCCACCTTGATGATCTGGGGCGGACCCGTGCTCACTTTGTTGTGTTTCTACATTCTCGCAGCCGAATTCGGCTGGCTGTAAGAGGGAGAGCCGTTCGTATGGACACCATTGTTCTGTTGATGTTCATGTTTACCATTTTCGGCGTGGTTGGATATGTCGTGATGATTTACAACGGCCTGATCGCATTGAAGAATGACATAGATAAAGCCTGGGCGAATATCGATGTGATGCTCAAGCAGCGGCACGACGAACTTCCCAAACTGCTGGATGTTGTCAAGGGCTACATGAATTACGAGCGCGATACGTTGTTGAAGATTACACAAGCCCGGAGCATGTATCAGCAGGCCGTCACCATGGATCAGAAAGCGCAGGCGGACCAGAGCATGACCACTGCTCTGCGTGGATTCTTTGCCGTAGCTGAGAATTATCCGGACTTGAAAGCCAACAACAACTTTCTGCAACTGCAGAAGCGGATCACCGAACTGGAAAACCAGATCGCCGACCGGCGGGAGTTCTACAACGACTCCGTAAACACCTTCAATATTCGCATTCAGCAGATGCCGGACACGTTTGTGGCCAGCTTCATGAACGTGCAACCACGCTCCATGTTCAAGGTGGAGGAAGCGGATAAGACGGATGTGCCCATGACTTTTGGGGCGGCGCGGTAATCAGTTGTCAGTTCTCAGTGATCAGTTGTCAGTGCGATTCGTGGTGTCACCAGCCTTCTTACCTCTGTTCTACTGCGCCGGCTGCCTTCTCAATTAGAATGGCACGGTGAGCGACGCGGTCCGTATCGGAATCCTGGGCGACTTCAATCCTGAGTTCCGCTCGCATCATGCCACCAACGAGTCGCTGCAGCACGTTGCGGCTAAACTGAATCTGCCCGTGGAATCTGCATGGATCTCTACTCCGTCCGTTCTTGAACCGAATGCTCAAAAAATGCTGGAGAGCTTCGACGGAATCTGGGCCGCACCGGGTAGTCCTTACGAAAGCTTTGACGGGATGCTGAAGGGCATCGAGTTTGCGCGCCGCCGCGATTGGCCTTTTCTCGGCACCTGCGGAGGCTTCCAGTACACCTTGATTGAATGCGCTCGCAACGTCCTGGGTATCAAAGACGCGGACACCGCCGAAAACAATTCCGGATCGAAGAACATTGTGATCTATCCGGTGGCGTGCGCCGTTCCCGATCGCGCTGAGGATGCACCGAAACTTTCCGGCGCCATTCCGGAGATTCGGTTGCGCCCCGGTTCCTACCTGCAGTCGTTCTATATGAAAGATACAGTCGTGGAGGAATTTTTCTGCAACTTCGAAGTCAATCCCGACTACGAATGGGCTGCGATGGAAGCCGGCTTTCCCGTGGTGGCCCGTGGCCCGCAGGGGGAGATTCGCGCCATTGAATCGCCTACTCACTTGTTCTACATCGCGACATTGTTTCAACCACAACTTTCGTCAAAGCCGAAAAAACCGCATCCTCTTGTGCTGGCATTCGTGCAAGCTGCGATGGATTGGAACAGGAAGAGATTGGACGACAGCATCCTGGTATAACCGGCACTCCCGTTCCGCACGGATTTCGCCTAAGAGTCTTGACTTCGCCTTTTATTCGCTTACAATTCAGGCATGGCCATCACTCGACGACAGCGTCAGGTGTACGACTACATTTCCGACTTTGTGCAGCGCAACGGCTACTCGCCATCATTCGAAGAAATCGGCGAAGGCATGGGCCTGAGTTCGCTGGCGACGGTACATAAACACATCAGCAATTTGGAGAAGAAGGGTTTACTCACGCGCGATTACAATCGCAGCCGTTCCATTGACCTGCTGCCTCCCAAGGGCCGGCTGAAACAGGCCATGGCGGTGAACACGACGATGGTTTTGCCCTTGCTGGGAAGGATCGCCGCCGGTCAGCCGATTGAAGCGGTGCAAAATCCGGAGACTATTTCTCTAGCCGACTTCGTGCGCTCCAAGGAAGTGTTTGTGCTCGAAGTACGCGGCGATTCCATGCAGGACGAACACATCATGAATGGCGATTACGTGCTGGTGGAGAAAATCAAGACAGCCCATAACGGAGATATCGTGGTCGCGCTCGTCGAAAGCACAGATGCCACTCTGAAGCGTTTCTATCGCGAAGGGGACAACATACGCCTGCAGCCTTCGAATGCCGCCATGCGCCCCATCATCGTGCCCGCGGCTTCGGTGGAGATTCAGGGAAGGGTGATTGGAGTTTTGCGCAAATATTAGCGCGACCTGCAGGGGTAGGCGCCCTGACAACAAAAACGCCCGGCAGAAGCCGAGCGCTTTGTGCATAACTGCTGAAACTTATCCCAAGTGCTTATCGATGGCTTTTTGGATCTGCTCTTTGGGAACGTAGCCAACGATCTGTTCTTTCACCTGGCCGCCTTTAAACACCAGCAGGGTCGGGATACCACGCACGCCGTACCGCATGGGCGTCGCGCTGTTGTGGTCTACATCCATTTTGCCCACTTTCACTTTGCCTTGATACTCATGCGCTAGTTCGTCCACGATGGGGGCGATGGCGCGGCAGGGGCCACACCACGTAGCCCAAAAATCTACCAACACGGGTGTTTCGCACTTCAGGACATCCTGGTCAAAATTCGAATCAGTGACTTCAAAAATAGCGTTGCTTGCCATCAATTCCTCCAGTTGCGTATCAGCCGCCAGTCAGCCTGAACAGTCCCAAGCCGGCTTTATCCTAACACTTGTATTGGATGCGCCACATCTGCAGAGGTCGCAAGTGGCTGGTAGGAGCTGTTCGCGGCCGAGTTGCCACAAATAAAAAGCGCCCTAAACTTTTCAGTTCAGGACGCCTCGGCAGCCCTCCCCCAGAACTGCCAAACCACGATTGGATAGTAGGCGGAGGCTCTCACTCTGTAAACGTCACTTCAGTAACACGCTAGTTTTTCGGAGTAACCTGAAAAGGCAATCGCAGGTAACTGGATGAGAAACGGTCTCGGGTCTCAGGTCTTAGGTATCCGATCCTGGCACCTGAGACCTAAGACCTGGGACCTGAAATCTGAGTGTTTAATTCGTTTGCCAGGTTTGACCTGCATCAACAGTAATCCAGATCTGCTCGTCGGCTGTGGTTAGTTTGCCGTGGTTGGTGTCGGTGAATTCCACTCCAATGATGTCGGCCGTCAAGACCTTGCCGCCGCTTGCGGGCTTCACTTGCAGCCAGTGCTCGCCGGCATCGGTGGATCGATAAAGCGAGCCCCCTGAACCCCCGACCCAGATATCAGCTCCCAGCGCGGCCAAAGCTCGAAAAACAGAATTGCCGGCGACCGGGATTGTCGCCCAGGTCCTGCCCGCGTCGAGTGAGCGTTGCAGCGTGCCATCGGAGGACAAGGTCCAACGGGGCACTATCCTCCCTCGAGTCGTCAGTTCAGCATTCTTTGTCGAAGGGGCATGCGCTAAGTGAGGCGAAATCGCATCTGCCGTGGTTCGATTGCTCAGCGCCCGAGTGTCATTGCGTACCAACCCTGATTGCGCATCTCGCGTCTTTGAAGGGGCGTCCTTCGCTTTTCCAGGTGCACTCTCGAGCTCGGCCGGAGCAGCTTTGGCCTCCAAGGTCACGACTTGGTTGGAGGCCGCGACCTGCATGTTGTTTCCCTGCTCTTTTTCTAATTCCGCGCGAGCCTCATCCGCTGACTTGGCTGACAACGGCGGCGAAGCAGGAACTGCGACATGCGGCATCGGAGATGCGAAGTTACCCTCGGCAACCTTGGTCGCTCTGGATGGCTTCGTAATACTCACGTCGTTCTTCTTCCGATTGGAAAATTCAGCCCGCTTCGACTGGGCGGCAACGGAATCTACTGCAAGCGCTCTGTATGACGGCGAAGCGGAAGCGCCAAGCTTATCGGTCAGCTCTTCTGCCCGCGCTTCGGGTTTCCGTTTCGAATCGGTCTGAGCAGACTGCGTGGTGGAGACGTGCGACGAATGACGCGACAGCTTGGGCAGCGTAACGGCAACAGTCACGACCGCTACACTGGCTGCCAATCCGCCCCAGCGGAGTATGGGCCCGCGCAGCCATCCCGAGCTAGGGAGGACCGGAGTCACGGCGCCACTGGCTTCCAAGTCGGGGGTCGCCAAGGACACGATGTCCCGACAATCGCCACATCGCGCCAGATGTTCCAGCAGCTGAACTCGTTCGGTCTTGCCTAGCGACCGATCGGTAAATGCGGCAAGCAAGTCCGGATCAGGATGTCTGCCGCCCTGCTTGGCCGCGGCCCGCAAGCGCTGCCGAATTAATTTGGGGAGTTGCTCCATTGATTACTTCTTCCGCCTCTGTCGTTTACCTCAACTCGGCCTGCTCAGCCCGATCCTTCACCCGCAGAGGCTTCTGCCTTCTTATCCGGGAACGCCGCAACGTCCCTTTCTTGCGTCAGGCGGTTGCGGATATTCACCCGCAAGTCACGTACATCGACCTCCATTGCCTCTCGCGCCTGGCGGCGGCTCATTCCGGTTCGGCCTAAAGCAGCCAAAATCTGTTTGCGCACTGACTTAGCCAACTTCTCGACTCTGCGGCTGATGGTGGACTCATGTACTCCAAGCGTGCGCGCAATCTCCGCCAGCGTGTGGCCATCCAGATGATAGGACGCCAAAATGAAACGGTCTTCGGCGGGTAGTGCTGCCAGCGCCTCATCCGTAGCAGTTTCCAGGCGTGTGTCAACCGTCACCACCGGTTCTGGATCGGCAGCGGCGAACTGCGCACCTTCTTCGCTTTCCTCGTCCAAGCTAACGTATTTTCGGCCGCGGCGATAGCGGTTCACATACTCCTGCGCCATCACGGTACGTAGCCATCCTTCCAACGAACCGCGCCCGGTATACGACGCGAGCTTAGAGACGCGTTGGCCTTCGCGAGTCGACGTTCCGTAAAGATCGGCGTAAAGGGAGTCTGCCAGTTCGCGCGCCGCCGAACTTTCCTTAGCGATATACGAGCCGATGTCATAGAGCTTCTCGCGATAACGCAGCATGAAGATTTCCCATGCGCGCTCGCTGCCTGCGGCACAAGCGCGCGCCAGTGCCAGCTCTTCCACTCGCAAACTGAAGTAGAGGTCGCTTATGTTTTGTTGAGTAGCAGCAGCGGGTAGATACTTCTGGGAAATGCTTTTTAGGATGACAACAAACTGCTCCTTGGTCAGACCAAGCTGCTCGCCTTTGCTCTTGCTGTAGAGATCCAACACGACGGACTCCAATCCCAAGGCCATCTCTGCTACGGATTGGACACCGTGGCTTGTCACTGCGGATACCCTTCCCTTCGGATGCTACCAATTTTTCAGATGCAAGAAGCTGAAATTTTGCCGTTCGATTAACAGTCAGGGTTGAAAAAGGGACACCCCGGGAAAGCGACCTCCCCGCGGATGCCGGAGTGTCCCTCGACCCCCTTGGAGGACCAACATGAGTTTGAAGATATGGATCCCGATTCTGGTGCTCGCGTTATTTGCAGCGGCGGCGATCTTCGTCACGCCCTGCACGGGTGGCGAAGTCCCTTTGACATCAGGGTACAAAGTGTTACCGCCCATCCGGCATGGCAACCTCACGGTATTTCCAGTAGCGGCCGCCTCCTCCCATAACACGCAATCTTTCCTTACGCTCGACGAGGGATTGCGCTCCGGCGAAGTAATCGTAACCGAGGGTGGCAACGTACAGCCACTGATGAGACGTCGCAACAGGCCGGTCACTCACGATGAAGCGCAAGTGAACCGGCTGGTATTGGTAAACAATTCCAAGCGGCCCCTGATCCTGCTGGCCGGCGAGATTGTAACGGGGGGCAAGCAGGATCGCGTGATTGGCAAAGATCGTTTGGTGCCGGCCGAGAGCGATCCCATCGATCTTGGTGTCTTTTGTGTAGAACCGGGACGCTGGACCGCAACGTCAACTAAATTCGGCTCACTAGGGGTAGCGATGGCACAACCTGCAGTTCGCGCTCGCGCCATGTCGGACAAAGATCAGGCCAAAGTTTGGTCAGAGGTGAGGAACGCGCAAGCAGGGGTTGCTTCGCGCCTTCCCGCCGCCGCCGCGAGTGAAGTCGCAGGAACTAGTTCTTACGCGCGAGTGATGCAGAACGAAGAAGTGAAACAGCAGGTGGACTCGATCGCCGAACCCATCCAGCGCAACTATCAGAGCCTGATTCAGCAACTGCGGGAACGGAATGCTGTGGGCGTGGTGGTCGCGGTGAATGGGGAAATGATCTGGGCAGATATTTTTGCCAGCACCGCCCTACTGGAAAAATATTGGCCCAAGCTAGTTCGGTCGTACGCCGCCGAAGCATTTGTCACCAAAGCCAAGGGGCGCGAAACAGATGTGAAATCGGCCCAGGAATTTCTCGACTTCATGGAGGGGCGTCGCGAGACAGTGGAAAGCGAACCCGGCCTCTACCGTCATACAGAAATCACTGGCGACGGCTTCAAGGCATTCGAACTGACGGCTTTGCTGCCAAAAACCGGGTTTGATCTACACCTGGCAAAGATGGCGGAGTAAGGGAATAGGCCGCTGTCGTTCCAAAGCGGCCATCTCTTATTCATTTAATCGACACGGAATAGCGCATCATAGCAAGCTGATCCCGTCCTGGAGCGTGGGATATCTCAAGACAGGCAGCAGTTCGCGCTTCATTCGTGAGTTGTCGGCTACGCAAGAAGTCATGCCCGCCTTGACGATGTCCCGATTCAGAGGAGCAGGTGTCCGTAACGCCAGCGCTGCCATCTCCACGCTGAACCCGGCCAAGTGGAACATCCACGCCGGCAGACGGTAGGGACGGGGATACTTATAGTGATCGGCCAAGCAGTCCAGAAAATCCTGAAGCGTGAGCGGTGCGTCATCGCAGACTTGATAGATGCCGCGCATGTTCTCGCCTTCAATAGCAGCTTGAAGCGCCAACAGGAAATCCGGTAAGGCGATCAGATGGGCCCAGGTCGGCTCTCTCCACACTGCCATCAACCGATGTCGCAGCAGGCATCGAGCGGCTTGCACCATCTTGATCTCGCGTCCATAAACGATCCCGGATCGAAATATGACCGGCGTTGTCGCACTATCCTTGCAAGCTTCGAGTAACTGTCTCTCGGCCTCAAGACGAGTGCGGAAATGGATCACATTTGAACTTGCATCCATCCGTCCGGCCGCCGGGTGATCAGGAGTGGTCTCGCCTTCGACATGCGGAAAACTGACCAGGATGAATTTCCGCACGCCGGCTTTTTTGGCGGCTTCGACCAAATTCTTTACATAATCGACGTTGGTTTTTGTCAGAAACCTTTCCGGCAAGGGCGCAAACAGGACACCGGCAAGATGGACAACACAATCTATTCCAGTGCAGACGCCCTCAAGGGTGTCCGGTCGGGCAAGGTCAGCCCGGCAGCACGACACATTCTCACAGCCTTCAATATTGAAAGGTAACGAAGATCTGTGCACCAGCAGACGCAACTCGTGCGTCCCGTTGATGAGATGCTGTGAGAGATGGGAACCCAGATTGCCCGATGCTCCCGCAATGAGAATCTTCACTCAACTTCCTCTAGACAGAGAACCTTTGGAATGGACGAGTGGGACGTTGGAAAACTTTAGCTTAGTTGGACGCTGAGCTATACCAATTTCTCCAGGCGCTCGGATCTTCGGGAAGATTCTGGCCTGTAATGTCGCGTAGGGCATGATAGGCCCAGCCGCGAGTTTGCGCGTCGAGCGATGCGTCCTCTGTGTAGTTCAATAATTGCGGAATCACACTGCGACGCTGCTCCTGCGTCAGCATTCCGGATTGCGCCAGGCTGCAAGCGGCGCGCTCGCGGACCATGGGCGAAGGGTCGTCGTGGAAGATCTGTAGCAAGGGAGCGATGGTTTCGTTTGTGCCCAGGTAGGCAAGTCCTTCCACCGCCCAATGACGAATCTCAGGATTGGAATCTTGCAGCTGAGCTACCAAAACCTGGATGGCTCGTTCACGTGCAACGCCACGATTACCAAGAAGTCCCAACGTCCACAATGCCCAAATCCGCTGCGATTGCGGGCCTGATTCGGCCTGCTGGATCAGAGACTCCATATTGTCCCCAGTCTTGGCTACGTTCATGGCTGCGAGGTCGACTTCAATGGCGGCGGCTCGGACGCGAAGGTCGTTGGAGTTAAGTCCTGTTGTGATCAGCGAATTCAGCTGCGGCGAGAGTTCGAGGTGGCTGCGCCAATTGTCGGCACGGGCCGCGATCTGGTCATTGGCGCCTTCGTAATGATTAATGGCGCGCTCCAGAAGAAGTTCCGCTTGATGCTGGGCGCTTGTGTGGTCGAGTTTTTCAAGTTCGTGCGGAGACATGATTGCAGGCGACGCCGGCTCCGGCTTTCCTTGCAGAGAAAGAAATTGTGAAATTTCTGTCCACGCCGCTCGAGCCGGGCCGCCACTCACGAAAGCCAGTGCGAGCAGGGCTCCCGCAGCGATCGCAATAAATGCTCGTGGATTTCCCCCGTCCGGTTTGATGGATCCAGGAGAACGCTGCTCCGACGCGGGTCCCAATGAGCCATAATCCGGGGTCGGTTTCAGGCGTGAATCCGCTTCCGGCTGCGGATCTCCCTCCCAGGCATGCATGCAGGATAGTTTAGGAGGCATAGGAAATAGGGTAAAGTTACCTCCGGGTCATAATGTTATTACCTGGCGTAGCGTGGGGCGAAGATTTCGAAAATGAGGACATCCCAAATGAAGCATGCGTTCTGCACTAGCATTCGCGTGGCGATGATCAGTCTGTTGGTAACCAGCTTCGCCATGGCCGCCTCAGGCTATCACGTAATAAAAACATACAAGCTCGGAGGAGACGGTGGCTGGGACTATCTAACGTTTGACGGCTCTTCCCGCCGTTTGTTCATTTCGCGCGCCACCCATGTAATGGTGATTGACGCGGATTCCGGTAGATCGTTGGGAGATATTCCGGACACGCCCGGCGTGCACGGAATTGCACTCGCACCCGACCTGGGACGCGGTTTCATCAGCAATGGACGCGAAGGCACCGTCACCATCTTCGACCTGAAATCACTGAAATCTCTGGGCAAGGTCAAAGTTGGCGACAACCCTGACGCCATCCTTTTCGATCCGGCGACGAACCGTGTCTTCACTTTCAACGGCCATAGTAATGATTCCACTGCCATTGACGCCGCCAAAGGCGCAGTCGTCGGCACCATCAAGCTGGATGGGAAGCCTGAGTTCGCCGTCAGCGACGGCAAGGGTGAAATTTTTGTCAATCTGGAAGACAAAAGCCAGTTGCTCGCGCTTGATCCCAACAAGCTGGCAGTGAAGTCGCGCTGGCCCTTGGCTCCCTGCTCGGAGCCGAGTGGACTGGCTCTCGATGGCAAAAATCGGCGACTGTTTTCCGCGTGCGACAACAAAATGATGGCTATCGTGGATGCCGACAGCGGCAAGCTCATCACCACGGTGCCTATTGGTGAAGGAGTGGACGCGGCAGCCTTTGATCCGGAAACTAATCTGGCATTTGCGTCTTGCGGCGAAGGAGTCCTGATCGTCGTGCGGGAAGATTCCCCAAATAAGTTCAGCGTTGCGGAGAATGTGCCGACCCGGGAAGGCGCTCGCACCATGGCGCTCGATCCCAAAACTCACCAGGTTTTTGTGGTGACGGCAAAGTTCGGGCCGCCACCGGCGCCTACGCCGGAACAGCCACATCCGCGACACACGATTCTGCCGGATTCATTCGTGGTGTTGGTCTTGGGCAAGTAGCTGCAATCATCGGAGGACAAACATGCCAGAGTGGGTGGGATGGTTGGCGACGCTTGTCTTCGCCGTTTCTTATCTCTTTAGAGAGCCCAAAACTCTGCGCTGGATTCAAGCACTGGCAGCGCTTCTCTGGATAGCCTATGGCGTCTCAATCCATTCTCGTCCCGTAATTGTTTCCAATATCATTGTGGCCACCGCGGCAGTGTATTCTTCATTTCGCAAGCCCGGGGAGACTGCAGCAGCACCTTGAAGTCGAACGCCGCTAAGGTTGTAAACTAAGGCCAGCTTGGGTGCGCCACCTAAGCGTGGGGGTGATCGTGAGCAGTGGCGATGAGAAGTTTTACCGCGCCCGAATTACCCAACGTGCGGATTACTCCGCCGATCTTTGGATGATTCGCATCCAGACCGAGGCTGAGTTCAAGTTCGCTCCTGGGCAATATGCGACCCTGGGAGTGCAAGACGCAGAAAAACGCCACGAGCGGCCCTATTCGATTGTTTCCTCCCCGTACGAAAGTGAAATTGAATTCTTCTTTGAGCTCGTCCCCCAGGGTGAACTGACCCCTCTCATCTACAAATTGCAAGTGGGCGACGAAATTCAGATGCGAAAGGTTCCCAAAGGAAGGTTTACACTGCAAACCGGCAGCGGACGCATTAACCATCTGCTGGTGTGCACGGTTACTGGCATCGCGCCGTTCGTCAGCTACATTCGCACCCTGCACAAAGATTGGAAGGAAGGAAAATTTACCGGCGAGCACAAACTCTTCCTTTTGAATGGCGCCAGCCGTTCGTGGGAGTTCGGATATCGGGACGAGCTGCAGAAAATTGCACACGACGTCCCTTGGCTTACTTACGTGCCCACAGTCAGCCGCCCCTGGGACGATCAAAAATGGATGGGCGAAACCGGCCGTGTCGACGATGTGCTGCGCAAGTATGCCGACATGTGGGACCTTACGGGTGCCAACGCAGTGGGCTATCTATGCGGCCATCCGCAAATGATCGAACACGGCAAAGGTATGCTGCAACGAATCGGATTTACCAAGGACGTGTTGAAGGAAGAAGTTTATTGGATCCCGGGTAAGGACGCGGCTGCACAATAATTAGACGCTACGTTGACCTAACTCTCCGCCGGTGCAAAGAAAACCAGGACAACTAACTCCTCGGTGATTTCGAAAAAATTGTGCTGCACGTTTGCAGCAACAAAGATAACGCTGCCTGCCGTTACCGCTTGCGCTTCGCCGCCAATTCGCATGCGTGCGCGACCCCGGACCACGTAATACATCTCATCTTCCCGGTGGGGCTTTTGAGTATCCGTACTGCCTGCTGCCAGGACGTAAACTCCTGCGCTGAGAGATGAAACACGCAAAAACTCAAGATAGGCCCGTCCACTTTCTTTGCGTGAGTTTTCCAACTGAGCGATATCGAAGAAGTTTTGTTCCATGGCGCTCACTGGAATGCTCCGCCGAAGAAAGTCGCGGTGTACTGTGCCGCTAACTGTTCAGCTTGTAGCGTCCCTTCCGGCTTGTGCCACTGATAAATCCAGTTAATCATTCCCAGCAGGGCGAACACTGCTGCCCGCGGACTGACGATCCCCTTGGACTGCCGCGCTCGTTGTACTTCGGCGATCAAATTCTCCATAAAGTGCACATAATCCTTCTTCCGCGAATTGATGCGCTTGCGTAAGGGCGGTGGCAAAGGGTGGTTTTCGTGCAGCATGACGGTGATTTCACGATCGCGCACGCTAAGTACGACGTCGATATGTAATCGGATGAGCATGCGCAGGCGCTGTTCCGGATCCGCGATGCCGCGCACTGGATCGATCACGCGTTGCTGTGTAATGTCCATGGCGTGGTCCATAAGATTGAAAAGGATCTCATCCTTGCTCTGGAAATGATGGTAGAGGCCGCCTTTGCTCAACTTCAGGGTAGCTGCAATGTCGTTCATCGAGGTCGCGTCGTAGCCGCGCTGCTGGAAAAGGCGCGCCGCAGTATGCAAGATGTCCTGGCGGGAGTCGGTGGCGGTTTCGCGAGTCATTGCCGGACAAGGATATACAGCGCGAAACCGGAATGCCAATAGAGGGAAATCTGGGGCTTGACAGGGTAGCCATCCAGCCGCTAACATCCCTAAACCGACCGACCGGTCGGTCTGCCCTCTGAGACCTTCCGCCGGTCAGCTTTTTAAGCCAGACAAGCACAAGAGCAGGGAACATAACCTCCCCTGTTTCAACCGCGTTCTAGGAGAGACCTGTGGCGACTGTTTTCTATGAGCACGATGCCAACCCCGCCGCCCTAAAGGGCAAAGTGGTCGCAATTCTGGGCTACGGTAGCCAGGGACATGCGCAAGCGCAAAATTTGCGCGACAGCGGCTACAACGTTGTGGTCGGCCTCGATCCCAAACGACCCAGCGCGCAACTGGCAAAGGCTGACGGGCTCTTAGTCGTGTCTCCAGCCGAAGCGGCGGAGCGCGCGGACTGGATTCAGATTCTCACGCCCGATGAGACTCAGGGCGACTTCTACGAATCCGCAGTCAAGCCAGCACTCCGCCCAGGAAAGATACTTGGCGTTTCTCATGGCTTCAGTATTCACTTCAAGACTATCGTTCCGCCGAAAGATGTGGACGTGGTCATGATCGCGCCCAAGAGTCCCGGTCATCTGCTGCGCCGTATTTATGCGGAGGGCCGCGGCGTTCCTTCCCTGCTTGCCATCCACCAGGATGCCAGTGGCCGCGCCCGGGAATACGCGCTTTGCTACGCCCACGGAATTGGCTCGACCCGCGCCGGAGTTCTGCAAACCACTTTCAAAGAAGAGACGGAGAGTGATCTGTTCGGAGAACAAGCCGTCCTCTGTGGCGGATTGACTTCGCTCATCAAGAAGGGATTTGAAACCCTGGTCGAGGCCGGATATCAGCCCGAGGTCGCCTACTTTGAGTGCCTGCATGAGATGAAGCTGATTGTCGACCTTATCTACGAGGGGGGGCTGGCGCGGATGCGCGATTCCATCTCAAATACGGCTGAGTACGGCGATCTTACTCGTGGCCCACAGGTGGTGCCGGATTCCACTCGTACTGCCATGAAAGAAATCCTGGCGCGCATTCAAGACGGCAGCTTTGCCCGCGAGTGGATTGACGAAAACAAGAAAGGCGGCCGCAATTTTGCCGCTCTGCGTGAAAGCGAGAAACGGCATTCGATTGAAGAAGTCGGAACTCGCCTCCGAGCCATGATGTCATGGCTGCCCAAAGAAGCGAAGAAGTCCGGTTCCACTCAGAAGCCAGAGGCGAAGGTCGTAAATGCTTAGAGGAGCTGACATCGTTTTGCAGTGTCTGCGGGCCGAGGGCGTGGACCTGGTGTTCGGATATCCCGGCGGCGCGATTATGCCGTTGTACGACGCGCTTGACGGCAGCGGAATCCGGCACATCCTCACCCGACACGAGCAAGGCGCTGTATTTGCCGCTGAGGGATACGCTCGCAC
>Ga0066710_100002124_pt1 | contig 15677 bp, 17 predicted proteins | sample GraSoiAngelo_159_FD_79666 | JGI IMG/M metagenome (GOLD analysis project Ga0066710, IMG submission 79666) | Grasslands soil microbial communities from the Angelo Coastal Reserve, California, USA - 14_1009_16_40cm | ecosystem: Environmental > Terrestrial > Soil > Grasslands | place: USA...
CGGCCCGCGTCCCGCGCCGTCCAGAACGCGACCTCCGCCGAGCGCGAAATTGGCCTGATAGAGCCTGTCGTCCCAGGACGATGCCTCCGCCTCGATGCCGATGCGCGGCAATGCGAACTCGCCGTTCTCCTCGAACAGCCAGATCGAGGTGCTCTCGCGCATCTCGGGTTGGTCGGGCTTCTCGGGAAAGAAGAGGTCGTGCTCGGGCGTGAGCCCGTTGGTCATCTGCTCCAGCGTCAGGCTCATCTCTTCTCCTCCGTGCCCTTTCCCCAATAGCGATCGCGCAGCTCGCGCTTGCGCAATTTACCGGTTGGCAGGCGCGGCAACTCGTCCACGAAGTCGACCGAGGTCGGGCACTCGTAGTGTGCGATCTGCTCGCGGCAGTAGGCGATCAGCTCGGCCTCGAGCTCGCGGCCCGCGCGCGCAGGCTCCGTCGGGATGACGACCGCCCCGCGAACCATTATAACTGCGGCGGATACGTTGACACCAAAGGGGATCGGGATGTCGCTTCGAGGCAAGGTTGCGGTCGTCACTGGCTCCGGCAGCGGAATCGGGCGCGCGATCGCTCTGCAGCTCGCCCAGGACGGGGCCGTCCTGTCCGTCTGGGACCTGAACCAGGAAGGCGCAGAACAGACGGTCGCCATGATCGAGAAGGCAGGCGGCCGTGCGATCGGCTGCGCCATCGACGCGTCTGCGGAACGAGACATTGCCGAGGCGGTGACGCGCACGCGCGCCGAGCTGGGGCCGGTCACGATCCTGGTCAACAACGCCGGGATCACCGGCTTCTGCGCCTTTTTGGACATCGCGGTCGAGGCGTGGGACCGGATGATCCAGGTCAACCTCAGGGGTCCGTTCCTGTGCACGCGCGCCGTCCTGCCGGACATGCTCGCCGCCGGCTGGGGCCGCATCGTGAACATCTCGTCCTCGTCGGCCCAGACGGGCGCCAGAGCGATGGCGCACTACGCCGCGTCGAAGGGCGGCGTCATCGGCTTCACCAAGGCGCTGGCGATCGAGCTCGCCGCAAAGGGAATCACCGTGAACAACATCCCGCCGGGCTTCGTGGATACGCCGATGCTGCGCGGATCGCCGATCGACATCGAAGCCGCGGCCGCGGTCGCGCCGATGAAGCGGCCCGGCAAGCCCGAAGACATCGCCGCAGCCTGCTCCTATCTCGTGTCCGAGGCGGCCAACTACGTCACCGGCCATACGCTCAGCGTCAACGGCGGGCGCTACCTAGGTTGATCCGAGTCTGCGCGGCGCGCAGCGGATAGGTCGGCGCGCAGGTGGCGCGCTGCCCAGAAATTTCCGGGCTCTGCGTCAAAGGGCATCGCGCCGATTCGCGTAGAATGCAGCCGTGGCCCCGCCGCTCGAAGGACTGCGCGTGCTCGACATCGGGACGCTGTTCCCGGCGCCGCTATGTGCGGCGATGCTGGGCGACTTCGGCGCCGATGTGATCAAGGTCGAGCCGCCCGGCGGCGACGGTCTGCGCAGCATGGGTGCGGTAGTAGACGGCCACTCGCTCGGGTGGGCCGTGGTCGGGCGCAACAAGCGCTCGATCACTCTCGACCTGAACCACGCGCGCGGCCAGGCGCTGCTGCACCGGCTGGTCGAGCGCGCGGATGTCGTCGTCGAGAACCTCCCCGAGCGCTCGCTCGAGCGCTGGCACTGCACGTACGCCGAGCTCGCCGCGCGCAACCCGCGTCTCGTCGTAGTGAGCCTGAGCTGCTTCGGGCGCAGCGGTCCCTACGCGGAGCGCGCGGGCAACGGCACGCTCGCGGAGGCGTTCGGCGGGCTCACGCACCTGACCGGCGAGCGCCACGGCCCGCCGCTGCTCACGTCGCTCCCGATCGGCGACGTGCTCGCGGCGATCTTCGGCGTGCTCGGTGCGCTCGCGGCCTGCTACCAGCGCGATGCACGCGGCGGCCGCGGCCAGCGCGTGGACGTCAGCATGTACGAGCCGATCCTGCAGTTCCTGACCAGCGGCGTGCCGCTCTACGCGCGCACCGGTGAGGCAGAGCGGCGCAGCGGCAGCCGCATCCCCGGCGCGGCCCCGCGCAACACCTACCGGACACGCGACGGCCGCTGGCTCGCGCTCTCCGCCGTGACCGACCGGCTGGTGGCGGCGCTGCTGCGCACGATGGGCCGCGATCCCGAGGCCGAGCGCGCGCGCTTCGGCAGCGTCGAGCTGCGCCGCGTGCACGAGGACGATCTCGACTCGCTCGTCGCGCAGTGGATTGCGACCCGCGACTTTGCCCCGCTGCTCGAGACGCTGGTACAGGCGGGCATCCCCGCGGCTCCCGTGAACGACGTCGCGGCGCTATTCGCCGATCCGCACGTGCGGGCGCGCCAGAGCTTCGAGACGATCGAAGATCCCGTGCTCGGACCGCTCACCCTCGTCGCGCCCGCGCCCCGGCTCGAAGGCTCGCCCGCGCGGATCCGATCGACGGGACCCGAGCTCGGCGCGCATAACGACGAGATCTACCGCGGCGAGCTGGGCCTTCGCGCCGACGAGCTGGCGGAGTTGCGCGCCGCGGGCGTCATCTGATCGGCGGTTCGACCTATACTGGCGCGGCTTCACAGCCAGGAGGAAGTATGGAACGCATCCGCGTGCTCGATCCCACCGCGCCGTCACCCGAGGTCGATGCGGATCCCGGCCCGCCGGCCGGGTCGCTGGCCGGGAGGACGGTCGGCATCCGGTTCGACGACACGTGGCGCTCGTTCGACCATGCGACCGCCGAGTGGGCGCCGCGGCTCGAGGCTGCCGGTGCAAACGTGCGCTGGTGGAAGGCCGGTAGTCGCGTGGGCGAGGAGGGCGAGCGCACGCGCCGCGAGCTCGAGGAGTTCGCGAGCGGCGTCGACGTCGCGATCGTCGGTCTGGGGAATTGAGGCTCCTGTACCTCCTGGACCGTCCACGACGCGGTCGCGGCGCTCCAGCGAGGTCGGACGGCGGTCGCCGTCGTGACGCAGGAGTTCGAGGTGCTGGCGCAGCGCATGGCGGCGAATGCGGGCCGGGCGGGCCTGCGCGTGCTCGTTTTGCCCTACCCGCTCGAGTCGCGCTCCGAGGACGAGGTGCGCGAGATCGCGATCCAGCACTGGCCCGTGCTGCTCGACATTCTTGGAGTGATGGATTGACGATCGATCGCTCGTGTGGACCCGAGGGCTGCCAGCTCGACTGGCTGGTCAGCCCCAGGCTCGAGGTCGACGCCGATCCGGTGGCGTTCGCGAAGTTCGCGACCGACGCGGGCTGGGGCGACGGTCTGCCGCTGATCCCGCCGACCGAGGCGCGCGTGCGCACGCACGTCGCCGCGTCGGGGCGCTACCCGGACGACGTGCTCGGCGATCTGCCGCCGCGCAACGGCCGCTGCACGGTGGAGAAGGTCGCGATCAACGCGGTGATGGCGGGTGCGCCGCCGGAGTCGATGTCGCTGCTCTGCGCGGCGATCGAGGCGATGACCGACATCGAAGTCAACCTGTTCGCGCTCAACACCACCACGTGTTGCGTGATTCCCGGCGTGTTCGTGAACGGCCCCGCGAGGCGAACGCTCGGCATCCCCTACGGCGCGGGCTGCTTCGGCGGCCAGGCCGGGCCCGCGCCCGCAATCGGACGCGCGCTGCGCCTGGTGATGCGCAACGTCGGCGGCCAGGTCGTCGGCCTCACCTCGAAGAGCGTGTTCGGGCAGCCGGCGCGCGTCGCCGGGATCGTCGTGGCCGAGTGGGAGGAGCGCTCGCCCTGGGCGCCGCTCGGCGAGCGCCGCGGCGTGCCGGGCAACGCACTCACGATCAAGGACGTGACCGGCACGATCGACGTGGCCGACATCACCGCGAACAACGGCGCCGACCTGCTCGAGATCATCGGCAAGTCGCTCGCATTTCCGGGCACGAACACGTTCATCGGAGGCGACGGGGGCGAGGGCGAGATCATGGTGTGCATCGCGCCGCCGTGGGCCGACCTGATCGCCGCCGACTACCCCGACGTCGAGGAGGTGCAGCGCCAGCTCGCCCGGCACGCGGCGCTGCCCGTTTCCTGGTGGCCGGCGCCGCACCGCCAGCGGCTGGAAGAGGGCGGGCGAGTCGACGCGCGCGGCATGGTGCCGCTCGTCGCGCGGCCCGATCAGATGATCGTCATGGTATGTGGCGGGCTCGGCAACCTGCACGCGCTCGCGCTGCACAGCTTCGGACCGACCAAAGCCGTGACGCGGCCTTTCTGATGCCGCACGCGCTCGAGGACCTGTTCCACCCCAAGGGCGTGGCGATCATCGGCCAGGTGAACCGCGCGCACTCCGAGGCGCAGCTGCGCGCGCAGCACGATTCGCGCTATGGCGCAGACAACTGGTCGCTCGTGAATCCCAAGGGCCGCGCGATCGGTGCGCTCACGATCTACGCGAGCGTGCGCGACGTACCCGGGCCGCTCGACCTCGCCGTGATCACCGCACCGGCGGAAGCGTGTCCGCAGCTCCTGCTCGAGTGCGGCGCGCGCGGCGTGCGCTTCGCCGTCGTGTTCAGCTCGGGCTTCTCCGAGATCGGCCCCGAAGGCGCGGCGCTCGAGCGCACGCTCGCTGCCGCCGCCCGGCGCGCGGGCGTGCGGGTGCTCGGGCCCAACACCAACAACAATCTGCTCGAGCGCATCCCCGATCCGCCCGGCTGGCGCGGCGGGCGCATCGGCGTGGTCACGCAATCGGGCCACAACGGGCGACCGATCGTGCAGGGGACGGCGCTGGGGATTGCCTTCAGGCGCCAGGTCCCCTGCGGCAACGAGTGCGACCTCGAGGTCTCCGATTTCATCGACTACTTCGCCTCCGACCCCGAAACCGCGGTGATCGCCGGCTATATCGAGGGCTTCCGAGACGGCGCGAAGCTGCGGCGTGCGCTCGCCGCCGCGATCGCAGCGCGCAAGCCCGTGGTGATGCTCAAGATCGGCAGCACGCGCGGCGGCGCGCGCATGGCCCACTCGCACACGGGTCATCTGGCCGGCGCCGACGCGGTGGTCGATGGCCTCTTCGCGCAGCACGCGGTCACGCGCGTGCGCGACCTCGACGAGCTGCTCGACACCGCGGCGCTGTTCGCGAAGCTGCCGCCGGGGACGGGTGCCCGCGTGGCGCTCTACAGCATCTCGGGTGGCTCGGGGACGCTCATGGCGGAGTGCGCCGAACTCGCGGGCGTCGCGGTGCCGCGCCTGACGCCGGAGACCGTGGCACAGCTGCGCGAGTACCTGCCGGGCTACCTCACCGTAGACAACCCCGTGGACAATGGCGCGGTGTTCATCACCTCGAACCCGCCCGAGGTGCGCCAGAAGGTGCTCGACCTGATCGCGGGCGACCCCAACGTCGATCTGCTCGTGGTGGGCATCACCGGTGCGCTCTCGCCGATGACCGATCAGCTGGCGAGCGATCTCGAGGCATTGGCCGCGCGCGGCATCGCCAAGCCGATCGCCGTGACCTGGAACTCGCCCAAGATCGACGAGGCGGGCTACGAGGCGATTGTGCGCTCCGGCTGGCCGCTGTTCCGCAACTTCCGCAACTGCTTTGCCGCGATTCGACACTGGGAGGTGTACCACGCGCGGCTGCAGAGCTGGCGCGTGCGGCGCGCGCCGCGCGCACGTGTGCCTGCGCCGGCGCGCCGCGCGATCGAGGGCGCGGCAGGTGTGCTGTCGCCGCTCGCCGGGAGCGCGCTGTTGCGCAGCTTCGGGCTGCCGCTCGTGCCCGAGGCGCTCGCGGCGACTCCCGCCGAGGCGGCACGAGCGGCGCGCACACTGCGTCTCCCCGTCGCACTCAAGCTCGCCTCGGCCGATTTCCCGCACAAGACCGATGCGGGGCTCGTCGCGCTGGATCTCGCGAGTGCGGACGAGGTGAAGCGCGCGGCCGGGGAGCTGCTGCGCCGCGCGCGCCGCGCGAACCCGAACGCGCACATCGACGGCGTGCTCGTGCAGCGCATGGCCGGTGCCGGCGTGGAGCTGCTCGTCGGAGTCACGCGCGATCCGATCCTCGGTCCCGCGGTCACGGTGGGCTTCGGCGGCATCTTCACGGAGGTGCTCGGCGACGTCGCCGTGCGCCCGATCCCGCTCGATCGGCGCGACGCGCGCGAGATGCTGGCCTCACTGCGCGGTGCGCGGCTCCTGCGCGGCGCGCGCGGGAGCGCGGGCGTGGATCTGCGCGCGCTCGAACGCCTGATCGTGCAGGTCGCAGGGCTCGCGTCGGCGCTCGGCGACCGCCTGGCCGAGCTGGACCTGAACCCCGTGATCGCCACGCCCGAGGGCTCTCTGATCGTGGACCATCTCGTGGTCCTGGCGTGAGCGGGACGGCGTCCCCGAGCCGACGCCGCATCCGCGCCGGTGCGCTCGTTCCCCCACGCCAGCGGGGCGCACTACAATGCGCGGACCGGATTGGGCGATGTGCGCCACGCTTCGACGCTGCCTGGTTTCCCCGAACCGTCGATCGGATGACCCATGGCCGACCGCTTCCTCTCTCTGACGGCTCGCATCGGCGCGAGGGCCGTGGTGCGTGGCGACGAGGTTCTCGATCCCGCGTTCGCCGACGAATGCCTCGATGCGCTCGAGCAATACGGCGTCCTGGTGTTCCCCCGGATCGGTCTCACGGATGACGAGCAGGTCTCCTTCAGCGAGAACCTCGGCGAGGTCATCCCGATGGGACCGATGCGCCCCGATGGCACCCGGGAAGTCGTGTACGAGGTAACGCTCGACCCCAAGCAGAGCGCCTCGGCCGAATATCTGAAGGGGACGATCGGCTGGCACATCGACGGAATGACGGGCGAGGGCCCGCCGCCGAGGGCGACGACGCTCTCCGCCCGACGTCTCTCGCCGACGGGCGGGCAGACCGAGTTCTGCAGCACGTACGCGGCATACGACGATCTGCCCGAAGCTCTGCGGAGTCTCTGCGAGCCGCTGCGCCTGGTGCACAGCCTCGAGGCTTCGAAGCGCAACACGGACCCGAACGCCACGCCCGAGGAGCTCGCGCGCAGCCGGAAGCGAATAACGCCGAAACTGCATCCGCTCGTCTGGCACCACGACTCGGGACGCAGATCGCTCGTCCTCGGCACTACCGTGGACTACGTGGAGGGCATGGGCGAAGCCGAGGGCCGCGCGCTGCTCGAGCGTCTGACCGCCCAGGCGACGCGTCCGGAGAACGTGTACCGGCACGAATGGCAGATCGGCGATCTCGTCCTCTGGAACAACTGCGGCGTGATGCATCGCGTGATCCCATACGATCCGAACTCCGGGCGGTTGATGCATCGCACGACGCTGTACGGCGTCGAGCGGATCAAGGGCGTCGAGAGGGCGATCTGACGCATGGGCCAGGAACTGTCGGGAAAGGTCGCGATCGTCACGGGCGGCGCCAGCGGGATCGGCCGCGCGACGGTCGAGCTGTTCGCGGAAGAGGGCGCCCAGGTCGTGATCGCGGACGTGGATGCCGCGCGCGGCGAAGAAGTGGCGGCGAAGCTCGGCGCGGCGGCCGCATTCAAGCGGACCGACGTCGCCGACGCGGATCAGGTCCAGGAGCTCGTCGATTTCGCAGTGGCGCGCTTCGGCGGGCTCCACGTCATGTTCAACAATGCGGGGACCGGCTCGGCGATCGGCCGCTTTCTGGACGACGACCTGAAGGATTTTTCGCGCGTGATGTCGGTGAATCTCTTCGGTGTCATGGTCGGCACTCAGCGCGCCGCGAGGCACATGGTGAAGTACGGCGGCGGCTCGATCATCAACACCACCTCGATCGCCGCACTCCGGCCCGGGGGCGGGGTGATGATCTATCGCGCCTCGAAGGCCGGGGTGATCCAGTTCAGCCGGTCGGTTGCGATCGAGCTGGGCGAGCACGGGATCCGCGTGAATTGCCTCGCGCCGGGCCTGATCCCGACCGGAATCACGAATTACGACATGGCTCCGGTCCGGCGTCAGATGCAGCCGCTGAATCGCAAGGGGATGCCCGCCGACGTGGCGAATGCGGCGCTGTATCTGGCCAGCGACCGATCGGCGCAGGTCACGGGAATGGTGTTGCCGGTCGACGGCGGGGCGTCCGTCGGTCCGCCCGCCAGGCCGCTCGGTGAGGTCACGCCCGCTCGCACCGGCTCGACGCAGCGGTGAAATCTCCGCGCGCCGTCTCGAGAGCCCACCAGGAGAGACACATGGATCCCGCCACCCGCATCTACTCCTGCGACGATCACCTGGATCTGCCGGCGGTGCCGCGCGACCTGTGGTCGTCGCGTCTGCCGCGCGCCCAGGCCGAGCGCGCGCTGCACGTCGAGGAGCGCGATGGCAAGCACGTCTGGGTGTGTGAGGACCGGGTGCTCGGCAACAGCGGGGCCGGTGCGAACAAGGAGCTGCTGAAGAAGCTCTCCGCGATCGGGCGCGCGGGCATCGAGGACGACGGCTTCCGCTCCGGAACTCCCGTGCTGCGTCTCGAGGACATGGACCGCGACAACCTGTGGGCCTCGGTGATCTACGGGCCGCTCGCGATCGGTCTGCCGGTCCGCGACCCGGCGCTGCAGAGCGCCTGTTATGCGGCGTGGAACGACTGGGCGATCGAGGAGTTCAACGCGGTCGCACCGGATCGCCTGTGCGTGCTCGCCTTCCTGCCCGCCCACTCGCCCGAGGCCGCTGCGAGCGAGCTCGAGCGCTCCGCCGGGATCGGCCACCGCGGCGCGATCATCGACGTGTTCGAGATCGATCTCGCCGACCCGGGCTGGGACCGGTTGTGGGCCGCCGCGGAGCAGACCGGCCTGCCGATCAGCTTCCACCTCAAGGGAGGCATGTGGTCGAAGTCGCTCCAGACCCGGCGAATCGGCAAGTGGCCGTACGCAGCGTACGCCTCGGTCCTGCCCATGCAGCTCGACGAGCCGCTCGCGCTCATGATGTTCTCCGGCGCGCTCGAGCGGCACCCTGGCCTCGAGCTGGTGCTCGCAGAGGCGGGCATCGGCTGGCTGCCCTACTTCATCCAGCGCCTGGACCACGAGTGGGAGGCTCTCCGCGACAAGCTGGATTACGCGACGAACGACCCGCCGAGCGAGCTGTTCCGCCGCCAGGTGATGGTCACCTTCGAAGAGGAGCCGCTGGGCGCGCAGTTCATCCCGCTGATCGGCGCCGACTCGTGCATGTGGGCGTCGGACTATCCGCACACCGACAGCACCTTCCCCAACTCGCACAAGGCGATCGAGAAGGCGTTGGGCGCGCTCTCGGCCGAGGACCGCCGCAAGGTCACGGCCACCAACTGTGCCCGCCTCTACGGCTTCGCCTCGGCCTGACGCGTGAAGAGGCAACACCTTGGCTGAGATCATCGACCTGGGAACCCCGTTCCTGCGCCTCGAGCGAGACCGCCACCTCGCCTACTGCACGATCGACCGCCCGAAATCGCGCAACGCCTTGAGCTCCGGCATGTACTTCGGGATCAAGAAGGCGGTCGACTGGCTCAACCGGCTTCCCGACCCGTGCGCGCTCATCATCACGGGCGTCGGCGACGTGTTCGCGCCCGGCGGCGAGCTGCGCGGGAAGGTCGAGGACTACAACCCGAAGATGGACTTCCTCACGCACAGCGACGTGCTGCCGTTCGAGGAGATCCGTCACAGCGCGATGCCGGTGGTGGCCGCGGTGAACGGCATCTGCCAGGGCGGTGGACTGTTGATTGCGATGCTCTCGGACGTCGCGGTCGTCAGCGAGCGCGCCACCTTCCGCGCGCCCGAGCTCTTGCGCGGCATCGCCGACACGGGTTACGCCGCGTACCTTCCGCCACATATCGGTGTCGCCAACGCGCGCGACCTCCTGCTCTCGGCCCGCACGATCGACGCTCAGGAAGCCCTGCGCATGGGGCTGATCGCGCGCGTGGTACCGCACGAGAAGCTGCTCGAGGTGGCGCGCGGGGTCGCCGAGCAGATCCTGCTCACCGCACCCGAGGCACGCATGCACGTCAAGCGCCTCATCAACGAGCGCTATGGCAAGCCCGACCGCATGTCGATGGACTGGTCGATCTACCGCGGACCGGAGGCGCGCGAAGGGATGGCAGCCTTTGCCGAGAAGCGCTCGCCGAGCTGGATTCCGGAGGGGCTGCGATCCGGGAAACGGCTGTAGGTCGAGAACGTCTCCGACGTCGAGCGGCGTCAGCCGCGGAGGCCGTGGAGGCAGAACTCCCAGGTCTCCTCGGCCGTGACGCGCATCCGCGGGTTCGGGATCAGGCGATTCGCGAACCAGCTGTACATCACGGTCTGCTGGATGAGCACGGCGGTGTGCCGCGTGTCGGCCACTTTGATCGCGTTGGCAGCGACCGCGTCGTCGAGCAGCTCGAACAGCATGCGCGTGACCGGCACCATCGCCGCGGTGACGCGCTCGGGATGGTTGACTGCGAGCTGCAACGAGAACTCCGAGATCGGACGCCGGTTGTGTGCGCCGCGCTTGCGCGGTGTGTCGAGCGGTTCGCACCACTCGTGGAGACGGATCGCGAACGCGCGCAGGCGCTCGATCGGTCCGGATTCGGCATCGATGACCGCGCGAATGTCCTCGACCGACTCGCGGACGGTCTCTTCGAACAGCGCGAGCAGCAGCTCGTCCTTGCCGTCGAAGTACTGGTAGAAGCCCCGCAACGACTGCTTCGAGCGGTCCACCACCTCCTGGATCGTGAATTCGGTCGTGCCCTTCTGGTCGATCAGCTCGAACGCCGCGTCCATGAATCGCTGCACGCGCTGTTCGGCGCGCGAGCGCGCGGCGCTCAGGCTTCGTGAAACGGCTCGCTGCCGCCAGATCGGCTCGTTTGCATCCCGGGGAGTCTCGACTTCTGCCATATCAGCCTTCGATCCTGTTCGAACATGATTCTCGGAGCGCGATCGCGACGGAATGACGGGCTTTCGGTCTGGCATCACGCGGTTCTCCGTTTCTGCTCCAACGCCTCGACGGCGGCCCAGTGCGCGTCGGCGGTCCACAGTTGCGCGAACTCTGCAACGGCGCTGGCCTCGAGCTCGCGGTGGAACGAGGGGGCCGCCGCGCTCACGACGGATTTGACTGCGCGCGTCGTGCCGGGTGCCGCGGCCGCCATGCGACGCGCCAGCTTCCGCCACTCGTGGTCGAAGACGGCGCGTGGGACGACGATGTCGACGAGCCCCAATCGCTGTGCGGTCGGGGCGTCGTAGAGCTCGCCCGTCGCGATCGCCAGGAGTGCCCGGCTGCGTCCGATCGCCTGCGCCAGTCGCTCTGCGCCACCCCATGCGGGCATGATGCCGAGGGTCACCTGGTTGAAGCCGATCTTGACGTCGTCGGCCGCGACGCGGATGTCCGCCGCAATGGCGACCTCGGCTCCACCCCCGAGCGCGTGCCCGTTGAGTGCGGCAACGACGGGAACCGGAAATGCGGCGACGCGGTCGAGGACCTGTCGCATCCGACTCGCCATGCGGACCGCATCCTCGAATGTGCGAACCGCGCTGAGCTCCTTGAGGTCTCCGCCGGAGACGAACGCCCGGTCTCCGCCGCCTCGAAGAACCAGCACCGCTGGGCTCGATTCCAGGACGCGCTCGAGGGCCGCGTCGAGCTCGTCGATCGTTGCGAATCCGATCGCGTTGCGGACCTCGGGCCTGTCGATCGTCACGACGGCAACCCCGGCTTCGATCTCCACGCTCACATCACCCGCGCTGATGTTCATATCCGTTTCCGGGGGTGCCCGGACATCGATGATGTCCCGGCCTCTCGGGGTGGCAGTCCGGTCCGTTTTCCACCCTATTAGATAATACTGTTCTCAACAATGAACACTAGGTACTCGCTGAATGCTAAGATAACCGCGGGATCCTGGAAAGCTCATTACCTAATTCGCGACCTGGATAACCGCTCATGGATGGAAAGCTTTTCAGCGAGGCGGGAATTCCGCTCGCGGTGAATTACGGGCCAGCCGACCTTCCCGCACCCGACTCGATCCCGCCGCCCGGACAGTATCCATTCACCCGCGGAAACTTCCGCGACGGTTACCGCGGCCGCCTGTGGACCATCCGCCAGTACTCTGGTTTCGGCACGGCCGAGGAATCGAACCAGCGCTACCGCTACCTCCTCGCGCAGGGCGGGACGGGGCTTTCCGTCGCACTCGACCTCCCCACCCAGTGCGGTTACGACTCCGATCACCCGGATGTCGAAGAAGAGGTGGGCCGAGTCGGCGTCGCGCTCGACACGCTCGCCGACGCCGAGATCCTGTTCGATCAGATTCCGCTCGACGCGATCAGCACGAGCTTCACGATCAACGGCACGGCGGCGATTCTCCTCGCCTTCTACGTGGCGGTCGGGGAGAAGCGAGGAGTCGACCGGGCGAAGCTGCGCGGCACGATCCAGAACGACATCCTCAAGGAGTACGTGAGCCGCGGCACATGGATCTGGCCGCCCCGGCCGTCGCTGCGGCTGATCGCCGACACGATCGAGTTCTGCGCGCAAGAGGTTCCGCGGTTCAACGCGATCTCCGTGGCGGGAGCTCACTTTCGCGACGCGGGCGCCAACGCCGCCCAGGAGATGGCGTTCACGCTCATGGACGGCGTCACCTACTGCGATGAGGTGATCAAGCGAGGTCGGATGACGATCGACGACTTCGCACCGCAGGTGTCGTTCTTCTTCTACACCCACGGCGACTTCTTCGAGGAGATCGCGAAATACCGCGCCGGACGGCGGCGGTGGGCCCGCATCGTGCGCGAGCGCTACGGCGCGAAGGACGACCGCTCGTGCATGTTCCGCGTCGGCTGCGTTGCAGGCGGCGCGTCGCTCTACGCGCCGCAGGCCCGGAACAACATCGTGCGCGTCGCCTACGAGGCGCTCGCCTCGGTGCTCGGGGGAGTCCAGTCGATGTTCACCGCCGCGTGGGACGAGCCGTTCGCTCTCCCGAGCGAGGACTCGGCCACCCTCGCGCTGCGCACCCAGCAGATCCTGGCCTACGAGACCGGCGTGGCGCGCGTCGCCGATCCACTCGGCGGTTCGTACTACGTCGAAGCGTTGACCGACCAGGTCGAAGCGCGCGTCGTCGAGATCATGGAGGACCTCGAGCGCCGGGGCGGGATGGTGCGGGCCATCGAGGACGGCTACCTGCAGCGTCTGATCTCGGATGAGGCGTTTCGCGTCCAGAAAGCCGTGGCGGCGGCGGAGCGGACGATCGTCGGGGTGAACCGGTTCCAGACCGACGAGGATCCGCCCGAAGTCGAGGGTTACGAGCTGGACGAGAAGGGTCGGGCCCGTCAGCTCGAGCGGCTCGCCGAGGTCAAGCGTTCGCGATCGGCGGCAGACGTGCGCGCCACGCTCGCCAAGCTCAGCAAGGCAGCGGTGCAGGAGAACGTCAACCTGATGCCGCTCCTGATCGACTGTGCGAAGGCCTATTGCACGGTGGGCGAGATGGTGGACGTGCTGAAGGAGCAGTGGGGCGAGTTCCAGCAGCCGGCGGTCTTCTGATGCCGGTGCGCGTCCTCGTCGCCAAGCCGGGGCTCGACGGGCACGACCGTGGCGCGAAGCTCGTCGCCCGCGCTTTGCGGGACGCGGGATTCGAGGTGATTTATCTCGGGATCCGTCAACGGCCCGAGGCGATCGCGGCCGTCGCCGTTCAAGAGGACGTGCGGATCGTCGGACTCAGCATCTTGAGCGGTTCGCACGTCGCGCTCACGCGCAAGACCGCGGACGCGCTGCGCGCGGCGGGTGCCGACGACGTCGTGCTCGTCGTGGGAGGCACGATCCCCCAACGCGACGTCGCCCAGCTCGAGGCCGCCGGCGCGGCCGCCGTGTATCCGACTGGCACGCCACTCGAGACGCTCGTCGAGAGCTTGCGGCACCTGTCGGCGACTGCCCGGGCCGCGTCCTAGTCGCCCCTGGAGGCGCGAGCGGCCAGCCATTTCGCATCAGGGCAACCCTTTGACCGCGGTGGAGGCCGATGCTAAGCAGCTGCACAGCACCCGGCGAGGTTCGGAGGTCCGGTGAGCCGCTTCGACACGATCGACTATTTCACGGACGCGTCGCTCGTCGACGATCCGTTCCCGTACTTCGAATACCTCCGAGCGAAGGGGCCGGTCGTGCCCCTGCCGCACCACGGCGTGGTGGCTGTGACGGGCTACGAGGCGGCCGCCGAGGTCTGGCGCGACACCGAGACCTTCTCCTCGTGCAACACCGTCACGGGCCCGTTCCCCGGGCTGCCCGTCAAGCCCGAGGGAGACGACATCCGCGATCTGATCGAGCAGCACCGTGGGGCGCTGCCGATGGCGGGGTACCTGGTCACGGCGGACCCCCCGGTCCACACCGCGCTGCGCGGGCTCCTCATGCGGCTGCTCACCCCGAGGCGGCTCCAGGAGAACGAGGCGTTCATGTGGCGCCTCGCCGACCTCCAGATCGATCACGTGTTCGGGCGCAAGAGCTTCGAGGTGCTCAACGAGTTCGCACAGCCGTTTGCAATGCTCGTGATCACCGATCTGCTCGGCGTTCCCGACGGGGATCGCCGCTCGTTCGCATCCCAGCTCGGAGTGGAGCACCCAGAGCCGGGCGTCGGCGACGCCGGCCGCAAGGTGTCGCTCGACCCCCTCGCGTTCCTCGTCGAGACGTTCACGGCGTACGTCGAAGACCGCCGCCGCACGCCGCGCCAGGACGTCCTGACCCGACTCGCGACGGCGGCGTTCCCCGACGGCTCGCTGCCGCCCGTGATCGACGTCGTGCGCACGGCGACGTTCCTGTTCGCCGCGGGGCAGGACACGACGGCTCGGCTCATCACCGCAGCGCTGCACGTGATCGGCGACGATCCCGATCTCCAGGCGCTTCTGCGGCGCGACCGGAAGCGCATCCCCGACTTTCTCGAGGAGGTGTTGCGCCTGCATGGGCCCGTCAAGACGGTCCCGCGCATGGCTCGCGTGCGAACGACGCTCGCCGGCGTCGACATCCCGGCTGGCGCCACCGTCGTGATCCTCCAGCACGCGGTGAATCGCGATCCGAGCCGCTTCGAGGCCCCGGACGAGCTGAGGCTCGATCGAGCGAATCTCAAGGAGCATCTCATGTTCGGCCGCGGGATCCACTCCTGCCCCGGAGGACCGCTGGCGCGCGTCGAGGCGCGGATCGCGCTCGAGCGCCTCTTCGACCGCACGACCGAGATCCGCATCTCGGAGGCCGCGCACGGTCCGGCCGATGCTCGCCGCTACGAGTACGTCCCCACCTACATCCTGCGTGGGCTCAAGGAGCTGCACGTCGAGGTCGAGCCGGTCTGATGCGCGTCGTCGTGGACTTCGAGCTCTGCGAGAGCAACGCGCTGTGCATGCACGCCGCCCCCACGGTGTTCGAGGTGCGCGACGACGATCTCCTCTACCTGCTGAACGAGCACCCGTCGGAAGAGCTGCGGTCCGCCGTCGAGGCGGCGATCCGGGCGTGCCCGAAGCAGGCGATCTCCCTCGAGGACTGAACCGCTGGCCAGCACATCATCCGACCCGATGTGGTTGGCGGACAGACGCGAAGGCGCGCAGCTCACGGGCGAGATCGGGCCCCGACGGCGTGTAGATGATCTCGCGGAAGCCCGACGCAGCGAGGTTGGAGAGCTGCCTGCGGATGCGGGCTGCGTCGCCAACCATGGTCTTGACGTCGATGTGATCGAGGAGCTGGCGGTCACGGTCGGGGAGATGGGTGACGTGGCCTTCGAAGGTCAGCAGGTGGCGCTCGCTCTGCGGGGCGAGCGCCTCGAGGGCCTGCCGCCAATTCGCGC
>Ga0066710_100002125_pt1 | contig 15676 bp, 9 predicted proteins | sample GraSoiAngelo_159_FD_79666 | JGI IMG/M metagenome (GOLD analysis project Ga0066710, IMG submission 79666) | Grasslands soil microbial communities from the Angelo Coastal Reserve, California, USA - 14_1009_16_40cm | ecosystem: Environmental > Terrestrial > Soil > Grasslands | place: USA...
CCAATCGCGCCGATCGTCGCATAGCCCTTCGCGATGCCCATGCCGAGATCCAGGTCGTAGCCTCGTCGGCGCCATTCCGCGCCGAGCACGCGGATTCTGGCTCGCATGGCATCGGCCATGCGGAGCGCGCGCTCTTCTGGATTGGCAACCGGCACCGGGTCATTGAAGAAGATCATCATGCCGTCACCCGTGAACCTCTCCAGCGTGCCCTCGTGCTCCAGGATGAGGCGCCCAACCTCGGCGTGGTAGGCCTCGAGGACCGCGGACACCTCTTCGGGCTCCGACGTCTCCGCGAACGCGGTGAAGCCCCGCAGGTCGAGGAAGACGACGCTGATCTCACGCCGGTGTGGACGAAGCGGATCCTCCGCGCCACCGGCGACGATGGCGTCCGCCAGTTGTGGCGAGAAGAACCGCTTGAGTCGACTCACGCGCTCCAGTTCGGCCACCTGCTCGGCGACCCGCTTCTCGAGCGTCGTGTTCCAGCGGGCGATCTCGTCGGCCTGGGCGGCGACCGTATCGTGCAATGCCTTGATGCGCAGCATCGACCGAACTCGCGCGGCGAGGGCGGCGTGGTCCACCGGTTTGGTGAGGTACTCGTCGGCCCCCGCCTCGAGCCCGGCCACGATGTCCTTCGCGTCGGCCATCGCCGTCACGAGGATGATCGGGACGAACATGGGATTCTGCCGTTCCTTGAGCCGCCGGCAGACTTCGATGCCGTCGACTTTCGGCATCATGATGTCGAGCAGGATCAGGTCGGGCGTCGCGTCCCGCGCGGCGGCGAGCGCCTCCTCGCCGTCGGCGGCGGTGACGACCTCGTATCCATCAGCCGTCAAACGCGTCCGCATGATGCGAAGATTGGCGGCGTTGTCATCGGCGATCAGGACGCGCGGCGGAGTCCTCACCGAAGTCCTAGCGCGTGACCGCGATCTTCTTCGAGCTTTCCCAGCCCGCGGAATGGGTTGGCTCGGCGACAGCTCGCAGATTGCCGCCCTCGTCGAGCGCAATCGTGAAGACGGCCTTGGGATACGAAAAGACCGGGTGAAGGTAGACACGCGCGATCTCGGCGCTGTCCTTGTAGAGCGCGATATAGCGGACGAAGTGTTCGGCGAGTGACGGATGGATGGACCCGGCGCCGACCGTCACGGTGACTTCGAACCATTGCCCGCGCTTCACCGTGTCGGGCGCCTCAATCTTCGGCGTGTGTTTCTCGTCGTAGGACCGCCGGAGCTCACGATATTCCGGCGTGAACTGCTCGGCTTGACCTTGCGCGCCCACTCGCGCCACGCCCGGCAGTATCAGCACGCCGGATACGGTGACGACGGCCAACGCCCTTCGAAGTGTCATGAACTTTCTCCTCTCGACGCAGTGCCCGGGTCAGCCGCTCAGTTCTCTGGGAGAAACCGGTTGATCAGTGCCATGAGATCGCGAGGACTATACGGCTTGGCCAGGTACGCCGACGCGCCTGCGTCCATCGCCCGGCGATCGTCGCCGCTCAGCGCGAACGACGTCACCACGACGAGCGGGATCTTCGCCGTGCGTGGATCAGCCCGCAGCAGACGGGTCGCGTCGAGCCCCGATAGCCTGGGCAACTGGACGTCCATGAGGATGAGGTCCGGGAGCTCGCGTTGCGCCACCGCGAGCCCTTCCTCGCCGTCAACGGCCTCCAGCAACCGGAAGGACGTCCGGCTCAGTAGCTGCCGTACAATCTTTCGATTGTACTCGTTGTCCTCGATGTGGAGCACGGTTCGGTCCTTCATGCGACCCCTCCGTCGGCGTGCAGCGGTACCGTAAAGAAGAACGTCGATCCCTTACCCAGCTCGCTTTCCACTCCGATACGACCTCCGTGCATCTCGACGAGCCGCTTCGTGATGCTGAGACCAAGCCCGGTGCCGCCGTACTCCTTGGTGATCGTCGTGTCGACCTGACGGAACTCGGCGAAGATGTTCTCGACCTCTTCCTTCGGAATGCCGATTCCCGTATCGATGACGCGGTAGGTGAGCCACCCGTCGTCCAGGCGTACGTCGATTTCGACCCGACCCTGTCGCGTGAACTTGAGCGCGTTGCCCGCGAGGTTCAGGAGACATTGCGTGAGACGTCGGCCATCGCCCCAGGCGGGCGGGATCTCGGCCGGCACGCGAGTGCCGAAGGCGAGACCCTTCTCGAAAGCCAGCGATTTGAGGGAGGCGTGAACGACGTCGACGATCTCTTGGACCGAGTACTCGCCAGCCCCAAGCTCCAGGCGCCCGGCCTCGATCTTTGATAGGTCGAGGACATCATTGATCAGACCCAGCAAGTGACGCCCGTTGGTCTGGATGTCGACGAGCGGCTCGCGCAGGCTGGGCGGCACCTCGCCGTACAGCTCGTCGAGCATGATCTCGGTGAAGCCGAGGATCGCGTTGAGCGGCGTGCGGAGCTCGTGGCTCATGTTCGCGAGGAACTCTGACTTGGCGCGGCTGGCCAGCGCCAGACGCTCGTTGAGTCCGCGGAGGGTTTCCGCCGCCACGCGCTGCTCGTCGTCGAGCCGGTGGAGCTCGCGACTCATCCAGTTCATGCGCTCGGCCAGCGCTCCGAACTCGTCGCGGTTCGGCACGACGATTGTGCCACCGAACCGCCCCTCCGCCACGTCGCTGAGGAAGCCATGCGCCTCGCGCACGGGGAGGATGAACGACCACGAAATCACGAATCCGCCGCTGAGCGCGACGACGACGGAAGCGACCGCGAAGCCGGCCATCAGCCTGAGGGAACGGGCCCGAGCGGCCGAGATGCTCGTTCGGAGGCGCGTCATCCGGGTCTCCTCCGCGGCGACGAGGGAGCCAACCAGGCCTTCGATCTTCTGGTAGGTCGGCTCCTGCCGGGTTCGCAGCGCGGTCATCGCGTCGGCCAGCCGCCGATCGCGGAGCGCGTTGGCGATGTCGGCGACGGTCGCCATCGCGTCCTCCTGCGCCCCGCGAATGGCTTGAATGAGCGCGCGCTCCTCGGGCGGCGCGGCCGTCTCGAGCCGTGCGAGCGTGTCGTTGAAGCGATTGTTCTCTCTCAGGATGAAGCCCACGGAACCGTCGGCCTGGGCGAGCAACGCCATCGACGTGAAGTGCATCTGCATCGCGAGCGCGTGCTCGATCTGCCGGGACCATCCGACGCGTTCGTGGGCCTGGTCGAGGAGGTTCGTCTGCCGCGCAGTCTCGGTGACCATCAGCAGGCTCACGGCGGTCATCGCGATGAAGAGCAGGGTAATGAGGAGGAAGCCTGCAAGAAGCTTGATATGCACCGAGGCCCGGATGCGGGCCACGGCCCGCACGAGGGCGCCCACCGGTGAGGCCAACAGCGCCATCATGGGCGGTGCGATTCGGTCGGCGGACGATGCTCGGCGCATGGTCATCGACTCGCCGCTAGCGGGCGGGCATCTCCAGGGTGACGGTGGTTGGATCCTGATCGCCCACCACGACGTCCTTCGAAATCGTGCCGAGCCGCTCCTGCCAGACCTTCAGGGTGTAGCGCCCGGGCGGCAGGCCCCGCAGCTCGAATTCCCCGGCGCCGCCGGTGAGCGCGTAGAACGGGTGCTCGGCCACCACGACCCAGCCGCGCATCCAGGAGTGCAGATCGCACGTGACGCGGATGATCTCGGGGTGCGAGAACGAGATCGTGATCGTCCGCCCCTTCGGCTGCGTGCGGTTGAAGGGGGGATTGGCGCTCGGGGCGCTGTGGAGGTTGTGCAGGAGTCGGTCGCTGTTGAGGAAGTCGATCCGCCCGCCGGCCGGCACGATCACCACGCGCGGCGAGAACATGCATTCCTTCTGGTCCATGGAGCTCGTGGACGGCAGCGCCTCGAACGCCGCCGTCGCCGGCGGCTTGTCAAGCCAGACGACCGCGCTGCGAATCCCCCCCTGCGGTGACAGCACAAGGTCCTCGGGGTTTTTCTCCTTGCCGCAGACATACTGATCGATCGTCACGGCGAGCTTCCGCAGCTCCGGCGTCGTCCCCTTCAGAACGACTGTGCCCTTGATCGATCCTGCCGCGGCCTCGTGGGGCGCCGACAGGCCGACCACGAGCATGACGACCGTCAGTCCCAATACCGTCGCTCGAAAAGACGTCACATCGGCCCTCCCGGGCCTCAGTGTACGCTAGATGCTCGGATCCTAGATCCTCGACCTCTTCTACGAGAGTGAACCGGGAGTCGGTCGTTTCTGGGTCGAGTAATAGTCGTTGCCAACTGTGGTGCCGATGAGCTTCGAAGGACATTCGCGAGACGGGTATTGCGCCGCAGCTAGGGGCGAGACCGCCGATTCTCCACCAGCTTACCCTATTCGAGCTTGACGATTCGATCGCCGAGGTGGTAGTAGCGGTCGTCGTGGCTGATCACCACGACGGTCTTTCCGCGGGCTATGAGGTCGGCCAGCAAGCGCGTGTAGAAGATCTCGCGGTAGTGGACGTCCTGATCCGCAGCCCACTCGTCGAAGACGTAGATCGGCCGGTCTTCGAGAAAAGCGGTCAGCAGCGCGAGGCGCTTGCGCTGGCCCTGTGACAAGGCGGTCGTCGACAGGGTCCTGTTCCGGATCTGCAGCGTGCCGTCGAGCTCGAGCTCGACCAGGTGGCGCTGGGCCCGCGCATCGAGGTCGGGGCCGCTCAGCCCCAGCAAGCTGTCGAAGAGATAGAAGTCGGAGAAGACCGCCGAGAAAAGCTGGCTGTACCAGTCCCGGTTCTTGTCGGTGATTGCGAGCCCGTCGAGCCGGATCGTGCCGACTTGGGGGCTGTAGAGCCCGGTAAGCATCTTGACGAACGTCGATTTTCCGCTGCCGTTGCCGCCCGTGAGGAACACGAGCTCGCCTCGGCGCAGCGTCAGGTCGAGCGGGCCGAGCGCGAACGCATTTCCGTCGAGGTCGGGCTGGTAGGTGAACATCGCGCCCTCGAAGTCCAGACGCCGCCACTCATGCGGTACCTCCACCCGCCAGGGCGTCGGGGTCTGATCGCCAACCGCGGTGAGCGACACGCCGACCTCACGGATCTTCTCGAGCGCGATCCGCCCGCGGGCGAAGATCGGCCACGCCTCAAAGATTCCCCACACCGGGGCCATCATGTAGAGGATCGCCAGAACATAGCCGGTCACGGCCTCCGTGTCGTACCCGGAGCCGGCCGGGGCCGCGAAGAGCAGGCCGCCGAGAAGACCGTAGAAGAGGATCTGGTTCCACGTGTCGGCGACGAGATGGCGCCGGATTCCGGCGAGCGCGTGTTGCCGCAAGTCCTCCGTCGCGGTGGCGATCCGCTCCGAGAGAAAGGCCTCCCGCCGCGGGGCGTGCAGCTTCAGCTCCTTCATCCCCTCCGTCAACGCGCGGAAGTGGTGGAAGAGGACGTCACGGGTGTCGCGCGCCCGCTGCAGGGAGCGGTAGGCGCGCGCGGTCAAGAGCCGGTATCCGATCATGCCGATTACTACGACGAACGCCACGGCGACCAAGGTCGAGGGGGAGAGCCACCCGAGGTACATTGCGCAGCCGAGCACCACCGCCGCGTTCATCGCCACCGCCGGAACGTTCTGGGCGGCCCAGCCGAGCCAGGCGACATCGTCGGTGAGCGTCGCCAGGATCCGTGGGATCCCCACGTGCTCGAGGTCGCGGAGCGGCGTCGCCAGCACCTTACGACTGAGGTCACGGCAGAGCTCGGCCAAGGTCCGCTGCGTGAATCTGTTGAGCCACAGGCGCGCCAGGGCCTGGCTCACCACCTTGGTCGTGACCAACCCCACGAATCCCGCGATGAGCAGACTCCGCGAGGGACGGGCGTGATGGATCGCCGTGTTGACCAGAGCGATCAACCCTGCGCTGGCGGCGCCGCTCACGAGGCCCGCAACGACGGCCGCGCCGGCCACGAGCCACGAGCGGGCGGGAACGAGCGCGAAGAGGAGGCTCAAGCTCGCCCCGAGGGCGGCGCCATCTGCGCACGATCGAGGCAATGGCGGAGCTGTGTCGCGAGCGCGTGGACGTGAGGCTCCGTCAGCATCAGTCCGGAATCATCGCCCGGCGCCGTGCGGACGTCGACCCCACCGAGCACGAGCTCACGCCATGCGAGCCGCGGGTCGGCGCCTGGAGCCGCCGGGCGCCCCTCGGCGCAGAAGAGCACGACGGCTGCTGGGTACGGGCGCGGCGTGTACCGCTGGAGGGCGTGCATGTTTGCTTGAGCCACGGCGTAGTGAGTGAGCTCGCCGCGCGCGCCGCGGGGGAGGTCGCGCTTGACGGCGATTTCCGCGAGCACTTTCAAACGGCCCACCAGGTAGCGGAGTCGTTCACGGCCGCGGAGGCGCCGGACCGTCTCGACGTAGGGCCGGAGCCGCTCTGCCATGAATCGGAGCACTGCGGGCACGCGCGCGGCGCGCTGGGACCCAACGCTCGAGGCGGTCTCAGGAGGCCACGTCTCGATGAGGCCCAGAAGTGCGACCTCCTGGCCGGCCGCGTGCAGCTGCTGGGCCATTTCATAGGCGACGACTCCACCCATGCATAACCCGACGAGATGGTACGGCCCGTCGGGGCGGACGTCGCGGATTTCAGTGATGTACGAGGCCGCGATATCCTCGATCTGCGTCAGAGGCGCCACGGTCCCGTCGAGCCCGCGCGACTGCAGGCCGTAGATGGGCTGGTCCGGCCCCAGGAGTCGGGCAAGCGTGTGGTAGCCGAGGACACTTCCGCTGACTCCCGGGATCACGAAGAGCGGCGGCCGGCTCCCGGTGGGCTGGATCGCGACCAGCGAGCGTCCGGATGCCGGACGCGTGCCCCGCCGGATGAGGGCGCCGAGGCCCTCGATGGTGGAGACCTCGAACAAGGTGGCCAGCGGGAGGAAGACTCCGAGCCTGTCTTCCAGTTGGGCGAACAACCGCACCGCCAGAAGCGAGTGCCCGCCGAGGTCGAAGAAACTGTCGCGGATGCCCACCGAGCCGACCGAGAGAACGTCCCGCCAGATCTCCACCAGTTGCCGCTCGAGCTCGTCGCGCGGCGCGACCCTGACGGAGGCCTTGCTCACGTCTTCGGGCTCGGGCAGCGCCCGGCGGTCGACCTTGCCGTTCGGGCCCAGTGGAAGCCGATAGGGGACATCGACGAAGGCCGTCGGGATCATGTATTCGGGGAGCGTGCGCCCCAGGAACTCCCGGAGCTCGCGCGAGTTGAACGGGCCGTCGCCGACGACGTAGCCGATGAGTCGCGTGTCGCCGTCTGGGGCGCGGCGCATCGCGACCACGGAGGCGCGCACCTTCGGGTGCCGCGCCAGCGCGGCTTCGATCTCGCCGGGCTCGACGCGGAATCCGCGGACCTTGATCTGGTCGTCCACCCGACCGATGAACTCGAGCGTGCCGTCGGGGAGCCATCGGACGAGGTCGCCCGTCCGGTACAAGCGTTCCGTGAGCGTCGGGGACACCTGCTGCACGACGAAGCGCTCGGCCGTGAGCGCCGGGCGGCCGTGGTAGCCGCGTGCGACACCGTCGCCGGCGATCCACAGCTCACCGGGCGCCCCGATCGGTACTGGTCGGCGGCCCCGATCGAGCACGTAAACCCGCGTGTTGGCGATCGGCCGGCCAATCGGCACCGAGCGCCCCGGCGGCACGCTCGTGACGGCGTGACAACACGTAAAGGTCGTGCCCTCGGTGGGGCCGTAGCCGTTGACGAGGGAGAGCGTCGGCAGTGCCGCCCGTACGCGCCTGACGTGCCGCGGAGAGAGAACATCGCCGCCCGCGAGGAGCTGGCGCAGCGGACGGAGGATTCCGAGTCGGTGCTCCACGACGCGCTCGAAGAGCCCGGCGGCGAGCCAGAGCGTCGTCACGCCGTGGTTGGCCAGTAGCCCGCCCAGCTCGTCGACCGAGAGCGCCCAGGGTGGAGCGATAACGACGCGGGCGCCGTGCAGCAGCGCGCCCCAGATCTCGAACGTCGAGGCGTCGAACGAAAGCGGGGCGAGCTGGAGAAAGACCTCGTCCGCCCCGAAGCGCGCGTAGCGCGTCCCCTTGACGAGGCGGACGACATTTCGGTGAGTCACCGCGACGCCTTTCGGATGGCCCGTGGAGCCCGACGTGTATGTCACGTAGGCGAGATCCTCGGCGCTCGCCGCCCGTTCCACCCGCGCGTCCGGCCCGGCCGCGACCGCCTGCCACTCCGCGTCGAGATGGATGGCGAGCCCTCGGAAGGCTGGAAGCCGGTTTCGCATCTTCTCTTGCGTGAGGAGGACATCGATCTTCGTGTCGCTCAGCAGGAACGCCAGACGCTCCGGCGGCGCCAGCAAGTCGAGGCAGACGTAGGCGCCGCCCGCCTTCAAGATCGCGAGCAGGGCCACGATCATCTCCAACGAGCGGTCCATCAGCACGCCCACCGGGCTATCCGGGCCGACGCCGACCGCGCGGAGATGATACGCAAGGCGGTTCGCGCGGCGGTCCAGCTCGCGATACGTCAGAGTCGCGTCCTCGTAGACGAGCGCGACGGCGTCGGGCGTCGCGTCGACCTGATCCTCGAAGAGACCGTGCACCGATCGATCGCGCGGATAGGCAGTGGCGGTGGCGTTCCACTCGACCAGGAGCTGGTGGGTCTCGGTATCGCTCAGGAGGCGTAGCGCCGAGATCGGGCGATCGGGCTCGGCGACGACGCTCTCCAGCAGGGCGAGATAGTGGCCCGCCAGCCGCGAGATCGTCTCCGGCTCGAAGAGATTGCGTCTGTACTGGATTGTCGCGTTCACGGTTCCGTTCGCCCCTTCGCGGACGAACAGCGTGAGGTCGAACGGCGCCGCGACCGTGACGAACACGACGTCGTCGCCGGCGGGGGCGTCCAGCAGGACGAAGCTGACCTGGAATATCGGGTTCTGGCCGAGGGCCCGCTCGGGCTGCAACTCCTCGACGAGCTTCTCGAACGGCATGTCCGGGTGGGCGTAGGCGCCCAGGCAGGTCTCGCGCACTCGTCCCAGAAGCATCCGGAAGGGCGGGTCGTCGGCCAAGTCGGTGCGAAGGACCAGCGTGTTGACGAACAGCCCGATGAGCGGCTCGAGCTCGACGTGGTTCCGGTTCGCCACCGGCGTGCCCACGGAGATGTCGTCCTGGCCGCAGGTGCGCGCGAGGAGCACCTTGAACACCGCCAGCAGGGTCATGAACAGGGTGGCGCCCTCACGGCGACTGAGCGCCCGGAGGCCCTCGGCCAGCGGGGGCGGCACGACGAAATCGTAGCTGGCTCCCGCTGACGTCGCCAGGCCCGCCCGGGGATGGTCGAACGGGAGCTGGAGCGGCCCGGGAAGTCCGGCCAGCTGCCCGCGCCAGTATCGACGCTGAGCCTCGAGGACGTCGTCGCTGAGCCACTGGCGCTGCCAGAGCGCGAAGTCCACGTACTGGATCGGCAGCTCCGCCAGCGGCGAGGGGCGTTGAGCGAGGCGCGCCTGGTAGAGCGCGGTGAGGTCCCGGGCGAGAATACCGACTGACCATCCATCCGCGACGATGTGATGGACCGCCAGGCAGAGCTCGTGGTCCTCGGGACCCAGCCTGATGAGGAGTGGCCGGAAGAGCGGGCCGCGCGCCAGATCGAACGGACGCGTGGCGTGGTCCAGGATAGTGCGCCACGTGACGGCCGGTCGCTCCCCGGCCGACACGGGCTCGAGGTCGACGATCTCGAGCGAGACGATGTCCGGGCCCGCGATCCGCACGACGGGCGCCCCATCCTTGCTCGGGAAAGTGGTACGCAGTGACTCTTGCCGCTGGACGAGATCCCCGAGGGCGCGGGTGAGGGCGGTCACGTCGAGCGGGCCAAGGAACCGCCGCCGAGCGGCTATCGTGTACGCCGTCGTGCCCGGCTGGAGCTGGTCGAGGAACCACAGCCGCTGCTGAGCGAACGAGAGCGGGAGCTCGAGCTCGGCGGCCCGATCGGCCGCCCGCACGGCCATGGCCGGCGCGTGGAGCAGCGGCAGCTCCTCATCGGCGGAGTCGGGGTCAGCCGCGACGCCGGACCCGCCGCCATTCGCGTGCAGCCACGCCACGATCTCGGACTTGCGAGCGGCGAGCTCCGCGCGCAACACGTCTGTCAGCGCGCCCCTGGGCGCGCTGCAGCGCAAACGGTCGCCGTCGGCCGCGAGCTGGATGCCGAGCGTACGGAGGTGAGTGACGAGCTCGGCCGCGGTCATGCCGTCACCTAGAACTCTTCGATCACCCGCTCGCCCTGCTCCCCGGTCGCGATGTTCTTCAGCAGGGTTTCCACCTCCGCGTCGGACAGCCCGGCCAGCCGGGCCAGTAGCTGGTCACGGCTGGTGACGCCGTGGCTGGGCGAGGCCACCGGTCCGTCGCCGGATCTCTCGGCTCTTGCGATCGTCGCGCAGAGCCCGGCGATCGTCGGCTCCTCGAAGAGGCGCCGGAGCGGGAGCTCGACGCGAAAGACTCTCCGCACCCGCGCGATGACCTGGATACCCAGGAGCGAGTGGCCGCCGAGCTCGAAGAAATTGTCGTTGACGCCCACTCGATCGACGTTGAGCACCTCGGCGATGATCTTGGCCAGCGCCTTCTCCTCGCGGGTGCGGGGAGCGACATGGTCGCGGTCCCTGCCGCGCTGATGATCCGGTGCCGGAAGCGCCCGCCGGTCGACCTTGCCGTTCGGTGTCAGGGGCAGGGCGTTCAAGACCACGAACGACGACGGGACCATGTAGTCAGGAAGTCGGTCCCGGACGAACGCCCGCAGATCGCCCGGGCCCGATGCGCCGGCGCGCGGAACGACGTAGCCAATGAGGCGCTCGTCACCGACGGCGCCGGCCACGCCGATCACGGCCTCCTGGACCGACGGATGCGCGCGCAGGACGGTCTCGATCTCGCTCGGCTCGATGCGCACTCCGCGGATCTTGAGCTGATTGTCGAAGCGCCCGAGGAACTCGATGTTTCCGTCGGGAAGGAAGCGGCCGCGATCGCCGGTCGCGTACAGACGCGCGCCGGGGTCGCGGCTGAAAGGATCCGGGATGAACTTCTGCCGCGTGAGCTCCGGATTGTGGAGATAGCCTCGAGCCAGCCCGTCGCCGCCGACATGGATCTGGCCCGGCACCCCGATCGGGACCGGATTCAAATTGCGGTCGAGAACGAAGATGCGAGTGTTGTCGATGGGGCGCCCGATCGGGATCCGCACGAGCGGCCGATCGCGCTCGATGACATACGAGGTGACGTCGGCGGCGACCTCGGAAGAGCCGTACAGGTTGACGAGCGTGGCGTCGGGCAGCGCGCCCGCGAATCGCCTGACCAGCTCGGACGTGATGGGCTCACCGCTGGTGACCCAGAATCGCAGACGGGAGAGCTTGGCTCCGACGTTCGGAACGCTGTCGAGCAGGAGCTGGAGGAGCGACGGCACAAGGACGATCCGGGTCACCCCGGTGGTCGAGAGGGTGTCAACGAGCCGACTCGGGTCCTCCATTTCCTCATCCGGGATGATCACGTTGCGGACGCCCTGGAGCAACGGGCCGAAGACCTCCCACATCGCGTCCACGAAGCTCAGCGCGGTCGTCTGGCAGCACACGTCGTCCGCTACGAATGGCCAGCGGCGCCACATCCACGAGAAGCGATTGACGGAAGCGCGATGGGGCGCCATCACGCCCTTCGGCATGCCCGTCGAGCCCGACGTGTAGATGACGTAGGCCAGATCGTCAGGACGTACGCCGCTGTCCGGATCGCCGTCGGCGAGCGAGGTGGCGGGCGGCCACTCGGTGTCGAGGCAGACGACGTCGCACCCGCCGGCAGGCACGCGTTCGCGGAGCCGCCGAGCCGTCAACAGGGCGGGCGCGCGGCTGTCCTCCAGCATGAAGGCCAGCCGCTGAGGCGGGTACGTCGGATCCATCGGAACGTAGGCGCCGCCGGCCTTGAGAATGCCGAGCAGCCCCAGGACGGCGTCGATCGATCGCTCGATGCAGATGCCTACGAGCACCCCGCGCCCGACCCCGCGCTCCCGGAGATGGCCCGCCAGCTGGTTGGCCCGCGTGTTCAGCTCGGCGTAGGTGATTTGCTGGTCTCGGCACACCAGCGCGACGGCGTTCGGTGTCCGACTGGCCTGAGTCTCAAACAGGTGATGGACGCACTGGTCGCGGGGGTAATCGGCCGCGGTCTCGTTCCATTCGATCAGGATCTGCGAGCGCTCCGACGCGTCCATGAGCGGCAGGGCCGAGAGGCGCCGGTCGGGGTCATCGGCGATGCCCTCGAGCAACATGTGAAAATGTCCGAGCATCCGGGTCACCGTCGCGTGCTCGAAGAGGTCGGTGCTGTACTCGACGGCGCAGAACAAACCCTCGTCGACCTCCGCCGTCTCCACAGTCAAGTCGAACTTCGCCGTGCCGGCGTCGATGTCGAGCTCCTCCATCGTCAGGCCGGGCAGCTCGAACGACTGCCGCGGGGCGTTCTGCAGGATGAACATCGTCTGGAAGATCGGGGTATGGCTCAGGCTCCGGGGAACGTTCAGCTCCCCCACGAGCTTCTCGAACGGGACGTCCTGATGGCTGTAGGCCTCCAGGGCGACCTTGAACACCCGCGCTAGCAGCTCGCGGAAGGTCGGATCGCCCGTCAGGTCGGTCCGGAACGCCAGCGTGTTCACGAAGAAGCCGATCAGCGATTCGACCGCGACGTCGCTTCGGCCGGCCGTGGGACAGCCGACCACGATATCCTCGGCGCCGCTGTAGCGTCCCAGCAGCGCCTGGAACCCGGCCAATAGCCCCATGAAGAGGGTCGTGTTGGTCGCCCGCCCCACGGCCTTCAGGCGATCGACCAGGGCCCGGGGGAATACCTGCCGCTGGACCGCGCCGCGCGCCGTTCTGACTGGGGGGCGGGCTCGATCCGTGGGCAGCTCGAGCACGGGATCGGCCCCGGCGAGCTTGGCTCGCCAGTACGCGAGCTGCGACGCTAGCCGGTCCGGGGTCAACGCGGCCCGTTGCCACCGGACGAAGCCCGCATATTGCATCGTCAAGGCGGGCAAGGGCGACGGTCGCCCGGCGATGGCCGCCTCGTACAGCTGCGAGATCTCCTTGAACAGCACGCTCATCGACCAGCCGTCGGTGACGATATGGTGAATGAGCAGGAGCAGGACGTGCTCGTCCGGCCGCAGGCGCAGCAGCGTGGCTCGCAAGAGAGGGCCGCTGGTCAGGTCGAACGGGCGCTGAGCTTCCTCGCGGATCACCCGCTGCGTCTCCGACTCGCCCGCCGTCTCGTCAAGGGCCGTCAGGTCGACGATCGGCAGCTCGAAGCCGGGAACGCTGCCGATGATCTGCATCGGCTGCCCGTCGACCTCTGCGAAGGTTGTGCGCAGCGATTCATGGCGCTCGACGATCGCGCGGAGACTGTCGCGGAGCGCTTGCGTCGAGAGTGCGCCGCGTATTCTGATCGCGCGCGCGATGTTGTACGCGGGGGTCCCGGGCTCCAGGCGATCGAGGAGCCAGAGCCGTTCCTGGGCGAAGGAGACCGGGCTGACCTTCCGAAGCGCGGGATCGGGCCCAGCCGTCGTCACGCGGCCCGCTCGGGGGGTGAATCCCAGGCGATCTGGGTTGTCAGACCTTCGACGGCGATCGCGGCGACGTGTCCGGGATCGGGGACGAGCGTCTCGAGCCTCCAGCGTTCCGGCGCGTCCGGGTCGTCGTCGACGTGCTCGAGGCGGGCCGGCGCACCCGGCGCGAGCGAGACCGTGAAGCGCGTCAGCGGGTGAGCCAGGCCCGAGCCGATCGCCTTGACGTACGCTTCCTTTCTCGTCCAGCAGTTGAAGAAGCCCTCGGGTCGCCGGGCCGGCGGCAGTCGGCGCAGCGCCAGCCGCTCCTCGGGCGAGAACACGCGCTCGGCGATCTCGTCGAGATCGGGCAGCGGCCGGATGCGCTCGATGTCGACGCCGACGCGTCGGTCGCGGGTCACCGCGTACAGTCCGAGGCTCTCCGAGTGCGAGACGTTGAAACGGAGACCGAAGCGATCGAAGGGCGGCGCGAGCTCGGGCTTGCCGTGTGGGCCGTAACGCAGTCCGATCAGCCCCGGCTCGACCCCGAGGCAGTCGGCGAGGCCGATGCGCAGCGCCGCCCGGCTCACGACGAAGCGGCTCGCGTCGCGCCGGAAGTGAAATCGCGCGGCTCGATCCCGCTCATCGACACTGAGGTGTCGGACGAGGCGGTCAACCGCTTGCGCCTCGAGATCGAGGCTCGCGCACCACCACCTCACCTGGGTCGCGAGGAGGGGACCGCGGCTCCGGTCCGACGGCCGGGCAGTGGTCACAACTGGCTCCACGCCGGGGTCACACCCCCAGCATGAGCCGGACGGGATTCTCCTTGGTCCCGAGACCGAAGGAGAAGTTCGGCTCCACCCTGTCGGGGTCCACGTGCGTCCCGAACAGCCGATCCCAGACCGTGAACAGATTCCCCATGTTCGCCCCGTAGTGTCGGGGGTCCGCGCTGTGGTGAACATGGTGATATCGGGGCGTGACGAAGATCCTCTCCAGCCACACCGAGCGCCACGTCATGTTCATGTGCATCCAATCGTTCTGAATGGCGCTCAGCGCCGCGATCCCGAGGAACATCCACCAGGGAGAGATGTCCAGCAGGGGATAGGCCAGAATATACGGGATGTTCACCAGAAACTGCTGCGGCACCGTTGCCCGCACACCACCCATCCAGTACATGTACGTCGGCGAGTGGTGCCACTTGTGTACGCGCCAGAAAAATCGCGTGTGGGTGAGCCGGTGCACCCAATAGTGGCCGAAGTCGGCCAGGACGTAGTACAGCGCGACTCTCAGCGGCACCGGGAGCACGGCCACGCTGGCTGGATACGAAGGCTGGCCCTGCACGAGGTGATTCAGATGCGCGGCGAGCGGAAAGACGATGTAGATGTAGGCCGCCAGGGCGACCAGATCGTTCCGGATCACCGCCCGATACGCGAGGGGCCGGGCCGGCCGAATGACCTCCAGCGTCGTGAAGAAGACCATCCGACTCACGAGGAGCAGGGTGAAGAACACCGGGGGCGAGACCAGGAGCTCGAACAGCGCCTTCCTATCCATCTGGAGCCCTTGCCGCAATCTCCAAATTATGCGTTCAGTGCCGCGGCCGGCGACTAGCCCCTCTGGGGTCACCCTCTCGAGGGGTTGGGACAGTATACGACTCGCAATTGCGGACCTGAAGATACATACATGGTTTCCCTCGGTTTTACTTGACCGACCGGACGTGCCGCGGTATCGGTCGAGGCGATGCAGGGGATCTCGAAATCTGCGAGCGGTCTATACCCTCGGGGAGGAGGAAACACGTCTATGGTCAGCCGGCGAGTCGTCCGATCCTACCAGGCCCGTTACAGCATGGGAGCCAACAAGGCGGCGATGTACGACCTCACGGACGCGATCGATGTCCATGCCCACGCGCGCGGCCACGACGAAGAGGAGCCGATGCATGCCGCGCAGGAGGCGACCCGCGCCGGGATGAAGGCGGTCCTCTTCAAGAGCATCTCGCCCGGCCGTCCCTGGGAAGTGGCGCGCCGGCTTCAGGACGATGTCGACCGCTGGGCCGAGTGCCTAAGCCTCCGCCCGGTGAAGTGCCTGTCGGCCTGGATCGTCGGGATTCCCCTGAAGCCCATCGACTTCGCCGAGATCAAGGCAGCAGTGGAGGGCGGAGTCCTCGGGATGTGGATGCCGCCGGTGACCTCGGCCTGGAGCATCTACCGTCTCGGCGGCCGCGGCGTGTGGTTCGACAAGGCGCGCCGCTACGA
>Ga0066710_100002126_pt1 | contig 15674 bp, 10 predicted proteins | sample GraSoiAngelo_159_FD_79666 | JGI IMG/M metagenome (GOLD analysis project Ga0066710, IMG submission 79666) | Grasslands soil microbial communities from the Angelo Coastal Reserve, California, USA - 14_1009_16_40cm | ecosystem: Environmental > Terrestrial > Soil > Grasslands | place: USA...
CGAGCGGCCACAGCCTGGTCGGGATCGCCCAGGGCTCGGTCGCTAGCCTGGCGGCGACGGTGGGCTTCATGGTCGCCGGCGTCGCCGTGTTCAACCTGCTCGTCGCGGTCCTGGGAGGCTAGCGCCGTGAAGGGCCGGCGCTTCCTCGTCTTCGGCGCCCTGTTCGGCTTCGCGCTCTCGCGCGCGCGCGTCACCGACTACGACACCATCGCGGGCATGTTCCGGCTGACCGACCTCCACGTGGTCGGCGTGATCGGCTCGGCGATCGCCACCGCGGCAGTCGGCTTCTGGCTCCTGCGCCGGAGCGGCAACCGCACCGCGACCGGACAGCCCATCGAGCTCCGCGCCCAGCCCTGGCACATGGGCGCGGTGTGGGGTGGCCTCACGTTCGGCGGCGGCTGGGCGCTGAGCGGCGCCTGCCCCGGCACCGCCCTCGCCCAGGTCGGCGAGGGCAAGCTCGCGGCGCTCTTCACCGTCGGCGGGATCCTCGGCGGGACCTACCTCTACGGCCGCGTGCGCTCTCGACTCGGCACGCCGGCGGCGCCGGCGCGAGCCGCCGCCGCGGCCTCCTAACCGCAGGCCCGCGGCGGACGCTCGGAGCGCGGCAGCCTCGCGCCGCCCGACGGGCTAGCCGGTCGCGAGCGCCTGCCGCCGCTCGCGATGGTGCGCGTGGAGCGTCGCGTTGGCCGCGGCGACCGTCGCCGCCGCCGCGGCCACCCCCGCCAGGTCCCTCCCCGGCACCACCACGTACAGCTCGTCCTCGCCGAGGTCCGTGTAGACGCGGTTGCCGACGCAGGCGGTGCTGGCGACGAGGCCCTTGCCGAGCGCGGCCGGCAGCGCCATGCACGTAGGCCGGCCGAGCAGGGCCGGCTGCGTGCGAAGCCCCGCGCGCCGCGCCGCCTCCTGGAGCAGCATGATCCGGCCCGGCCGCCCGGCGAACACCACGACGTCGGGATCGACCGGCGTCGCTCCGAGCGCCGCGTAGACGACGACGCCGGGGGGCGGGGACAGGCGCGGCATGTCCGCCACCTCCTCCGCCTGGATGTAGCCGATGCCGGTCATGAAGGCGAGCGTCTGCTCGAGCTCCCCGGCGCGGTCGGGCGAGAGCGCGATGCCGTGCGTGTAGCTCCCGATCGCGCAGTTGAAGTGGTCGGCTGGCACCGTGTAGAAGACGCGGCCTCCCGCCGCGAGGCGCCAGAAGCTACAGCCCGCCGGCTCCTTCCCGGAGAAGCGCGGTACGCCCGGAGGTGGAGACGGGGCGAACGTGATCGCGACGGGGCGCCTGGTGAGACCCAGGGTCTCGCCAAGCTGCTGCTCGAGAGCGTCGTAGTTCACCATCGCGTCTCTCTCCTGTTCGGTCGGCCTGGACCCGCCGACCCAACGACCCAGGGTCCGTCGGGGCGCCGGCGCGCGGACCGCCGCCTCGACGGACGCGGCGGTCGCGGGGCCGGAGTCGCGCGGATGGGCCCGGCGCCCGGCCGCACTCGTGGTAGAGTCCCCGCGGATCGGCGATGCATGGATTCTGGCTCGCGTTCATCCCGTTGTTCGTGGCCGTCGACGCGGTCGGCGTGGTGCCGATCTTTCTCGGCCTCACCGACGGGATCGACGAGGCCGCGCGCCGCCAGCTCGTCGCCGACGCCACTCTCGCCGCCGGTGCCGTCGGCCTCGGGTTCATCTTTCTCGGCGACGCCGTCCTCCAGTTCCTCGGGGTGACCGTCGGGGATTTCCAGGTGGCGGGTGGGGTCGTCCTGCTGGTCCTCTCGATCTACGACCTCCTCCACCCCGAGACGCCGCTCCGCCAGTCCGGCGCCCGCCTGGGCGTCGTCCCACTCGGGGTCCCGCTCATCGTGGGGCCCGCGGTCCTCACCACGCTCCTCACCGTCGCCCGCACGCACGGCTACCTCGTGACCCTCGTCGCCTTCGTCCTGAATCTTGCGATCGTGTGGGCGGCGCTCCGGTGGGCGGCACTCGTCGGCCGGCTCCTCGGCGACGCGGGCGCCCGGGCGGTGGCCAAGGTCTTCGCGCTGGTCCTGGCCGCCATCGGCGTGACCTTCATCCGCCGCGGCCTGATGGCGGCTTTGGCCAACCGCTAGGCGGACCGCCGCGCCCTGGCCGGAGACGGCGCTGGCGTGCGGGCGCGGGCCCGCTGTCGCCGGCGCCGGCTCACACATAGGCGCGCTCGGCCCGGCGGATGGCGCGGTAGCGGGCGAAGGCCCGCCGCTCGTCCTCGAGGCCCAGCAGCGAACGGAGCGTGCTCCCGCGGAAGGTGTGCCTCAGCATCTTCGTCCCGTGGCGAAGCCCGAACAGCGGGTTGTGCACGAGCGCCCGCGGCAGGTGGCGGAGCTTCATCCACCGCTCGGCCCGCCAGCGGAGGAACTCGATCTCCTCGGCGGCGAGATGCTCGCTCCGCACCACCGCGGTGGTGCCGTCGTATTCCTCGAGCCGCTCGTTGATCACGAGCCCGCGCTCCCGGAATTCCTTGGTCATCGGCGTGCGCGGGTACGGCGTCGGGTGCTGGATGTACGGGTAGTCGACATGGCGGCGGGCGAAGTCGAGGTTGGCCTCGATCGACTCCTGGGTATCGCCGGGATTGCCGACGATGAGCCCGCCCACCACGTACATCCGGCTCCGGTGCAGGTACTCGATCGCCTGGAGCGTGGCGTTGCCCGCGGTCCGGCCGCCCTCGCGCCGGCGGTTCTTGGCGGCGGCCCGGAGGAACCGGAGGTCCTCGTCGAGGACGTTCTCGATGCCGAGGAACACGTAGCGGAAGCCCGCCCGGCGCATCAGCGGCGCCAGCGTCTCGCCGTGGTCGGCGATGGCCGAGGTCATGCCCTGCACGAGGTAGTCGACGTCGTTGAGGCCGGCGTCAACGATCGCCCCGCAGAGCGCTTCGAAGCGCCGGACGTTCAGCGTGATGTTGTCGTCGACGAGAAAGACCGATCGGGCGCCGTGGGCGCGGGCGTCCCGGATGTCCGCCAGCACCCGGTCGAACGAGAACGTGTGGAAATTGCGCCCGCGCATCTCGATGATGGAGCAGAAGCTACAGTCGAAGGTGCAGCCCCGCGAGGTCTCGACGACGTCGACCTGGCGCCCCACCATCGTGTAGCCCCGGAGCACCCGCGCGGCCCGGTTCGGGAGCCGGATCTCGCTGCTCGCCAGGCCCGTGACCGGCCGGTCGGGGTTGTGGATGAAGTGGTCGCCGCGCCGGAACGAGAGGCCGGCGATCCGCTCGAAGCCGCCCCCGGACTCGACGGCCCGGCAGAGCTCGCGGAAGGTCAGCTCCCCCTCGCCGCGCACGATGACGTCCGCGGCGCCGCCCGCCGGCTGGGCGTACGCGTCGGGGGCCAGGCTCGGGTCGTAGCCGCCGACGACGATCCGGACGCCGGGGCGAAGCGCGCGCACGAGCTCGATGAGGCGGTGCGCGGTGCGGCGCTGGAACGTCATCACCGACAGCCCGACCACGTCCGGCGCCCACTCGTGGACGAGCCGCGCGACGACGTCGCGCACGCGATCCTGCACGAGGACGAGATCCGCCACCGCGACCCGGTGGTGCGGGTCGACGTTGCCCGCGAGCGAGGACAGGGCACCGTTCGGCATCCGAATCGCCACCGCGGGCATGTGCTCGAACGAGTCGGGCATCGACAGCAGGAGGACGTTCATCGGGCGGCTCCTCGCTCCGTGGGTCCGGTGAGATCCGTGCACATTGTACCGCCACCGCCGAGGCGGCCGACAACCCGGGGACCCGGCCGCGGACACACCCGGCCCCGATACGCATCGCCGAGGGTCGTCATGCGGCGCCGTGCGCCCAGCTCTCCCTCATGGGCGCCGCCGGCGGGCTCGCGCGCGAGAATGATGCCGCCGTCGTCACAGGTGCTCGAGACGCTCGCCGGCATTCGCGTCGCGGGGGGAGCGGGCGCGGAGGCGCGGGCGCCGCTCAGGGCGCTCCCTCGAAGCGCGGCGGCCGCTTCTCGAGAAACGCGGCCGCGCCCTCGCGGGGCTCGCCGGTCGCGTAGGCCGCCGCGAAGGCGTTGATCCCGTAGCCGATCGCCGTGCGAAGATCCGCCGACCGCCAGGCGATCACGAGCTCCTTCTGGAGCCGGATCGCCGCCGGACCCCCGGCCAGGATCCGCGCCGCCAACTCCTCGACGGCCTCGCGGAGGGCGGCGGCTGCCACCACGCGGTTCACCAGCCCCCACTCCAAGGCTCGCGCGGCCGACACCGTCTCGCCCGAGAACAGCATCTCCGCCGCCCGGCCGGGGCCGACGAGGAGCGGCAGGAGCGCCGCCTCGATGACCGAGGGGACGCCGACGCGCACCTCGGGCAGGCCGAGCCGGGCGTCCTCGGTTGCCACGCGCAGGTCGCAGGCGAGCGCAAGCTCGAGGCCGGCGCCGAGGCACGGGCCGCGCAGGGCGGCGATCACCGGGAACGGCGCGTGATGGACGGCCTCGATCGCCCGATGGAGCGCGGTGATGAGCCGTTTCGCGCGCGGCACGTCGAGGTCGCGCAGCAGGCGCACGTCCACGCCGGCCGTGAACGCCCGGCCGGCGCCCGTCAGCACGGCCACCCGGACCGAGGGATCGCGGGCGAGCGCCTCGAAGGTCACGCGCAGGGCGCGGATCAACCGGGGCTCGAGCAGGTTGAGCGGCGGGCGGTCGAGCGCACACCAGACGACAGAGCCCTCGCGCTCGACGTCGAGCCCGGCGGTCATGGCGAGGGTCGAGCATACACGATTCGGGCCGCGCGCGTCTGTCCCGTCCCGACCCGCGGGGGAGGGCACGAGACATCGAGGCCGGCGCCGTGTCCGCCCGCGCCGCGCGTGCTCACTCCGGCCGTTTGCTATCCTGAAGGCCGTGCCCGACTCGACCCCGCTCCTCTCCGGCGTCACCGTCCTCGACCTCACGCGCGTGCTGGCCGGCCCCTACTGTACTCGGCTCCTCGCCGACCTCGGCGCGCGCGTGATCAAGGTGGAGCGCCCCGGGGAGGGCGACGAGATGCGCCGCGCCTTCCGCCCGCTCGACGCCGACCGCGACGACCAGAGCACGTACTTCGTCCGCGTGAACGCGGGCAAGCTGAGCGTCGCGATCGACCTCGGCCATCCCGAGACGCGCGGGGTCGTGCTCGACCTCGCCCGGGTGGCGGACGTCGTCGTCGAGAACTTCCTGCCCGGCGTCGCGCAGCGGCTCGGCTGTGACTACGCCGCGCTGGCCGCCGTCCGGCCCGGCCTCGTCTACTGCTCGATCTCGGGGTACGGGCAGACCGGCCCGCTCTCCGACCGGCCGGCGTTCGCCCACATCATCAACGCGGTCTCCGGCGTCATGCACCTCGAGCAGGAGGGAGAGCCGGCCCCCCGCGTCGCCTACCTGCAGACGGCCGACGTGCTGGCGGGCACGAACGCGTTCGGCGCGATCACGGCGGCGCTCCTGCGGCGCGCTCGCACGGGGCAGGGCGCACACCTCGACGTCTCGATGCTGGAGTCGCTGATCGCGGCGGAGGACATCTCCTACGGCAGCGTGCTGAACGGCGGTCCCGAATACCAAGGCCCCCGGTCCGGCATGGTGGTCCACGCCGTCGGCGACCGGTACCTCGCGATGCAGACCGTGGGCGCGCCGCAGCTCTGGCCGCGCCTCGTCGCGGCGCTCGCGCGACCCGAGCTCGCGCAGGACCCGCGCTTCGCGACGCCGCTCGCGCGCCGGGAACACTGGCCGGCCCTCCGCGCGATCATCGGCGAGTGGCTCGACCGGTTCAAGACGGTCGAGGAGGCCCTCGATGCCCTGCAGGCCGCGCGCATCCCGGGGGCGCCGGTGCTGACGCCCCCCGAGGTCGCGGCGCACCCACACCTGTCGGCACGCGACGCCTTCCCGGCCGTGCCCCACCCCACGCTGGGCGTCGTCCGGGTCACCGCCACGCCGTTCCACCTCGACGGTCACCCCGTGGGGCCGACCGCGGCGGCGCCGTATCGAGTCGGCGAGCACACGCGCGCGGTGCTGGGCGAGGTCCTCGGCTATCCGGCGGCGCGGATCGACGAGCTCCTGAAGGCCGGCGCGATCGCCGCGCCGTGTTGAGCGAGGAGCGAGGCTCCGGGGGCGGCCCGCCTAGAAGCGGACGGAGACCCCGTAGGGAAGATCGGACGTCTCGGCGGCCCGGCCCTACGGCCCTCTGTCGCCGATCGGCGGGAGACGGCTCCACCCGATTGCATGAAGGGACTCGCCCCAGAGCGCCGTGTCCTCGCCGAGCCGCCCCGAGAGGCCGCCGCCGCTCCCCGGGGGCGGTCGGCGCGGAGACGACCTTCGCGCTGATGTCGGGTGGATGCGCGAGCGGTCGAGCCCAAGCGAGCGCGAGCGGCCGAGCCTGTCGTCGAGCTCAGGCGCCGGGGCCGTCGACGCCGAGCGGGCATCGCCTCCAATTCGGGCGTCTTCAGCTCCCGGGGTAGGCCGGACGCCGACGGGTGTTCGGCCGTCCCGGCGGGGGACGCGCTCAGTCCGTCGACGACCATCCAGGCACCGAGCCGCGCGCCCGCTCGCTCTGGCCTCCCTTTCCCCGCCCGCGCACGGGGGAGGGCACCACGGAGGCCGGCTACTGGCGCTTGACGAGGAAATGGGCGCGGCGGTTCTGCGCCCAGCACTCCTCCGTCTCCTCGGTGCAGAGCGGGCGCTCCTCGCCGTAGCTGATCGTGGTCATGCGGGTCCTCGCGATGCCCCGGGAGAGGAGGTACTTCAGCGCTGATTCCGCGCGATGGTTGCCGAGGGCGAGGTTGTACTCGTTGGTCCCCCGGTCGTCGCAGTGGCCTTCGATCAGGATGACGGCGCGCGGATGCTCCCGAAGCCACTCGGCGTTCGCCGACAGGAGCTGAGCGTCCTCGGACCGGATCACGTATTTGTCGAAGTCGAAGTGGATGTCTTGGAGCCCGGTGACGCCGCTGAACTCCTTGGGCTGCGGGCGGGCGGCCGCGACCATCGCCCCCGACCCGCTCTGCGCCACGCTCGAGGCCCCGGCCCCCCCGCCGCCCCTCGCCAAGCTCGACCCCGCGGCTCCGCCGCCGCCAGCGGCGAAGTCCGAGCGCCCGCCGCCGCCCGCGTCCTGCGCCCCACCGCCGCTCACGTCCTGTGCCCCGGCGCCGCTCATCCCCTGTGCCCCGCCGCCGGCGCCCACGACCCCGCCACCGCCGCGGCCGACGACGCCGCCGCCTTGCCCTCCGCCCTCGTCAGAACTGCTGGCGCTGGCGCCCGCCGCACCACCGGGAGACGGCGCAAGCGCCATCGTCGTCGCGGGCTCCTTCGCGCACCCGGCGGAGAAGAGAATGAGCATCGAGGCGGGGATGACTGCCGCGTGGAGCTGCCATGTATATCGACTCATGCGTGCCCTCTGCCTCCCTTTTCGTTGACCCAAGCCGACGTCGCCGTGCTCGCGATGATAGTGTTGGGGCCTTTACAAAAATTTACGGCAGAAGTCCACCAGCACGAAACTTTGCGTGCGCCGTCGGGGCGACACACCCACCGGCTGGTAGTGGGCCACTCGATCCGGCCGCCGGAGCACGGAAACCCGGTGTGCCAGTTCGTCGCGCCATGGTCGGCGTGTCCGGCCGGTGACGGTGGCGCCCCTCAGGATCCGCTCGTGGATCGGCGTCCCCGCTACCCCGACCGGGAGACGGGAGTGCAGACCCTCGAAAAGGCGCGCTCCAGGAGCTGGAGCCCCTGGGCGAGCTCGTCGTCCGTGATGGCGAGCGAACCGAGGAAGCGCACGACGTTCTTCCTCGCGCCGGCCTTGACGAGGACGAGGCCCTCGCGGAGCGCCTCGGCGACGATCGCGCTCGTCGCCTCGGCCGCCGGCTCCCTGGTCCGCCGGTCGGTGACAAGCTCCATCGCGACCATCGCGCCGAGCCCGCGCACGTCGCCGATCAGCTCCCACGTCGCCTGCCACGCGCGGAACCGCTCGAGCAGGCGATCGCCGAGCGCCCGGGCCCGGACGCCGGCGCCCTCGCGCTCGAGGACCTCGATCACGGCGAGTGCCGCCGCGCACGCCACCGGGTTACCCCCGTAGGTCGTGCCGAGCCCGCCGGGCGGGATCGCGTCCATCAGGTCGCTGCGGCCGACCACGGCCGCCAACGGAAGGCCATCGGCGATCGACTTGGCCAGGGCCATCAGGTCCGGCGTCACGTCGAAGTGCTCGACGCCGAAGCGGCGACCGGTGCGGTAGAAGCCGGTCTGGATCTCGTCGGCGATGACGAGTATCCCGCGCTCCCGGCAGTACGCGGCGACGCCCTGGACGAACGCGACCGGCGGCACCACGAAGCCGCCCTCGCCCTGCACCGGCTCGAGGATCGCCGCGGCCAGGCGGTCCGCGCCGACCTCCTCGACCAGGCCCCGGAACGCCTCCAGGCAGGCGGTCACCGTTTCCGCCTCCGACGCAAAGCCCGAACGGTAGAGGTAGGGGAACGGGCACCGGTAGACGTCCGGCGCCAGCGGTCCGAAATCGCGGTTGCGCCCACGACTGGTGAGGGTGAGCGCGAGCAGCGTCCGGCCGTGGAAGGCGTTCTCGAACGTGATGACGCCGGGCCGGCCGGTCGCGTAGCGGGCGATCTTCACCGAGTTCTCGACCGCCTCCGCGCCCGAGTTGACGAGCATCACCTTCTTTGCGAAGCGGCCCGGCGTGATCGCGCAGAGGCGCTCGGCCAGGCGGACGTAGGGCTCGTACGGGAGCACGTGGAAGGACGCGTGGAGCATACGCTCCGCCTGCGCCCGGACGGCCGCCACCACCTCGGGATGGTTGGCGCCCACGTTGAGGGCGCCGATGCCGCCCGCGAAATCGATGTAGCGGTTGCCATCGACGTCCACGAGGGTGGCGCCCCGGGTCGAGGCGACGAAGACGGGGTGCTGCTCGTCGACGCCGCGGGCAACGTACTGCTCGCGGAGCCGTGCGAGCTCTCGAGACCGCGGGCCTGGCACTTGGGGCATGGCGTAAGACCGTCCTATCCCCAGTGTACGCCCGGCCGGGGCGAAGTCGGGCCTGGCACGGTGGGCTCGAGAACGGAGGATCTCGCCAACGGGGCCGCGACCCGTCCCGCATCCGAGCGGCCACCCGCGCCTCAGCCGCGGTGCCGGCCCGGATCGATCCCGCGGAGCAAGTCTCGAACGAGCCTGAGGCGAGGCACGAGGACGCCCGCGCGCTCGGCGCGATGCACCAGGTCCGCGAACACCTCGTCCACTTCCAGCGCGCGGCCGGCGAGGAGGTCCTGGGTCATGGACGGCAGGTGGGCGCCCGTGGCCGCGGGATCGGAACCCGGCGCGGGCGCCGAGAGGGCCGCCACCGTTTCCTCGTCCCCGCGCGCGAGGAACGTTCGGATGGGGAAGCTCGCGTAGTCACCCAGCGCGACGCCGTGAGCGGCCGCGATGGCCGCGGTCTCCCGGACGAGGGAGAGATACGCGCGGATCAGGTCGGGGTCGCGGAACATCCGTGGCGCGCTCGTACGGGTGAGCACCGAGACCCCGAACACGCCGGCCGCGTTGCACGTCTTGGACCAGAGGGCGCTGCGGATGTCGGCGGCCTCCGTGACCGGTATGCCGGCCTGCCGGAGGATGTCGGCGGCGGCGGTCACGCGCGGCGAAGTCCCGCCCCCGAGCTCGCCCAGGTAGGTGGCGCCGAGTCCGGTCACGGTCACCCGCCCGTCCGGTTCCCGCTTCGCCCCCAGGATGGTCGCGGCTCCGACGACCCGATTCGCGCCGAACGCGCCCGCGAGCCAGTCGTCCTTCACCAGCCCGTTCTGAAGGCCCCCCACCCAGCCCGCGGCGTCACCGGGCGGCGGCCACTGGGCGCGCACCGCCTGGATCGCTCCTGCGAGCTGATGGCCCTTGGTCGCGAACAGCGCGCCCGTACCGGCCGGCAGCCTCGCGGGATCGGCGGTCACGCCGACCGTCCCGGCCGGGGCCGGGGCCGGGGCCGCGGGGATCTCCAGATCGACAGCTCCCCGGAGGCGGATGCACCCCGCTTCGCGAAGACGCGCCGCGGTCGGCGGCGTCGCAAGGAGCGTGACCGGCTGGCCGCTCGCCGCGATCAGCGCCGCAAACACCTGCCCGAGCGAGCCTGCGCCCACGAAGGAGAGGCTGGGCAACGGGGGCTCGATCATCGGTCAGCCTCCGACCCTCCCGGGGGTCGGGCTCGCGGCCAGCGGACTCACGCTGGGGGCCTCAGCGTGATCCTTCTATCATTCCCGAGGCGCCAGGATCAGGACTGCACAGAGCGGTTGAGAGCGCCTGAGGACACGCGTGACGTCCGCGACCTCGAGGGCTTCGGCATCGGGGTTCTTCGCGGCCGGCGCCCGGCTCGAGCGAGGCGCGCTCACGCCTCACGCCTGGCGCCTGGCAAGAGCCCGCCCGGGCTCGCCCCAATTCGCACGAGAGCCGCTCGCGAAGTTCCGGGCGGCGACGCGGGTGACTCGGCCCCTGGAGCCCGCTGGACTCGTGCCCCGCCGACCGGGTCCCGGGAACGATTTCGCGGAGGAGGCGCGGGGAACCCTCACGCGCGCGCCGGAGGCTGGGCGAGCACTGCCGCCGCCGGCGTCTCGACCGCGGTGCCCGTGAAGAAGTCCGGGTTCACCTCGCCCCAGAAGCGGACCGCGTTGGCGAACGCGAAGTCGCGGAAGTCGTCGGCGGTGAGGCGTCCGTGCTCGACCGGCTCGTACGCCTCCGGCACGACGCCCGCCATATCCGGGACGTCGAAGTGCCCGATGTCGGAGCTGAACAGGGCGTTCAGACGCGCGCCCAGCGGGTTCGCGCGGCGGTCGAACGCCCACGCGTTGATGGGGTCGTCCGCCTCGCAGCCGAAGTAGAAGCGCGGCACGAACAGCTCGCGGATGTCCTCGGGGCGCTCGATCTGGCAGCGGAAGTAGTCGTCCAGGTCCGTGGGGCCGCCGGTCGCGTGCGAGTCGACCTCGATCCCCTCGCCGCGGCGCATGGCCTCGCCCACCGCCGCGCGCCCGTACCTCTGCGCGAAGTCGAGCAGGGCGGCGCGGTCGAGCTTGCTCGGATTCGTGCGCTCCAGCGCTTGCCGGTTGCGCTTTCCCCAGTGGCCGACGAGGTCGGCGTAGAGCATGCAGGCCCAGCCGACGCCGCCCTCGAGGAACGCGAAGTTGAGTTCCGGGAAGCGGCGGGTCACGCCGCCGAAGAAGAGCGCCTTGCACACCGCCTCGCCCGCCGCCGCGAAATGGCCGATGTGGTTGTAACAGAAGTTCGACGGCGAGTTGCGGAGCAGGATCGAGCGCGACCCGGTGTGGAAACTGGGCGCGATGCGCAGCTCGCGGCACGCGGCCCAGACCGGGTCGTAATCGTGGTCGCTGTCGACGCCGATCACGTCGTACCACTCGACGAAGCGCGACGCCTCGGGGTGCTCCTCGGCGAGGGCGGAGACCGGGCGCCGCATGAGGCTGCCGACCATGACGACCTTGTACCCGAGCTGCCGCGCCGCGTGCTCCAGCTCCTCGATCGCCTCCTCCGGCGTATACATCGGGATGACGGCCGCTGGCACGATGCGGTCGGAGAACTCGCGGAACTGGTCGGCGGTGTAGACGTTGTAGGCGCGGCAGGCGGCCCGACGCAGCTCGCGGTCCAGGAGGCGGGGGAACCGGAGACCCGCCGTTGGGTAGACGACGGCGAGGTCGATGCCGAGGTCGTCCAGGCGTTCGTACAGGAGGCGCGGCAGCATCGCCGTCGCCCGGTCGAGTGTGTTCTCGCTCGGCGCCGCCCAGAACGCCTCCTGGCCGATCCGCCGTCGGCGGCGCTCGTCCAGCGCCATCCCGAGCGACTCGCGGACCCGCTGGTTGGCCATCGCGAGCCCTTGGACCGCCGCCTCGCCGCCGATCCGCCGGAACACCTCGCGCATGACGGGCGGGTACTCGAGCCAGTGCCCGTCGGCGTCGATGATCGGATGCTTCAGGCGGGACCGGACTCGCCGCGCCTCGGACTGACGATTGCCCCCCACCGGTGACCTCCCGTACGACGCCGGGCGCCGCTGCCGGAGATCATAACCTCAGACAGCGAGGTATATGAATTCCCAGATTGAAAGCGCGTTCTCCAGGACTCGGAACAGCCTCCGCGGCAAGGTCCCCGCGCGCACGGGCGCCGGTGCCGACCCCACGAGGCCCGTCGGCCGGACTCAACCTGCGCGCGCGGACCTCCACGAGCGAGCCGACGGCCACGATCTCGGCTCCGCAAAACCTTCGGGCGCCGGCGCACGCCGCGGGCCCAGTTTGCGGCCACGCCACCGCGCGACCGCCGTCCGAAACCCGCGAGAATCGGGTCGCCGTTCAGGCGTATGATCGGACGATCGGACGGAGGAGGGGGCCATGATCTGTCCTCAGTGCCAGCGCGTTAACGAGGCGGGCGCGACGTTCTGCACGAACTGCGGCGCTCGCCTGGAGCGTCTCTGTCCAAACTGCCAGACCCCGAACGTCAGCGACGCACGTTTCTGCAAGCGCTGCGGGCAGGCCCTCATGGCCGCCGCCGCGGCGACGCCGCCAACGCCCACGGAGTTCGCCGCCCCCCGCTCCTACACCCCGAAGCACCTGGCGGAGAAGATCCTCGTGTCGCGGAGCGCGCTCGAAGGCGAGCGCAAGCAGGTCACCGTGCTCTTCGTGGACGTCTCAGGCTTCACCGCCCTCTCCGAACGCCTCGATCCGGAGGACGTCCACCGCCTCATGACGCGGGCCTTCGAGCTCATGCTGGCCGAAGTCCACCGCTACGAGGGCACCGTGAATCAGTTTCTCGGCGACGGCATCATGGCGCTCTTCGGTGCCCCGATCGCCCATGAGGACCACGCGCGCCGCGCGCTGCAGGCCGCGCTCGGCATCCGAACCGTCCTCGGCGCCTACGAAGACGAGTTGCGGCAAGGGCGAGGCATCACCTTCCAGGTCCGGCAGGGACTCAATACGGGGCTCGTCGTCGTGGGCAGCATCGGCACCGACCTGCGGATGGACTACACCGCGGTCGGGGACACGACGAACGTCGCCGCCCGCCTCCTGCAAGCCGCCGAGCGCGGCCGCATCCTGATCGCGGAGGCGACGCAGCGGCTCACCGAGGGCTACTTCCACACCCGCGCGCTCGGCGAGTTACGCGTCAAGGGGAAGGCGGAACCACTCCTCGCCTTCGAGGTCATCGCCTCGAAGGAGGCGCGGACTCGTCTCGACGTGAGCGCCGAGCGAGGCCTCACGCCCTATGTCGGCCGCGAGCGCGAGCTCCAGCTCCTGCTGCAGTGCTTCGAGAAGGCGAAGGCTGGTCAAGGGCAGATGGTGTTCGTCGTCGGTGAGGCGGGAATCGGCAAATCCCGTCTCCTGTACGAGTTCCGGCGGCGGGTTGGGGACGAGGCAACCTGGGTGGAAGGCCGCTGTATGTCCTTCGGACAGTCGATCGCCTTTCATCCAATTACCGACATGCTGAAACGAAACTTCCGCATCGAGGAAGGCGACGCGGAAGGGGCGATCGCGCGGAAGGTCGAGCGCGGCGTCGTCCTGCTCGGGGAGGATCTCCGGCCGCTCCTGCCCTACCTCTATTACCTCTTGTCCATCGATCCCGGCGATGCCGCGGTCGCGACGATGGACCCGCAGCAACGTCGCGGCGAGATCTTCGACGCCCTCCGCCGCCTCCTCGTGCGGGCATCTGCCGTGCGACCGCAGATCCTGGTCCATGAAGACATGCACTGGATCGACAAGGCGAGCGAGGAAAGCCTCCTCTTCACCGCCGACAGCGTTCCGACAAACCGGATTCTCCACATCCTCACCTACCGAACCGGCTACCGGCATCCCTTCGGCGAGCACAGCTATCACACGCGCATTGCCCTCTCGACGCTCTCGAACGAGGACAGCGTACAGATGGCGCACGCCGCGCTCGGCGCGAGCGATTTGCCGGAGAACCTGCGGGCCCTCATCGTGCGGAAGGCGGAGGGCAATCCGTTCTTTGTTGAGGAGGTCGTCAAGTCGCTGCAGGAGCTCGGCGCCATTCGGCGCGTGGATGACCGCTACGTGCTCGGCACCCGCCTCGACGAGATCGTCATCCCCGACTCGATTCAAGACGTCATCATGGCGCGCATCGACCGGCTCGCCGACGCCCCCAAGAAGACGCTCCAGCTCGCGTCGGTCATCGGGCGCGAGTTCACCCGGCGCCTCCTTGACCGGATCGGCGACATCCGCGAGCGCACGGAGGAGTTCCTGCGGGATCTGAAGGCCATCGAGTTGATCTACGAGAAGACGCTCTTCCCCGAGCTCGCGTACATGTTCAAGCATGCCTTGACCCATGAGGTCGCCTACAACTCGCTTCTGCGGCAACGACGCAAGGAGCTGCATGGCATCATCGCGCGGGCGATCGAGGAACTCTATGCCGAGCGCCTCGCCGAGCAGTATGAGGTGCTCGCGTATCACTTTGCGAAGGCGGAAGACACTGGGAAGGCGTTGGAGTACCTCGTGAAGGCCGCCCAGAAGGCGGCCCACGCCTTCGCGAACCGCGAAGCGGTGGCGCTCTACGAGCAGGCGCTGGAGGCGTGCGGGCGTCAGGCGGGGACCGTCGATCGCACCCTCGCCATGTCGATTCACCAGGCGATCGCGGGTCTCTACATCGTCCTGAGCGACTTCGAGCGGGCGCAGGCGGCCGGTGCGCAAGCGCTCGCCGTCGCCCGCGAGCTGGGTGACAGCGTGAGTGAGGCGTCGGCGTTCGCCACGATGGGCTTCGCCGCCGCCCTCGGCCATCAGTTCGACCGCGCGATCGATTACTGCCGGGACGCCATTCGCATCGCCAGCGCGATCGGCGCCAAGCCGCTCCTCGCGAACGCGTACTTCACGACAGGTCTCGTCCATGCCGTGACGGCGCGTCTCGATGAGAGCCGCGAAGAGATGATGAAGGCCGTGGCGATCAGCGAAGGGGCGAATGACATCCCGAACCTGGTCCTGGCGAAGTCCTTTCGGGGACACTTCCTGAACTGGGAAGGCGACTACCGCGAGGCGACGCGTCACCAAGCGGAGGCGCTGCGGCTGGCGCGTCAGCACCGCCTCCTGTTCCCGCTCTTCTGGGGCTTGTGGCAGTACGGTCTCGCGCTGACCGGTGGGGGACAGTACGACGAGGCGGTCGCGATTCTGGAAGAGGGGCTGATCGTCTGCGAAAAATCCGGCGAAGAAATCATGCGCCACCGCATGCTGAACACGCTCGGCTGGCTGTACCTGGAGTGCGGTGACCTGGATGCCGCCGTCGATTTCAACCGGCGCGGTGCCGAGGCCGCCCGGAAGCGGGGCGACGACGAGACGATCGCCAACCCCGAGCTCAATCTGGGTGACGCCTTCTTGGCCAAGGGGGATCTCATCCTGGCCGCGGAGTTTCTCGAGGGTGTACACGCGCTCGTCCGAAACCCCACGACGAGCGAATGGATGAAGTGGCGGTATTCGACACACCTCTTCGCCAGCCTCGGGGAGTTGGCGCTCGAGCGCGGCGACCGGGACAAAGCCCGTCGGTTCGCCGATGAATGTTTGGAGATCGCGAGCCGGACGAGCGCCAGACGCTACCTGGTGAAGGGGTGGCGGCTGCGGGGCCAGATCGAGCTGGCCCGGGGCAATGCCGAGGAGGCCGAACAATCGCTGCGGGAAGCGCTGAAGATCGCCCAGCTGATCCAGAACCCGCCTCAGCTCTGGAAGACCCACGCCGCGC
>Ga0066710_100002127_pt1 | contig 15672 bp, 10 predicted proteins | sample GraSoiAngelo_159_FD_79666 | JGI IMG/M metagenome (GOLD analysis project Ga0066710, IMG submission 79666) | Grasslands soil microbial communities from the Angelo Coastal Reserve, California, USA - 14_1009_16_40cm | ecosystem: Environmental > Terrestrial > Soil > Grasslands | place: USA...
ATGGAGAAGCGGAGCCGGGCCCTTCCTTCGAGACGGCTGTGCCGCAGGAGATGAGAATAGACGGCGCGGTCCGTGATGGACAGCCGCAGCCGGGGAACGAGCAGGTCTTCGAGTTGTTTCCAGATTTGTGCGGCGTTGGGTTTTTTGGTTTTCATGGTCCGATCCAGAGTGGAGAGCGCGGGGATACCGCTTTGGAGCTTGAGAGATTTGGGAAACTTTGCAACGCTGAAGGCGCGATACAAAAACGGAGAGAAAGCCCCGGCAGGATGCCGGCGGTACGAGAAGGGCACGATGTTCCGGCTGCTGCCCGGAATCTGCGATATCGTGCCCCAACAAAAGAAAAAGCCCCGACTTGGTGGGGCGCAGTACTTTAGGGGAGTAATTCTACCAGAGTAGTAATCGCTTTGTCAAGGCCAAGATATTTACCGGAGGACTCAACGAGGCATTAGTTCTGCTCGATGCCGAATCGCACGCAACCACATCACGCGGATCAGTGCGCTGCCCGGATAAATCACGCGCCAATAAGCGCCAAACTTTTTTCGCACGGACGCGTCGGTCGCAGAGACGCGCGTCTCCGTGGTCAAAACGGTTTCCCCGTTCGCTGCGTACTCCAGGCGAAAATTCATGGCCGCGAGCGCGAACCCGGGTGCATGGAGTGCTTTGAAATCGTCCGGCGTAGGATCTTTCTTCAATCGCGTTCCTTGGGGAGCAGCCACGAGCGTACCCAGTACGATCTCACGGTCCGGTTCTTCCGCCAGTTTCATGAAACTCGTCCGCAGCGCCACGTCCAGCAGCGGTTTGCCGGAAGGCGCATTCAAAATGCTCTCCGGCCCGGAGCGGCCACCGCGCCGGACCCAGGTCAGCGTTCGGAAGAGAAAAATCTCGTCCGCACTTACTTCTTGAATCGCTCTGAACACCTTCTGCCGCGGAGCGTTGATGCGGATCGAATGAAACTCACTGAATTGATAGGCCGGCACGAAATCGTCGAGGTGAGTCCGTTGCAGCGCGATTCTTTCCTCACTGGCCGGCAGATTGATGGCGATCAAGAAGAGAGCCACTCCGCACAGGGATACGATAAGCCCAAACGTTCGGCTGGCAATTCCCAGAAATCTGAGAGGGTGGAGAACCGAAATAGCGCCCACCAGCAACGCGAGGAGACCGGTGTAAACGAGAATTGTGCCGACCAGATTCATGAAGTCAAGTATTGCGTTACAACTTGTGATGTGTGAGTTGGTGATTCTCAGCCTGAGGAGGTGTTCCCTTGAGGTGCGACCGCAAAAGGCTCACAATCACCGCGAAAGTTAATCCGCCAAGACTTAGGTTCCAGAAAAACCTGTGCGGGCCCAACGGATGCAGCCACAATGCCAGCGAATGCGTCGTGAACAAAACAAGGACGAATATAGCAAGTCGAAGCATCACGCCTTTCGTCTGGGCTCGTCGCCAATTGCTTTGTTCGGCCCGAGCGGACCTTTTAATCGTTGTGTATTCCATGGATCACAGCTTGAAGAGTTCGCGCATGCGCTTGATTTGCGAGCGGCTCACCGGAATTTCGGTTTGTTTTTTGTCGTTCATTTTGAGCATGAAGGTGGACTTGAACCACGGCACCACTTCCTTGATGTAGTGAATATTCACCAGGAACGAGCGGTGCGGCCGCCAAAAAAAATCGGAGTCAAGAGCGGCGTTCAATTCCTCGAGCCTGCGGTAATTGGAAGTGCCTTCGATGTCTTTCGCGGTCACGGAAATCATTCCGCGCTCGATGGAGGCAAAGATCAGGTCCTCCGCATCCACGAGCAGCAACTTTTGCTGGGTTTTCACGATGATTTTCACGGGCGGCGTTGACGTTTGCTTCGCCGCGCCCAATTGGCTGACCAGGTTTTCCAGCCGCTCCACGGGGCTCGTCTGTGCTTCGATCTCGCGCCGGGCCCGCTGAATTGCTTTGGAAATCCGGGCCTTATCGAACGGCTTCAAAACATAGTCCACCGCGTTCACGTCAAACGCCTGCACCGCGTAGTGATCGAACGCCGTGGCAAAAACAACATGGGGCACTTTCATCTTGCGTTCGACCAGCTTTTTGAGCACTCCGAAACCATCCAGCCCGGGCATTTGGACATCCAGAAAGACGAGGTCCGGCGAGTGTTCTTTGATGAGGTTAACGGCTTCCACGCCGTTCTTCCCTTGCCCAATGACGTTGATCTCCGGAAAACCTTTGAGCAAGTAGGCCAACTCTTCGCGCGCGGGCTTCTCGTCGTCCACGATGATGGTGTTGATGGGCATCGACAAGATGTTATCAGTTTTCAGTTCGGAGTGTTCAGCTCAGGCTTAGAAGAAAGACGAACTTCGCTCACGACCATTCGCAATGACGTGCGGTGACAGATCTGGGGCGCAGCATGCTGCGCCCCTACAGAAGAGTGAGGATTCTGGGTTTCACGATATGATGTCGTGCGAACCGTCGCGAGGAAAAATGAAAAAATATTCAGGCAGCGTTCGGAGGAAAAAAAACAAGAGGGACGCGCTAAAGCCCGCCCCTACAGAAGAGCCCCCAAAGGCAAAAGTTCTCAGCAGCCGGGTCATTTACGAAGGGGCGGTGTTCGGGATTCGCCGCGATGAGGTCATCGAGCCGAGCGGTGTTCGAGCGACGCGGGAAATGATCACGCACCCGGGTTCGGTCGTGGTTCTTCCCGTGCTTCCGGACGGGCGCATCCTGCTCATCCAGCAATACCGCTACGCTGCGCGACAGTACCTGTGGGAATTGGTGGCTGGGCGCGTGGATCCCGGCGAGAATCCACGACAAGCCGCGGCGCGCGAACTGATCGAGGAAACCGGGTACCGCGCCAAGCGCTTCCGGATTTTTCTGGAGTTCTTCCCCACCCCGGGCTTCTTGGAAGAAAAAATGTTTCTGCTGCTCGCGGAAGAACTAACTCCGGGGAAGGCGCAGCCGGAAGAGGACGAGAAAATTATTCCCCGTGCCTATAACCACAGGCAACTCGAGGAGATGATTCGAAAGGGAAAGCTGCGCGACGCGAAAACTATTGCAGGAATTTTGTATTACCTGCGCTTCCTTGCGCGTTAGACTGCGACTCCCGTACGTACTCGCATTGAACCGATTTTATGGCGGGTATAAGCCTACTTTTTTCTAGTAAGCAAGCCACTTGCCCTATTGACTCGGCATCCCGTTCCGAAATACACTCCGCGCAACTTGTATCTCTAACGGCGTTAGGGATCTTTTTCTAGCGCCACTAAGGGACGGCATGGGACATCTGGAAGTTTCAGTCAGGAGGCCAATCGAAGTGCGAGGAACCGTGAAGTGGTTTAATAATTCCAAGGGTTACGGCTTCATCGGGCGCGATGATGGTCCGGACATATTCGTGCATTATTCCGCCATCACCGGCGACGGGTACCGTACCTTGCAAGAGGGAGATCCGGTGGAATTTGAGATCGTTCAAGGCCCGAAAGGTCCCCAGGCTGCCAACGTCTCGAAACCAAGCAACTGAAGAAGAAGTTCGCCATGGTGCGGCCGGCAGAAGCGCCCTTCTGCCGGCCATTTTGTGAGGCAAGGGAGGCACAGGAGGTAAGGAGGCAAGGATTGGGGAAGGGGATCAGTTTCCGGGTGCCCCCGTCATCCGCCCGCAAGCCGCCGCAAGGCCAATGGAGCTTTCAACTTCCCACAACGGGACTTATTGACAGCAAGGGAGAGACCGTACTTAGCAGTGCACTCGTTTCCAGTCTTGTTCTTCTTGATTCCAGTTCTATTCCGCGCCTGTCTTGATGCCCAAGCCGCCAGCTCGAAGCGCCCGCTCCTTCATCACCGCGAAGAAAACCGGAACCAAAATCAGAACGTGAATTGTCGACGTAATCATGCCGCCGACAATAGGCGCAGCGATGGGTTTCATGACATCCGAACCGATTCCGCTTTCCCAGAGGATTGGGATGAGGCTGGCGAGAACCACCGTCACCGTCATGAGCTTCGGGCGCAAGCGCAGTACGGCACCCTCGATCGTGGCGGCCTCAATATCTTCGTGCTTGAGCGGGTGACCGGACGCGAGGCGCTTGTCGAGTGACTCATGGAGATAGACGACCATCACAACTCCGGTCTCCACGGCGATTCCAAAGAGTGCGATGTAGCCCACCCAAACGGCGACGCTGAAGTTGTAGCCAAGCCAATACTGGAGAATCAGGCCGCCAGTCATGGCATAAAACGTCGGGAAGATGAGGACAGCAGCTTCCGCAAGCGAATGAAAGACCATGTAGAGCAACAAGAAGATCACGAAAAATACGATAGGGACAATGAACTTCAGCCTTTCTTTGGCGCGGACTTCGAATTCGTACTCTCCGGACCACTTGTAGCTGTATCCCGGGGGAAGACTCAGTTTTTCGCTGAGGAGTTGGTTAGCCTTAGCAACGAATCCCCCGTAGTCCTTCGTTGCGAGGTCTAGATAGACGTAGCCCGTTAGTAGGCCGTCCTCATCGCGAATCATAGCTGGCCCTCGAGAGAAGTAGGCCTTCGCAACTTCTGAAATGGGAATCTGAGCTCCAGCGGGTGTGGCGATAACGACCCGCTCTAGTTGCGCAATGTCATCACGGAAGTCCCGACTATAGCGCACATTAATGGGATAGCGTTCGCGTCCTTCGATGTTTTCGGCGACGTTCTCGCCGCCGATACCAGACGTCACCGCGCGCTGGACATCTGCCACGGTAAGTCCATAACGGGCTGCTTCGGGGCGGTTGACCTCGACGTTTATGTAAAAGCCCTCTGCCACGCGTTCGGCAAAGATGGAACGTAGTTCGGGAATCCCGCCAAGAACCTGCTGCAACTGAGCACCCGCTTGCTGGATACCTTGTACATTCGGACCCTGAATCTTCAGCCCCACCGGAGTCTTGATTCCGGTTAGTTCCATATCGAGCCGGTTTTGTACAGGCATGGTCCAGGTATTCGTTAGACCTGGGAATTGAAGCTTCTCATCCATCTCGCGAATCAGCTTTTCGTAGGTCATGCCAGCACGCCACTGCTCGCGTGGTTTGAGCATGATCGTGGTGTCGTACATGTCGAGTGGGGCGTTGTCGGTGGGGCTGTCGGAACGGCCAACCGCTCCAAAAACGCTTTCGACTTCAGGGAAAGACTTGATGATACGGTCTTGTATCTGGAGCAGCGCCGAGGCCTGTGTGATCGAGATGCCGGGAAGGGCGGTTGGCATGTAGAGCGAGGAACCTTCGTAAAGCGGTGGCATGAACTGGCTGCCGATGCGCCAAGCCAGCGGAACGGTGACTGCCAAAAAGATGAGGTTGAGAAGCAGCGTCGTCTTGCGGTACCGCAGACACAAGCGGAGAACGGGTAAGTACAAGGCCTGTGTCCACCCCGAAAATGGATTCTTAGATTCAGGTCGGAGACGGCCGCGAATGAAAATGACCATCAGGACGGGAACGAGCGTGATGGCGAGGATCGAAGAGAATGCCACGGAGAGAGTCTTAGTCCACGCAAGCGGGCGGAACATGCGACCTTCTTGTGCTTCGAGAAGGAATACCGGCAGGAACGACACGAGGATAACGAGCAACGAAAAGAAGATGGCCGGGCCAACCTGTTTCGCCGCACCCATCAGAATGCGCCGCCTTTCCTTTTCTGTCAGTTTGGCTTCCGTTGTCGCAATGTGTTCCGACAAGTGGCGGTAGCCGTTCTCGACCATCACAATGGCTGCGTCAATGAGCACACCTATGGCGAGCGCCAGGCCGCCAAGGGACATGATGTTGGAACTGACATGCAGAAAGTACATGGGTATGAAGGACGCCAGGACCGCGATGGGCAGAGTCAGGATCGGGATTAGCGCAGAGCGGAAATGGAACAGGAAAGCAATGGTCACGAAGCTGACGATGATGGCTTCTTCGAGGAGATCGCGTTGTAGAGTTTCGATGGACGCCTGAATCAATCCGGACCGGTCGTAACCGGAGACAATCTCGACACCGGAGGGAAGCGACGGTTTGATTTCAACAAGCTTTTTCTTAACACCATCGATCACGTTAAGGGCATTCATTCCGTACCGCATCACAATGATTCCGCCAGCAGTTTCCCCTTCGCCGTTCCACTCGACGACACCCTGGCGGATATCCGGACCAAAGGTGACGGTTCCCAGGTCGCGGACGAGAACCGGCGTGCCGTTCTTGGTAGCGACGGGCACGGTTTCGAGGTCTCGGAGCGAACGGAGGTAGCCTAGGCCGCGAATCATGTATTGAGCGCCACCCATTTCAAGCACTCGACCGCCGACTTCATTCGTGCTGTCGCGGACACGGTCGATCACCATTGAGAGCGGAATGTTGTAGGCGCGAAGCTTGTTGGGGTCCAGATTTACCTGATATTGACGAACGAATCCTCCGATGGAGGCGACTTCTGAAACACCCGGGACGGTTTCGAGTTGATAGCGAAGATACCAGTCCTGAAGACTGCGCAAGTCTGCGAGGCTGTGCTGGTGGGAGCGGTCAATGACCGCATACTCGTACACCCAACCGGCACCTGTGGCGTCGGGACCAATCATCGGGGAAACGTTTTTCGGCAAGACTCCCTGGAGTTGCTGGATATATTCGAGAACACGTGAACGCGCCCAATAGAGGTCGGTGCCATCCTCGAAGACGACGAAGATGTATGCGTCTCCGAACATTGTCTGCGCGCGAACGGCCTTCACATGAGGGGCGGCCAGCAACGTGGTGACGACCGGATAGGTGACCTGGTCTTCAATGATATTCGGCGGCTGGCCTTCCCAAGGAACGTGCACAATCACCTGCACATCAGAAATGTCCGGCAGCGCATCCATCGGAATATTCTTGAGCGACCAGATGCCAGCCAGAACCAGCAGCAAGGTCGCCGTGAAAACGAGGAATCGATTGCTCGCGCACCAATCAATCACGCGGGAGATCATCGCTACATTCCCCCTTCGGCATTCACGCTCAGCTTTTTAGTCGCGAGGACTGCTCCGTTCTTGATCGCTGTGATGGTGAGTTGCCACGCGCCGCCACTGTCGAGATTCACTTGGCCTTCGTAGATGCCGCCGCCCTTCTCACTCAGGGGCGTTACGACATTCATCGCAGCCATGCCCATTTGCGGCATGCCAGGCATGTAGCTGCGCACGCTCACCTGGGCTCCAGTGATGGGGGAACCATCAGAGGTCGCGAGTTTCACCCGATACAGGTTTGTTCCCTTACGCGGTGTGGAGGGCGCGGTCGACAATTCAATTTGAGGCGCCGGTCGGGTTGTGGGAGCGTTCATTGCGGCTGCCTCGCCTGCTCCCGGCGGAGGAGGAACGAAGGAACCGACGGCCGCTTGTAGTTGGCTTTCCGAATCAATCAGGAAGTTCGCAGAGGTGACGATCCGCTCGCCGGCTTTCAAACCCTTCAGGACAACGTACTGGTCGCCTGCTTGAGGTCCCAATTGCACGTCGCGTGGCTCCAGATAACCCGCGCCTCGGTCCACGAAAACAATCTGTCGCGTCCCTGACTGCAGAACACCACCCACGGGGATTACGAGCTGGTTGCCGAGCGGCACCTGCAAAACTACGTTCACGTACATTCCAGGCGTGAGCGCAAGATTTGGATTGGAAAAGACAAGGCGTACTCGGGCCGTCCGCGTGGTCGTGTCCACGTCGGGGTAGATGAAATCGACCCTTCCTCGAAATGTTTTTCCCGGATAGGAGTCCACGCTCAAGGCGGTCGGTGCTCCGACCCTTATGCGTCCTAGGTCGTTCTGGAAGATTTGCGCGAAGACCCAGACAGTTGAGAGGTTCGCGATGGTATAGAGATGGGTGTCTGGCTGGAAAGTCAGATTCGGCAGAGCGTGACGTTCGGTGATGTAGCCCGAAACGGGCGAATCGATTTCGAGTTCTTGCTGCACCTGGCTGGAAGATTCGAGCCGGTCAATTTCGCGCTGCGGTACATTCCACTGCTTCAAACGATCCGCGGATGCAGCGAGCAGCGACGCAAATCCGGCAGACACACCCGGCACAGTGCTCTGCGAAAGACCTTGGGCGTTCTGCTTCGCGAGCAGGTACTCGCGCTCGGCGGCGGCGAGCTCCGGGCTATAGATTGTGAAAAGCGGCTGTCCGTCGCGAACGTATTTGTACGTTGCGTCGGCAAATACCTTCACGATATACCCCGAGAAGCGCGTCTGCACATAGGACAAACGTGTTTCGTCGATGGCCACGTTCCCAGTCACGCGAATTTCATCCTGCACCGGCTTCCGTTCAACGGTTCCAAACATGACGCCGATGGATTGCAATCGCTCAGCGGAAAGCTGGACGGGTGCGAGAGGAGTCTCCATCGGGGGCGGAGCCGAACTAGGAGAACTGCTCTGAGCCAGTTGCGCCGCAACATTGGGCGCGGAGCCTGCTGCGTGTCGCGGTGTGGTGGACCTTCGAGCGCTCCACCAAATTCCTGCCAGCGCGCCAAGGAAGACTAGGTTCCCCACCAGTGCAAGGAAGAATGCTTTTCGATAGTTCCTCATGATGTTGCTCCCTAGCTGCGTTATTTAGCGCAGCGACAATCCGGTAATTTCTTCGAGTTGAGCCAAGGCCATCTCGTGTTCTGAAAGCGTCTGCCAGTACTCCTCGTCGAGCTTGAGCACGTCGAGGAAGGAAGCGAGCAAGGCCTGAAAATCCTGGCGGTTCGATTGATAGGCAGCCATGCCGGCTTCCAGCTCTGCGCGCGCCTGTGGAATCAATCCTTCGCGGTAAATCTTGAGGAGTTCTTCCGATTTTTCCGCACTCAGGAACCGCTGGCGAAGCTGGAAGGCGATTTGCTGTGTTTGCGCCTCATATTCGCTTCTCGCACGATGTTGATCCGCCTCCGCCTGCGCTAGTTCAGGCCGCTGGCGTCGGCCACGATAGATCGGAATGCGGACGCCAAGCGTCACCATGTAGTAGGCGCGAAACTGCGTGGGGTCGGTGCGCTGCCACATATATTGAAGGTTGAAGTCTGGATAGAAGTCCTTCTTGGCTAGGTCAACCTGCAATCGCTGCTTCTCGACCATTTGTTGTGCGCTCGCGATTTCGGGATTGTTGGTTTTCGCGGCCGCCAGCAGTTCGTCATAGGTGCCGCCGGCAAGGCTTTCCGAGAGCTCAGCCGTCTCGATATCGGGCGAGGATTGCGTACGGTTGAGAAGCTGCTTGATTTCCGCTTGAATCTTCCCGGCTTCTAGCTGGTCCTTGGTGATCTCTCTCAGTAGCTTGGTACGTTCGATCTGCGCCTGTAGCACGTCATGTTGATTTTCCATGCCGCTTCGATAGCGGGCCTCGGCCGCCTGCTCGATTTGTTGCAGTAACTTTCCGTCTCCTTCAAGGATCGCTTGCCGCTTGGCGAGATAACCCAACTGGAAGTAGGTCATCTTTAACTCCGCGAGAACAGACCTGCGGACTGATTCATATTTCTGCTGCGTCACGTCGGCATCTTTTTTGGCAATCTCACCGCGAAGACGCAGTTTTCCTGGGTACGGAAGATCCTGTGAGATGCCGAGGCCCACGTAAGCGAAATCGCTGTTGGTGTAGCCGGAGAAAGGGCGAGGGCTACCGACACTCACGTGCTGGAGGACGAATTGCGGATCGGGGAGTGTCGAGACCTGCGTTGGTATATGCTGCGCGGATTGCCAGGCATGTCGGGCCGCTTGAATCTGAGGATTATTGCGTTCGGCTTCGGTGAGAAGGTCGGCAAGCTTCGCAAGCTGGCTAGGGGGAAGTGCCTCTTGTGCCCGCGTTAGCGTGCTCACCGACAGAAATAGAAGACTTGCAAAAACCGCAGCGTAACTGAACTTCATAAGCTGTCCTTTCACGTCACGGGGCCTTTGCCCGTGCTGGGCTCAGAGGCTTCCGCCATGAGCTTGCGAATCCTGTGCACAAAAGGAGACACACGTGCGCACTCCGAAGGGCGATTAGGATGGTCTTAGATCAGGAAGATGCAGAGAAGGGACTGAGCCGAGGGAGGTGAGAGGTCTTGTACGATGAGGACTGGCGGCAGGCGCTGAATGCGGGGAGTGCAACCCGTTGAGTCGAGAACCGCGATGGGTGCCGCCAAAGAAAGATCAGATACCTTGTATTGTAACTGTGGGGTCGGAGCCTTAGAGACAACGCAGCAGGATGTGCCCGGCGCTGCGACGAGTTGAGTGCCGCTCTCGTCCATGTTCATTTGGTCGCATTGGGATTGAGTTTTTGGCGTCGCGCATTCAGCCAGCTTCGACGTAAGTAGTGCACAAGCAGAAAGCGGTACCGGTCCCGGCCCTATGAGGCTCAACGCCAACGCGAAAATGAGTGATCGTCTCACGGATCCTGATTCTATCATACAGGCTTTTTGGGGAAGCCTCAAACTTAAGTATCTCCCCTCTGATTGCGGGAGACTGTGAGATGGGTCACGGAATCAAGTGACCGCGTCACGAAGGGATACGGTCGACTCTTAAGATGGCGGAACTTAGTAAGGCTAGGTTCAAAACGGCGTTGTAGAAAGCGAAAGACGAGGTTCGGGCGAGTCGTCGGGCACTCGGAAACTAATCGGGCTTATAATTGGGCCGCTATGGACAACAAACAGATCGCCCGTATCCTGCGCGAAACCGCACAGCTTCTGGAAATCGACGGGGCCATCATCGGCCGGTACCGCAGTTACGAGAAGGCCGCGGAATTGATCGATAGCCTGCCGGAGTCGATCGAGCAACTGGTGAAAGAACCAGAAAAACTCAAAGAGCTTCCCGGAATTGGCGAGCGCATGGTCGAGCATCTTCAGGAAATCGTAAAGACCGGCGACTACTCCCTGCGAAAAAAACTTCTGAAGAAGTATCCCGCCACGATTCTGGATTTGCTGCAACTGCAGTCGCTGGGCCCGAAGAAAGTGGCGTTCCTGTGGTCGAATTTCAAAGCTGGCACCGTGGCAGCTGTGGAGAAACTCGCAAGAGAAGAAAAGCTGCGCGACCTGGCGGGCTTCGGCGAAAAGAGCGAGCAAAATATTTTGAGGGCGGTAGAAGTTTTCAAGAAGTCCTCAGGCCGCTTTCTCGTGCACACGGCGGAAGCCGCAGCGCTAGCCATCGCGGCACACATCGAGAAGGCCGGAAAAGCAGTGGATTCGGTGACGCCCGCGGGTTCGCTGCGGCGCGGCAAGGAAACCGTGGGGGACCTAGATCTGCTGGTCACGCTGGCGGATGGCTTCACGTCGCAGAAACACGTCGACGCACTCGCCGCGCACATCCTGGAATATCCGGGCATTGAACAGAAACTGGCGCACGGGGAAAACAAAGTCAGCTTCACACTGGAGAACGGACTGCAGGTGGATGTGCGGCTGCTCGAAAAAGAGAATTTCGGAGCGGCGCTGCTGTATTTCACGGGTTCGAAAGAGCACAACGTGACGCTGCGCGGCCGCGCCAACGACATGGGGCTTACGCTCAATGAATACGCGCTGGCGACGTTGAAGGGCGAAAGGCGCGTTGCGGGCCGCACGGAAGAGGAGATCTACGCAAAACTAAAACTGGATTTCATCCCGCCCGAGTTGCGCGAAAACACCGGGGAAATCGCCGCCGCGGAGCACCACAAGCTGCCGCATTTGCTGACGCTGAAGGACATCAAGGGTGACTTGCAGATGCACACGACCGCCAGCGACGGGAAGAATTCGATTGAGGAAATGGCCGAAGCCGCACGCCAACTGGGCCACCAGTACATCGCGATTACGGATCATTCGAAAGCGGTCACCGTGGCTAACGGGCTGGACGAAAAACGGGCCGCGGCACATATCAAGAAGATTCACGCGATGAATGAGAAAGAGCTGGGAATCCGCGTGCTTGCCGGGGCGGAGGTCGACATTCTGAAAGACGGCTCGCTGGATTATTCCGACGAGATTCTTGCACAACTCGACGTGGTGGTCTGTTCGGTTCATTCGTACATGAATCTGGACCGCGCGGCGATGACGGAACGGTTGCTGGCAGCCATCGAAAACCCCTATACGCAGATTATTGCCCACCCCACCGGGCGGCTGCTGCTGCGCCGCGATCCCTTCGACTACGACATGGAAAAGGTGCTGGAAGCGTGCGCGAAACACGGAGTGGCGATGGAGTGCAACTCCTACCCGGACCGCCTGGACCTCAAGGACGTTTCCTTGCGCATGTGCAAGGAGCGCGGCGTGAACGTGGTGATCTCGACGGACTCGCACAACACCACCAACCTTTCTTTCATCCGGTATGGGGTAACCATGGCGCGGCGAGGGTGGCTGGAGAAGAAGAATGTCATCAATACTTTGCTGGCGGAAGAATTTCTGGCAGCGCTGCGACCCAAGCCTGGCGCCGTGCGCAAGAAGCATGCCGCGAGAGCGAACCGTTAGATTGTTGACTTTGCCGTCCGGGTGATATACAAGGTGGCCAAAGGTCCCTCCGAATCCCGTCAATTTGACTAAAGGGGAAAAACCATGAAACGAATCCTATTCGCAGCTCTATTGGCTCTTTGTGTCTTGTTCTTGCTCCCAAGCAGACCAACCAACGCGCAGCAGACGGAGCAAAAGAAACTGGCTCCACTGGAATGGGAAACACTACGAGACGGCGTGCAGGTGCTAAAGGTTTGGAAGCTGGAGGAAGCGGACAAGTACCCTCAAATCTCTGTTCTGCGAGTATCCAACGCTGAATATCTTAAATTTTTCCAAGACCCGAAAGGATTCGTGAAATTCATCAACGCGAACCAGGTTTTCTCGAAACCCGTAAAAGTAGCTGGTCCGTGGGTGACGCTATCTTCGTATAACCCAAAAAACCCAAAGGACGATCCTGACTGGGTGCTCACGCTCGTTCACGGGAAATTGAGCTACATGGTAGTTTCTGCCCTGCCGCAATTGACGCAGGAATACCCCTAAAACGAAGTGACAACCACGTGGCTCGCGGGCAGGCGCTCTCCCGGGTGCGGAGAGCTGCTCTCAAGCATGATGAATATTTTCTGCAGGTTAAAGGCTCATTCGGTGGAGGAGTTCTTCAAATCGCTTGTCCGAGCGCAGCGGGTCCAGTGCGGGTTCGACTTTAAGCCGAACTAAGAACGAATCGTGCTCTTTGTAAGCCTTTTCTAACAACGAAAATGCCTTGTCCCTGTCGCCCAAGGCCGCATGGATCTCCGCTAACAAAGACGCCGGAACGTAATGAATTTTGGACGCGTCGTTCAGTTGCCCAATAACCTTCTTAGCATCGGCCTTTTTGCCGGATAGCGCATACGCGAATCCCAGGCTCGCCAGCCGCAGGGGATCATTACCGGAAGACGTCGCCAGGGTGCGGTACAGGGCGATAGCCTGGTCATAGGCCCCGGACGCCAGTTGGGCGGACCCGACGCAGTCACGCGCGGACATGGAATGCGGATCCAAGTCCACAACCGTGCGGCATTGTTCGATGGCGCGATCGTATTTGCGCGCGTAGTAGAATACCCATCCCGCACTCAGAGTGGTGATAGCGGAATAAGGCTCGAGTTCTTGGGCGGTCCGGATCTCACCCAGAGCCTGATCGTGCCGCCCCATCTCCGACAGGAAGCCAGAATAGACTCGGTGTGCTTCCGCGTCACTGGGGTTCAATTCGATCGCGCGCCGGTATTCTCTGTCCGCACCGAGCCAGTCCCAATCACCATAGAATTTGATGGTGGCCAGTGTCGCATGAGCATCAGCCAGGCCGTCATCGAGTGCCAGAGCCTTCTGAACGTAGTCCTTCGCTCTCGGCATTGCTACTCGAGGCGACAGTTCATTCGTTAACCAGTAGTAGTCGGCCAAGCCCGCGTAAGCAGGAGCGTAGTTGGAGTCGATCCTAATGGCCTCCTCGAAGTACGTTTTAGCTTCCCGCAGCTGATCTTCCGTTCCTTGATGCACGTGGTAACGACCCTTGAGGTAGGCGTCGTGCGCCGCAAAATTCGCCGAAGGCGTTTTTGCCAGGCGCGCCTTTTCCTGAGGCGTCAGGGTCACATCAATTTCATGGACGATCGCGCCAGCGACGTCTGCTTGCAGGGCAAAGACATTTTGCAGGTCCCTCTGGTAGGTTCTAGACCAGAGTTGCGTATCCGTCGGGCCGTAAACGAGCCGGGCTGTGACGCGAGCCAAACCATCGGAGCGCGATACCGAACCTTCCACAATGGCATCGACATGGAGCTCTTGCGCGATTTGGTCGAGCCGCTTCTGCGAGGACTTATAGCGCATCGTGGAGGTCCGGGAAATCACTCGCAGTGCCTGGAGCTGGCCGAGGTCCGTAATCAGGGCCTCCGTCATGCCATCGGCGAAGTACTCCTGATCGGGGTCGCCAGAAAGATTCTCAAATGGCAGAACGGCCAGCGATCGAATTTGTGGCGCGCGGGTGCGGCCGAGCAGCCGGTCACGCCAACCCCCGGTGTTCAGAGCCGTCAGGCTTACTGCGGCCGCCAAGAATCCGGCCACCGAGTATACGATCCATTTCTTAACGCCGCGCAGGAAGGGAACTTGTACGGGCAAGGCTACATTTCCAGAAGAGGTCGGCTGCAGGCGGTGCAGATCCACGAGAAGCTCTTTGGCTGATTGATAGCGGCGGCTGGGGTCCTTGTCCAGACACTTGAGGATGATGGAATCCAGCTCCGACGAGATTCGGGGATTCAATGCGCGAGTGGGAATGGGGGGCTGATGAAGGATCGCATCGATGAGGCGCGTAACGACGCCATCTCTGAAGGCTCGACGTCCGGCGGCCATCTCATAGAGCACAGCGCCAATGGTATAGATGTCCGCGCGCGCATCTACGCGCTGGCCCTGGAGCTGCTCCGGGGGCATGTACGGAAGCGTGCCCGCGCCGGCTTGGGAGTCGGCCCAGACCTCGGTCGGTCCTTCCTCTGCCGGGTTAAGCAACTTGGCCAGGCCGAAGTCCAATACCTTGGCAGACCCCTTCGTGGTGATGGCGATATTGCCAGGCTTCAGATCCCGATGTACTATGCCGTGCTCGTGTGCCTCCTCAAGCGCGGAGGCAATCTGAATTCCGAGTGCGATCACATCCTTTTCCGGAAGCGTTCTGCCAACGAGCTGATTGGCGAGTGTTTTACCTGGAAAATACTCCATCACGAGAAAATCGACGCCTTCTTGCGTGTCGAACTCGTAGACCGTTCCTATATTCGGATGGTTGAGTTTGGCCAGCGCCAGAGCCTCCTTGCGGAAGTGTTTGCGGGCGGTATCATCGTTGAGAGTGCCCGAATGCAAGACTTTCACAGCAACTTCGCGATCCAGCTGCTCATCGCGAGCGCGGTAGACGACACCCGTTCCTCCGGCTCCGACTTTCTCCAGGATGCGGTAATGGCCGAGAGTCTGGCCAATCATGAGGCTGGACCTGCTTAGTAAAGGCCATCTTAGGTTGGTCCGGCTAGCGAGTCAACGCGAGCTTTGATGGATGGCTTCCGTTTGGGAACATTTTTTGCCAAAGCCTCGTATCATTCGGTAGGACGTTGAATCGTCGGGGATTCCGATGTTTTTGGAACGGAGGCTACGAGGCATGCGATTGCTCTGCCGTCCCGGGATTGCCATGTGGCTGCGAATCTTCTGAGCCGGCTTGCACGGCGCTGCGCTCGTTACCCCACGCGGTAACGCGCAGGAGGTGACGAAGTCGTTTGCCATGCCCAGACCCCCAACCGTACGATTAGAGTCCAATGATGGCAGCCTGCGTGTCACGTGGACGGATTCAAACCAGGTTGAATTTAAGGTGGAGTA
>Ga0066710_100002129_pt1 | contig 15668 bp, 11 predicted proteins | sample GraSoiAngelo_159_FD_79666 | JGI IMG/M metagenome (GOLD analysis project Ga0066710, IMG submission 79666) | Grasslands soil microbial communities from the Angelo Coastal Reserve, California, USA - 14_1009_16_40cm | ecosystem: Environmental > Terrestrial > Soil > Grasslands | place: USA...
CGGTAGCGGGAAGCTCCACCATGTCCATCACGCGCTCGGCGATATTTACCGCCTGATCGCCAACGCGCTCGAGGTCGGAGTTGATCTTCGTAACGGCGAGAATGAAGCGGAGATCAACCGCCATGGGCTGCTGCATCGCGAGCAGGTCGAAGGCTGCCTCGTCGATCTCGCGCTCAGCCGTGTTGATCAGGCTCTCGCCTTCCAGCACCATCTGGCAGCGCGTGAGATCGCGCTCCACGTACGCCTGACGCGCGCGGTCCACCGCCTGCTCCGCCAATCCCCCCATGCGAAGCAACTTCTGCCGCAGATCGTCGAGCCCCTGCTGAAAACGCGTACGCATTATCCGAACCTGCCTGTGATGTAGTCTTCCGTCTTCTTGTCGGACGGCTTGGTGAAGATCTTTTCGGTCTTGTCGAACTCGATCATCTTGCCCAGCAGGAAGAAGCCGGTAAACTCTGCGACACGCGCGGCCTGCTGCATGTTGTGGGTCACAATCACGATGGTATACCGCTCTTTGAGTTGAAAGATCAACTCTTCAATCTTGCCGGTCGAGATGGGATCGAGCGCCGAGCAGGGCTCATCCATCAGAAGAACTTCGGGCTCCACGGCCAGGGCGCGAGCGATGCAAAGACGCTGCTGCTGACCGCCGGACAGGCTGGCGCCGGACTTCTTGTGGATGTAATCCTTCACCTCATCCCACAGCGCTGCGGAATCGAGGGAGCGCTCCACGATCTCGTCCAACTTCCGTCGGTTGCGGAAACCATTCAGCTTGAGCCCGGAAGCCACGTTGTCATAAATCGACATCGAGGGGAATGGGTTGGCCTTTTGAAACACCATCCCCACGCGCCGGCGGATCTGGGTGGCGGAAGTACCGTTGTAAGCGTCGACATCGCCGATGCGAACGTGGCCCGTCACCCGGGTCTCAGGAATGGTCTCGTGCATGCGGTTCAAGCATCGGATGAAGGTCGACTTTCCGCAGCCCGAAGGCCCGATGAGAGCGGTCGCATGGTTGGCTACGACACTCAAGTTGATGTCGTACAACGCCTGGGTCTTGCCATACCAGGCGTTCAGGCTTTCGACTTTGATTCCGACACCCATAAATCAGGCCGCCCCAAAGGTCCCGCGGCGCACGGCGAATCGGACGGCGGACACCGCGCTGACAATCAGAATGATGAGCACGAACGATCCCGCCCACGCCTGGCGGTGCCAGTCATCGTAGGGCGAATTGGCATAGACGTAGATCTGCAGCGGCAAAGCTGCCGTAGGCTGCTCCGCGTGTAAATTCCAGTATTGGTTGCCGAACGCGGTGAACAGCAGCGGCGCAGTCTCGCCGGCAACTCGGGCGAAGGCCAGCATGATTCCGGTGATCACGCCGGACGTCGCAGTCCGCAACGTGATGGACAGCGTAGTCCGCCAGCGTGGAATGCCGAGCCCGTACGAGGCCTCGCGCAGGGCCTGGGGAACGAGCAGGAGCATCTCCTCCGTCGTGCGGGTGATGGTGGGGATCATCATGATCGCCAGCGCTACTCCGCCGGCCAGCGCCGAGAAGTGCCTCTGGTACAAAACGACGATCGAATACGCCACAATGCCGATCACAATCGAAGGAACGCCATTCAGCACGTCCGCCGTAAAGCGAATCGCATCGCCGAAACGGTGGCGGCCAAACTCCGCAAGGTAGATACCGGCACCGACTCCGATCGGCACGCCAAGAATGCTGGCAATGCCGAGGATGAATGCCGACCCCACAATCGCATTCGCCATCCCTCCGCCAGGTTCTCCCACCGGTTTTGGAGTCTGCGTCAGGAAAGCCCAGTTGATCGATCCTACGCCCCGGTAGACAAGATAGCCGAAGATCGCGACCAGCGGCAGGAGCACCAGGAGGACGGTAAACACGGCAACGCCCGTCATCATGTGATCCGTGATCCTCCGCCCCCAGCTGATGGGCGGAACGGAATACGGTGCGGCGACATTTGGAGTCTCAGGCACGGGCCCTCGCAGGCTGGCCGCGGGTGACGGTCCAAACCAGGAATCGCGCCAACGCGTTTACCACGATCGTAACAAGAAACAAAGCAAGTCCGATTTCGATTAGCGCCGAGAGATAGACATTTCCGGTCGCCTCGCTGAATTCGTTCGCCAGCACGCTGGCCATAGTGTAGCCGGGAGCCAGCAGGGATTTCGCAATTTCCGGACGATTTCCAATCACCATGGTGACCGCCATGGTCTCGCCCAACGCACGCCCAAGTCCCAGGATGATCGCGCCCATGATGCCCGCGCGCGCGTTCCGAAGCACGCCAATCCGAATCATTTCCCAGCGCGTGGCGCCCAATGCCAGTGCAGCCTCCCGCTGATGCTGTGGTACTACCATCAGCACTTCGCGAGCAATGGAAGAAATAATCGGGATGATCATGATCGCCAGGATTATACCGGCGGCGAACATGGAATAGCCGAACGATGGTCCCGCAAACAGGCCCGTCCAACCCAGGGTTTTACTCAGGAAAGGATCTACGTAACGCGTCAAGATCGGTACGAGAACGAAGATTGCCCACAGCCCGTAAATCACGCTGGGGATTGCGGCCAGCAACTCTACGAAGAACGATAGAGGACCGCGCAGGGCTCGCGGGCACATCTCTGTGGTAAAGACCGCGACGCCCACGGCCAGCGGAACGGCAATGGTCAGGGCAAGCAGCGATGAGACCAGCGTTCCGTAGACGAAGGGCAACGCGGCAAACTGCTCGTTCACTGGATCCCAATCCCGCCCGACAAAGAATTTGAAGCCGAATGCGTGCCATGAGAGTCCCGAGCGCAGGACCAGCTCGTAGACAATCAGCACTAGGATGCCGAGTACGGCCAAGCCACAAGCCAGCATGGCAAACCAGAAGATGCGATCCAGGAATTCTCCCCCCGAAGCGTCCAGGAGGGGCGTAGTCCGCGCGACCGGTGCGGCTGTAACCTTCGTCTGTGCAACAGCTTGCGGACGCAGCATATCAGGCCGGCGAAATGCACGATTGGCCATTCGCCCCTCACCGTAGCAGAGACTTGTTACATTGGTGTTAAAATGATTTTGCTTTTTCCAGGAATCGCGATCACGTCAGCGCTAGAATTCCACGCTGGCACTGTTGTGCCGGTTGCGTTTTGCTGAGTAAGCCTGTATCTTTTCGTTCCCCGACATTCCATTCTGTTATGCCGATTACGCCAGAGCGGACACGCTTCGTTTTCACGAAGCTCGAACGGGAGTTGGTAACGCTCTCATCGGAGCGGCAACCCGAGAGCGTTCACAGCTTCCGCACCGGCACTCGGCGCCTTCAGACCCTGCTCGAAGATTTGCTCCCTCAACGGGATCGCAACCAGAAAAAGCTGCTGAAGCTGTTAACCAGGATTCGCAAGCGTGCGGGAAAGGTTCGAGACCTGGATGTTCAGCTGTCTGCCTTACGCAGCCTTAAGACTCCGCAGGAGCCCAGGCGCAAGACGTTACTCATGCAGAGCCTGATCGAACTTCGTGCCGAGCATGACAAGAAGTTGCGTAAGGCGCTGGACAAGGAGATGATCCGCGAGATTCGTCAACGGCTGAAGCGAGCCAGCATGGAACTGAACCTCGATGCAGCTCGCGATCCGCTGGCAACCGCGAAAAAGATGCTGCAAAAGGCGACGCGTCCGGAGGGCTCTCCCTCGGATGAATTGCTCCATCAGTACCGCATCCTCATCAAACGGGCGCGCTATACGGCTGAGTACGCTGCCAAATCTCCTGAAGCGGACCGATTCCTCGTGCAGCTCCGCCGCGTGCAGGATGCACTCGGCGACTGGCACGATTGGCTGATGCTGACTCAGAATGCGGCCAGTCGACTGGAAGAGCTGCCGCATTCTTCCCTGCTGGCCGTGCTCCGCAATGTAACCGGATCGAAATCCCGTCGGGCGGTAGCGGTGCTCGCCACATCCGGTTCGGCTAAACCCGCATCAGGTTCCCTCGCTGACGCAAAAGAACCTGGCCCCCAGAAACGCAATGTGAAGCCTTCCCTGGCCCTGCGCGCGACTACCGCAGCGTAGTCCCCAAAAATCATAGTCCCTAAAAGTCATGACGATCCGCCATTCTGCCGTGTAAACTGTGAGGCTTCGACATGCCCACCTTTGCCGCGGTCGACATCGGCTCCAACTCCGTTCGATTGAAGATTGCGCGCCTGCAGGGGCATCGGCTTCGTTCCATCCACGAAGACCGCGAGGTCACCCGCCTTGGAGAAGGGGTCTTTCGTTCCGGCTTTCTTACGCCGGACTCGATGGCCGAAACCGTCAAGGTCTTGCGGCGCTTTCACCGCGCGACGCAGCAGGTAGCGACCGACACGGTGCGCGTCGTAGCCACCAGTGCCCTGCGAGATGCTCGTAACTCGCAAGCCTTCCTCGAATGGGTGCGTTCGGCAACCGGCTGGCGAGTTGAGATCATCTCCGGTTTGGAAGAAGCCCGTCTGATTCACCTGGGTCTAGTGTCCAGCGGACGCGTCGACAGTTCGCCCACGCTGATGATTGATCTCGGTGGGGGCAGCTGTGAGCTCACTGTCTCCCGAAGCGGCCAGATTCACGATACGGTCAGCTTGCCGCTGGGAGCGGTCCGCCTGACCGACGAGTTTCTCGGCCATGATCCACCGCGAAAGGGCGAACTGAAGCGGTTGAGCGGGTTTATCGCGCGGGAAGTCGGGCGCATCACTTCGCGCATCGTGGCCGCCCGGGTCAAGAACGTCATCGCGACCTCGGGGACTGCCGCCGCTCTCGCTGCCACGGCCGCTCATCTCCGAAAAAATAGCTCTAGCCGCGGAAGGCCCGCAGTCTCGCGCGCCGAGATGAGCCGCATCGCCAAGCGACTGGCGCGCCTTCCTGTCGCCGAGCGCCGCAAAATCGAAGGCCTCGGACCGAGGCGTGCCGAAATCATCGTGGCCGGAGCCATGGTGTACTACGAACTCATGGACCGCTGCCGGTTGAAGGGCTTCCGCTTCTCCCCTCTGGGGCTCCGGGACGGCATCCTTGCGCAGATGGCCGCCGAATACGATCACAGCACCCGATCTGGCCGCCAGATTGAGTCGGAACGCTGGGAGTCGATCACCAGGGCGGTCACCCATTACCGCGTCGACCGCAAGCACGCCCTGGATGTTCGCGACGCGGCGGTGTTCCTGTTTACCGCCTTACGCCGCGTGCACCGGCTGCCTCCTGAATACCGGCAGTGGATCTCAGCGGCGGCCATGCTCTACGAAGTTGGGGACTACGTAAACCGAACCGGCCGCCACCGGCATACCCACTACATCATCTCGAACTCGGAGATTCTCGGCTACACGCCGCAGCAGCGGCGCATTATCGCGGCGATTGCGCGCTACCTGGGAAAGTCGCGCCCCACGGTCGAAGACGGACCGATGAAAGCCCTCGATCCCGCCGAGCGTGCCGGAGTGCAGAAGGCAATTCTGATCTTGCGCCTGGCGCGCTCCCTCAATCTGGGCCGTAGCCGCGCCGTGCAGAAAGTGCGGGTGGCATTGCGCGCGGCTGATGTTCGATTAACGCTGGTTCCCCGCCGGCGCATGGGAGTGGATCTGGAACTATGGGCAATCGAAAAGGACTGCGCCTATTTCCGTGAGGTTCTTGGACGCGAGCTTTCTACAGCGGTGTCGTAAAGGGCACGGACCAGCTTCGGCGTCAAACACCACTGCAGCGTTCCGGAGCTGCGACGCATTTCCACCTTGGCCACGGCTCCTTTCTTCAACTCTATCGAGGCCTCGCAGCCCGAATCGCTGACGACGGTTCCGAGGAACTGGCTCAGGTTGGGATTGTGCCCTACAACCATGATCGCTTCCTGCCGTGCATACTTTTCCAGCAGCTTACGGAAATCGACAAAGGTCGCTTCAGGACGGAGTCCGGCATCGATTTGTACTTTCCCTTCATACCCGAGTTCATTGCCGACCAGTGAAGCCGTTTGGGTAGCGCGTTTCAGCGGGCTCGAGACAATTGCGTCCACCTGCACCTCGAGGGCGACCAGAGCCCGTCCCACGTAGCCGCACTGCTCGATGCCATCTTTGTCGAGCGCGCGCTTCTCGTCCTTCTTGGGACTTATCAAATGCTGCCCGGCACTGGCGTGCCGCAGGAAGTAAAGGATCATTTCAGGTTATCGTTCCTTTCCCACCAGAATCTTGCGCGTTCCAGAAAGCAGATTCGCGGGAGATAAAGCGGGTTGTTTTCCTTCAGCGAGCTGGATCAGAAATTCCTGGGCATTGAATGCAGCCGTGCCCACCGGCGCCTTGCGGTTTCGTTTGCCGCGCACCGGTTGCCATGCACGGATGTAATTTCCGTCCGGCAACAGGATACGCGCTTTGCGATTGTCGGCGAGGTAAGCATCCAGAATTTCGTGGTGCGCCCGCTCGCGCAGTAACTCATCCTGCAGAGGCACGAGCACCTCGACCCGCTCGTAGAGATTGCGCGCCATCCAGTCGGCGCTGCCAATGTAGATCTGCTCGTCCCCACCATTGGCGAAGTAGTAGATGCGGCTGTGCTCCAAAAATCTTCCCACAATGCTACGGACACGAATATGATCGCTCACTCCGCGCACGCCAGGTCGAAGGGCGCAAATGCCACGGACGATCAAATCAATCTCCACACCGGCCTGCGATGCCCGGTACAGGGCTTGCACGACGTTCTTGTCGAGCAACGCATTCATCTTGGCAACAATGCGGGCCCGAAGTCCCTGGCGCGCATAGTCAGCTTCACGATCGATCAGCGCGATGATCTTTTCCGCCAGATCGAGGGGCGCCACCAGCAGCGGCTCGTAGCTGGGATTTTCGGCATAAGCGGTCAGGAAACTGAACACGTCGTGGACGGCACGCGTGACTTCGGGGTTGGCGGTGAACAAGCTGAGGTCGGTGTAGATGCGTGCTGTTGAGGCGTTGTAGTTTCCGGTGCCGATGTGCGCATAGCTGCGAGTCACGCCGTCGGGATCGCGCCGCACCAGCAGAGACAGCTTGCAATGGGTCTTGAGACCTACCAGCCCGTGGAAGACCTGCACTCCTGCATCCTCCAGATCGCGTGCCCAGCGGATATTCGAAGCTTCATCGAAGCGCGCTTTCAGTTCAATCACGGCCGTGACTTCCTTGCGCGATGCGGCGTCGATCAATGACGGCACAATCAACGAATGCTCGCTGGTGCGGTACAGCGTCTGCTTGATCGACAGCACCCGGTCGTCTTCCGCCGCCGACTCGATAAACGAAACTACGGCATCGTAGGAATCGTAAGGATGGTGCAGAAGAATGTCGTGCCGCCTGAGCTCTTCGAATAAGTCCTTCGACTTGGAGGTAAGGCGCAACTCGCGTGGGGCATACGTGCGGTACTTGAGATCGGGACGCTGCACCTGCTCATAAATATTGAATAGCCTCGACAGATTTACCGGGCCATTGACCGGAAATACTTGCCAGGGATCGAGCTCAAATACCGTGCTCAGGCGGTCGATGATCTCCGGATCAGCGTCAGCCTCGATCTCCATGCGAACCGCGTCGCCCTTGCGCCGGTTATGCAACTCGGCCCGGACCGATTCCAACAAGCTGCGCGCCTCTTCCTCCTGCAAGTAAAGATTGCTGTTGCGGGTTACGCGGAAGGGCGCAGAGGAGACGATGTCGTAACCGTGATACATGCGCACAGCGTGCTGTGCGACCAGATCCGCAAGAAAAATGAAGTCTGCAGTGCCCTCGGAGGGCAGAGGCACCAGTCGCGGCAAAGCCCGGGGCACAGCCACCACGCCCGTATAAGTCAACGCCGAGCGACGCCGGCGCCGGAGCAGAAAACCGAGGCAAAGAGCTTTGTTGATAACGCGAGGAAACGGGTGCGCAGGATCTACAGTGACGGGCGTGAGCAGAGGATCGAGCTCTCTTTCGCAGTATTGATCGACGAAGCGCTGTGCCTCCGGTTCAAGCTCGTGCAGGCCCAGTACGCGGATTCCGTTTTGCGCCAGCGCCGGGCGCAAGCGCGCATTCCAGCAGTCATACTGTTCATCGACGAATTCGTGCGTAAGTTTGGCCAGGATCTCGCGCTTTTCCGCGAGCGTAAGTCCGTCCGGACCACTCTCGTTGTAGCCGTCCTCGATCTGCTGCATCATGGCCGCGACTCGGACTTCGAAGAATTCGTCGAGATTGCTGGCCGAGATTGAAAGAAACTTCAGTCGTTCCAGCAGCGGGTTTCCCTCGTCCTCGGCCTCTTCGAGCACACGCCGATTGAAGGCGAGCCATGAAATATCGCGATTGAAGTAGTACTGAGGACTGTCGAGTGAGATGCGAGCCATGACGAGTGCGTGTGCTGGTCTACGCTGCTAGTGCTGCGGTTTATCTTTGATGGGAGTTCGTTTCGTAATCCACTTAATCTCCGAGCCGTCCGGGCGCTTCAGAAGCAAATGATGCTTTCGTGCGGCCTTCCACAGTCTCCGGCGACAACATCATGAAGTTCTCAGTATAGAACATCGGTCACGAGGCTGGCAGTGCAACGCCTCTGAGCGGCACGGCATAATGAAAAACAAAAAGGGCGCCACGGGATTATCGCGGCGCCCACTGACCCGAAACGACAGCTACTTGACCTGTTTGATGGCTTCCTTCACTTTCTGCTCGACAGCCTCGGGAAGCGGTGCATAGGTCAGGGCTGCTGTCATTTTCTGGCCGTCATCGACCATCCAGTTCAGGAAGTCGGCCAGGATCTTGCCTTTGGCGGCATCCTTCGACTGAGCCGGAATCAGCACCCAGGTAAAGCTCGAGATTGGATAAGAATCGTTGCCAGGTGCATTCGTGATCGAAACCCGGAAATCCGCCGCCATCTTCGGGGCCGACGCCGCCGCTGCCGTAACGCTCTCCAGAGACGCCTTGAGGAAAACACCTGCGGCATTCTGCACGCTGCCGTAGGGAATTTTGTTCTGTACGGCGTAGATCAACTCGACATAGCCGATCGAGCCCGATAGCTGCCGAATCGATCCTGCCACTCCCTCGTTGCCCTTGCCACCAAGTCCCTTGGGCCACTTTACGGCCGTGCCGCTCCCCACCTGATTCTTCCACTCGGAGCTGACTTTGGAAAGATAGTCTGTCCAGATAAACGACGTACCGCTCCCGTCGGAGCGATGCACAACGATGATGTCCTGGTTGGGGAAGTTCACGCCGGGGTTAGCAGCTGCGATTGCCTTGTCATTCCAATTCGAGATCGTGCCCACAAAGATTCCCGCCAGTACTGCGGGCGTAAATTTCAGCTCTCCCGTCACGCCCGGGATGTTATAGGCCGGCACAACTGCCCCCAAGACCGTAGGAATATTAAGGATTGAAGTCTTCAGCTTGGTTTTGGCTTCCTGGAGCTGAGTATCCGTCATCGGCATGTCGCTCGCCCCAAAATCGACTGTCCCTTCAGTGACCTGCCGGATGCCGCCACCGCTGCCAATTGGTTGGTAATTGATCTGAATATCCGGATGCAGTTTGTGGTATTCGCTGAACCATTTGGAATAGATGGGGTTCGGAAAGGTGGCACCTGCTCCGTTCAAGATGGTTTGCCCAAATACTCCAAGGGGCAGAAGAACACACAGCAAAAGCAGCATCGCTCTGCGTATCACCAGAGAATTCCTCCTGACATTAGATATCTCCGTTCTATCGGCGCAGTGTTACAGAATGGTTACAAACGAGTGAATTTCCCATGAACAACTGGGGAGTCACCGATCAACAGAAGTGAAAGCTAATGCGAAGCCTGTAGGCGGGCGATCTCTCGCGGGAAGAGCCCATTGCCGGGAAAATCGGCACGTAACGCGGTCAGCATCTGCAGTGCATGAGGCTTGTCTTTCTCCCGGACATACGCGATTGCCAGCAGGATCCGTGCAAACGGCGCCAGGTAGTGTCCCCGCTCCGCCGTCAGTTGCAGATCGGCGATCCCACCCTGCTTATCGGCGGGGAGCCCGCCCAGACGCAGCATCCAGCGAACGGGTGCTGCCATACTGCCGACAATGTACTTGGTGAATCCGGTGGCCAGGTGTGCGTCGTAGCAGTCGTGGCAAACCGCGAGCAACTGCTGCGCCCACGTTGATGCCTGTTTGGCGTGGTGCAGCGACGCCATATTGCGCTTCTCGATAAGCGCGGCGTAGTCGGCCTGCAATCCCGAAGACAGCGTCATGGCAAATAGCGCATCAGAGTCCTTGGGATTCTTGGCGAGCCGGGCACGGGCAAGAGTCTCGGCACGGTTGAGCGCATTCATGAAGCGGTTCTTTGCGACGGGATCGGCAGTGAACGTGGATCGTCCCGAAAAGGCATCATCATTCTCGTAGAACTGGGCCTCCAGCACTCCCAACCGGTTGAACTCCGAAAACAAATATCCGGCACCCTCACTCACTGGACCCATAGGATCTTCCGGATGCTGCGCCTGCCACCCGGCAAAATCGCGCTGTGCGCCCACGAAGTCCAGGTTATAGAGGCCGGAGAATCCGTGATCGAGGCCCGATGTCACAGACACACCTGCAACGGGGTCGGCCAGTGCAATCGGGGATAAGGCCAGGCACACGCACAAGGCTGCTACCATGCTGCATGCTCGTGCATCCCGTAGATTAAAGGCCTGTGACATAGGTTCGTGTTGGCGTTGCCTATTATCGTTGATCTGCGTCTCAGCGCAATCAGTAAGTTCTCTGACTCTTTGTTATTTTGATACCGATTCTGAGCCCATGCGGGTCAAGGTTTTGTAAATTCCGAGCGGGATGTACCAGAACGAACCTGAGAACCATCCCGGACGAAAGCCTTTATGACTGATTCTCCTGCGCGCTATGCCCCCGGATGGCCCGGCATCCCTCCACGCTGGACTTCGAGCGCGAAAACCGGCGTTGGCACAGCCCTGAACCAGCACAGCAAGGTCTGGTTTACGGTGAGCCACGGCATTCTCAATGAGGTCTATTTTCCGCGGGTCGATCAGGCCTGCACCCGCGATATGGGTCTTATCGTCACCAATGGTCGCGATTTCTTTTCCGAGGAGAAGCGTCACTGCACGTTCGAGAATCGTCCATTTGAGCCCGGCGTCCCAGTCTATGAACTGACGAACACCTGCAACAGCGGCCGCTACCGCATACATAAGGAAGTCCTCACCGATCCCTATCACAATGTGGTTCTGCAGAGGATCCGGTTCGAGCCGCTCCAGGGAGAACTGGCGGACTACCATCTCTACGCCTTGCTCTCTCCTCACCTCGCCAATTTCGGATACGGCAATACCGGGTGGATGGGCGACTACAAGGGCGTCCCCATGTTTTTTGCAGAACACGATGGCGTCTCTCTGGCTGTGGCATCCTCGGCCCCATGGAAGAAGACATCCGTTGGATTCGTGGGCGCGTCCGACGGCTGGCAAGACTTGTCCGAACACTTCGAGATGCAGTGGGAATACCCTCGAGCCGAAAACGGCAATATCGCGTTCACCGGAGAAATCGATCTCGCCGCCTCGAACGGAGAATTCGTGCTGGCGCTCGGATTCGGCGCCATCTGGAGCGAAGCGGGCCAGCAGGCGCGATCCACCCTCTCCGAGGACTATCAGGAAGTTCGTCGGCACTACGTCGCACAATGGCAAAAATGGCAGACCACTTTGCTCCCGCTTGACGCACCGCAGCGTCCGCAAGATCTCTACCGCGCCTCCGTTGCAGTTCTGCGCACCCACGAGTCAAAGGATTTTCTGGGCGGAATTATCGCCAGCCTGTCCATTCCATGGGGCTTCAACAAGGGCGATGAAGACCTTGGCGGCTACCATCTGGTCTGGCCTCGCGACCTCGTGGAGACGGCAGGCGCCTTGCTCGCCGCGGGGGCACCAACTGACGCCGTCAGAGTGCTTCGCTATCTGGAAGCGACGCAGGAAGCCGACGGCAACTGGGCCCAGAACATGTGGCTGGACGGACGCCCTTACTGGAACGGCATCCAGATGGATGAAACCGCCTTCCCCGTCTTGCTTCTTGATCTGCTGCGTCGCGAGGCACCGGAAACTTTGGGCAACCTGCAACGCTGGTGGCCGATGGTGCGAAAGGCTGTAACTTTCATTCTTCGCAATGGTCCGGTCACGCAGCAGGATCGTTGGGAAGAAGACGGCGGCTATTCGCCCTTTACTCTTTCAGCAGAGATTTCCGCGCTGCTTGCCGCTGCCGATATTGCGGACCTCACCGGTCATCGCGACGCAATTCAGACCTTGCTTGACGCCGCTGATGCCTGGAACGACAACATCGAGCGCTGGGTGTATGCCACCGGCGGCGATTTAGCACAGCAGTTGGGCGTGGATGGCTACTACGTGCGTATCACCCCTCCGGATACGGACTGTTCCGCGTCTCCGACGCAGGGCTTCGTTCCCATCAAGAATCGTCCGCCCGGGGAAAATCTGCGGCCGGCCTTTCATGTCGTCAGCCCCGACTCTCTCGCGCTGGTGCGATTTGGATTGCGTGCGCCTGATGACCCGAGAATTCTCAACACTCTCAAGGCGATCGATGCCCTCCTGCGCGCACAACTCCCGCAAGGGCCCTGCTGGTATCGCTATAACGGAGACGGCTACGGGGAACACCTCGACGGCTCGGCATACGACGGCACCGGAGTTGGCCGTCCCTGGCCCTTACTAGCGGGCGAGCGTGCCCACTACGCGCTGGCTGCCGGCAAGCGCGCTGAGGCCGAAGCTTTGCTTCAGGTAATGGAACAGTCCCCGGCGGGACAGGGTCGCTTGCTTCCTGAGCAGATCTGGGACGGCTCCGATATCCCGCCGCTAGAACTCTTCCGTGGCAAACCCACAGGCTCCGCCTGCCCGCTGGTCTGGGCGCATTCCGAATATATAAAGCTTCGCCGATCTCTGCGCGATGGCAATATCTTCGACCAACCTCCACAGACCGTAAAGCGGTATTTAACTGAGAAACCTACGCGGCAGATCTTTGGGTGGAGGTTTAACAACAAGTGCCGCACGGTTCCACGATACAAGACCCTCCGCATCGTGTTGCTCAAGCCAGCTGTTGTGCATTGGAGTATCGACGGGTGGAAGAGTTATCAGGATACGAAGACGCGCGACACCGGGCTCGGCATCCACGTGCTCGACTTGCCGGCGGCCACACTGCCAGTCGGAGGTCAAGCCGTCTTCACCTTTTTCTGGCCCAATGAAAATCGCTGGGAAGGCGCCGACTACAGCGTAACTGTAGAGTAGCCCCACCCAGCGTCAGAACTTACGATTAAGATTTGCATCCTCTAGCTGGCACGTGGGCGCCGTACTGTTGTTTGGGAAACGCCCCGCGGCGCGAGAGATACCGCGTGTCATCGGCGAAGAATGGGAAAGAACAGCCGATTCGTTGCTCAATGGGCTGTTTATGGGTGTACGTCTCTAGGCTTCAGAGCTGGAATACATCAGTTCAACGACGGTGCAGTCGTCGCTCAGAGGAGTACCGCTGCAAAACTGTGAAACGGCTGCAAAAATTGCTTCCATCGTCGGCGTTTTCGCCGCCACCGCCTCTAGCCGGGAGTCCTCAAAAAACTCACCGGCGGCGTTCTCTGCTTCGGTCACCCCATCGGTCACCAGAATGAACCGGTCGCCGGAATTGAGCTGGCAGCGAGCGCTCTCAAAGACGGCATCGCTCAACAGCCCCACCGGAACATTGCCATGCGGCGGACGAATTACTTCCCCGCCGCACACCAGCAACGGCGGCACATGTCCGCAATTCACATACTCCAGGTCGCCATCGCGCCGCAGCCGGACCAGTAGCATAGTCGCGTACTTCTCGCCCACCAGTTTTTCGGTCAGAAAACGATTGACCGCGTTGACCACGTCCAGCAGCGGCATCCCGGTGGTCAGGTGGGAATAGATCATCCCCTGCAAAGTTGATGCCAGGAGCGCGGCAGAAACTCCCTTGCCGCTCACGTCGGTAAGCACGACGGCAAGACCTTCCTTGGTATTAACGGCGTCGTAAAAGTCTCCTCCGATTTCCTTACAAGGGACGTTCCGCGGGTGAAGCCGCGCAAAGGGCACTTCGGGAATCCTCACCTGCATCAGCCGCTGCTGAATGCCGGCCGCGATGGACAACTCCTGCTGATAGCGACGCGCCGCTTCCTCCGCCTGCACCAGGCGCGCGTTCTCGATCAGCGACGCCGCTTCGGTTGCAATCACGTGCAGGATGTCATGGTCCACGCCGGCAATATCGCGCGAACGAAAGCGCGAATCCACATAAAGCACTCCCATCACTTCGGCCGCGCCCTGAGCGGGTACGGGGGTTTGCCCGCCGCGTGTGGTCTGCACCTGGAACTTCCGCAGCGGAATACAGACCACCGTCCGCAGGTCATAGGCCACGATGCTCTGCCGTCCAGCGAGATCCAACGATTGGCTTGTGTCTGTAATCAGAAATTCGGAGTTCGCCCGCAGGGATTCTTCCAGAATCGAATGCGAAATCGTCTTGTCATCCAGCAGGGGTTCTTTCTTTGAGTTTCGCCCCGCGGCCAGGCGGAGCTTTCCCTCTTCATCCTTGAGGAAGACGTAGCCGCGCTCGGCATGCGTCAACTCCAGGGTGACATCGAGCATGGTCATCAGAATTTCGTCGAGGACTCCGGCGGTGTTCAGTTTGCGCGCCGCCTCCAGAAACAGCTTCAGCTTCTCCAGGTCCGTAGCCTCCGGTTTGATCTGGATCACGGAAATCTGGCTCAGGAATTCACGCGCTGTGTTCGAAGTCGCGTGTGCAGGATTGAAAACTACATAAGCCGAGTCGCGTGCCCCAAATTCAAGGCGGTCGTTGGGTTCGAGTTTCTGCCGCTGAATGCGCTCGCCATTGACGAAGGTGCCGTGCTTGCTGCCCTGATCCACCAGGAAAAACACGCTTTCTTCCTGAATAATCTGGGCATGATCGCGCGAGACGCGCGGATCGGCAATCACCAGATCCTTGTCCACCTTGCGTCCCACGCTGAACGGCGTGCGGTTGAGGACGATGTCTTTCTGCTCGTTCCCCTGCACGAGGATCAGCTTGGGAAAAACTCCGGAGCTGGAGCTTTGAGAATGACTTAAGGCAGTAAGGGCCATGCAATTGTGGAACTCGCGGCTGCAGCTGTTCAAACCGAATCTGCGCCGTCGATGCTGCCCACGAGACTACCTCGCGACCTTGTCCACCCGCAAGGCGGTTACTCGGTCTTGCGCACTCAACAGAGTGAGTGCGAACATCAGCACAGGAAAGATCAATGTCGCGTAAAACGGCAGTTTCCAGCCGCGCAGCGCAACCGAAGTGGAAGCGAACCAAACTACGCTCAGTCCCAAGGCTGCCATCCATGGCCACGCCAAGGCCAAGCCCGTCGCCGCATATGCGACTCTCACGGCGGGGGAGGCAGATAGCAACGACCGCGACTCTTTTGCCAGCAAGAAGATGGCAGGCAACAAAAGCACCTGATTGTAGGGCGAATACATGGGGATAATCATCACAGTCAACGCGAGAACCAGCACGACGCTCAGGGCAAATTCTCTAGAATCCTCCCGCTCATGGCGCAATCTCCAGAGGAACACTGCACTACTTTGGGCAGCAACCGCTGCCAGAATCGTGCCGCCAAATCGGCCGAAGGTCCAATCCACCATTTCATCGAGAACCGATTCATTGTTTGTGTATTGGTGATAGCGGCGGATCGCCTCCAGAAACATACGCCACCAGCTAGGCAAAACCAGTTCCGACCCCACGAGAA